>Ga0105046_10018093_pt1 | contig 10743 bp, 9 predicted proteins | sample MAT03_FD_78385 | JGI IMG/M metagenome (GOLD analysis project Ga0105046, IMG submission 78385) | Freshwater microbial communities from Lake Fryxell liftoff mats and glacier meltwater in Antarctica - MAT-03 (megahit assembly) | ecosystem: Environmental > Aquatic > Freshwater > Ice > Liftoff...
GCTTCACCGGCTACAACTCGGGCCCGATGCCCGATGAGAACGTTCACCCAAGTTGCGGCTCGATCGTTTCCAAGCAACTGGGCCACACCGTTCCGCACATGCCTGCGTATGTAATGATTCCCCGCATGCTGCCCGGAGCGGGCTCGGCATACCTTGGCGTCGCTCATCGACCGTTCGAGACCCAGGCCGACCCGGCAAACATGGCCGTGCCATTCAAGGTGCCGAACTTCACGATGCCCGCTGGGATCACTATGGAGCGAGTCGGCGACCGCAAGGGCTTGCTCGGTTCGTTCGATGCCGTTCGCCGCGATATTGATGCCACCGGCCAATACGAGGCGATGGATCGGTATCAGAAGAAGGCCTGGGACGTGGTCACTTCCACGGCCGCGAGAGATGCGTTCGATCTCGACAAGGAGCCAATGTCGATCCGCGAACGTTATGGCATCATGCCGGCGTTTGATCCGGGTGCCTCCAATCGCTGTGGCTGCCCGGCCTGGAGTCAGCGGATTCTTCTGGCTCGCCGTCTTGTTGAAGCTGGCGTCAGGCTCGTCACCGTCGATGTTCGTTGGTGGGATACACACGTGAAAGGCTTTGAATCGCTGAAGCTTGGCTTCCTGGATCGCTGGGATCGGGCTTACACCGCCCTCATCGAAGACCTGGAATCACGTGGGCTGCTGGAATCGACGCTCGTGCTGGCCTGGGGCGAATTCGGCCGTACGCCGCGAGTGAACAACGACGCCGGCCGCGATCATTATCCGGGTGTGTTCAGTGCGGCCCTTGCAGGGGGTGGTATAAAAGGCGGCACAATCGTCGGCGAATCGGACGAGAAGGCAGCGTTCCCCAAGACCAACCCGAAGTCGCCACAGGACGTGTTGGCCACGGTTTACCATCATCTCGGCATCGATACCAAGGCGGAATATCTCAACAACGGCCGGCCAATTCCGGTGCTGCCGAGCGGGAAGGTGATTGAGGAACTGTTTTAGACGACCCTGTGCATAACCGTTGAATTTTACATGACGCCATCTGATTCGCTTCCAGCAAGATTTGTCGGTTACCCTGAAGGTTGCCCACCTGCGATTGCCGAACCTGCGGCAGGATCGGACTTTCGGGTCACCAAGCACGATCCGCCGCACGAAGCGGACTTCGCGAGCCTTTTTGAGATGGGTCGAATAGTCAAAGCCCCGCTAAAAGCTTGCCAATCACGGGGCCTTTCGCTGTATCGAAAGATTGAGGATGCTCGACACCATATCGAGTTGTTTGCTTTTCACGGAACTTTCATCGCGGTCGGCATTCTGAATGCCGAGACTGGTTTGATGTTAGCGACACCTCCAAAGGATGGCTCGAGGCCAAGTCACCTTACCTGGTGGTGCTTCGATGGTGTAGAAAGAAAGAGTCAATTTCAGGTGATTGAGGAGCACGGCGATGATCGAGATTGATCGGCAATCGTTATCAACGGAGTGGCTCCGGTTCGTTCCCGTTCGAATGCTCTATGAATTCGATGGGCCAAGAATCTTTACTTGCCAGAATGTGAACGGGCAGATTTTTCTTGCCTATCAATGCGATGAGGCCGCGGATGTACAGCAATTTCTTGTCGTGCCGTTTACCGAGGAACTGGTCGGTCGTTTGGTAAAAGGACATTTGAGTGTCCGCGATGCGTTACTCCGCTCGCCGCTGTGGCTATTTGAGGTGAACAACGAATTCACACCAATTCGTTGTTGGACCGTCGAATTTGGCGACTTGCCCAAACATGCCCTGCCGAGAGCGGGGACGCTGCTTTGGGCAAACTTGAACGATGTCTCGAAAGTTCAAATCGACCCCTCGTCTCAGGTTCCAACTTTAACTGGAACCGTCTGAGCGAAGCGGCGAACTACTTCCGCTTCATCACAATCACCCAGTTCCGCGAATCCGCTGTGGTCGTGAAACCAGCGGGCCGCGGTTCTCCAGGAGCCGCAAAGCAAAGCGTGAGCGTGTCGCCTTCGATCTTGAAAATACCCGGCTCCACCCGTTCTTGCTCGTCGACGAAATCAATCGACGAGACGGTTTTCGATGTCGGAACAGAATTCAGCACGACGCGAACGGTGCGAAGAGTATCCGGCCCCGTTCGTAGTTCAGCCATGAGTTTGCCCTTGAGCGGAGGTCCAAAATCGCCATCCCGGGCATTTCGGAATGTCAGGCTCGCTTTTCGCTCTTTCAGCACATCCTCCGGAGTTTTTCGGCCCTTCACATGGATTTCCGCGATCCGCCAGTCGGCCTGGAGTTTCTCGACCTCGGTGATTTCACGAGAGACTGGCACGGCCGGGACTTCTGCGACTTTCGGCTGGGACAATTCCGGCATGACCGATGGATCGTTCGAGGCGATGACAGGCTTGAAGTTTTCGCCTCGCCAACAATCTTGGGTCTTGCGAACAGTAGCGTCAAAGTGGCCGATTTCTTGCTTGAGGCGATCGGCCGTCACATGCTGGTTGTCGAAGGATTTGTACAGATGGACTCGACGATCGCGAGAGTCGAACGAAAAATGGGCGGGGCCGATTTTCTCATTGGCCTCCAGCAGTTTTTTCCAGGCTTGCGGCGGCACGCGGTCCGGATCTTCCACTGGCGCGAACTTGCTCTCGATCCAAACTCTCTTTCCATCTGTCGATAACGAGAGCATCAGGTGGACAGGCCAAAGTTCTCTTTCCACGGTGATTTGGTAAACGTCTGGCGAGAGTGCTTTGGGTTCGTAACCGATTTCGCGAAGGAATTTTCCGAGAGTTTCAGTACCAGCTGAAGCCGGTGGCAACGGCCGAACGAACGGATCCGGTTGGGCATGGACGCCAGAAGCGAGCGTTAAGCCAAACGACAGGCATAAAATGAAACGATATTGCATGATCGAAAGCTCCGCGCTAGGCAATCGTACCCGACTAACCGCCACGACCATACCAAGGTCTTCTTTTTTCGCAAGTCGGACTATTCCCCGCGTCTCACCCATATCAGCGTGTAACGATCGAGCCCTCATCTTGCACTTCCCTGGGTCGGCGCGGTAAGTTACATAGGCTGGGTTGAACACATCAAGGGGTTCCTTCTCATGTTTGCATATCGTCTTTTGGGATTGTTAATCACCACCTGCTTTCTCGCAGTCGCGATTGTGTCTGCCCAGCCAGCGGGTCAGCCGGGGGTCAAGGTTCAGCCGGGCGTTAAGCCCAACGTGCCCATGATTCCGAAGGGTGCCGATCCCAAGGGCAAGAATCCACTACCTGGCAACCCGGGCGTGCCACCCGCCAAGAACCCTGGCATGGGAATGGGCATGCCTCCGCTCAACCCAGGCCTTCCAGTTCAACCCGTCCAGCCGGCTGTGCCGGAGAAGAAAAACAACATCAATTGGCCGAAGGACATTAACGGCAAGACGCTCGATGCGATCATAAAAGAAATGAAAACTCATACGGATCCGTCGGTGCGGGAGGCGGCGGTGCGAACCTTGCCCGGCTTTGGCCCCAAGGCACGCGACCTCGGCGGCAATGACCTTGTTGAGGTGATGACGAAAGATCAGGACTGGAACGTTAGGCTGGCAGCCATGAGTGTTGCACCCACCATTTTATTCGGCTACGCGAACATTCCGGCACCGGATGCAATGATCCTGAACGGCACCACGGTGATCGTGGGCTATCTCACACACGAAGCCATGCATGTGCGATTTGACGCGGTTGGAATCGCCAACGGTCTTGGTCGCATCCTTCGCAAGGTGCAACCCACGGTCGTGCAAAAACTCATCTCGCGCTCGCGTGAGTCCGGAGCATGGCAGATGCGGCGGGCGGCCGTGGTGGCGCTCGGCAGCGTTGGGCAGGGCTTTCAAACCGGAGAATCGCCGGAAATGCGCGAACCGCCGGACCCCCAGACTGTCACTGCCCTCCTTGACATCGTGAGGGCCGACCCTTGCGCGGCCGTCCGCCGTGAGGCGGTTGGTGCACTCATGGCATTGGGACCGGTTGCCGTGGTTCAACAAAAGACCTGGAAGGCATCTATTGACAACATCTTCAAACCGACTTTGGAAAAGGACAAGAGCGTGCTGCTCTGGTCTCGAGTGCTGCTCATTCGGAATTCCCCCGAAGGCTTGAAAGGCAACGAAGCGCATCTGGACGCGATAGCAAAAACGCTCGAAGCACTAGAACCGGCCGGCCGGCTCGAAGCCTGCACCGCGCTCGGGGTTTTGGGCGAGGACGCCAAATCGAAGCTGGGATTTGTGATCGACGTGATTAATAATGCCCAAGAAACGCCCGAAGTCGTGATTGCGGCGATCACGGCCGCCGCCGCCGTTCAGTCGAAATCTGCCGTCACCGTGCCGCTGCTGGCCAACGTGAAGGCCAATCACAAGAATGAGGACGTTAAACGCGTCGCTGGAGAAGCGATCGACTTCCTGAACGGCGTCAAGAAGAATTGAACCTGCATGTCCCCATGAATCATTCGGTTTTCATGGGGACAAATGGGTTGGTTTCACTCTCATGCCCAATCGTGGTAACGGGTCCGTGACCAGGATAGACCACGGTTTCCATCGGCAGCTTGTAGAGTTTGCCGCGAATTCCCTCGGCAAGAATCGAAAAGCTGCCGCCTGGAAAATCCGTTCGCCCAATACTCCCGCGAAACAGCACATCCCCACCGAAAACGGTTTGTTCATCCCGGACAACGAAAACAACATGACCCGGTGAGTGCCCCGGAATTTCCAAAATATCGAGGGTGAGTCCAGCGAATAACAATGTGTCCCCCTCGCGGACAAGTTGGTCGGCTGGGGGACTGGTCACATCGAAACCAAACGACCGGCTCACGTTGAGCCGCGGGTTCGTCAACAGTTCCGCTTCCCCGGAACCAATGATTAGAGGAGCATTCGGAAAAGCGGCTTTAAGATCGGCATTTCCAGCAATATGGTCGGCATGGCCATGCGTATTTAGGATGGCGGCAACCGTCAGTTCCCGCTCGCGAAGAAATTCAAGAATTGCCTCCGGCTCCGTGCCGGGATCGATTACGACGGCCTCGGAACTCTTGGGTTTCCAGACGACGTAGGTGTTCTCGGCGAAGGGCATGGAGACAATAGTTTGAATTTCGATGGCCATGAATACGCTCCTGTGGACTTGTTGAGTAAAATATGGCAACCTAGCATGATAGGCGGGTCGAATCGATCCGAACTGAAACTCCAACCTTGAGAGGGCGTCTCCATGTCGCATTATTTGGAAGACGGGTATCACGGCGACGCGGCAGCATATGCTCCCGAGAACGCTCGCGGAGCGTTCATTCGCCGGACCTACTTGCACCTGGCGGTCTCTGTGGCCGTCCTGTGCGGTGTCGAAGCTTTGTTATTGCAGGCGGTGAAGACCCAGGGCGGGCAAGCGGCCTTAGCGACCTGGTTCTCAAGCCCCGTCTCCCTGCTGGTGGTTCTCGGCCTGTTTATCGCCGGTGGATTCTTGGCACGCTATCTGGCTCGGGCCGATATGCCGCCCGTCGTAAAGTATCTTGGCCTGGCGATGTACATCGGCCTCTCCGCCGTTATGCTCCTGCCAATTCTCTACGTAGCGACCACCCACCCCAAGTATGGTGGGGGCGAAGCAATGATCGGGCAAGCAGGCTTGCTAACATTGATCACTTTCGGCGGCTTGACGCTGACAGTTTTTCTTACCAAGATGGATTTCTCGGGAATTGGGCCATATTTGTCCATCGCGGCATTTGTGGTACTGGGTGTGATCGTCGCGGGAATTATATTCGGGTTCGGCTTAGGCCTGTGGATTAGCTTCGTCTGTATCGCACTTGCAGCCGGGTACATCCTGTACGATACGTCGAACATTCTCCATCATTATCGAACCGACGAGCATGTCGGGGCAGCGTTGGAATTGCTTGCGGACGTCGTGTTGCTCTTCTACCACATCCTGCGAGTTTTGATGCTCAGCAGAAACGACTGATTCTGTAGGGTGGGTGGATGCGGAGCCTGAAGCGTCAGCGAAGTGGAACAACTCAGTTTTCCTAGATCTCCTTTGCTGACGTTTTAGTTGGTTTGCATACGCAAAGCCTCAGTAAGTCAGGCGAGGCCGAAGCGGTAGCGAGGCTAACCTGGACGCATATTCTGAGCGAACGGAACACTGGGATTGATGCATGGTGAAGAACTTGCGATTCAGCCTCGTTAGCGCTTCGGCCTTTGACTCCGCGAAATTTACAGCCTGACTTTCGCTCCAAAGTCTTTCTTCTCGTTCGAGATGAAATAGGTCGCACAGGCCGCGTCGATCAAGTCCGGGCTAAAATTGATCCGTTCCATGTTATACTTGGCGATGGAACTCATCTGTTCGAGTAAATCGCGAGGCTGGCACATTCGGAAGGGCCGATTCGAAGGGCGGTACCATTTTTCAATCAGATAGTCGATCCCGCTGGTATCGAATTCGACACGCTTCGCTTTGCAAACGAGTTCCCAAATCGTGCGAAATTGCCGTTCGTCCGGATCGCGGATCTCGATCTTAAATTTGATTCGGCGCAGAAACGCTTCATCCGCGAGTTGAGTTGGATCGAGATTGGTCGAGAAGATGAGCAACTGATCGAACGGCACCTCGATCTTGGTGCCGGCGATGGTGGTCAGGTAGTCGTAACGCTTTTCCAGCGGCACGATCCAGCGATTGAGCAAATCCATTGGCCGCATTTGTTGACGGCCAAAGTCGTCGATCATGAAGATGCCGCCATTGGCCTTCATCTGCATGGGGGCTTCGTAGTATTTACCGACCTCGTTGTATTTCAAATCCAACATGGGCATGATGAGTTCGCCGCCGACCACGATGGTGGGCCGTTTCACTTTCACAAACCGAGTGTCAAAACCGGAAGGCCGAAAGAAAAGCCCCTCCGCCCCAGCGGCATCTTGTTCGTCTTTGATCTCTTGATGGAGAATCGGGTCATAAACCTTGATGATTTGGCCGTTGACCTCGATGGCGTGTGGCACAAAAATGGAATCGCCCATCAGCCGCGTGATACGCTCGGCCACGCTTGTCTTGCCGTTGCCGGGATATCCGAAGAAGAAAATTGAGGCACCGGAATTCATAGCGGGGCCGATTTCGTTAAACACCGCATCGGTGATGACCAGATCCTCGAAGGCTCGCTGGATGCTCATTCGCGTGACGATCAGCTTCTTGATGCTCTGGGCCATAACGGCTTCGACGTAATCCGCGAATGGTACCGGTGCCGGCCCTGCGTAGGCACTCTTGGACAGGGCATCTTGCACTGCTGCCGCGCCTTTTGGAGGCTTAATTTCGTAGACGAACGAAGCGTCCCCACTTGAGCCGCGCTGGCCGACAATATCCACGAGCGTTTGCTTTCGCATATGCTGGAGGACAGTCGAGATCGTTCCAAACGGAACGCGAAGATCCTGGGCGAGTTCGCCGCCCGTCAATTGTCCGCGATTATAAAACGTTCTCAAAATTAGATCGGACAAGAAGGGCAGCGGAAGGCCCAGGTCTTCCCATTTTGAAGGCGGCCGCGGCGAATAGGCATTGGCAATCTTCGGGACGGCCTCCTCAATATCCGGCGGCGGGTCGCCAAGCAGGGTCACTCCTTCCAAATCGCCCGCTTCCGAGGCCTCGGCAAATAGCTTGTCGAAGTGGGACTTGTGCAGGCGTAAATGACGTAACGCCTCCGCATCGTTTCGTTCTTCTGCCAAGGCCAGGCAGGCTTCTAAGGCAGGAACCACGACGTACTTTACGCTATCGATGTACATGTGATGCAGATACTCGCCGGGCCGAACGTAACAGTCCGGCAGGTGGTATTCCTGCTCTTTCATCTGCTCGTAAAACTCGGGTGCGATGATAAATCGCATGAAGGATCCTCAAATTGGGCGGAGGAAGATTCACCTAGTTTACGACACGTTTGGGCCGACGGTACTCTCTTCAGGGCGGCGGCGCAAATATCGCCCCACAAAGAATTTCAGCAGGAATGGCACGATCATCAGGAGCATGAGCGGCCAGAGCCGCTCCAGGCTGGCCAACTCTCGGAACGACTGGATTTCCCCGACTTCCGCACCGGCGCTCACCATCAGGAAGGTACTCGGCAACATGCCAAGCTGGGTCGTCCAGTAGTACGTGAATGCACGAATTCGCGTGAGCCCCATGGCCAAGTTCACGCCAAAGAAAGGTAATGCCGGCATGAGGCGAATCAGGAGCAAGTAGAACCAGCCATCGCGTTCAATGCCTCGATCCAGCGATTCAAGCATATGTTGCCAGCGTGGCCGAGATGCAATCCGGCGACGGAGACTCTTTGAGAAGACGTACCGGGCCACCAGCATGGCAATGAGTGCCCCGATCGAGGAAGCGAAGCTGACTGCGAGTGTTCCGTACCACCGGCCGAAGAGGAGGCCGGCAATGAGGGACAAGCCGGTCCCGACCGGCACGGACAGTCCGACGAGAATCAGTTCGATGATGCAGAAAAGGAGGAGCGCGAGGAAGAATTGCTCGGCAACGGAGTGCTTCCAGGAGGCCTGGCGTTCAAGTATCTCCGCTTCCGAGGGGCCGAAAATGAAAAAACCAGCCACGGCCCCGAGCACCAGTAAAGCAACCAAGAGACGTGGCAGGCGACGATGCTGGCGTTCGGTCATTCATCCGTTATCGCGGATTGTTAGTTCTTTGCCAACTCCACGCGCTCTACCGCGATGTGCGGGCGATAGAGTTCCGGCCGTTGTGCCGTGATGCCTAAGACCTGCACGCGCTTGCCGTTGTAGCTCTTCAAACTGACGCCGCTAACGCCCGTGAGGTAGAAGAGCACATTGTTGCGATCGTCTTGAAGCGAGTAGACTTGCTGTCCGTCCACGAACACGCGTTGAACCTCATTGAGATAACCTGGATTGCTCCATTTAGCCGCGTCAGTCCCGGTTCGTGTTGTCGGCGTGGCAGGTGTCCGCGATTCGGAAGGAGCAGATGATGGGCGATCCCCCTTCTTGACGGCTTCATCGCAGCGCGAGTAGCGGTTGTAACAGATCACGATTGAATCACGCTCGGCTTTTTGGTCCCACAAATCTTGGTAAATGCGGGCATACAACGAGCGTGCCGTGGCATAATCCTTCGACTGCTCAGCCTGCGATGCTTGCGACCAAAGACGATGATCGGTAAGAACACGCGGCAAAGTTGCGACTACCGGGGTCGCCAATTCCGTTTTACTATTGTTCCCAGGCAACACTGTGAACGGAGATTTGTCCGGTCTTCCGTAAGGCGGAGGCGGAGCCAACGCTCGGAGAGAGGCTGAACGTAGTGCCCCCTTCGGAATCCAACGCAGATCTCCCTCGGGAGGCACGATGGGATACCACGAGGCATTTTCGATCCGCACGGCTGGGCCGAGTGTTTCGACAACCGTGCCCTTGGGCAGCCGCGTGGTAATACGATTCGTCGGCTTGTTTTCTTTCTCGTTTCCAGCCAGGACTTCAGCACCTTCCACGGCAACGGGAACATTGGCCTTGCCGCCCTCCCCGGGCCCGATCTTGGCGAGATGAATCTGTTTGATCCAGCTAACCGAGCCAGCCGGCGGCTGGATGGCGTAAAAGCCGGTCTCTTCCTCACGGAGGACGATGACGGTATCGCCTTTATGAAGCTGGCGAACGGCAGGAAAACCCAGCGCGTGGCCGGCCCGTACCTCGACGCCGTCGATTTCGACGGTGGCCGTGCGTTTGGCCGGGTCGGCAGAATACGAGCAGGCCAACCCGAGTCCGGCGGCGAATAAAGCGAGCGCAAAACGCATGGTACTTTCCCCTACGGACCTGGCACGGCCCTCACCGTCGCGGTTCCAGCCGAGTTGTGGGCTATAGCATGGCCTTCACTTCACGCAAGAGCAGGTTAGACAAGGAGAGGGCTGAGGCGGTATAGTAAAGGGAGGAAGCAAAGGAGGTTTTGATGAGCGTCGCTGTGCCGTTCCCGCCCCCGACCGAGAAGTCGTTGCCGACGCACCTCGACCTACCCGATACGGACGGGCTTCCCGTGCCGAGTTTTGCCGAATTTCCCCAATCGAACTTGCTCTCCACCTCGATTCGGCCCGTGTTAGATCGCATTCATCCGGACGGTATGTACATCGTCGGCCAAGATAACGGCATCTATTACCGCATTACCGATCCGCCGCTAAAAGGCTGTAATTCGCCCGATTGGTACTACATTCCTGGGGCGCACCCGACTCCGACGGATTTCCCCTACTGCCGGTCCTACGTCTTGTGGCAAGAGAAAATTAAACCGACAGTCCTGATCGAATACGTTTCCGACGACACTGGCCGGGAGTGGGATCGGACACCCGAAGAGGGGAAGTTTTGGGTTTACGAGAATATCTTTGAAGCACACTACTACGCGATTCACACGCATGAGACTGGTGTTCTTGAAGTCTATAAGCGAATTCGCGGCAAACTTCAAAGAATGAAACCCAATAGCCACGGCCGTTATCCCATCTCGACATTCGGCCTGGAACTTGGGACGAAGCACGAGAAAGTGGGTCCATTCGAGTTAGATTGGCTGCGGTGGTTCGATGCGGACGGAATTCTGTTGCCGAGTGCTGAAGAGCAAATCGACCTGGAACGTCTAAAGCTTGAGAGGGCCATGCGCCGTGCGGCCACAGCAAACCAACGAGCGACTTCGGCAGAGCAACTGGCGACCGCCGCCGAGCAAAGAGCAACTTCTGCCGAGGAGCAAGCCCGAAAGCTTGCCAACAAACTTCGCGAACTTGGTATCGACCCCGAGAAACTATAAGCCCGCCGATTGTGTTCATCCTTGCGAGTCCGACTGA
>Ga0105046_10018097_pt1 | contig 10741 bp, 8 predicted proteins | sample MAT03_FD_78385 | JGI IMG/M metagenome (GOLD analysis project Ga0105046, IMG submission 78385) | Freshwater microbial communities from Lake Fryxell liftoff mats and glacier meltwater in Antarctica - MAT-03 (megahit assembly) | ecosystem: Environmental > Aquatic > Freshwater > Ice > Liftoff...
CACCATCGGTCCAATACTGGCAGTGGCGGCAAGCGGGGCGCTGGGTGACCAGGTACCCGCGTACAGCCTCGCGTTATGGCATGGCTTCAACGTGCCGCTGCTGATGAGCACCATCGCGCTGGCAGCAGGCGTGGCGCTGTACTTTGCGCTGCAGAAGACGGTCAACCTGCACACGATCGCGCAACTCCCGATGAGTGGCAAGCGCGTATTCGACCGCACGATGCGGATTCTCGAGCGCAGTGGCCGTCGTTTCATCGCCATTTCACCGGACAGCACTTTGCCGGGTGCGTTGGCGTGGATCTTTGCCACGTCCATTGCCGCGATGGCGTGGCCGCTGCTGCGGGTTGGTTTCGGCGACGCCGGTCCGGCCGTCGCGCCGCTGGGCGAGGTCCCGGTTGCAGTGGGTGCGTTACTGTGGCTGCTGGCCGTGGGTGGCGCCATCGGCGTCGTAGCATGTCATCGCCACCGCTTTGTCGCGTTGCTGCTGCTCGGCGTGACGGGCCTCGCGGTCAGCATCGGCTTCGTGCTGATGTCGGCGCCCGATCTTGCCTTGACGCAGTTACTGGTCGAGATTGCGACGCTATCACTCATGGTCGTGGTGCTGCATTTCCTGCCGCCGACGTCACCGCCGGAGCGAGGCATGTGGCGGCGCTGGCGCGACGCCGTGCTGGCTCTCGCGACGGGGGCGGGCATCACGCTGATTGCACATGCAGTGATGACGCGGCCTTCGCGTTCCATTTCGCCGTTCTACCTCGACCGGGCATTGCCGGAGGGCGGGGGTACCAACGCCGTCAACGTGATCATCGTGGACTTCCGCGGCCTCGACACGCTGGGCGAGATCGCGGTGCTGGGCGTGGCCGCGCTTCTCGTCTATGCATTGCTCTGGAATTTCCGGATACGCGGCCCCGAGGCGGGGGCAAGCCCCGCCGGACCCTGGAATCCATTGTTGGTGCGCACCATTGCGCGCACGCTGCTGCCGCTGGCAGCGATCGTGGCCGTGTACCTGTTGCTGCGCGGCCACAACCTGCCTGGCGGCGGATTCGTCGCGGGGCTCACGCTGGCCGGGGGACTGGTGGTCCTGCGCATCGCGGGTGGCGGATCGCCCATCGTCGACCCGCGGCAACTGGCGTGGCAGCCGTGGATTGCCGGGGGCTTGCTCACGGCCGGACTGACCGGCGTCGGCAGCGCGCTGTTCGGCTACCCGTTCCTGACCAGCGCCTTTCTCCATCCGGTGCTGCCGGTGGTGGGCGAGGTGCCATTGGCCAGCGCAATGTTCTTCGATCTCGGCGTGTTCCTGACCGTGGTGGGCGGCACGATGCTCGCCACGATGGCACCCGGCCTGCTGCCCGATGGCCGGGCCGGAGGTGATCCGCCATGACCGCGTGGATGGTCGCCTCGGCGCTGGGCGTGCTGACGGCGTGCGGCGTGTGGCTCTGCCTGCGCGCACGCACCTTTGACGTGGTGCTCGGCCTCACGCTGCTCTCCTATGCGGTCAACGTGTTCATCTTCGTGATGGGGCGGCTGTCGTTCGAAGCGCCGCCAATCGTGCGCCCCGGCGTGCCGGCCACGCTGGCGCATTACGCTGATCCGTTGCCGCAGGCGCTGGTGCTGACCGCCATCGTGATTGCGTTCGCGATGACTGCGCTGGTCCTGGTGCTGGCGCTGAAGTCCCGCTTCGTCAATGACAGCGACGCCTGCGATCCGGTACTTCCGGACAGCGGCACCTTAAAAAAGCGGCCCCCTGCATGAACGCGCCATGGCTCGTCATTCCGGTCGTGCTGCCGCTGCTGATGACGGCGGTCATGCTGCTGTGCGAACGCTGGCGGCCGAGTTTGCAATTGCCGCTGTCGCTGCTGTCCACGTTGTCGTTGCTGGCAGTGGCAGTGGCACTGGTTCGCGTGGCGGGTACGGACACGATCGCAGTGACGTTGGTTGGCAACTGGAGCGCGCCCTTCGGCATCGTGCTGGTGCTCGATCGCCTGGCCGCGATGTTGCTGTTGCTGACCGCGGTGGTGGCCCTCGCAAGCCTGCTCGCGTCGGTCACGCTGGCGCAGCGCGGCCCGCACTTCCATGCGTTTTTTCAGATCCAGCTGGCGGGGCTCAACGGTGCATTCCTCACCGGCGATCTCTTCAACCTGTTCGTGTTCTTCGAGGTGCTGCTGGTCGCCTCGTATGCGTTGCTGCTGCACGACGCGGGCGCGCGTGCGCTGCGTGCCGGCATGCACTACGTGATCATCAACCTGGTGGGCTCGGCGTTGTTCCTGGTGGCGGCTACCCTGTTATATGGCGTCACGGGTACGCTCAACTTCGCCGACCTCGCGCTCCAGCTGCAGCAACTGCCCGTGCACGACCAGGGCCTGGCGCAGGCGGCCGCATTGCTGCTGCTGGTGGTTTTCGGCATCAAGGCGGCCGTGCTGCCACTCGGGTTCTGGCTGCCAGCGACGTATGGCGCGGCGCCCGGCCCGGTGGCGGCACTGTTTGCAATCATGACCAAGGTGGGCTTCTACGGCGTGGTGCGCACGTCGATGCTGCTGTTCGGGGCGGGTGACACGGCGCTCACCGGCTGGGGCGCCGAAGCCATCTTCGCGTTGGGAATCTTCACGGTGGCCTTTGGCGCGTTTTCCGCGTTGTCGACGTTGCGCCTCACGACGCTGATCGGCAGCCTCGTGCTCGTCTCCACCGGCACGCTGGTGGCAGCTTCCACACTGGGTGAACCTGCGTTGGCCGGCGCGCTTTTCTACATGGTCCATAGCACCCTGGCGATGGCATTGCTGTTCCTGCTGGTGCATGCGATCGGCCTGCAGCGCGGTGCCATCGAGGATCACTTCGGGATCGGTCCCGCAGTGGCGCAACCGGTGCTGCTGGGATCGCTGTTCGTCGTCGGCGCCGGCGCGGCCGTCGGCCTGCCGCCATTGGCCGGCTTCGTCGGCAAGGTGTTGATGCTCTCGGCCACGGTGAACGCGCCCGGCGCCGCGTGGTTCTGGACCGCGCTGCTGGGTAGCGGCCTGCTCGCACTGTATGTGCTGGCGCGCGCCGGCAGCCTCGTGTTCTGGAACACGCAGCCCGCGACCGACATCGCGGCGCCCTTGTCGTGGCCGTCGGCTGCGGGCATCGCGGTCCTGGTGGTGGCGTCGCTGGCGTGGATGGTGCTGGCGGTCCCCGCGACACACTATGCGGTGGCCACCGCCAGGCAGCTGGCGCAGCCGCGCCTCTACATCGATGCGGTGCTGCGGACCACGCCGGTGCCGCCACCCGGGAAGGAACGCTGATGCGCCGCCTGCTGCCGCATCCGTGGCTCTCCGCCGTGCTCTGGCTGGTGTGGCTGGCGCTGCACAACACGGTGGCGCCCGGGCACGTCGTGCTGGGCGGCTTGCTGGCCGCGGTAATCCCGTGGATGATCACCAGCGTCGCTCCGGGTGCGTGGCCCGCGCTGCATCGTCCCGGCGCGGCGGCACGCCTGGCGCTGATCGTGCTGGCCGATATCGTCACCTCCAGCATCGATGTGGCGCGGCGCGTGCTGGGTCCGGAGGCCGCCATCAAGTCCGGCTTCATCGAGGTACCGCTGGCGCTCACCGACGATTGGGCGATCACACTGCTGGCCGGCATCATCACGATGACCCCCGGCACGCTGACGGCCGACGTGGCGCCTGACCGCTCACATCTGCTGGTCCACGCATTCCACATCGACGACGCCGATGCGCTGGTGGCATCGATCAAGTCTCGCTACGAAGCGCCGCTGCAGGCGATCTTCGGATGACCGCCACCGTACTCCCGTGGATCGTGGGAGCCTTTGCTCTGGCCATGCTGCTCAACGTGTATCGCCTGGTCCGCGGCCCCGGCTGGCCCGACCGCATCCTCGCACTGGACACACTGTACGTGAACACGATCGCGTTGCTCGTGCTGCTCGGCATCCGCTTCGATACCGCACTCTACTTCGAGGCAGCGCTGCTGGTGGCGATGCTGGGTTTCATCGGCACCGTGGCGCTGGCCAAGTTCATCGTGCGCGGGGATATCATCGAATGAATGCGGTCTCGACCTTGCCGCTGTGGGCCGATGCGCTGGTGACGTTGCTGCTGCTGACCGGCGCGGCCTTCGCATTGATCGGATCGTGGGGGCTAGCCAAGCTCGGCGACTTCTACCGGCGCATCCACGGGCCCACGAAGGCCACGACGCTGGGCGTGGGCGGAGTGCTGATCGCTTCAGCGCTCTACTTCACGGTGCGCGGGCCCGGGTTCTCGGTGCACGAGTTCCTGATCACGCTGTTCCTGTTCCTCACCGCGCCCATTTCGGCGCACCTGCTGGTGAAAGCGGCACTGCACTTGCAGCGGCGCGATGCGCAGCGCAAGTCACAGTGATGCGCCGCGCGTAACACGCGGATCGGGGCCGTGCAATTCATCCAAATGGATGAATGCAACTGCAATGGATTTCGTTCATCCTGAGTGCCTGCCCGGCATCCGCGATGCATCCTCACCTGGCCGCAAGGCCCGTCGTCGCCGCGCACCGGTAATTTCCGGCCATCGTCGCGACCATCTCGCCCTGGCCACCCACACGAGGAGCGGTCATGGCCAACCAAAGCAACGTCGCATCCGCGCCCACCGGACAGAGTCTGCCCATCCCGTATCTCACGGCGGTGTGGGCAGGCGTGCCGATGGACGAAATCCTCGCCGGTCTCACGGCGGGTAATATCCTCGCGCCACCGGGTGCGCCGGCCGGGTGGCGGCCCGCCGGTGCGGGGCCTGCGCGCGGCAGTACCGCCGCAACGTCGGCGCTGGAAGCGGATGCGCGTGCCGCCATTCAGTCCGCCAGCCAGGATGTGGGCGCACTTGACCGCCGCATCGACGATGCCGCGCATCGCGCCAACGTGGTCGACCTCCGTGGCAAGACGGGCGCCGAGCTCGCTGAACTTGCGGCCACCGACATCGGTTACCGGTACGCGCTGGAGCATATGCAGCCGCTTGCGCGGGTAGGCAATCGCAATCTCTACGCCACCGTCAACGCCGACGGCCACCTCGATCGCTTCGACCCCGACACTGGCGAGGCGTTGCTGAGCGACGCGTGGCTCGCCGATCGCGGCAAGTTCATGGCGTGGCGCAGCGCGGAAATCGCCGGTGCCGAACCATCGCTCGTAAGCGCGCAAGGCTGGACGTTTACCGATCACGGCCAGGTCGGCGTCGACGGCAAGCCATTGGTCATCGACCTGCAGGGCACCGACGCCACGGCGGTGCGCCATCAGGTAATCTTCGGCAATTCCACCGCCGAGACGTTGCGTGGTGGCAACGGCACCGATCGCATCTACGGCGGGGCCGGCGACGACATGCTTCGCGGCGGCGCGGGCGCCGACCGCCTCGAAGGCGGCGATGGCGACGATGTTGTACTGGGTGGCGCCGGCAACGATCAGTTGCTTGGCAATCGTGGCGCGGACGAACTCGACGGCGGCGGGGGCCGCGATACTCTCGCCGGTGGGTCGGGTGACGACATGCTTGCAGGCGGTGGTGGCGATGACCACCTCGAAGGCGGGACCGGACGCGACGTCTACACGTTCGATGCCGGCGATGGCCGCGACACCGTCGCCGATACCGACGGCCTCGGTGAAATCGTCATTGACGGCATCGCCGTGTCGGGATCGATGGCGCAAGCCGGCGATGCATGGACCACCGCCGATGGCCGCTTCGCCATGGATTTCGATGGCGGCGACGGTGGCACCGGCACCTTGACCATTCGTTCAACCGCCGCCGATGCATCGGCGGCTGACGCGATCACCATCGAAGCCTGGACCAACGGCGACCTCGGCATTTCGCTGGACGGGCTCGACGATGCTGCATCCGCGGACGCCACGGACGCACAGGACGGCAACGCACTTGCCGCCGATGTCGTTACCGACGCAACCAGCCAGGACGCCACCATGTCCCCGGCGATCCACTACGGGGACACCGCGCCGTACCAAAGCACCTCGTCAGCGGATGTCCCCGCCGATGCCGCCACGGCCGCGACCTCGTCCTCCACGGCCGACGAGGGTACCGGGACCTCGTCCGATGCCCCGGGCGGCGATGGCAACGGCAGCCATGGCGGTAGCGCCGGCAGCCCCGCCGAGGCCGTCGACTTTGATACGGCGCTGACCAGTCTGCTGTGTTCGCAAGACAGTGCATTCGAAGCGATCGACCCCGCGCGCGTGCAGCAAGCCATCGACGCATTCTCTGGCGTGCTTGAAGCTCCGGATGTGCCGCAGGCCGCCGCCGAACACACTGCGTCCGATGCGCTGACCGATGCCGACATCGCCGATGCGCTCGCGGCCAACAGCGCCGATTACGATGCCGACGAAGTGGCCGGTACCGATGTTGCATGGCGCCCGCCTGCATGGTTGCAGACCGATGGGAATGCGCTGCAGTCCGATGGCCGCACCGCTGCGCCGTTGTCCGGCAGCACGGCACAACGGTGATGCCGCCGGACCCCCGGGGGCGCCCGCATCCCGTTGATGCGCCGATGCCATGGCCGCAGCCAGCATTGAGAAGCAGCGCCCGCCATCCGCCCGCGGCGCTGGTACCTTTCATGCCGATCCCCTGCGGTTGGTCGAGCATCCGCCGTCGCCGCTGTCGAGGCATCTGCTGTATGGGGTCACGGCGCTGGTCGCGCTGGGGGTGTTGTGGCTGGCACTCGGGTCGCTCGACATCGTTGCCGTTGCCAACGGCAAACTGGTGCCGCGCACCAGTCTCAAGATCGTCCAGCCGATGGAGGCCGGCATCGTGGCCGAGATTGCCGTCCTCGAAGGGCAGTCGGTGCTGCCGGGCCAATTGCTGCTCCGCCTCGAGCCCGATCTCCTCGAGGCCGATACCCGCGCGTTGCGCACCGAGCTCGCCCGCAGCACGTTGCAGCTGCGCCGCATTGACGCCGAGCTCTCGGGCGCAAAGTTCGCCATGTTTCCCGCTGATCCCGATGTCCTCTTCGCACGCGCCGCTGCGCAATTCACCGCCAACCGGCGCGCCTTCGACGATGCCCATGCCCACGACACGTCAGCGGTCCAGCGCATCGAGCGTGATCTGCAGTCGGCGATGGCCGTGCAGACCAAGCTGCAGCGCACGGTACCCATCTACCAGACGTCGGCACTCCGATACGCCCAGCTGCAGTCGGAAGGATTTGTCAGCGAACTCTATGCACTTGAAAGGCAACGCGATCGCATCGAAAAGGAACTCGACCTCGCGGCGCAGGAGCATGCGGTCGAGGGTCTACGCGCCAGCCTCGACCAGGCCAGGCATCGGCTGGCCCAGGTAAGCTCCGCCAATCGCGCGCAACTGCACATTGAGCAACTGCAGGCTGGCGCGCAACGTTCGCGCGTGGAAGAAGACCTGGCCAAGCAACTGTACCGAACGCGCAACCTCGAGCTCCGGGCGCCTGCGGCGGGCACCGTGAAGGACCTCGCGACGCATACCGTGGGTACCGTCGTGTCGCCGGGCACCATCCTGCTCACGCTGGTTCCAGCCGGCGAGGAACTGCAGGCCGAGGTGATCATCACCAACCTTGATGCCGGCTTCGTGCGCACGGGGCAGGTCGCCAAGGTCAAGGTCGCGACCTTTCCGTTCCAGAAATATGGCGTGGTCGATGGCACTGTCGTGCGCATCGGTCCGGATGCGCAGGATGCCACCGGCCCGCGCTCGCAAGGCACCGAAGCCGACGACCCCGTCAACGGCGCCATTGAAGGTTATCGCGCGCGCGTTGCGCTGGCCGGGCAGAACGTCATGTTCGATGGCCAACCGCTGCTCCTGGTGTCTGGCATGCAGGTCAGTGCCGAAATCCACCTGGGCCAGCGTTCGCTGCTGGCCTATCTGTTGGCGCCATTGCAAAAGGCATGGCACGAAGCCGGTCGCGAGCGCTGAAATGATGGACGCGCGCGACAACGACAGCGGCTTCCCCGAGCTCACGATTTCGGCGAGGGACTTCACGTGGGCCATTGGCAGCCTGTGCAACCTGCACCGCCGGCCGTTCGATGCCGGCCTCGTCCAGCGCGCTTTCCCGCCGCCACACTCCGCGTGCACGCTGATCGCGGCGTTGCGCTCGCTCGAGCTCGGTGCCCGGCTGATACGTGCAGATGCCGCCGCGATGGAGGGCGGCACCTTCCCGTGCATCGCATTCCTGGATGCGGCCACCGAAGCCACCGTAACTCCAGCAGCGGTGCCGCCATCCGCCAACGAGCCGCACATTGCCCCGCAGGTATGCGCGATGGTCATTCGCTGCGACCAGGGGCGGCTCCTGTACTTTCCATCGGGCAGCAACGAGGCCCGCGTCGAACCCGTGGCCGAATTCGCGGCGCGTCATTCGGGATGGATCATTGCCGTTCCGGCGGTGCAACCCGGCCACGTCGACGATGACACCGTCGACGGTCCCGTGCGCAGCTTCGGCTTTCGCTGGTTCATCACCGAGCTCGCGCGCCATCGCAGTGTCTGGCGTGATGTGCTGGTCGCGTCGTTGATCGTGCAGCTGATCGCACTCGCTACGCCCCTGTGCAGCCAGATCATCATCGACAAGGTGATCGTGCATCACACGCGCAGCACGCTGGCCGTCATCGGATTCGCGCTCGTTGTATTCGTGCTGTTCAGCACGGCGCTTGGCTGGATCCGGCAATACCTGGTCAGCCACACCGGTAACCGTGTCGATGCGGTGCTGGCCTCTGCGGTGTTCCGGCACCTGCTGCACCTGCCGCTGCGTTACTTCGAACATCGACCCACCGGCGTGCTCGCAGCACGCATGGCAGGCATCGAGTCGATCCGCGAGTTCCTTTCCGGTGCAGCCATCACGTTGCTGCTCGACCTGCCATTCCTGCTGTTGTTCCTCGCGCTGATGTTCGTGTACAGCGTATGGCTGTCGCTGGTCACGCTCGGTGTGCTGCTGCTGGTCGGGGGGCTGAGCTTTGCAGTTGCGCCGCTGCTGCAATCGCGGCTCAACGAGCAGTTCCTGCTTGGCGCACGCAACCAGGCGTTCCTCACCGAATACATCGCCGGTGCGGAAACCGTGAAGTCGCTGCAAATGGAGCCCCAGCTCGAACGCCGCTTCGATGACAACCTCGGCAGCTACCTGCGCGCCAGTTTTGCGACGCGGCAGCTTGCCAACGCCTACAACTCGGTGGCCACGGGTCTCGAGCAACTGGGGAACACAGCCATCCTGTGCGTCGGCGCGTGGCTGGTGATGCGCGGCCCGGATTTCACCCTGGGCATGCTGGTGGCGTTCCAGATGTTCGCGGCCCGTGTGTCGCAGCCGATGCTGAAGCTGGTGGGGCTGTGGCAGCAGTTCCAACAGGCGGCCATTGCCGTGCGCCGGCTGGGTGACATCATGGAGGTCCCGGTCGAGCCGTGGTCGATGGCCACCACACGTGTTGCCGGGCACGGTGGTGCCACAGTGGAATTCCGTGCCGCCGCGTTTCGCTACGGCCCCGACCGCGCGCATGTGCTGATGGATTTCAATCTCGCCATCAAGCCGGGTGAATGCGTCGTGATCATGGGCCCTTCCGGCGCCGGCAAGAGCACCCTTACGCGACTGTTGCAGGGGTTTCTGTGGCCGACTTCAGGACAGGTGCTGGTCGACGGCCGCGACACGCGGCATCTCCCCGCCAACGAACTGCGCGGACATTTCGGTGTGGTGCCACAGGAGACGATATTGTTCTCCGGCACGGTGCTGGAGAACCTGTTGCTTGCCAATCCGCTGGCCACATTCGAGATGGCGGTTCAGGCGGCGAAGCTGGCCGAGATCCATCAGGCGATCGAGGCTCTTCCTGCCGGCTACAACACGGCCATCGGCGAGCGGGGCGCGGGGCTCTCGGGCGGACAGAAGCAGCGCATTGCCATCGCGCGTGCGTTACTGAAGCGGCCGCGCATCCTGATCTTCGACGAGGCCACCAACGGCCTCGATGCCGCGGTGGCGGAACAATTCGCCGCCACCATTGCGCGGCTGAAAGGCAAGGTGACCATTCTGTTCGTCACGCACCGGGCACCCGAGCGCCTGCACCCGGATCGCATCGTGCGTCTCGAGGTCGCCGCCGCCGACCGCGCAGCGGCGTAGTTGCAGGCGCCGCTGGCTACCAGTTGAAGGCCACGCCGATTGCCGGGCTGTTGAAGTTGACGTCGTCGATCTTGGCGCCCGACTTGAAGTTGTAGTCGAGGTAGCGCCACACGCCGAAGACCTGGCCCCATCCGAACTGGTAGCCGACACCGCCATGGCGACGTCAACCGGCGCAGGTCAGTCGCCGAACTCCTCGACGATGGCCGCGATCTTGGTCTTATCGGCCAGGAAGGCATCAATGCAGGTGGGGTCGAAGTGCTTGCCGCGCTGGCCCTTGAGGAAGTCGATCGACTCCTCCATGTCCCACGCGTGCTTGTAGGGACGTTCGCTGACCAGCGCGTCGAACACGTCCGCCACGGCCACCACGCGGGCCACCAGCGGGATGTCCTCGCCGTGCAGGCCGTTGGGATAGCCGGAGCCATCGAATTTCTCGTGATGGCCGAGCGCGATGATCGCACCCATCGACAGGTACTTCGACGGGCTGCCCTTGAGGATGTCGTAGCCCATCCGCGGATGGGTCTTCATCACATCGATCTCCGCGCGCGTCAGCGGGCCTTCCTTCAGCAGCACCGAGTCGGGGATGCCGATCTTGCCGATGTCATGCATCGGTGCGGCCACTTCCAGCACGTGCACGGTCTCGGCACCCAAGCCCAAGTGCGCGCCGATCAGCGCCGAATACTTGGCCATGCGCATCAGG
>Ga0105046_10018099_pt1 | contig 10740 bp, 12 predicted proteins | sample MAT03_FD_78385 | JGI IMG/M metagenome (GOLD analysis project Ga0105046, IMG submission 78385) | Freshwater microbial communities from Lake Fryxell liftoff mats and glacier meltwater in Antarctica - MAT-03 (megahit assembly) | ecosystem: Environmental > Aquatic > Freshwater > Ice > Liftoff...
CGGGGCAATGTAGCTGCCGTAGCACTTGGGCCAGTCGGGGCAGCCCATCCCGGACGCGGTCAGCCTGACGGCCGAGCCGGTGAAAACGATCAGCACCAGGGCGATCAGCGCTACAAGTGTGATCCGTGCGTAGGTTGAGGGGGATATCTCGAAGCGCTTCAGCATGTTTCAGAGGGCGTCGGCGTTCGGGAAGGGCGGCCGTCAGCGCCCCGGGCGGGTCAGTTGCCGTTGCCGCCGGCGTTACCGCCGCCGCCGTTGGCACCGCCACCGCCGGACGAATCGACCAGGAAGTCGATCAGATCCTGGAGGTCCTGCGGGGGAAGGTTGGACCAGCGATTGGGCATGATCGCGTTCTCGTAGCCGGCTGCCTGCTCTGCCGCCGGATTGACGATCGACTCTTCGACCTTGGCGCGGGTCATGCCCGGGATGACTTCGTCAAGGTTCGGGCCGAGTACGCCGGCCGACTGGGCCTCGGCGAGGATGTGGCAGCTGCCGCAGCCCTGATTGGCATAGACCTGGGCTCCGGGGCCTTCGCCCGGGGCGATCGGCGGTCCGGCACCGGGGACTCCGGCGTAGCGGGCGACGTAGCGGGCGACGTCTTCAAGGTCGTTGTCGGTGACGATGTCGGCCGGCATGTTCACCCCGGGATAGCCGGGAACTGACGGCCGCGGGTGCTTGATCTGGTACTCGACGACACCCTTGACCGTGTCCTCGTTCATACCGGCGGCGCGGGCGGCGGCAAAGGCGGTATCGAGGTTGGGCCCCTGGACACCCTGGCTGGCCGCCTGGGCCATCACGTGGCAGGTACCGCACTTCGCGTTGAAGAGCTGGCGGCCGCGGTCCTGAAAGTCACCCGAAATGTTGGCCGAAGTCGAGGCGCCGCAGCCCGTCAGGACTACGGCGGCGAGTCCGATCGAAGCGAGCAGGGTGGCGAGTTTGGCAGAGGCTGAAGTTCGGGTCATAAGCGGGCGAATCACTAAAGACATTCTAATAGATCGGCGGCTTCGGCACACCTTGCGGGTCATCGGGTAGGCTGGCAACGAAAGTCACAAGCGCAGCGAAAGGCGGATCATGAGAGTCAGCGTGGGGATGTCGGAGGTCGTACTGCGAGTCGGTCCGGAGCACACCCTGAGGGATGCCGCCGGTCGCATGGTCGGCCACGGGGTCGGAGCGGCGATCGTCGAGGACGACGACTGGCCAGTGCCGCGGATCATCACCGAGCGGGACATCCTCAAGGCTCTGGGTACAGGCCTCGATCCGGACCTCGAGAAGGTCGGCAACCACATGAGCGAGAGCGTGATCACCGCGTCGCCGGAATGGAGCATGGAGCGGGCGGCCATGGAGATGTCCCGGCGAAACATCCGCCACCTGGCGATCTACCGCGACGGCGAACTGGTGGGAATCCTCTCGATGCGCGACATCATGCGCGTGTGGACCTCAGAAGGGGCGACCTCGGGCGGGCCTCCCTGAGAGGGAACTAATCGACCTTCGGAGCAGAGAAGCTCTGGACCGGCAGCTCTGCGCGTGTGTCTTCGGCTTCGCGCGGCAGGCTGTAGAAGGAGCGCCGCCCCTTGCCGGCCAGCGTCCTCAGGGCGAAGAAGGTCAGCACCGCTCCGACCAGTGCGTAGGACCAGGTCGGGAGGATGAATCCGGTTGCGAAGATGCCGGCCACCAGGCCGAGCAGTCCGAAAGCGAGCATGGCCGGGGCCCAGGACGGGGCCGGAAGCTGGATCGTCTCGGTCGGTTCGGTGATCTGGGTCGAGTCGCTCATCGTCGGGTCTTTCAGCCGGCGAGGTAAAGCGTGGCGAAGAAGAAGGTGAAGGCGAAGATAGCGGCCGAGCCGCCGGCGATCAGCATTCCGGACGAGAGGTTTGACTTCGAGGTCTTGCGATCCATGGCCGTATTTCTATCAGGCTACGGCGTCAACAGCCATGGCAACGAAGAGCAGGGCGAGGTAGGAGAGGGAGTACAGGTAGGTGCGCAGGTTCAGAGCGGGGTTGGGATCGCGATAGAGGCGAACCGAGAATCCGATGAAGATGCCACCCAGTACCAGGGCAGCAGCGAGGTAGATCGGGCCGAGCAGGCCGGTCGCGAACGGACCGATGGTCACCGCGACCATGATGAAGGTGTAGATCAGGATCTGACGGCGTGTCTCCGCCTCGCCCTTGACCACCGGGAGCATCGGCACGCCGGTCCGCTCGTAGTCCTCCTTGATCATCAGCGAGAGCGCCCAGAAGTGAGGGGGTGTCCAGAAGAAGATGATCAGGAATGGCCACAGCGCTTCGAGCGTGAGCCCGCCCGTAGCCGCGGCCCAGCCGACCAGTGGCGGCACAGCACCGGCGCTGCCACCGATAACGATGTTCTGCGGCGTGATCGGTTTCAGCCACATCGTGTAGAGGAAGACGTAGCCGAGCAGCCCGAGCATGGCCAGGCCGGCGGCCAGCAGGTTGACGGTCAGCCAGAGCTGGAAGAAGGCGAGCGCTCCGAGCACGATGCCGAAGATCAGACCGTGGACCGGCTTGATCCGGCCATTGGCCAGAGGCCGGGCGCTGGTGCGTGCCATCCTGGCGTCACGGTCGCGGTCGATGTAGTGGTTGATCGCTCCAGAGCCGCCGGCGGCGAGGTAACCACCGAGCATGGTCCAGAGAATCACCGAGAAGGCCGGGCCGCTCGGATCGGCTACGAACATCGTCGTCACCGTGGTCAACAGCAGCAGGCTGATGATCCGGGGCTTGGTGAGGGTGATGTAGTCGCGTGCTACGGCAATCACGTCAGTGAGGGGGGTTGGCCGGACGGTCTCGACCGACCGCCGTACCCGCGCACCGTGCGCGTCGGCTTCTTCGGTCATCCAGTCAGGCTACCGGCTGGGTCTCGCCGGCCGGCGATTCCTCTTCGATCGCCGGGGGGTCCTGCGAGAGGGACTCGCGGATGTCCCGCATCGGCCTCGTGCTGCGAACGTCGGGCAGCACGTCGAAATTGTGGGCAGGCGGCGGCGAAAGGGCCAGCCACTCGAGCGAATCGCCGTGCCACGGGTCCGGTGTCGCCATCGCTCCCTCGTTGCGGCTGACGATCAGGTTGCCGATCGCCATGATCAGTCCGAGGAACAGGACCAGCGTGCCGATCGAGGCGATCAGGTTGAAGGCGCTGACCCCGTCGCTGCTGAAGAAGCGGTAGGAGTCGGTGACCTGGCCCTCGACTCCGGCGGCGAAAAGCGGTACCAGGGCGATGATCGTGCCGGCGAACATGACCAGGAAGGAGATCCGGGCCCGGTCTTCGTTGAGTTCCCGACCGGTGATCTTCGGGTACCAGTAGGAGATCGCGGCAAACCCGCCGAACACGGCGAAGCCGATCAGGGTGAAGTGGGTGGCAGCCCAGGCGTCGTAGGTCTGCTGGAGCTGGCTGCCGATCGCGATAGTTGACTGGCTGACCTCGACGATCAGGCCGATCGAAGCCAGCGACAGCGCGCCCATCGCGTACCTGAGCGGCGCGCGCATGTTGAAGTCGGCGCTGCTGACGGCCGAGATCAGATTCCAGAAGATCAGGCCGAAGGGGACGATCAGAGAGATCGAAAGCAGCATGGCGAAGTACTTGAAACCGACCGGAATCGGTGCGGTGATCATGTTCTGAGCCCAGGCGAGCGTCCCGATTACGGCGATTGCGGCCAGGCTGCCGACGATCACACGGCGGCCGGGCAGTTCGCGGTTGGTGAAGTTCTGGACGATCTCCGAGATCGCCCCGAGGAAGGTGATCGCGATGGTCATGTACGCACCGGTGAGGAAGATGTAGCTGAGGTGCTGCCAGAGCAGCGGAGCTCCGCCGACGCCACCACCAAAGAACCCGCCGCCCGCCTGGCGATCGATGAACAGCATGGTCACCGCGGCGAGGAAGACCGGAGCGATCACCACAAACAGCCAGCTGACGATTGCTGCGGTCCAGACAAAGAACGGGGCCCGGCGCCAGGCCATTCCGGGCGCGCGCAGGTGCCGGACGGTTACCAGGAGGTCGATCGCGATCATCAGCAGGCCGAGGGTGACCATGCCTGTCGACACGATCCACGCATCGATCCCGTTGTTCGAGGTGAAGGTGATCTCCGAGAGCGGCGGCAGCGGGTTGATCCCGGCCTCCGGCGGCGTGAACAGGAAGGAGGCGTAGAGCACGAAGCCGCCGAGCAAAAAGAGCCAGAGACCGGTCTGGCCGAGCCTCGGCAGCGCGGTGCTGCGGGTTCCGATCTGCAGCGGCACCACGTAATAGAGCAGAGCGAAGCAGAGCGGCAGAGCGAAAAGGAAGATCGCGGTCGCACCGTAGACCGACAGCAGGCGGTCGTAGGTAATCGCGGTCAGGAAGACGTTTTCAGGAACCGCGAGCTGCAGCCTGATCAGCACCAGTTCGACCGCGGCGAGGAAGAGCGAACCGAAGGCGACGGTCATCATGATCATCGAAATGACCTTGTGATCAGCGCTGGTCGCGAGCTGTACCCAGCGTGGCCGCTTGTCAGCGACGGTATGGTCGGCGACTTCAGGCCGGGTCGGCGGCATCGTGTTCGGGTAACTGCTCACGGGGCACCCTCGGCGCTCTGGTTCTCTTCGATCACAGCGTCCTGCGCGTCCTGGATGTCGGCCTTGAGCTGCTTGGTGAACTCCTCATAGACGTCGGGTGAGACCACGTCCACCTGGGACTCCATCCACGCGGTGCCCTGGCCCGACAGAATCGAGGCGCGGCCCGAGTGGACCCCTTCCTCGTCAGCACGGAAGTAGATCCGGTTGGTCCGGCCGGGCACGGCCTGGGCCTTGCCGGTCAGCGCCGGGACGTTCCAGCCGTGGATCACGTCGGCCGACACCAGGTCAAGCGCGACCGTGGTATCTGAAGGGACGACCAGGCGGTGATATGAGAAGGCTCCGTTGGGATAGTCGTAGCGCCACAGCCACTGCTGGCCGGTAACGGTGATCTCGAGCTGGTCGTCGGCGTTGAGGCCGGCAACCTGGCTTGAACCGGCCGGAATCTCACGAGCCTGACTGGAGAAAACGGTTGCGGTGGTGAAGATCGCCAGGGCGAGGACGCCGAGGCCGAGGCCGATCCGCAGCTGGTGCCCGGTGGCCTTCCGGCCTTCGTCGACCGCCACGTAACGGTGGCGCGGGCGGGCGGCGCGAAGGATGGCGAGGTTGACCACGGCGATCGCGATCACGATCAGGATGAACATGATCCAGTGGAAGGTGTTGATCTTCTCGATGCCCGGGGACCCGGCTTCCGGGTTCAGCGAGAGGGCCAGCGCGGGGGACGCGATGACAGCCAGGCCGAAGAGGGAGCCGACGAGGGCGGTGACAAGCTGGACAATTTTTCTGGGACGAGACAGCAAGGCGGGGGCCATTCTAGTCGGATCGTGCGGACAGGCGGCGACGGGCCGGACACGTCACCGGCCCGGGGTCGCCTACGCTACCAGCGAGGATGCCCCGCCGTACCCCGTTCAAGCTGCCTCACCCGAGCCCGCGAACTGCCCTTCGGGCTGCGGGATACGCGGCTCTGGCGGCGGCCGTGATCGTGCCTCACGTCAGGCGTCAGCTTCGCCTGCCGATGGCCGCATCCGTGGTCGCGACGGTCTCCGCGCCGACCGCGATCGCGGTCCTGTGGCCGCGGTCAAGGCGCCGGGACGTCGCGCTGTTCGGGGCGCAGATGTGGGCTTTCGCTGTCACCCACGAGTTGCCCTACGACGATCCGGAGCGGCTCCGGGCTCGCCTGAAAGTCAACTATCCGATCGCGATCGACCGCTGGATCGGCCGCGGTCAGTTGCCGAACGCCCGGCTTCAGCGCCTGTTGCATCGCGGCCCTTACGGCGAGCACGTGACCCGGATGGCGGCATGGGCTCACTGGATCTGGTTCGTCCAGCCCTACCTCTCGATCTTCTGGATCCTGCTCCGGCGCTACGACGACTTCCCCCATTCCGAGAGGCAGATGTCGGCCGTCTTCGACATCGGTTGCGCCGTCTACTTCCTCGCTCCGACCGCACCGCCGTGGTGGGCCGCTGAAAACGGTTTCACCGGCGACGACGAGATCAAACGGGTGATGGTCGAATTCGGCGAGCGAATCTGGGGCCCGGCCTGGACCAGGATGTTCGGGACCCTGGGCAGCAACCCGTGGGCGGCGATGCCGTCGCTCCACTTCGCTACGGCCCTGATGGCGGCGATCCTTTTGAGCGACGCCGGGGGCCGGCTTCAGGGGTCGATCGGCTGGGGATATGCGGCGGCGCTCGGGTTCTCGCTGGTTTACCTCGGGGAGCATTACGTGACCGACCTGCTGGCCGGTACGGCCCTGGTGCTGGCAGTGCGAAAGGGGGAGCCGCTCGCCCGCCCGCTGGTCCAGCTCGTCAACTCGAGGCTCCGCCGCCTTGAAGCGATCGCAACCAGCTGACATGGTGAGACGGGGGGTGACGGCATCAACGAACAGGTGAAGAGCAGGACCGGCCCCCGTGAGGCGGCCGACGAGGCTCCGGCATCGCCCGACCAGGAAGAAGCTCGCCCCACAGAAGAAGAGGAGGGCGACGGCCTTCCTGTATTCACACTTCGCGGGGCGATCCAGACGGTCGTGATCATCGCGGTCCTGATCGTCGGCATCTACTTCCTCTTGCCGAAGCTGGCCGGTTTCGGCGACTCGATCAACATGCTCGGGGAGGCGAGGCCGGTCTGGGTGGTTGTGGCGATCGGATTCGGGATCCTCTCCTTCGCCACGTACATAGCCCTGTTCCGGGCCGTGGTCGGCGGGGAGGTGTTCCCGGTCTCCTGGCGCGAGGCCTACGAAATCAACATGGCCGGCTTCGCTGCGACGCTGCTGTTCTCGGCCGGCGGCGCGGGTGGGGTCGTACTTACCTACTGGGCGCTTCGCCAGGGCGGCATGGAGCGACGCGATGTCGGCACCCGCATGGTGGCCTTCATCGCGCTTCACTACCTGTTCTACCCGCTGGCCATCGTCGTCTTCGGAATCCTGCTCACGACCGGGGTGCTCAGCGGCAGCTCCGCGGTCGAGTTGACTATAATCCCGGCCGCGATCGCCGGCCTGGTCATGCTGATCGGACTGGCCGTCGCGCTGGTTCCCAGCGACATCGAGCGGCGGCTGACCCGCTACTCCGAACGGCACCCGACGGCACTGCTCCTGGCCAAACTGGCGACCGTGCCCGCCACCGTCGCCGAAGGCGTGCGGGTGGCACTGAAGCTGGTCTCGCGCCCCAGCAGGGCCGGGCTCGCGATTATCGGCGCGATCGGGTTCTGGGCGGCCAACATCGGCATTTTGTGGGCGTCGTTCAAGGCTTTCGGCATCGCGATCCCGTTCGGCGTCGTGGTGATGGGGTTCTTCATCGGCATGACCGCCAATCTGATCCCGTTCGTTCCGGCCGGGGTTGGGGCGGTCGACGCCGGGATGATCGCGACCTTCGTTCTGTTCGGCTTCCCCGAAGCCGAGGTGTTCGCGGCGATCCTGATCTACCGCCTGGTCGCTTTCTGGCTGCCGATACCGCCGGGGGTGCTGGCCTTTTTCCAGCTGCGTCAGACGGTCAGGAGATGGAAATCCGGCGGGCTGCCGATCGATCGCGCCCCGCAATCCTCTTTGATCCGGCCCGTGCCTTGATGAGTAGTCGCGGGCGGGTACGTATACTCACTTCATAAAGTAAAGTATTGGACCGTCGAAACGGCCCCGAGGGCCACGAAGCAAGTCAGGAAACCCAGCATGAGCAACGGTGAAGTCGAAAATCTGATCATTATCGGCGGCGGTCCGGCCGGTTACACAGCGGCCCTCTACGCGGCCCGCGCCGAGCTCAAGCCGCTCGTCTTCGAGGGTTTCCAGTGGGGCGGTCAGCTCCAGAATACGACCGACGTAGAGAACTACCCGGGCTTTCCCGAAGGCATCATGGGCCCGGAGATGATGACCAGGTTTCGCGAGCAGGCCGAGCGCTTCGGCAGCCGCCTGGTCGCCGACGACGTCGACCGGGTCGAACTCGGTGACGGCGGCATCCACAAGGTATGGCTCGGCGACGAGGAGTACCGGACCAGAGCGGTAATCCTGTCGATGGGCGCCGAGCCCAAGCGACTCGGTATCCCCGGTGAGATGGAGCTGATGGGGCGGGGCGTCTCGACCTGCGGCGTCTGCGACGGGGCCTTCTTCAAGGGCAAACAGACGATGGTTATCGGCGGTGGCGATTCGGCCATGGAGGACGCGGTCTTTGTCTCCAAGTTCGCCAGTGAGCTCAGCCTGGTCCACCGGCGCGAGGAGTTCCGTGCCTCGGCGATCATGCAGGAGCGGGCCGAGGCGACTCCGAACATCCACATCAAGACCCCCTACGCGCCGGAGGAGTTCCTCGCCGGCGAGGACGGCGCGCTGGCCGCGGTCCGGCTTACCCGCTCCGACACCGGCGAGTCGGAGGACGTACCGGTTCAGGGTGCCTTCGTCGCGATCGGTCACATCCCGAGGTCGGAAGTGGTGGCCGGACAGGTCGCAACCGACGACGAGGGCTACGTCAAGACCGACCTCGAATCGACCAGGACCAACCTCAAGGGCGTCTTCGCGGTCGGCGATCTGGTCGATCACACCTACCGCCAGGCGATCACCGCCGCCGGTTCGGGCTGCATGGGCTCGCTCGACGCCGAGTGGTACCTGCGCGACACCGAGTTCTGATCCGGAGCCGCCGCTCCCGGCGCTGCGTCGAAGGTCAGCCGGCCGGTGGTACCCGGCCCAGGCCGGTGGCCAGTGCTTCGGCGAAGGCCCGGGCTGCGGCCTCCGTCTGAGGGGCCGGAGCCGTCGGGATCATGCGGCCGTCGATCGAGTCGACCGGATGAACCTCCCGCGTGGTCGAGGCAAGAAAGGCCTCCGAGGAGTTCAGTGCGTCGTCCAGCTCAAAGGCGCCGGTTTCGACCTCGAGCCGCTCGATCAGCTTCGCCCGGGTAATCGATTCGAGCACGCCGACCTCGGTCGCTGTGGTCCGCAGCGATCCCGTGGGGGAGACCCAGAACAGGGTGGAGGTGGGTGCCTCGAGCACGACGCCGTCCGGTCGTACAAACAGCGCCTCATCGGCACCGGCCGTTCGGGCGATCCGGGTGGCGTGCATGTTGGCCGCGTAGGAGAGCGACTTGACCCCGTTGAGGATGACGGTCGGCGTGTAGGTGACCGTGGCCAGCGAGATCGTGTCGCCATAGCTTGGAAGCGGCTCCAGGGCCAGGATCCGGCGGCCGCCCCGGGTACAGACGATCCGCAGCAGGCAGTCGATATCGCCCGCCCGGCGAAGCAGCGCGCTGGCTTCGGTTTCGATCGCCTGCCGGTCGAGTTCGAGCCCGATGGCCGCGGCCGAGCGTTCGATGCGATCGAGGTGCTCGATAAACGCGAACAGTCGGCCGCTGTAGGCACGGATCACCTCGAATACCCCGTCACCCCGAAGCAGACCGTCGTCGGGCAACACCAGCACTGCGGCGTCGGAGGGTCCGATCAACCCGTCGACGCTGGTCAGCGACGGCGTCTGGAGCGGGTCCACTTTCATGAGCCCACTCTACGACCGGGCAGGGACGCATTGGCGTTTCGTCACGGGGTCCGCCGCCGCAGGGAAGAAGCCCTGACGCGCTGGGAAGCTAAATAGGTAAACTCGGATAGGAATTACAGACTATTGCGAAAAACGGGGTCCATCCGGCTCCCGTCAAGGATTTGGAGGCGGTATGAGTTACTCGAAAGACGTCCTTGTGGACACCGAATGGGTCGCCGCACACCTCGATGACGACTCGATTCGAATCGTCGAAGTCGACGAAAACCCGGCGCTCTATACCGAGGCCCACATCCCCGGCGCGATCGGCTTCGACTGGCAGAAGGACCTCCAGGATCAGACGACCCGGGACTTTCTCGATGCCGAGGCGTTCGGCCGACTCTTCGGCGAGCACGGGATCTCCAACGACCACACGATCGTGCTCTACGGCGACCGCAACAACTGGTTCGCCGCCTACACCTACTGGTACCTGCGCTACTACGGCCACGACAAAGTCAAGCTGGTCAACGGACCGCGCGAGAAGTGGATCGGCGAAGGTCGCGATACGACGACCGAGGTCCCGTCCTACGAGGCCACGACCTTTGCCGCGAAGCCCGGGGACGACTCGATCCGCGCCAAGCGCGACGAGGTCCTCGCTTCACTTGACACCGAGACCAGCCTGGTCGACGTGCGCAGCCCGCAGGAGTTCTCAGGCGAGCTGATCGCGATGGCCGGCTACGAGCAGGAGGGTGCCCAGCGCGCCGGTCACATCCCCGGCGCCGCCTCGGTGCCGTGGGCGCAGGCGGTCAACGAGGACGGCACTTTCAAGTCGGCCGATGAGCTGCGTGAGCTCTACACCGGCAAGGGAGTTATCGGCTCCGACGGTGAGCCGATCATCGCCTACTGCCGGATCGGCGAGCGCTCGGCCCACACCTGGTTCGTTCTTCATGAGCTGCTCGGCGAGGAGGACGTCAAGAATTACGATGGGTCGTGGACTGAATGGGGCAATCTCGTTGGCTTTCCGATTGAAAAGGACGTTTAGGGCTGGTTGGGCTGTTGCCTTTCGGCTGAAGCCGCTGCGTTGACGAAAGCGCCCCCGTTTCGGGGGCGCTTTCTGTTTGGCTGAGGGGGCGGGCGGCTCCCGGGAGCCGCCGGTGCACGCCTGGCTTCGTCGACGCTCGCGCGGCTCGCTCACGCACCAAAGTGCGATCGCTTCACCGGCTCGCTTTACTCCTCGCCAGCCGCACCCCGGA
>Ga0105046_10018102_pt1 | contig 10739 bp, 7 predicted proteins | sample MAT03_FD_78385 | JGI IMG/M metagenome (GOLD analysis project Ga0105046, IMG submission 78385) | Freshwater microbial communities from Lake Fryxell liftoff mats and glacier meltwater in Antarctica - MAT-03 (megahit assembly) | ecosystem: Environmental > Aquatic > Freshwater > Ice > Liftoff...
ACGCCGAGGAGACCTCGAGCGAATTCCCTCTCGATGATCTCGTCTCGGTCCCTGGCACCGGCATCCATCTCCGCGCCCCGCGCGGCAGCGATCTCTTGCCGACCGGCGCGGGCTTCGTCCACAGCCGAAGGCGCCTTCAGGTATTGGTCGCCGAGACCCAGGGACCCGACGACCAGCTCGACGCGTTCCGCGCCCAGCTCATCGAGGGCGCCGAGGAAGAGGTCGAGCCCATCACGATCGATTTTGGCGGCGTCGAGGCGACTCTGGGCGTGGATCGTCAGACCAGCGGCGAGATGGAGCTCGAGCGGGTGTGGCTCTACGCGCGCTCGGGCGACCGCGCGGTCGCGGTGATCGGCGCGTACCTCGCCGAGCGCTCGGAGCGCTACCGCGAGCTGGTCACCGCCTCGGTGCGCAGCGCGGTGTGGGATAGAGAGACCCCGATCGACGCCGAGCAGGCGCTGGGCTTCGCGCTCACGGTCGAGGGCCTGGTCCTCGATCGCGGCAGCTCGAGCCCGGTGGTCTACACCCTGGCCGACGCCGCCGTGCCGCCCTCGCCCGCCGAGCCGCGCCTCTTCGTGATGTCGCTCCCGGTGGCCGTGCCTGCAGCGCAGCGCGCGGAGGTCTGCGAGGAGATCTTGTTCCAGGCAGGTCCCGTCTCCGAAGAGCACGCGCGCAACCACGAAGACATCCGCACGGACGAACTCGAGGGCTGCGAAGTCGAAGGCCTGCAGGAGAACGCCAGCCCCGAAGAAGGCGAGCCCGACGCGGCGATGACCTACGCGGCGATCCTCTTTCACGACGACGGCACTTTCATGGTCGCTGGCATCGTGGACGCCGAGCGTCGTGACGAGTGGATCGAGCGCTTCCAGGCCGCGAGCCGCACCCTGCACCGGGTGCGCGAAGAAGCAGAGTGAGCGCTAGGTGAGCGCTCCAACGAGGAGCTGTGCGCGATGCACGTCGTCCTGATCCACGGCATGGGCCGGACCCCGCGCTCGATGGCGCGCTTGAGCCGTCGCTTGCACGAGGCGGGGCACAGCACGTCGTCCTTCGGGTACGGGGTGCGCACCAGCCCGATCGCTGTGCTCACCCACCGATTTGGGCGCGAGCTCGATCAGATTCGTCAGCCCTACGCGGTGGTGGGCCACTCGCTGGGCAACATTCTCTACCGGTTGGCCGAGCCCGATCTTCAGCGGCTGCCCGCACAGGTGGTGATGCTCGCGCCGCCCAACAACGCCGCGGCCATCGCCCGTCTGGTGAGCAGCCTGCCGCTCGCGGGCAACGTCTTTCGCTTGCTGACCGGCGACGCGGGTCGGCAGCTGATCGACCCCGCGTTCTTCAGCTCGATTCCCCTGCCTCGCGCTCCGTCCTTGGTCTTTGCGGGCGACGCCGGTCCCCGCCTCAAGCTCCCGTTCGATCACCAGCCCAACGATGGAATCGTGTCGGTAGAGGAGACGCGGCTCGAAGGGATCGATCACGAGGTGGTCCCCGCGATCCACACGTTCATCATGAACCACCCCCGGGTGGTCCGACGCATCAACGACCGCCTGCGCTAGCTCGGCCGACTCGATGATAGGATTGCCGGTCCATGCGCAGCGCACTTCGATCGGTCGCTCTTGCCTCTCTTCTGATCGCATGTGGTGGCGAGCCCACCACCGACGCGGGCACCGACACCCCGCGCGATGCGTTCGTGGCGCCGCCGCCTTCGATCCTGTTGCCCGAGGGCGCGGTCATTGGGCAGCGCGACCCCGAAGGCGTGAGCTACCTCGGCATCCCCTACGCCGAGCCGCCCATCGGTCCGCTTCGCTTTGCGCCGCCGGTGCCGCGCGCGCCGTGGGCCGAGCCGGTCTTGCCTACGCTGCCGGGCTGTCCTCAGACCGCGTTGGGCTTGGCGGGTGGTGCGGAGGACTGCTTGGTGGTGCACGTCCATGTCCCGAACGATCTGCCGGCGAACGCTCCAGTGATCGTGTGGATCCACGGCGGCGCGTTCTTGGTGGGCTCGGGCCAGAGCATCGATCGATCGACGCTCGGCGATCGGCTCGCCCGGGACCAGCGCGCCATCGTCGTGTCGATGAACTACCGCCTCGGCCCCTTCGGCTTCCTCACGTATCCGGGCTTGGGCGACGGTAACCAAGGCTTCCTCGATCAGCAGCTCGCCCTGAGATGGGTGCGAGATCACATCGCGCTCTTCGGCGGCGATCCCAGCGACGTCACCTTGGTCGGCGAATCGGCAGGAGGTCTCTCGGTCTGTCTCCACATGATCGCGCCGGGCAGTCGGGGCCTGTTTGCCCGGGTGATCAGCGAGAGCGGGCTCTGCGATGGGTCGCTCCCGAGCGCCGAAGACGCAGCGGTGAGCGGCGCCGCGTTGGTGGAGGCGGTGGGCTGCGCCACGGCCAGCGACGTGCCCGCCTGCGTCCGCGACGCGACCGTCGATGCGCTCTTCGAAGCGGCGGGCGAAGCCGCCGATCTCACGGTGCTCCTGTCGGGGACCACCAACCGACCCTTCTGGGCCTCGCTCGATGGCACCGTGATCCCGGGCACGTTCCGCGAGGTGGTGACGGCGGGCGAGCACGCTGCCGTGCCCGCGATCTTCGGCTGGAACCGCGACGAAGGAACCCTCTTCGTGGCCCTGGCCGAGCAGGCGGGAACCGTCGCCGATCAGGCGGCCTACGATCGCTCGATCACCGACTTCGCTGCGCGCGAGGGGTTCGACGAGGCGATGCTGCGCGCCGCCTATCCCATCGCGGACTACCCCGATCCGGGCGCGGCCATCGCAGATCTGGTGGGCCACGCGGAGCTCATCTGCCCCTCACGCCGCGCCGCGCTGCTCCTCGCAGCCGCCGGCAACGAGGTGCACGTCTACCGCTTCGATTTCCCGAACGCGCGGTTTCAGCTGGGCCTGCCTCGCGACTTGGGCGCGTTTCACTCCGCGGAGATCCAGTTCGTGTTCGGCTACGCGGTGGGAGGACGCCCGTTCAACGGCACCGCGCTCGCGCTCCATCAGCACATGCAGGGCGCATGGGGCGCGTTCGCGCGCGGTGAAGATCCGGCGAGCGCGCTGGAGATCGCGTGGCCCGCTTTCACGGTCGCAGACGAGTCGTCGGTGATCTTCGACGAGACGATCACCGCAGGCAGCGCCTTGGACCGCGACGATTGCGCGCTCTGGGACGCTGCGGTCGACTGATCAAAGCCCGTGCCCGTGCCCGTGCTGGTTCTGATAACCCGTTCACCAAACGTGCACACCGCGCACCCAGCGCTTCAGGCATACCGATCGAATGGCCTGTCTGCTCTCCCTTCTGATCGGACTCACCACGGTGCAGGCCCAAGACGTCGTCTCCGAGGACGCGACGACCATCGACGCCGCGCCTGTGCCGAACGAGGACGAGCACATCCGCTTCGATCTCACCGTCGGCACCACCGCGCCCCGCATCCAAGGGGTGCTCGAGCTCCCTACCGAATCCAGCTCGCCGGCGAGATCGGCTGGATGCCCCCGGGCTACCTCGATCTCATCAACGCGGTCTCCACGGGCGCGGGTTGGTACGACCAGACCCCCGCGTCGCTGGTCTCGGCCGCGCTGGAGAACGCGCCGGCGCTGCGGATCGCGGTGGGCTTTCGCCCGTTCCCCTCCGAGGGATTCGAGATCCGAGCCGGCTACACCGCGGCCATGCTGGGCGGCTGCCTGTCTGCGGCCGAAGCGATCGAGGCGGTCACTGGCCGCGACGCGCGCGCGGCGGGCAGCGAGATTCCGCTGCAGGCCACCGCGCACGGTTTTCAGATCGATCTCTCGTGGGCGTTCTTCATCGAGCGTCTGGTGCTGGTGCGCTTCACCGTCAGCTACTTCCAGCTGGTCTACGCCCACACCTGGATCGCGGTGACCCCAGCCGGGGCGAGATGGCGGTGCGCGCCGCGAGCGAGGCGCTCGACGTGTATTTGAACGACGTGCTCTCGACGTACGAAGACCCCGACCCTGTCGGTCTTCGTGGGCTACCGCTTCGCGTGAGCACGGAACGCTCCCCGAGCGCGAGTAGCGACGTGCGACGTGCGACGTGCGACGTGCGACGTGCGACGTGGAACGTGAGACGACCTCCATCGCCCATCGCTGCGACAGGTAGGAGTGGGCCCCTGCCATTGCCAAAGGCCACAAACCCCTTCCGATCCGCGTTCAACAGCACATCGAGTATGGTGACGTTGGCCATCGCGGGGATGGCCCGGCGCAGGCGCTCCATCAGCGACTGCTTGGTGCTCACGTCGTTTGCCACCACGTCCGAGAACAAGGCCGCGATGTCCTCCTCGCTATCACGCACGAGTTTGGTGTCGAGCAGCCATCCGCCAGGCGCCTCGACGTGTGCTGCACTGCTGTATCTGTAGTCGTTGTTGGCGTTGAACAAGACCTCCGAGGCGAACGGGTGCGCAACGGCGGGGTGCCACTGGATCCTGAGTGCGGTGACGGAGCCGCCGGTCCGGAGGGTTGGTGGTCGACGCGAGCAATGCGGCATCCATCAGAGTGCTCTTGCCAGAGCTATTCGGGCCGACGAGTACCGTGATGGCTCCGAAGCTCAACTTGACGCGGCCAGGCTACCCGAGCGCGATCTGCTGGATCGCTGCGGCGTAATCGACATGGATCGGGCGGCTCGGCAGGGTCGGCGGCACCTTGGTCAGCGTGGCCTCGAGCACGGCGCGATCGGGCGCGTCCATCGGCAAGAACTGCAGGCCCACGCCGCGGACGCGATCGCTCCGGCGCTTGCCCTCGATGCGGCGAACGACGATGCCGCGCGCATCCATCCAGAGGCGGGTACGCGGCGCGCGGAACGAGACGATGATCTCCTCGCCCAAGAGAAGATCGCTGTCGCTCTCGAGGAACGCGCCCTGGCTCGACAGATCGATGAGCCGGCGTCCGGCCAAGACGAAGCCGCGATCGCGCACCGCCTCACATGGAAGGTGCACCGAGCGGCGCGAGGCCTCACGACGCTGGGACGCACTTCGCTGCTGGTAGGTCGGGGCGAGCTCGATCATGGAGAACCTCCTCGGGGGCCACGTGATTCAGGGCCGATCTCCACGGTAGGGCATTGTCCTACATCAGCCAAGAAAAGCGCTGAGAGGACGCCTCGGGGCTACCCTGGACCTCGGATGTCGCTCGCATCGCGCATGGACCCGCTCGACCATCTGATCGGTGGCCAGCTCGGGAGCTACCGGATCGAAGGGCCGCTCGGGCGCGGATCGATGGCGTCGGTGTTTCGCGCGCGCGACGTGCTCACCCGGCAGGAGGTCGCGCTCAAGGTGCACGCCCGCAAAGAGAACGAAGCGAGCAGGCGGCGCTTCCTTCAAGAGGCCCGCGCCACCGCGCGCTTGAAGCATCCGGGGATCGTCGAGACCTACGAGGCGGGCGCCGACGGTGAGCTCTCGTTCATCGCGATGGAGCTGGTGGTGGGCGCGCCGCTGACCGCGGTGCTCGCCGGCGGTGCGCTGCCTTGGCGTGAGGCGCTCCATCTCACGTGGGGCATCGCGTCCGCGCTGGGGCACGCGCACGCGGCCGGCGTGATGCACCGCGATCTCAAGCCCAGCAACGTGCTGCTCACCCCCGAGGGTCGAGTGAAGCTCGTAGATTTTGGTCTCGCCAAGCGGGTGGGCGATGTGCCCGACGTGGGCGATGGCGCGACCGTGTGGGACTGGGCCGATGTCCACACCCAGCCCGGCGCCGTGCTCGGCACACCCGCGTACATGGCGCCCGAACAAGCGCGCGCGGTGCACGTCGATGCGCGCGCCGACGTGTTCGCGCTCGGGGTGCTCACCTGGGAGGCCATCGTCGGTCGTCCGCTCTTTCGTCGGGCGACGCCGGCCGCGACGCTGCGCGCCATCTTGATCGAAGCTGCGCCCGACCTCTCCGCCTTGAGTGAGGAGCCGGATCTGCCTGCGTGGCTGAGCGACATGGTGATGCGGGCGCTGGCGAAAGATCCCGACGATCGCTTTCAAGACGCGCGCGAGCTGCTGACGACGATCAAAGAAGCGCAGCTCGAACTCCCCATCCCTTACCAGGCGCTCTCGCGGATCGAGGAGCGACGCTCGATGGTGCTGAGCGAGCCGCCCTTCACCGGTCGGGCACGCGAGCTTCGACACGCCGCCTCACGTCTCGAGGGCGAGCGAGGGGCGATCGTGCTGGGCATGCCCGGCGCAGGCCGCAAGCGCTTGGCGACCGAGGCGCTCGCGCAGCTCGGTGCCACTCGACCGTTGGTGGTCCGCTTCACCGATCCCTCGAGCCTCGCAGTCGCGTTCGCGGAGCGCCCCTTCGATTCGGTGATCCTCGATGCGGGGAGCACCCCCGGTGATCTCGTGTTCGATCGGGCGCGCGAGGCGTTGGGCGAGCGAGCGCGCGTCGCGGTGATAGCGGACCGGGTCGATCGGATGGACCCGCGGGTGGTGCTGCTCGGCGGCCTTGGGCCCGACGAGGCCATCGAGCTCTTGGCGCCAGGCGCGATGGGACAGAGCGCCGAACAGAGCGGCGCGCGCGAACTCAGCCAGTGCCTCTCGGACATTGCCCTCGGCGTGGGCGGTCATCCTCAGAGTCTGCTGACCATCGCGCTCCGTCTCGCGTCGGAGCCCGTCGGTGATGTCGCCGCTGCGCTGGAGCTTGACGAGGGCTGGCCCGAAGTCTTGAGCGCGCAGCGCACCCTTCAGCGCTGGATAGAAGAGCGATGGCGCGCGTTGCCCCAAGCGAGCCAGCGCGCGCTCCTAGCGCTCTCGGTGGTACCGAGCCTCACGGAGGACGACGCCCGTGAGCTGCTTGGAGACGACCCGCTGGGGAACCACGGAGACGACACGATCGCGGGTCTCTCGAGCACGCCGCTGCTCATGTTGGAGACCCACCCCGATCTCTTGGGCGTCAAGCGGGTAGCGGTGCCCGCGCTGGTGCGCCGTAAGCTCACCACCCTGACCGATCCCGCCACCCAGGTCGCCGCACGCGAGCACTTGCTCGCCCGCTTGGCCGAGCGAGCGAGCGAGCAAGCGCTGCTCGCGCGCTCGCATCCCGAGCGCGAGACGTTGCGAGAGCTGGGCGCCGAGCGAGCGACGCTGCTCTCGCTTGCTCACCCGACACTGAGCGCTGTGCGCGAGTCGAGACAGAGCGCCGCGCGCGAGTCGAGACCGAGCGAGTCGAGAGCAAGCGACGCGCGATCGAACGCAGCGCTGGCGCTGGTGGCCTTGGTGGAGTCGGAGCTCCTGCTCCCGCCCAAGAGCGCCGCGCGCTCAGCGGCCGATCATCTGTTGGCCCGCGCGATAGCCCAAGGCGGGCTGGACGCGGCGCTCACCCTCCGCGCATTGGCGGCGCGCAGCGCGTTCCGTCCCGAGCGCTCGGCTGGCGGCGCGACCGGGATCGACGAGGCGCTCGCGCTGGCGCAGAAGGTCGGTGATCGAGGGACGGAGGCCCGCATGCTGCTAGCGCGGGCCGCGCGTCATCAGGAGGTGTCCTCGGAACCTGCTGCCGCGATGCGCGAAGATCTCGAGGCCGCGCTGGAGTGCCTGACGAAGGACACCGCGCCGTGGCTCAAGCAAGAGGTGCTGGAGCATGTGGGCGAGCTGCGGTGGTCGCTCGGTGAAGAGGCGCCAGCGCGCGGCGCTCTGCGCAACGCGCACGCTCAAGCCGAGGAGCGTGTCGATCAAGTCTCGCTCGGCCGGCTGACCCATCGCCTGGCGCGCCTGACGCTCGCGGGGATCGAAGGCCCGCTTTTGGACGGTGAGGGGAACGCGTTGATAGCGATCACCAACGACGAGACCGCGGCGCTGGAGCTGGCCCTGGCCACGGGCGGCAGTCGCCTCGCGGGCCAGATCGAGAACGCCCTGGCCGAACTCGCGATCTTGCGCGGCGAGCCCGAGGCCGCGCGGCGCCACATCGACAGAGCTATCCGCCACGGCGCCGCGGCCTTGCCTCGCGCGGCGCTCTGCGCAGGTCACATCGAATTGCTCCAGCGCAACTGGCCTCGCGCGCGTGCGCTCTATGCGGCGGCGGTCGGATACGCCGAGACCCAACAAGACGAGCCCGCGATTGCCATCGCACACGCCGCGTTGGCAGCGGCGCTCGCGGCCTCGGGGGATCGCCCCAACGCCAACGACGCCCTGGTGCGCGCGACCCTCGCAGCGCGTCGCCAGCCCGAGGGCCTGCGCCTGGTGGTGGCGGGTTGGCGAGGACACCTCGAGCGCGCGCTGGCGGACAGAGATCTCGCCGTCGACGGATCGAGCGACGAGACGCGTCTCTTGCGCGCAGGCGCCCGCTTCGACGAGGCCGGCCTGTTGGCGGGACTCGCGTGCGAGGCGGGTACGGGGAGGCCGATCAGCGCCTACCTCTTGGATCACGCGGGCTAGTGGGGCAGCCGTCGAGTATAGAGAGGTTACCTAAGGTTATTGTCATTCGCCATAAACCTAGAATACATTCACCGAATGGACCCGCTCGCCAATCCCTTCGCCCCTGGAGCCGGCACCCAGCCTCCGGAGCTCGCGGGACGCGACGAGGTTCTCCGAAGCGCCACGACGGCCTTCGCACGGATCAAGGCCGGACGGGCCGCCAAGAGCCAGATGCTTCTCGGCCTCCGGGGCGTGGGCAAGACGGTGCTTCTGAACCGGCTCGCGGAGATCGCGGAGGACCAGGGCTTCCTCCCCGTCATGCTCGAGGCGCCAGAAGACCGTCGTCTCGCGGAGATGCTGGTGCCGCCACTACGTCAGCATCTCTTCAAGCTCAGCCGCCGCGAGGGCGCGAAGGATCTGGCAAGGCGCGGCCTGGGCGTGCTGCGGAGCTTCGCGCAAGCGTTCCAGGTCACGGTCGGCGACGTCGCGTTCTCCGTCCAGCCCGAGCTCGGCACGGCCGACTCCGGAAGCCTCGAGGCCGACCTACCCGAGGTCCTCGTCGCGACGACCGAAGCCGCCAAGGCGACCGACCTCGGCATCGCGCTCTTCATCGACGAGGTCCAGTACCTCGCGCTGCCCGATCTCGCGGCGCTCATCGCGTCGGCCCACAAGCTCGCGCAGAAGAACCTTCCCTTCGTGCTGATCGGTGCTGGACTCCCTCAGCTCGCAGCGCTCGCAGGCGAAGCAAAGTCGTACGCGGAGCGCCTCTTCGATTATCCCCGGATCGACGCGCTACCGAGCGCAGAGGCGCGTAAGGCGATCGTCGTTCCGATCGAGCGAGAGGGCGCCACGATCGACCCAGACGCCGTCGATTTCATCATCCAGACCACCCAGGGATATCCGTACTTCCTGCAGGAGTGGGGGTACCGCGCCTGGGACCGAGCTGAGGTGTCCCCCATCACGCTCGCGGACACCGCCAACGCGCGGCTCGACACGCTTCGCGCGCTGGACGCGAGCTTCTTTCGCGTCCGCTTCGACCGCATGACCCCGCGGGAGAAGGACTACGTGCGCGCCATGGCCGAGCTAGGCCCCGGACCCCACCGATCGGGAGAGGTAGCTCAAGCGGTCGGCATGGAGGTTCAGTCCGCAGCTCCGCTACGGAGCGGCCGCATCAAGAAGGGCATGATCTACAGCCCCCAGCATGGCGACACCGCATTCACCGTTCCGATGTTCGACGACTTCCTCAAGCGCGAGATGCCCTCACAGGCAATCTCGCCCCCACGGCTGAAGGGAAAGACGATGAAGGGCAAGACGAAGCCTCACGCGAAGAAGCGAGGAGCCAAACGAGCGTGACATTCAGCAGATCGCGGGGCCCTGAGCGACTCGCGCGATCCGTCGTCTGAGGGCACCCACCGCTCACCTCCCGATGGGCGGGCTAGCGCTTCTTCTCCGCCACCGCTTCGCGGAGGCGATCCTTCTTGCTCTTGCGCTTGCCCTTCACGCCGCCGTTGCCGCCGTCGCTCGGGACAGACGCCTCGGGCTCGGCTTCTGTGGGGGCGAAGTCGGCGAGCTCTTCGATCTCGATCGATAGATCGTGGCGCTTCTGAATGAGGGCGAAGTGCTCGCGCGCCCCGGCGGTAACGAAGCTCACCGCATCACCCGCGCGGCCCGCTCGCCCGGTGCGTCCGCTACGGTGCACGTAGTCGGCGGTGGCGCGCGGCAAGTCGTATTGAATCACCGCGGGCAGGCCGACGATGTCCAAGCCCCGCGCTGCGAGATCGGTGGCGACCAGCACCCGGACCTTGCCCTTCCGAAAGCGATCGAGGACTTGGATGCGCGCGCCCTGGCTCAGATCACCGCTCAGCGGCGCCGCATGGATTCTCCTCACGCGCAGCTTCTGGGCGACGTGCTCGGTGGCGTACGCGGTCGCGACGAAGACCAGCACCCGATCCCAGGTGTTGGTCTCGATGAGGTGCGCGAGCAGCGCGGTGCGCCGCGGGACATCGACCGCGATCGCGCGGTGAAGAATGTCGGGGATCTCCTCGATCACCCCGGCCACATCGACCTTGATCGGGTCGTTCAGCACGGACGCTGCGATGGCCTCGATCGCAGGACCAAACGTCGCCGAGAAAAGCAGCGTCTGAGGACGCGCGCTCACCTGCGAGAGGATCCGCGTCAGCTCGTCCTGAAAGCCCTCGTCCAGCAGGCGATCGGCTTCATCGAGCACCAACGTCGTCAGCCCCGAGAGGGACGCTGCGTTCTTGCTGACGAGATCGAGCAAGCGACCGGGCGTCGCCACCAAGAAGTCCGCGCCGCCGCGCAGCGCCATCATCTGCGGGTTGATCGAGAGCCCACCGACCGCGACGACGCACTTGGCGGGCGCGGGCAAGAGCCACCCGTAGGTCTCGATG
>Ga0105046_10018104_pt1 | contig 10738 bp, 4 predicted proteins | sample MAT03_FD_78385 | JGI IMG/M metagenome (GOLD analysis project Ga0105046, IMG submission 78385) | Freshwater microbial communities from Lake Fryxell liftoff mats and glacier meltwater in Antarctica - MAT-03 (megahit assembly) | ecosystem: Environmental > Aquatic > Freshwater > Ice > Liftoff...
AGCAGACGGCTTGCTAGAATGCCCAGGTCGCGCGCCGTGGTGGTATGCCCCGCCTCGGTCAGGCCCTCCGGATTCTTGTAACCGGTGGACTTCATGCCCAAGGCCTTGGCCTGGTCGTTCATCAATTGCACAAATTGTTCGACGGTTCCACCCACGCCTTCGGCCAGAGCCACTGTGGCGTCATTGCCGGACTGCACGATCATGCCCTTGATCAGGTCCTCGACCGGGACCTGCATCTTGGGATCGATGAACATGCGCGAGCCCTCCATCTTCCAGGCCCGAACGCTGACCGGCAATGTCTGGCTGAGCGTGATCTTCTTCGCCCGCAAGGCGTCAAACACCAGGTACGCGGTCATCAGCTTGGTCAAAGATGCCGGCTCCACACTGGTATCGGCCTCCTTCTCGGCCAATACCTGTCCCGAGGTGACGTCCAGCAGCAAAAAGGATCGCGCCGCGATTTCAGGCGGCTGGGGCGTTTGCGCGCCGACAGACAAGGAAAAGGCGAGGGCGATGGTGAAAATCAGGTTCTTCATGTCATGCAGTAGGGAATGGGGGATCGAGGGCCGTCGGGCCAGGAAGAGCCTGCGCAACTGCAGAAGGGCGTAGCGCCAATATCAGGAGCCGGGGTCTGTGGGCACGACACGCGATGTCGCAAACCCCGATTGTCCGCGATAAATTTCCGGCGCAGCGGCCAGAACGCCATCAGCGCCCGAGATGGTCAGGCGTCAGCAGCCGTTCGACAACTTTGCCGTTCTTCAGATGGGATTCGACGATTTCCTCGATGTCCTGGTCGTCGACATAGCTGTACCAGACGGCTTCCGGGTACACCACGGCCACCGGTCCCGCAGCGCAACGGTCCAGGCAACCGGCCTTGTTGACGCGGACCTGCCCCGGCCCCGACAAGCCGGCCGCCTTTACCAGTTGCTTGCAACGGTCGAACGCGGCCTGGGCACCATGCTGGGCGCAGCAGTTTTCGCCATTCTTGCGCTCGTTGAGGCAGAAAAAAATGTGGCGTTGGTAATACGAGGACGCGGGTACGACGTCGGTGTCGGCAGATGGTTCGGACATACCTGGATTCTAGTTTTCGCGGTCCTGGCGCCAGATCCGCAGCACCAGATAGACCACCACCGCGTAAGGCCACAACCATCCCACCCACTGCGCCAGGCCGTTGAACCGGATGAATCGTCCCTGCTCCCAGGTTTGCAAGGTCAGCGTGAAATAGGGGTCGGCAGGTGCCTGGTTGAGCAGGCTCAGATACACGCCCAGGCCCAGCAGAGCCAAAGCGGCACTGGCCCGGCGCGGAACCATTGCCAACGCCAGCGCCACCGAGAGCGCGACCGCCAGCCCAGCCAGGATGGCCTGGTGGATCCATTCCCACGCATATTGCGGCCCATAGGTCAACGCCGCAGACAGGCCGGTGGTCGCCACGCCAACAGCGACCGTGGAAACGGCAAAAACCATGCGCCGCAAAGGCGCGCGGATGATGTCGTATCCCAGCAAGCACGGCACCAGCGCACCCAGCAGGACGCAGATGAACTCCGCGCCCGGCACCAGCGGCTGCAGTTCCAGTTCGCGTATCGGCATCCACTCCAGGAATGGCGTATCGGCCAACAGGTCGACCACGGCGGCCTCCAGCCGCTCCATCACCTGACCCAGACCCAGCGGAACAGCGGAAGGAAACAGCAGCGCAACCGGCCACAAGGCCAGCAGCACCAAAGCGCCACTGGCGTCGGCCACAAACCAGCGGGCACGGAAACGGCTCCAGCGGTCGAGCGCGCCCAGGCGCTCAAGCAAAGCTGCGGACGCCGCGCCCAGCCACCCGCCCAACGTGTTCAGGCCGAAATCGACGTTGGAAGGCACACGCGCCGGCAAATAGGCTTGCAACGACTCCAGGCACAGGGACAGGACCGCGCAGACCAGACTTGATCGCATGACCGCATGGCGGCCACGCCCGGTACGACTGGCGGTCAGCGCCAGCAAGAAGCCGGCCGGGACATAACCCAGGATGTTGGCCCCAACGTCAAAACCGGTCCAGTACTTGGGCAGCGGAGCGCTCAAGAATGCCCAGGGAGCAATGCCCTGGTCGCGCCAGTCGGCAAACGGGTACAGGCTGGCGTAGGCGATCAGACCGATGCAGCTCAACGCCAACGGCCAGGCCGAGGTCTTTTGCATCGGCTCAGAAAGGTTTGACCACCACCAGGACCACAGTCACCAGCAACAACAGCACCGGCAACTCGTTGAACCAGCGAAACCAGACATGGCTGTGGCGTTCCTTGCCGTCCCTGAAACGCCGCAGCCGGTAACCACAGGCCACCTGGTACACCAGCGCGAGCGCCACGAATACCAACTTGGCATACATCCAGCCGTTGCCGGGGCCATGGCCGAAACCCGGAACCGGCCACAAGACCACCAGCAACCACACGCCCAGACCGACCGCAGGCCAGGACAGCAAGGTTGTGAATCGAAACAGTTTGTCCGCCATCAGCAGCAGACGTTCGCGCTCGGCGGTCGAGGCGGCATCCACCATGGCCAGATTGACAAAGATCCGGGGCAAGTAAAACAGTCCGGCAAACCAGCTGGCGACGAAGACGATGTGCAAGGACTTGAGCCAGAGCATTCGGGCAGTTTAGGGCATGGGCCACGCCGCCCCAGGACGGGAAGCACAAAATACGCGGCCAAAAAAAACCCCAGCCCGAGGACTGGGGGATAAGCCTTTATTGCTGTCACACATCAAGGCCCCGCTCAGGGAGGAAAAGCGGGGAGCGGCGAACCGCCCGAACTGAATCTAGCAAAGATACCATCACGATTCAATAGTTTTGTTACAAATGTGTCGCCTGAACGACATTAATCGGTGTAGCGCGACCGATGCCTGACTATTGTTGTGCCAGACGACCCGTCGGCGGCACGGCCTGTTGGGCCTTCGGGCACAATTTTCACCATGACCCCATTTGCCCCCTACCCCCACGGCCGGCCTCGCCGATTGCGCCACGACCGTTTTACGCGCGACCTGGTACGTGAACATCGCCTGGGCGCCCACGACCTTATCTACCCGGTGTTCGTCGTCGATGGCGCACGCAAACGCGAGGCGGTGGCGTCCATGCCCGGCGTGGAGCGCCTGAGCCTGGACCTGCTGCTGCCGGTGGCCGAGCAATGTGTGAACCTCGGTATTCCGGCGCTGGCCTTGTTCCCGGTGATCGACCCTGCGCTCAAGACACCCGATGGCCGGGAGGCACTCAACGCCGACGGCCTGATTCCGCGTGTGGTGCGCGGGCTGAAAAAGCAGTTTCCCGACCTGGGCGTGATGACCGACGTCGCGCTTGACCCCTACACCAGTCATGGGCAAGACGGCTTGATCGACCCTGATCCGGCGGCCAACGGATACATATTGAATGACGAAACCATCGCCATTCTGGTGAAGCAGGCGCTGACACAGGCGCAGGCCGGCGTCGACATCGTCGCGCCCAGCGACATGATGGACGGGCGCATCGGCGCGATCCGCCACGCGCTGGAGGCCAACCACTACATCCACACCCGCATCATGGCCTACAGCGCCAAATACGCCAGTGCCTTCTACGGGCCGTTCCGGGACGCCGTCGGCTCTGCCACCAATCTGGGCAAGAGCAACAAGAAGGTCTATCAGATGGACCCTGGCAACAGCGACGAAGCCCTGCGCGAAGTGGCAATGGACATCGCCGAAGGCGCCGACATGGTGATGGTCAAGCCGGGAATGCCCTACCTCGACATCGTGCGGCGCGTCAAGGACACGTTCAAGGTGCCAACCTTCGCCTACCAGGTCAGCGGCGAATACGCGATGCTCAAGGCAGCCGCGCACAACGGCTGGCTGGACCACGACGCCGTGATGCTCGAAAGCCTGCTCGCGTTCAAACGTGCCGGTGCAGACGGCGTACTGACCTATTTCGCATTGGACGCTGCGCGCCTGCTGTAGCGGCTTCATGGCGATGTGTTGCCCCATTGTTGGCTGTACACAACAGCCACCGGGCAGCCCCCGTTCCGGGTCTACGCCTGCAACGTGTTCTGGAATAGACTGAATCTCGCCTGCTCCGGGTTGCTGGTTCCACTCCTCGCCCCACGGGCGATCCGTTCACCACTGTTGCTGATCGCGCCGTTTCTTGCGGCGCTGTTGGTGCCCGAACGAGGGTGTTCGTCACACCGTGGGTCCGAAAGGGATGATCGATGCAGCAACGGAAGTACACGTCACATGGCGGCGCCAACCGGCAATACCACAGGCACGGTGACCCATCATTGCGGTTCCGACCGGCATTGCTGACGCTGGCGATCGCGACGGCTTTTGCCGCTGTGCCCGGCTTGGCGCAAACGCTTCCCAGTGGGGGCGTTGCCATACATGGCCAAGCCAGCTTCGCCCAGCCGACACCAAATCAGCTTCTCGTGACGACGCAAAACGGCGCGGGCACCGGGCATTCGGCGATCAACTGGCAAAGTTTCTCGATTTCTGCCGGCGCCAGCACCCATTTCGTGCAACCCAGCGCGGCCAGCCTGTCGATCAACCGGGTCGTCACAAGCAGCCCGTCGGCGATCTTCGGTAGTTTGTCATCCAATGGCCGGCTCGTACTGGTCAACCAGTCGGGCATCGCCATCGGAGCCGGCGCGCTGGTCGACACGGCCGGGTTCACCGCGTCGAGCTTGCGCTTGAGCGACGCCGACGCACTGGCCGGCCGGCTGCGGTTTGGCGCCGACAACCCGGGTGGCGGCATGGGTGGCGGCTCCGGCATCACCGTCGATGGCGTCATCACCGCGCGCAACGGCGACGTGGTGCTGGTGGCGCCCCAGATCACCGTCGGCGCCAGCGCCTTGCTCCAGGCACCCAACGGCAGCACGGTGCTCGCCGCCGGGCAGCAGGTCGAGATCACCGGACGCGGCCTCGAAGGCATCCGCATGCTGGTGCAGGCACGCGAGAACGAAGCGCTCAATCTGGGGCAGTTGCAAGGTGATGCGGTCGGCATTTTTGCCGGCACCTTGCGCCACAGCGGGGCGATCCAGGCCACGACGGCGGCGCTTGAGGGGGGCAAGGTGGTGCTGAAGGCGGCCGGCGATGCCTTGGTGCAAGGTGTTGGCACGATTGTGGCCACCGGCGAGCACGGCGGCAGCGTCGACGTGTTGGGCCAGCGCGTGGCGATCAAGGACCAGGCGTCCATCGACGTGTCGGGCCGCTTCGGTGGCGGTTCTATCCGCATCGGTGGCGACTTCCAGGGCAAAAATCCGGATGTACCCAACGCCCAGCGCAACTACCTCGGGCCGGACGCCGTGTTGCGCGCCGATGCGCTGGACAAAGGCGACGGTGGGCGTGTCATCGTCTGGGCCGACGACCAGACCAAGGCTTACGGCACCATCAGTGCGCGTGGCGGCGCACACGGCGGCAACGGCGGGTTTGCCGAGGTCTCAGGCAAGCAAAATCTGGTGTTCGAGGCCCGTGTTGATCTGCGGGCCCCGGCCGGGGCTCTCGGCTCGCTGCTGCTGGATCCGCGCTTCATCAACGTGGTCAACAGTGGCATCGACCCGGCTTCGAACGCTGACGCGTTCAGTGATGTTTCTGGCGGTACTGTATTTGTATCACCTGCAACGCTCAATGCGGTGGGAGGCAACGTCTTTTTGCGGGCGGATGGCGACATCGCGTTCATCGATGCGTTGACCCTGACAACCCCGGGCGCCAACTTGACCGCGTTGGCAGGCAACCTAATCCACGTTGGCGCAGCGATCACGACCACCGGCGGCGACATCCTCTTGCATTCTGCGGCGCCGGGTGCTGCGGGTAACGGCACTACCGACAGCAACCGGGTTCAGGTCGACGCCCCAATCACCAGCAACGGCGGCAGGATCGAATTGCGGGCAGATAGCTGCGACATATTCTGCGACAGCATCATCATCAACGCCAACCTCAACGCAGGCGCCGGCGCCATCGTGCTTACAGGTGTCGGTGACGTCCGTCAGACCGCCCTGGGCGCCATGACGGGCGGCTCGTTGGCGGCGAGCGCGGACAGCACGATCATCCTGAACGAACTGGGCAACAACATTCCTGGCACTGTCGACCTGTTTACCAACGTCGGAACCGGCGGCTCCAGCCATTTAGGTTTTCGCAACAGCGCCAGCGCTTTCACGCTGAGCCGCGCAGTGGCCAAGGGCAATGTGTCTATCGATGGTACCGGTGCATTGACGACCACGGGACCCATACAGTCGACCACCGGCAACGTATCGGTCGTCTTCGTCGGTGGCATGGATTTCGGCGGCGACGTCTTGGCCGCCGGCACCTTGGGGCTGTCCAGCACCAACAACGTCATCACCCAGAACCTGACCAGCGGCATCAGCGCGGGTGGCTTGGCCACCATCAATGCCGGCAGCTCCGACATCAACCTTTTCTCGACCCTGAACAATTTTTCCACCGTGGCGCTGACGGGTGCGAACCTCGCGGTCGTCGATACCAATGCACTGAACGTGGTGTCCCGCAGCCAGTCCGCCGATTCCAATCTGTATCTGGAGGCCCGTGGCGGCCCTTTGACTGTGCCGTTGGGCGCCATCGATACTGGCAACGGGCAACTGACGCTGATCGACCGTTTTGGGCCGCTGACCACGCCAGGCGCGTTGACTGGCACCACCGTGTTGCTGTTCGCCCAGGGAGATCTGACGCTGGCGCATCCGGTCACATCGAACGGGTCCACGACCATGACGCTTTCCTCCGGCGGCACACTGTCGGTACAAGCCGCAGTGAACGGCCACGGCATCAACATGGACGCGACCAACGGCATCGACATCCTGGCGCCGGTGTACGCATCGTCCGGGTTGACGGTGACGTCGACCGGTACCGATACGAATATGCTGGTGCGCAACTCGGTCACGTCGGATGGCACGATGAATCTGACGCTCACTGGCGGCCTGTCGGTCGTCAGCAACAGCATTCAAAGCGTGGGGATGACCGCTTCTACGGGGCAAACCATTGCGGCGCGGTTCGTCGAAGTGCTGTCCAGTGGTGGCGGCGTGACGGCGATTCACAACCTCGGCGGCGCGCAATCCATCACGACCAGCGGCGCTAACGACTCCGGCGAAGGCATCCGCGTGGCCGACACGGCCGTCAGTCTCGGTGCGGGCGCACAGATCGCCAGCAACGGTGCTACGCAGACGATCACCGTCAATGACGCCAACTTCTTCCGTGTCCTCGGCGCAGGAGGTGGGTCCCCGGCACGGATCAACCACCATGGCGCGGGGAACCAGACGATCGTGGTGCAAGGTGTGTCGAGCCAGAACCGGATCGAAGTGGGCGCCGGGGCCGCAACGGCCGGCTCCCTCATCCACTCCGATACAGGCAGTCAATCGATCACGGCCGGTCAACCAGGCCAGAGTGGGAGCATCGTGTTGGCAGGCGGCGCAAGCGGCCAGAGTGTGTCCATATACACACCAGCAAACCAGACCATCAACGCCGGTAGTGGCGGCATCCAACTGACCGGTGGCAGCACCTCCAACAACAACGTCAGCATCAACCAGCAAGGTCCAGGCGGAACCCAATCCATCACGTCCGGCGGCAACATCACAATTAGCAGCGGATCCCCGTCCGGCAACAGCAACTACACGGAAATCAAGGCAGTTGGTACTGGCGGTCAATCCATCACGATGGCTGGCGGGACCATGACAGTACAGGCCGGAACTGGCGGCAACAGCAACGGCGCCAGAATCCAATCGCAAAACGGCAACCAATCCGTGACCGGTGCGGGAGCCCTCGTTATGCGTGGTGGTGCGTCAGGCGGCGGATTGGGTCAGGGAAACAGCGCAGACCTGCGATTATCGGGCGGTACCTCGATCGGTAACCAGACCATCAATGTCGGCGCCGGCGGCATTTTGATTGAAGGCGGCGGTGGCATCGGAAGTGATACCGACAACTCAGCGTTCCTGGGTTACGGTGGCGCCGGCACCCAGTCCATCACCATTTCGGGCGGCGGGAACCTGACACTCAATGGTGGCAGCAGCGCCGGGCAAAACGTTGGTTCGGGCCACGGCAGCCGCGCCGGAATCGACACTGGCTTTGTGACCAGCTCCACACAGATGATCACGCTAACCGGCGGCGACATTGTCATGAACGGCGGCAGCAACGGAAGCCGCAATTACGCAGGCATCATTGCGGAACCACTTGCGTCGCAAACGATTGTTGGCGCCGGCAATATCCGATTGAAGGGTGGGCCCAGTGGGGGGGTCGACAACGAGGGCAACCGTGCGTTCATATCGGCCGGGGTCACTCAAAATATTTCAGCAAACAACCAGATCACGTTGACCGGCGGGGACAACGGGTTCGATAACCAGGCGGAATTGGTACTGATCGGCACCAGCCCCGTCAACCAAACAATTACAGCCAACCGCATCGTCATGACTGGCGGCTTGGCGGGCGGTGGCCTTGATACTGGAAATACTGCCTGGATAACGAGTTTCGCAAGCCAGGTCGTCAATGTCGGCGCTGGCGGCCTGTCGATGACCGGCGGCAGTGGACCGCTCACGGACAACGCCGCAGCAATTAGCCAAATTTTGCCCAGTGGTACCCAAACCATCAATGTGGCAGGTGGTGCCACGGTGTCGATGCAAGGCGGCACCAGCCTGGCGACATCCGTAGGATCACCCCACGGCAGCCGCGCCAGCATCTACGCGGACGGCACCAGTCAGACGATTAGCTTCGGGCCGGGCGGCGCACTTGACATGCGCGGTGGTAACGCGGGTCAGCGCAACTTTGCCAGCATCTTTATCGACAACGGCAGCCAGTCAATCACCGGCGCGCCTGCCATCGTGCTGCGCGGCGGCGATGGCGGCGGTGTGTCAGGCGAAGGCAACGGCGCCTATATCCAGGCCGCCCATGGCAACCAGGCCATCACGGCATCATCAATCACGATGGTCGGCGGCAGCGGCGGCACCGAGAACCTGGCGCTGATCCGCCAGGGCAACACCACGACAGGATTGGGCAGCACACAAACCGTCACCGTGGCTGCAGGTGGGGCGAGTCTCAGCGGTGGTGGTGGCATCAGCAATTTTGCCCGGATCCGTTCCCACGGCACCTCGCAACAACTGAACTTCAGCGGCGGCAGCCTGACGCTCAACGGTGGCAATGGCGCCAGCGACAACTTTGCCCGTGTGCAGGCAGTTAACGGCGCGCAATCGATCACCGGTGCACCCAACATCACCGTGAGTGGAGGCACCAATGGCGCCGATCTGCTTGGGAATTTCGCTTCCATCACGGCCGGAACCAGCCAGACCATTGTGGCGAATGACCTGTTGCTGCAGGCTGGCGCCAGCGGTATCGGAAACTATGCCACGGTGCAGGCACCGCTACAGAACCTGACGGTGCAGCACAACCTGGATGTGAGCGGTGGGGGATCACTACCCAATTCGGACGGCTTCGGGGGCGGGGCGCGCATCGGTGGTTTTGTGGGCGGGCTCAGCAACGTGACGCTGCTCGTCACCAACGACGTCATGCTGAGCGGCGGCGGCGTCGCCGGGGCCGCCATCGGCTCCAACGGCGGCAGCGGCGGTCAGAACGCACCGGTCAGCATCACCGCTGGTGGCAACGTGACGCTGAACCCTGGCGGTTCTGGCGCGCGTATCGGTAGTTCGGCTGCTGCCCCGGATGGTGGCAATGTCAGCATCACCGCCACCGGCAATTTCAGTCTGTCCGGTGGCACGCCGCTCGATACCGTCGTGCGCACCCTGGGCAACGTGAACATCAGCGCCGCGAACGCGAATATCGGCAACAGCATCATCGGCAACACGGTGCGTGTGGTCGGCACCAGCGGCGTGTCCATCATCACCAACTCCGGCGAAGACGTGGGTTCCATCACGGCCACGGCGCTCAGTGGTGACAGCATCAAGATCGAGTCGGGCGGCAACTTTTACAACAGTTCCGGGCCGACCGCCTTGAATGTCACGACGCCGGCGCGCTGGCTGGTGTATTCGACGGACCCCACGCTCGACGATCGCGGTGGCCTGGTACATGCATTCCGCCAGTTCGGCTCGGTGCCCGGCGATGCCATCCTGGGCACCGGCAACGGCTTCATCCACAGCATCAGCAAGGACATCACCGTCGCGCTGAACACGAACGGCGTCAGCAAGGTCTACGACGGCAGCACCAGTGCACCGCTGACGGCGGCCAACTACATCGTCTCGGCGGCGACCGGCTTGGTCAATGTCACGGTGAACCTGCCGACGACCGGCACATTCGACAATCGCAATGTCGGTACCGGCAAGACCGTCTCGGTCAGCGGCATCGGTTTCGCCAGCGCCATCGACACACTGGAAATGGTCCCGATCTACGGCATCTCGGTGACGCCGCCGCCGCCTAGCGCCATCGGCACCATCACGCCGGCCAGCATCACGGTCAGCACCAGCGACATCTCCCGGCCCTATAACGGCACGACTAGCGCGACCGGTGTGCCGATCGCAACCAGCGGCAGCCTGTTCGGCACTGACACGCTGACGGGCGGCAGTTATGCTTTTTCGCCCAACGGCAATGTAGGATCCGGCAAGTCCGTCAGCGTGTCGGGTGTCACCGTCAACGACGGCAACAACGGAGCCAACTACCTGCTCACGCAGGCCGACAACAACAGCAGCAGCATCACGCCGGTCGCGCTGGTGCTGAGCACCTCGTCCGTGACCAAGGTGTACGACGCCACCACCAGCGCGGCCGGCACACTGGTGGTCAACAGCGGCACCTTGTTCCCTGGCGACACCATGTCGG
>Ga0105046_10018105_pt1 | contig 10738 bp, 6 predicted proteins | sample MAT03_FD_78385 | JGI IMG/M metagenome (GOLD analysis project Ga0105046, IMG submission 78385) | Freshwater microbial communities from Lake Fryxell liftoff mats and glacier meltwater in Antarctica - MAT-03 (megahit assembly) | ecosystem: Environmental > Aquatic > Freshwater > Ice > Liftoff...
CCTCGCCATACTGTGCTTCATGCTCGCGCTGCTGCTCTCCATCTTCAAGAACATCTACTGGCAGCCGTTCCTCATTACGCTGGTCACCTCCGCCCTGCTGCCGATCCTCATTCTGATCTTCGCAATGCTGACAGAGGATGACATCATCCCGCTGGACGACGACGTGATCATGATGTACAGTTATTACTGGGTCGCCGTCTTCGTGATCGTGATGTTGGGCTTCATCCTCCAGCTAAAGACCTACCGGACAACGCGTGCCGTTATGCTGATCCTGGCCAACGTGGCGGTGCCGTTCATCGCCGTTTTCACATTGGCGATCCTGCACGACCGCTGGGACATCTTCGGACAGGACGCTTTGCAGAACAAGCTCTATGCGCTCCAGGAACGTGATGGCTTGAGTCCCGATATACCGGGGCTTCAACTCCAAGCGCGCCTGCTGGGTGAGAAGGTCCGGCTGATCATGCAGTACGTCCTATGGGGTGGCCTGATCGTGTACATCGTTGTCCTACATCCGCTCTTCCGGAACCTCTACGCACGCATGATGGCGTTGCCGGAGCGGAAGTAGGGCGCGGGCATCACGCTGCTCTGGAAGTGCGTGGCCCGGAAACATCAAGCCAACAACGGAAGGCCTTACTCGATGAGCACTACCCGCGTGGTTGCCATTCGCGCGCCCCAGTTCATCCGGCACTGGTACATCCCCGGTGCCTCGTGCAGATCCACGCGATGCATCTGGCTCCATTGCGGTATGCGTTCGCGCAACACGAGCCGCCCTGCGAGGTCCCGCACTTCCAACTCGCCCACCCAGGGTTGAGCCGGATAGCTGAGTGTACACGCCCCGGTGGTGGGGTTGGGATAGGCGGAAACATGCGCAACCAACTCCGCATCCTGAATGCCCACAGTGATCCCCAAACTATCGCACACGCTGCCATCCACAGGGCCAAGGTGGTAGTTGGGGTGGTTGGGGAGGGAGTTGATGAAATACCGCGGAAGCTCCAAGCCATGCTGCACCATGTCGCAGGCCACGCCGCCTTCATCCGGGGAATTGATCACATGCAGGTGGAATGTGCTGTTGCCAGTGCCGATGTAGATCTTGCCATCCGGCGCGAGTTGCGCAATATCGAACAACGTTGCTAAGGGTGGTGCTGGTGAATAGAATCCATCCCAGTGTGCAATATGAACCTGTGTTGCAGCGATGTCGGACGCCTGCGTGTCGTATTGGTACACGTCCTCCACCGATGATACATAAAGGTAGCGGCTGTTAGGTGAGAAAGCCACACCCGACCCAGGGTTCGCATCAGGAACAATGATGAACACAGGATCGGAAAACGTACCAGCACAACGATCGAAATCGAAGACCTCCAACTCGTCCTGGCCCCAGTAGTACGCGAACTTGCTGCCATCCGGCGAAAAGCATACTTGCCCGTTATCCGGCGGTCGGTCAATGCCGATCGTCTGTGTTCCGTCCACGCTCGCACCGGATGGTGTGACAAGCAACCGGTGGAACATGTTCGTGTTCACCTTGTGGCAGAAGACCCACCAGTCCCGCCCGTTCGCATGCCGCACTGCGGTGATCTTACCCACGTTCAGCTGGTCATTGATCAGTATCTCGTTCTTCGTTACCACCCCACCCAGTCCGCCATCCAAGCTCATGTCAATGGTGGTCAGGTATAGATGTTGCGCGGTGAAAGCGACCTGATCATCCAATGTCCCATGAAGAAGGTAATAGATATCGCCGGATTCAGGTTTGGGAATTATCAAGACGGGTTGAGCAAGATGCAAACCTCCTGGGTAGTTGGAGGTATACTCGCTGGGGTTCAAGCCGGTCCCGTTCAGCATTGTATCCCCGGATGCATTCGCTACAAAGGCGCCATTGGTACTGAACAATAGATCGCCTTCGCTGTCGGTGATGTTGGTATTGGTGCGTCCGAATCCAATAGCCCTATTCGTAGTCGTAACTATCGCATTGCCGGTCTGGAAGTCTACATCCACACTTCCGACAGGCGGTGGGCCTTCACCGAAGTAACCTCCGAGCCAAAGGTTGTTCAAGCCCTGCGGGTAAGTCAGTAGCGGAACGATGAGCTGTAAATTCACAAGTACCACACGAACGGTCCTTGCGAGGTTCATGGGGTGCTTCATGGGTTCCGGGATGATCAGCGAACGATCATCAACTTGCCGTTACCAATGATGCCTGATAGTCCGCGCACACTGTAGTGGTAGAGCGCCGGTGCCAACGAAACTGTGCTGAAGGCCAAGCGTGACGCTTCTGCTGGTATTTGATAGCATATGACCTCCGCTCCGAAAGCGTCGAACACCAAAAACACGCCCGGCCCGTCCAACTGCTTCATCAACATGAGCGTAGCCTCATCCGTTGCCGGGTTTGGAACAACGGTAACTCCGTTGGGTTCGGATACAGTGAGTCTCTTTACGACAATGCCGTACGGTAGGCAGAGCAAGGCATCATCGAAGTCCTGCGCATCATCGATCAACCAGTACAGCGAGCGGGCCTTGAACACCACATTGCCGCCCAGCATCGGGCATTGACTGGCAATATCAAAAAGTTCACTGGCTTGATAAGCAGTAAACTCATCCGCATCCTTGCCGATAGTCGCGAGGTAGATGCTATTCACTGACTTTTCGTTCGCCTCGATCAATTCGCTAGTGGTTACCGAAGCGTTCGTAGCATTGATTTCATCAGCGGTCAATTCCTTCGATATCGATGCCACTTGCAGCGCCATTGCATTCCAAGCGGACAGGTCGCGAATGCTCTCTCGGTAGCCGCTCAAGCCAGCGATGATCGCCGCGCGCTGTGCAGTTGTCAGCGTACTGTCGCCTATCTGTTCCATCCCCTCGCTCAACATGATCATAAGGCTATCAATCTGCGTGCGGTTCTGCTTCAATTGGATTACTATAATGCTATCCATGACGTACAGCGCAAGTTGTCCGTCATCAATCTCCTTGAAGGCTGCTGTACTACTGCTTTGCAATTCATCGTAGAGATCGGCCATCACTTCCAAACTATCCACGAACTCTGGGTTCTCGTCCAACTTCTTGAATAATCTACCCTTCAGCATCCACTTGGTTTCTTCGGTGTATGGGTCGTTCTCCAAACTGTCCTCCGCCACTCGCACATCGAGGTCCGTCAGTCGTTCCTTGCCGCGCTCATTGAACTGGCTGCAATAGTCCTCCCCTTCGTCGTCCGAACAATCATAGTTCGATCCGAGTGAAAAATTGAACCATCCGAAGGTTGGCCACACCGATGGCGGCGCCGTATTACCCCCGCTGATCGTTTCTGGGTAATAGTAGAACGGATTCGCAAATGCATTGAGCGAATCCTCATACCACGCCCCCAATACCGGCGTTGCAGCATTCGGATCCCAGAGATTGCCTCGCCGGTCCTGCTCACCGATCACCGCAGTGCCATCCAGGTGCAGCGGCCACTTGTGGTTATGGAAATGGTTGCCGCGCACCTCGGTGTTGGGTGTTACGAAATTGAACATGATCCCGTTGGCGGTGCTGTCCACATCGTTGCAGCTGATCAGCACATCACTGCCCATCATGTTACGTATGGCGGCCTGCGCATCCTCGGGGAAACCGTTGTTGTCGCCTTTCACATTGTTGCAACTCACCTCGGGTCGCTTGCAGCCGTTCAGCTGTATGCCGGTGAGGTTGTGGCCGTTGTCCGCCATCTGCAGGGTGTTGCCAGCCACCAGCCAGTCCGCGGCCGAGTTGAGGCTGATCCCGAAGCGAGAGGACGTGAGCGGCACGAAGTGGATGGTGTTGTTGTGGATCACCGAGTTCAGGTTGCCAGTGTTGCCCTCGAAGACCCTGATCGCGCTGTATCCCCGGCAGATGGTACACACCTGGTCATCGCCGAAGGTGATGTCGTTGCCCTCGATCAGGATGTGTGCAGCGCCATCGTTGAACCGCAGGTCCATGCCGTGGTAGTGCGCGTGTACGCGGTTATCCAGGATGTCCACGTCGCGGAGGCCGCTGCGGTCAACGCGGTATGCCGTGCCCATGTCCAGCATGTTGTTGTTCGAGGAACGCACGCTCATGTACTCGGTGTACACGCCCCAGCGGCAGTCCTCGAAGCTCGGCGCGCTGTCCACGCCGAAGCCTTGCTGCTTAAGCGTGTAGTAACCATTACCGCCAAAGGCGTAGATACCGGCGCCATTACCAACGTAATCATAGACCGTATCGGGCTGGATCTGCAGTATGCGGCAATCGGTCACGCTCACATCACAGTTATGCGCCACAATGCCGTTGCTGAGCGTGTGGATGATGTTGTTGCCGCCGGTGAAGTCGAGCAGGGTGTTGTGCGCGTCGACCGCCGCGTAGCCCTTTGTACCCACAGCTGTGGTTTGTCCCGCGTAGGGCAACGGCATGAGGCCCTGGCTGTAGAACTCGCAGTTGCTCACCCAACACGCCACGTCGTTGTAGGGTAAGCCATTTTCCGGTATGCCAAGCGCTACGCGGTTATTGTGGAACTGGGTGTTGTCCACCCATACCACCGAGCCATCCAAGGCGGCGATCGTGCTTTCAGCATCATCCATGAACGATCCGCGGATCCGTACGAAGGAGCCATTCTCTGCTGTTATCGACTTCCACATCACCCCGTTGCAAGCGGTGAACGAACTGCCTTGAATATCCAAGAACCAGCCTTCCTGCACCACGATCTCCGCACCGGGCTCCATGAACACCTCGGCGCTTTGGAAAGTTACGTCATCATCCACGATGAACAGGCCTTGGATGTTTACCGTGCCACTGAACACAGTGCCCACCACGCTTGCCAGCGAACTGTCGGGGATCACGATCGCCGCAGCGCAGGTGCTCACCACGCTAACGTCAGCATCCGCACTTAGCTCATCGCCGGTAACCATGCTATCGGGGTCCAGGTTCACAGTATTGGTGTAGTCCCCGAACTCCGTGAAGTACCCCGTGATCTCGAAGACCGCGCATTCGCCGTTGTTCAGAGTAATGGTGGTATCAACGAAATCCCACGCGGGGTTGGCGCTGGTTACCTCGAAGAAGGGAGGCAGAACTTCGGTGAGTTGTACCGGGCCGGCCACGGCCGTGTTATTGCAAACGGTTATGGTAAAGGTGACCGATGAATCAATGTAGGCTACACCGGGCGTTGCGGTCTTGGTGAGAATATAGTTGCCGCACAAGGGCTGCATTACATTACCAGTGGCGGGATCGCAGAACGCCCAATGGTCAACGATGGGCCAGGTATAGAAGGGCCGACAGGGTGGGAAGAATTCGTACGGGGTATAGGTGGTGTCCACGTCTGAACAAAACGTAGTAGAACAAGAAGGGGTGGCCCAACTAGTGAGACCAAATCGAGTATCGTAGTAATCGTTCAAGCTCAATGGATCGCGCACGGAATCGGGCACGTCGATCGTGAAATTGTCCAATGTTGTCAGATCCACCTTGATCAAGGTGGTGGCGCTGTTGCAGCGCAAGCGTCCGGTGTTCTTGAAGGTGCAATTGGTCGCCCTCATGTACCGTGCATCCAGTTGTGGGTTGGGTGCACCATGATAGGGTCCTATGGGCCCACAAGAATCGGTCGCGCAAGTGCTGGCGAGCGAATCGTTGCAATGCACGCACAGATCGCAATACGGATAGTTCGTGTCGAGGATCTGCCTACCCAGCAACCTCACCATGCCCCTGCAATTGGTATAGAAGCCACAACTATCGAAGGTGACACAAGCAGCTTGATTATTAGGAGCGACCAGGTCCAATTTGGTCGGCCCATTGACGCAGGTGGTGCTCCAGGTGGTGGTATCCACGAACAGGTAGGACCATTGGTCGTCCTCTTCGCGGAATTCGGTCCTGCGGAAGAGCAGGTGGGTGCTCGTATCGTTCGGCAGGTTCTCCGCTTGCTCGAACAAATGAACCACCCTGCCGTAGATCTGGCAATCGGTGAACTTCATGCCCTTGGTATTCGGTAGCAGGGCGTCCGCATCCTCGCCCGCCTTCACTACGCAGTCGTTGAACCTGAAATCCTGCTGGCCAATGCATTGGCCATTGTCCGAAATGATGCCGAAGCCCGCGTTGTGCAGGAAGCGCGATCCATCGAAGATCCCGTAGCGTACCCGCAGCGGCCCGCCGATCCCTTCAATTTCCAAGCCTGCACCGGGGCTGCTCGCGAACCGGCCCGCGCCATTGTAATTCATGTTGCAGTTGGAAACGGACAACCCTGAAAGAGCGGTCCACGAGATCCCTTGCCGACCGTTCCAGTTAAAGCTGCTGTTGAGCACCCGGTTGTTAAAGAGGACCGTCCTGTTCGTGTCCACAAAGCTGGCATCCGCCAGATCCTCCTCGAGGTTCAAATACGGGTGTGCGACCATGTAGAGCGGATAACCGGACCATGTCCTACCATAAAGGAGTAGTCCATCCCTGCCGAAATGGTGTGCGTGTACATTCTTGATCTCACACTCACCGGACTCGGAAAGGTTCACACCATCATAGGCCGTTTGCATCCCATCGAAGAAAATTCGGCCCCCGAGGATCGCGGCATCGATATTTCCGTTCAGTTCCAGATCGCGCACGGTGATCGAGTCGCATAGGTTGAAGCTGAACATGGCACCCACGGCGGCATGCCTGCGTTGGATCTAGTTAAGGCCATTTTGGACTACGTCTATTCGCTCCGCGACAAGTTCGAGCGGTTCAAAGAAAGTAGAGGTGCCCCAACTTTAAGCTAGGTCACTCCTGCGAAATCACCTACGCGATGGCATGGAAGGTTGAGTCGCTTTGCTGTTGTCGGTGGCACCCTAGGTTTTCTGGCCTTCTTTCGAGACACCTTCGCCTCGATAGCTGCGGCAAACAAAGAGAAGTGGAAGGTTGTGGAGGTCGAGGTGCTCAGTGAGGACACGCTTCTAGACATGGTGGAGAACCTCTCCGCGCTACAAGCTGTGGATGCATCCCATCTTGCTGAGGTTGAGCTCATGCTCGATTGGATCGAGGAGGACGCGATCGAGCTTCAGTTCAAGCATCTCCTGCGCGATCCCTTCAAGACCTACCTGACTTCCTTTGCACGCGATGCAAGGAATTTCATCGACTCCATGAAGCGTGAAAATGGCCCTTGGCGCTACTATCCAACTCTAACCATTCCTGGTCCGCCAGACTATTACCGGATTTTCCCTCCTCACCTGCCTCCCGATGAGCGCAAGTCATTGGAGGAGCGCTTCCACATGGTCTCTGACGAAGCAGCGCAGTTCGTCAAGGCCATGCGCATTAGCTATCGGAAGATCAAGGCGCTTGCTGAGCGTGAGTGTTTTGAGTTTATCGCACCTTGGAAGTGGTGAACACATCAACCCTCCGCTTATGCGGATCTATGATCTGTGTGCGTTGCCGACGTTTCGCATCCACTCCGGTTCCGTTGTAATCTCCGGACACGGATTATGGACAGACCGTGTCAAGGCAGGGCAGATCTAGAGCACCGATGTCCGGTTCCTCAAACCTCCGCCGAATCTCTTTTCGCGGGAGCCTGCGTTACCCGGTTAGGCATCGCGACATCGCGAGCAAAAGAGCCTGACGTCCCCACGCTTATCAACACTTCTTCGCCGCCTCTCGCACGCGGCTAACTTTGGCCGTTCCCATGGACCATTTGAAAGGGCTGAACCCCGCCCAACGCGCCGCTGTGGAAGCCACCGAAGGCCCCACGATGGTGATCGCCGGTGCTGGCAGCGGCAAGACCCGTGTGCTCACCGTGCGCATTGCACACCTGATGACCAAGGGCGTCGACCCCTTCCGCATCCTAGCCCTCACCTTCACGAACAAGGCGGCGAAGGAGATGAAGGAACGCATCGCCAAGATCCTCGGCCAACAGGGTTCCTCCGAAGCGCGCAACCTGTGGATGGGCACCTTTCACAGCGTGTTCGCGCGGGTGTTGCGCGCCGAAGCGGACAAGCTCGGCTACCCGAACAACTTCACCATCTACGACACCGACGACAGCCGGAGCGTGATCAAGGGCATCGTAAAGGAGTTGCAGTTGGACGACAAACTGTACAAGCCGAACCAGGTGCATGCGCGCATCAGCATCGCGAAGAACAACCTGATCGGTCCGCTGGAATACCTGGAGAACGCTGAGCTGATGACCAGCGACGCGGCGAACATGCGGTCCAAGATCGGCGAGATCTACAAGCTCTATGCGGCTAAGTGCTTCCGCGCTGGTGCCATGGATTTCGATGACCTCCTCTTCAACACGGCGCTTCTTTTCCGCGATCATCCCGACGCGATGTTGAAGTACCAGCAGCGTTTCCAGTACGTGCTGGTGGACGAGTACCAGGACACGAACCTGGTGCAGTACAACATCGTGAAGACGCTGGCCGCGCGGCACGAGAACATCACCGTGGTGGGCGATGACAGCCAGAGCATCTACTCCTTCCGCGGGGCGAACATCCAGAACATCCTCAACTTCCGCAGCGACTATCCGGACCACAAGATCTTCAAGCTGGAGCAGAACTACCGCAGCACAAAGACCATTGTGGGCGCCGCGAACAGCGTGATCGAGAAGAACAAGGACCAGATCCAGAAGACCATCTGGACGGACAATGTGGAGGGCGAGAAGATCCGCGTACACCGCACGCTGAGCGACAATGAGGAGGGCAGCTACGTGGCCCACACCATCTTCGAAACGAAGATGCAGAACCAGGTGCCGAACAAGGGCTTCGCGATCCTGTACCGCACCAACGCGCAAAGCCGCAGCATGGAGGAGGCGCTGCGCAAAATGAACATCCCCTACCGCATCTACGGCGGCCTCAGCTTCTACCAGCGCAAGGAGATCAAGGACCTGATCAGCTACTTCCGCCTGGTGTGCAACCCACGCGACGAGGAAGCACTGAAGCGCGTGATCAACTACCCGGTACGCGGCATTGGGCAGACCTCTTTGGAAAAGCTCGTTGTGCAGGCCGGTGAACTGAAGACCAGCATCTGGGAAGTCCTTACCGAACATGCGGAGCAAGTCGCCGTGCAAGGAGGAACGCGCAAGAGCCTCGCGGACTTCGTGACGATGATCAGGAGTTTCCAGACGATGCTGACCACGAACAGCGCGTACGCGCTGGGCGAGCACGTCGCACGCAGCAGCGGCATCCTGAAAGATCTCTTCACGGATAAGACGCCGGAGGGTGTGAGCCGTTATGAGAACATCCAGGAACTGCTCAACGGGATGAAGGAGTTCAGCGATGCGCAGGAAGAAGGGTCCGACGTGCCGCGAACACTGAGCGATTTCCTGATCGATGTGGCCCTGCTCACCGACGCCGACAATACCGACCCGAACGACAACGACCGCGTAAGCCTGATGACGATCCACAGTGCGAAGGGCCTCGAGTTCCCTTACGTGCATATCGTCGGTCTTGAAGAAGATCTGTTCCCGAACCTGATGGCCGTGCAGACACGCGCAGATCTCGAAGAGGAACGTCGATTGTTCTATGTCGCACTGACGCGCGCCGAAAAGCGCGCCACATTGAGCTACGCGATGAGCCGCTACAAATGGGGCAACCTCACCGCCAGCGAGCCGAGCCGCTTCATCGACGAGATCGATCCGCAGTATTTGGTGATGCCCGTGCTGAACGAGCGTCTCCAGTTCGGCGGCATTGAACGTTCCGGCTCCCCCCCTTGGGCGCGGCCTGGCCGTTCGTTCGACAAGCCCGGTGAAGAGCGCGGTTCATCCCGACCGGTCTATGGTCGCGAACGCTCCGCACCCGGAGTCGGAAGAACCGCGGCGAAGCCCGCGCCCTTCACCGAGCAGGCAGGCAGCGGCGTTCCTGCACCAGGCCAGCGCAAGAACCTCAAGCGGATCGCCGCCAGCGGATCGCCGCTGGAAGCCACCAGCACCTTGGGAGGCACGGCACCTGACCTTGCGGAGGGCATGACCGTGGAGCACGAGCGGTTCGGCAAAGGCAAGGTGATCAAGATGGAGGGCACTGCACCGGACCTGAAGGCCACCGTCTTCTTCCCCAGCGCCGGGCAGAAACAGTTGCTGTTGCGCTTCGCGAAGCTGACGGTGGTGGAGGGGTGATGTCCCTACCTTTGAACGTCATGAACGCACCACGGCCCAACGAGATCATCACCGTTGACAAGGAGGTGCTCGGAGGCTGCCCGGTCTTCAAGGGCACCCGCGTTCCCGTGGAGTCTTTGATCTGGCACCTGGAGAAGGGCTCCACAGTGGACGATTTCATTTCCGACTTCCCCACAGTGACCCGCGAACAGGCGATCGGTGTGCTCGAACTGGTCGGTGGGCTGTTCAGTGCGGAGAAGATCCGCAAGCTCTATGAAGCTGCTGCTTGATGAAAACCTGCCCAAGCGGCTCAAACAGGACCTATTCCCGCATGATGCGTTCACCGTGCGCGACATGGGATGGAATGGCAGGAGTAACGGTGCACTGCTCACGTTGATGAAAGAGCACGGCTTCGACGCCCTGCTCACCTTCGACAAGAACCTCCGCTACCACCAGAACTTCGATCGATACGATCTGCCCGTGCTTGTCCTGATCGCTGCGGACAATACATACGACGCACTCAGACCGCTGATGAGCGTTGTGCTCGAAATGGTGAAGGCCGGCGTAGCTCCTGGACCGATCCCGGTCGGTGGTGCCTGAACGTTTGATCCACGCGCGCTGGCAGAAGCGGTTGCGCTTCGCGAAGCTGACGGTGGTCGAGAGTTGACCACCTTGAAGCGCACTGGCTGCACATCCAGCCGCTTCCCTACATTTGGTCCGTTCACGGGCAGGCCTCCC
>Ga0105046_10018106_pt1 | contig 10738 bp, 12 predicted proteins | sample MAT03_FD_78385 | JGI IMG/M metagenome (GOLD analysis project Ga0105046, IMG submission 78385) | Freshwater microbial communities from Lake Fryxell liftoff mats and glacier meltwater in Antarctica - MAT-03 (megahit assembly) | ecosystem: Environmental > Aquatic > Freshwater > Ice > Liftoff...
CCCCACCGCCCCACCAGCACCAGACGAATCCCTCACCCCCATTGGCGAAAACATCAAAATGCGCAGCTTTGACCTCAATATTCTCAAAGCACCCGGCCAAAAAACCTCGTACTTGGACGTTCGCAAATCTGGCGGAACACCAATCGCCGCGTTCATCATCCAAATTATTAATTTTCTGACGCTCAGCATTGGATCTTTAAGCCTTCTACTCCTCATTGCCGGCGGCGTTGTTTTAGTTTCATCCACCGGAAATGAAAACCAAGTAACCAAAGGCAAAGACATTATTAAATGGGCAATTATCGGCTTAGTCCTGACACTCTCTTCCTACTACATCGTCGCTTTCGTGCAAAGTCTCTTTTTTGAAAAATAAATGAAAAAGCTAAAAATCCTTATTATCTTCACACTTTTGCTCCAAGCATTTACGCAGGGATCGTGGTTTGCAATTCCTCCAGCTTTCGCTCAAGGATATACCGAATTAAAAGACGTCAACAAATGCTACGACTTTAACAGTAACCTCAGTGCCATTGTTACAGTAACTGAAGAATCATTAGGTGCCACCACTGCAGCGGACCAAAATGAAAATGGAAAAATTTTTAACTGTGCACGAGCGACAAAATGTTATTTTAAAACAGAAATAGCCGCAACGAAAGTAGAGGGGGGTCCAAAGGGAAAATGGAATTGTGGCCCAGTTTATAAAGACCCCGGGAATTGCCAAGTTGAACCCATTCCCCTCAATCCAGGGAACACCCCCGAATACGTCAAATCTTGCGACTTTGTCCAAATCTATGCATCAAATTCCGGCACCGACCTGCTCTTTTTGTACATCGGGCAAATTTACCGGTTTTTTGCTGCTTTTGGCGGAGTTCTTTCGGGATTTTTCTTGATCATTGGAGGAATTATTTACGCTTCTTCCGGCGGAAACCCCGATAGTGCATCCAAAGGCAAAGCCATGATTATTCGTTCATTGTCAGGCTTAGCATTACTTTTTCTTTCCGCTTTGCTTCTTTATACCGTGAATCCAAATTTCTTTTACTTCAGTTAAGATGGAAAAAATCACCCACAAAAAATCTCTTGTCCAAAAAATTTCTAAACTTTTCTTTGAAACGGTTTTGATGGGCACCATGCTCTTTTTGGTCCTCAACATTCACATTGCCTACGCCCAATCACCTCCACCAATTATCCCAGAAAATAGTACTCCAGGCGGCATATTATTTCTGCCCCACACAAAAGATTCAGCATCTGAAGGCCAATTTCTTCAAGAAAAACTTTTACCATCAATTACCGCAACCATCATTACAATAACAGGAGGTGTATCACTTCTTTTCGCTATTGTGGGCGGAGTTTTAATGCTAACCTCCTACGGAAACCCCGACAATTTTGCTAAAGGAAAAAACGCCCTTATTTATGCATTAGTGGGAATTGTAATCGGTGCCCTTTCCTACGCTATCGTCGCCATCATCTCTTCGATTCAAATTAAAGCGCCCATCAAATGAAACAATTGACCATAAAACTTGGCATACTTTTGACTATCTTGGGAATTTCCGTGGCGCAAACCAGCTTTATTGCCTTTGCTGAAGAAACCACAAGTCAAAACACACCAACAAGCAATAATTTCGACCTTCTTCCTGTTTTTGAATCCACCACGGGCGGAAAAAAAATTGATTTAGTCAAAGCACTTCCGAAAGCAAGTTGGGAAATTACACTCGGTTCTATTATTACAACTCTTCTCAACATTTGTGGCGCCCTTACCTTGCTTTCTTTAACTGTAGGCGGAATCTTTATGATCACAAGCCAAGGTAATCCTGATAGCATCGAAAAAGGCAAAAAAATCATCATCTACTCACTTGGAGGGCTCCTGGTAATTGCTGTTTCTTATGCAATTGTACTTGGCGTTTCACGTTTAGAATTCTTCACCCCGGGAACTGGCGGAACAACCCAAAATTCAGGAACTGGAATTCAAACTCCGGAACCTGCTGCCGCTCCTACAAATGGAAACGGGGCGGTCGGTGGGCCAGCTGGAGCTCCAGCTGCAAAAAAATAAAATTCCTCATTAAATTTCAGCAATGAAAAACATCTTTATCAAAATTTTCCTCACACTAACTTTCACACTCTGCTTTGCCAGCATGGCTTTTGCGCAAATTCAATTAGATGAAAAATACCGCCCAACGTACTTACCAACAGTGAAACTCACTGGCAACGCGGCAACTCAACCTGCTTATTTTGGCGCTTACGTTCTGCAAATGATGGCCGGAAGTTTGCTCTATTTTGCCGGACCGTTGGCGGTACTCATTATTTCTATCGCGGGGCTCATTGCCACCACTTCAGCTGGAAAAGATGAAACCGTCGCCAAAGCAAAAAAAACCATCACCTGGGCTGTGATTGGGCTAGCCGTGATTATGCTTTCCTACACCATTGTCAGCGCTGTAATTCAAAATCTTGATAAGGTGAGCAACGGCCAAATTACTGAAAACTCCACAACTCCAGTAGCCCCAGTAGCCCCAGCTCCACCACCACCGGGTAGCGGATCCACCCAGCCAGCAGCAGCTCCACCTGCCTAAATCTAAACCTCCTCCGCCAATCTCGGAAAAAGAATTTCACCTTTCTCCAAAACCGTACCAGAAGCCAAAACTCCCCAAGTTTGGAGATTTTCAAATTTCGTCACCGGACCCATCTGCAAATAACCCAAAATTTTCTGCGCTGAAGTTGGCAAAAACGGCAAAAACATGAGCGCCGCCTGACGAATCGCCTCCAACAAATTATAAATCACCTGAGCCAATCGCTCCGGATTTTCTTTCACCAAAACCCAAGGCTTGGTATCTTCCACATATTTATTCGCTTTATTCATAAATTCCACCACGGCCTCCAGCGCTTTCTTCAAATCAAAATCACCAATATATTGATGATAAATTTTCCACGTTTCTTCAGCCGCCGCCGCAAAAGTATCATCATCACCTTTTGCCGGAACTTGGCCTTCAAAATATTTCTGGTTCATCGCTAAAACGCGGCTCACCAAATTCCCGAAAACATTGGCCAATTCGTCTTTATACACAATTTCAAAACGCTCCTTACTAAAATCACCGTCCCCAGAAGTGGGAATTTCTTTCAAAAGATAATATCGCGTCGCTTCAACACCATACTTCGCCACAATTCCCACCGGATCCACCACATTTCCCATTGATTTACTCATTTTCTCACCCTCAGAAGTAATAAATCCATGAACATAAATAGAGCGAGGCAAAGCCATTTTCACCGAAAGCAACATGCCAACCCAAATTGCGGCATGGAAACGCAAAATATCTTTTCCAATCAAATTCACTTCGGTCGGCCAAAATTTCTCCAAATCTACGCCAGAAGCATAATTGCTCAACGCATCGCACCAAACATACATCACATGGTCCGCATCATTTGGCACCTCAATCCCCCAATTCAAAACTTTCTTCGGGCGTGAAAAACTAATATCCGTAAGCCCCTCCTCCAACACCGACAAAATTTCATTTTTCCGAGATTTTGGTAAAATTCGCAATTCATCACTTTCAATTTTCGCCTTAATTTCTGCTGAATATTTGGAAAGTTTAAAGAAATAATTTTCTTCATTCACTTTCTGCGGAGGAGTTTTATGGATGGGGCAATTGCCATCAATCAGCTCTTTTTCTAAAACATATTTTTCACATCCAACGCAATACAAACCTTCATAATTCGCTTTATAAATATCACCATTTTCAAACATGGTCGTCCAAAGCTTGCGCGCAAATTCTTTATGATAGTCGTCCGTTGTTCGAATAAAATTGTCGTTACTCAAATCTAAAAGTTTTCCTAAATCACGAAAAAGTGCGGAATTTTTATCAACCAATTCTTGCGGGGTCACGCCTTCTTCCTTCGCTTTCTCCGCAATTTTCACGCCATGTTCATCCGTGCCAGTCAGGAAAAAAACTTCCTTCCCTAGTAAACGATTATAGCGAGCCAGAACATCAGCCTGAACCAATTCCAGGGCGTAACCAATATGCGGCTGAGAATTTACATAAGCAATGGATGTAGCAACGTAAAAAGTGTTTTTCATAGCAAAAAATTATATCCCCGTTATTGTAAAAGGGAAACACGGAAATAGCAATACGGCCACGGATTACGAAATGCAAACCTGTTACTTCAGTGCATGCTCAGCAGATCGACTTTGAATCATTGTTACAAATTCTGCTTTTAATTGTTCAAAAGTGCCAGTTTTAATCATTCCAAAGGCAGGCATTGCAGGATTATTTTTTCCCTTCACCAAACCGATTGTATGATTTCCATTCCCATCAACTTTCAAGGAAAAAGTGTAAGGCCAACCACTAATAAAAATATTGATTTTAGCATCTGTTGGGTTCTTTAAATCATTACCCGGAAGTGCTGAAACCATTGCTTTATCAACAAGATCAAAACTCGGCACGGTGTGAAACAAATCCATAATTTTACCCTTTAAAGGCCCGTCAACATTATCTAATCGCCATTCTTGTGGAATAGCTTTTTTAATTTCATTCGCAAAATTAAGCTGATTAAAAGTTTGCCAGTCAGGAGTTTCTAACAATTTTTGATCAGCTTCCATCGAATTAAATCCACGGTAAACTCGCGTTCGAAATTTTTCGCCATTTTCAGGAGTGAACAAACATATTGTCACCGGTTGGCCATCAATGACGGCATTTCGACTCGCCACCCCCACCCCACTACCACTAAAACTCCTGACAAGCAATTTTTGATTATCAGCAATATGCAATTCAGCCAAAAGTTTTTTAAAATTTTCTGTTAAAGGTGTTTTCCATTTTTCTTCAGGAGCCCCTACCACCCTATCTACAACCGTAGAAAGTGCACTTTCAACTGAAGTACCGGTAATTTCACCTCTACTTTCCCGGGTTTGTGTATCAGAAAAGTTCATTAAAAATCCAAATTCAATCGCTTTAGCAATCTCATCCCGTGATCCCAAATGAACTTTCAGTCGCTGACTCCCCATCATTAATTCCGGAACATCCATGGTTGAATAACCAGATAATTCAATACCAGGCGCCAAAGCCAAGCCCCTACGTTGAAGACCGTCATCAATATTCATCCGCTCAAGCAGAACTTCAACCACACGTTTTTCTCCTCCCTCCACGGTACTCAAACGGGATTTCATTTCAGAAATCTTTTGGATCATCTCATCAAAAGTCAAAACTGCACCGTCCAGTTCTGGGATCGAGAATTTTTTATCTCCAACAACTTTCAATTCAATTCCCTCACCACGACCTTCGCGCGTATACCAATCCAATTTTAAAATAGCGCGATTACCCTCTTTATACGTCAGCCCATCAACCTTACCAATTTGCGCTTCCTTCTGAGCAAAAACTTGTTGCGACCAAAGAATTTGCGTCGTTTCATTCACCGTTTTATATTCTTTATTTGCCGTCTCCATTTCGTCAAGAATTCGCTTCATGCTTTGCATATTATCCGTCATAAAATTTCCCAAACTTTTTCCATCACGAACAACAGAAAAAGAGATAATGCCATGCGGCAAAATTTGCGCCGTCACCTTCGGATTTGCGCCTTTCCAATCCCTCCAATCCAAATCAAAACTCACAATATGTTGAGTCTCATCAAGAACTTTCGGCTCATCAAACAAATTTTTAAATCCAACTTGTTCATACACTTTTTTCATTTTCAAACTCGAAAATTGTTGTTCCTGAAAAATAGTCCCATCATTTAAAGCCTTCATCATACGCAATTTCGCGTTCTCCCCCCGATACCAAACATAACGGTTCGGCACGCCATTTGTTTTAAAATCTCGATCCAAAATCAAGTACGCAATGCCACCATTTTCAATAAACGCCGCTTTCGTCACGCCATCATGCAACTCCAAATCAAAATTAACGTTTTGTCCCACATCGACTTTATTCATAGCCCGTAAAATTCCTGCATATTTTGGCTGCAGCGCTGCACCTAAAGTTAATTCCAAAGCTCGATCCTCAGGTGATTTCGGCAATTCTCCCTCTTGATGCTTTTGAATGCTTTGTTCAAAAGTTCGCACATTTTCATTCACATAAACTGGCTGACCATAAAGCTCACTCGTGGATTTCAAAATATTCGTTTCTTTCCCTGGCACGCCATTTTCCTCACCAATATCAGTTTGCATAAAAACAAATTTTCCCTTCGAAACTTTCACCGCATTGTAACCCAAAGCTACAAGTTCAGCTTTCACAAGATCATATTTTTCCTGATCACCTTTCGCCATATTCATTTTTGCAGAAATTCCATCCGGAACCCCCCCAGAAATTTGTTCAAAAAAACCAAAAAGCGCTGATTTAAATTCATCCGCTCGAAATGGAGTTGAAGCACTTAAATCTGCCTTCGCATTATTTTCTAATTGCTTAAAAAAATCCTCACTTTTTCCCACATTTTTCAGAAAAACTTCCCGTGTATTTAATTGAGAAAGCTTTTCAGGCGAAAGCCGCTGAGCTTCAGCTTCAGCTTCAGCCCTGGCGCGTACCCGATCCCCAGCTTCCTTTTCCTGTTTCTGCTCATCATAAACCTTGTCCGCAATTTCTTTACTAATTGAAGGATTTGGATTTTTATCTTTTAAAAGATTTAAATTCAAAGGTTTTTTATTTTCATCCAAGAAAAACCACACCGGGATTCCTTCTTTTTTCCCAATACCAACATACTTAACTTTTCCCAAACTGAGCGCTTCATCAAGACCCTTAAGGCCTTCCGGAAAATTCGTGACCAACCCAAACTCCAACAACGACACCATTTGCGCACACTTCGCCCCGTCTTCAGTACCAACAACACCCTGAGTTTTCAAAATATCAGCAGCTAACTCACCCGTTGCCGAATGCAAATCCTCGAATTTAACCATGTGTCCTCGCTCCGCATCAATCTTCAGAATTATATCAATAGCTTCCCTCCGCGCCGCTCGAACTTTTTCAGTTTCTTCAAGAGCCCCCTGAGTTTCGGTTTTCTTTTCGCCATCATTACTTTTCTTCACCGCATCAGGTGCACTTGATGAAGGTGCATCGACACTCATCCACACCAACCGCTTTCGCAAAAATTCAAATTTCAATTGTGTATTCAACATATTTTTAAACATTAGGATGGTTAATATCATTGAGCAAATCCGTCCACGCTTTGCGTGCATTTTGAAAAACTTCAGTACGACGTTGACGGAAAAATTGTGATTCTGAAGGCAAAACTGGAATATCAGGAGCCCTAGAAAGTTGCACCGTATTCAATTCTGTTTCACCAGCCATAAAATGAAAAACACCTTCTTTCAAGACAATTTTCGTACAACCAAGCCCTTTCAATTTTCCCCAAGCTGCAGCCAAATCTTCTTCAAAGTATTGCGCTAAAACTGTACGCGCAATTTCAGAAAAATATTCTACAGAAGGTTGGATGTTCGCCGCGAATTGCGCCAAATCCTGGTCAAGATCACCGCTGAGAATAGCTTCACTGTTGAGGTTCAAAGGTTTTTCTTTCCGATCCTTAAATTCCTGAAGCCCTTGCTGAAAATCTGGTTGTGATAAATTATTTTCCATAAAATTAAAGGATTATTCTTCCGTATCCGTGTTATAAAGTGAAAATTGAAAAACCGGCAGCACACTGGAAGCCTTGTAATAAGTATCAATACTTTTTCGCACCGTTCCCTTCGCACTAAAACCATTTGCTTCCACCACCGCATAATCGCGAGGAAGTTTCGGACTCTCTTCATCACCCTTCACAATCACGCGATAATAAATATCCGCAATCGCAATTTGGTCAGCATCCCCTGTATTTCCAATGCCCAACAAATCCGGATTCACCATATTTGTCAGCACCAAATAGTTTTGAGTATGCGTTTGCAAGAAAATATTCATATTACAACCGTCAGCATTTTCAGAAGTGGCTTTTTTGATAAGTGCACCAAATCCCGTAACCTGGCTTCCTGCATCACTTTGATAACATTCTCGCGCCGCACTGGCCAAAGTAATTGCTGGATTATCAATCAATTCACCATTTTGATTTGGCAAAGAAAAAGCTGGCGTAGTACAAGTTTCACTTCCAGCACGCAAATTCAAATTGCTCCCCAAACACACCGGCGAATTCGGACCAGAAGTTTCAGTCGCAGGGAAAAAATCCGCAATCGATTCAGTTTTATCCTGATCTTTCCCATACATTTTCCAACGCAAAATATTAAAATCATTTAAGGTAAATGGCAACGCCTCCGACGTAGCCACCCCTTGAAACGCACCAATCAAATTTTCCTTTCGAAAATTCACATAATACTGAACCACAAATTCAGTAATTTTATTGTCGACTGTAGCACCATCTCCAGTAAAAAGCGGAATTAAAACGGTTTGGTTTAATCCCAATCGCTGAAACGTTACAGCAGGCTCATTAGCATATAAAAGTGATTGAGAATAAGCCATAGAATCAACATTATCAGCTGAACTTAATTTACTGAGCGCCACAAAAATCGGCTTATCTGGGGAAAATGCCGGCAGTTTATCCGTTGTATTTTGAATGTGATAATTAAATTTAAAATCTGGATCAAGGAGATCGTCGGACGCTAAACTTTCCACCTGCTTTTCCGGCTGAAATCCCACACCATTTGAACGCAAAGCCAACAAAGCATTTTCCACGCCCGCTTCAGCACTATAAAAAGCCCGTCCAGAATCCACCACCGTCCTCGTCACCCGAATTTCTTGAATAACCAAAGTACTGATTCCAAGCGTCAACATCATCAAAACGCCCATCAACAAAATGGTCACCAGCAACGCTGATCCTTCAGATTTTCCGCCCAATTGTGGTAGAAATTTTTTCATAATTTTAATGATAATCACGGGCACTTAAAGTCGTTTGATACGAAATATTTTGCTTGCCATCATGACTTTCAACCTGCAAAACCATCGTCACATGGGGCTGAAACTGGTACATCAAATCAAAATTCTTCACCGGATCAAGCGCAGGAAAAATATAAAAATCTGCCCGCGTAACTTTCACGTTGCTAAAAAGAACACCCTGAAATCCCTGAGAATCAACATCATTCCAACTTTGCCCCTCTTTTTTCAACCGTTTCATTTGAATTTTTCCATCAGCAAATTTCAAAATTGTACTCCGCAAACCATCACGGGAAATAATTTTAAGATTGTTGTGATCACTCACTTTCAATCCTACTTCGCTCGCACATCGCACTTTATTTTCGAAATCGCCATCGGTGTTATAGCTGGTGAGGAGCGGATTTCCCTCCCAATCAACGCCAGAATCCCCAAACTGCAACTGCTCAAAATTCGAATAACAAAGATAATCAATCGACCCATCACGCATTTCATCTTCCACCAAATTTATAAAATTCCGCAAATCAGAATACATTTGGCGAGTGGTATTGGTTTCTCGCTGCGCCCGCACAATGCTAATATACGAGTTCGTCGCAATCGTCAAAAACACCGTAAAAATCGACATGGAAATCAAAAGTTCCACCAAGGTAAAACCAGCTTCCTTCTTCTTCTTTAAACCAAATTGTGCGAAGTATTTTTTCATTATTTTTTCCATTGAGTAAGCTCGGTTGTAAGCGTCACATGTTTCACAACCTCATTCGAACCCTTCCAATAAACCGCAGAAAATATTCGGTATCGGGGGCAAATACCACCATCACAACCAGCGTTCCCACCACCAACATAAGACGAAAGCGCTTCCACTTTTACAAAACGATAAAATTTCAAAGTTTGATCACCATTATCCGGAATTCCAGCTTCATTTTGATAAAAAAGCAGAGTTTTTTCCCCACTGCTTGCAACCCGTTTAAAAACTTTGGTTTGGCCCACAAGTGAGGCAAAATTGAAATCACCGTCATTTTTAAAAGCAGGAGCTTCCCCAAGCGCCACAAGTTTCCACGGCGCACAATTTTCCGCATCACTACAATCCCCAGAAACATTCTCCTCAAATACAAAATATAAACTTTTTACATTTTTCGGCAAACTCGCACCCCAAACTTTCGCAAAATTTTCAGAATTCCCCGTCTCTCCCGCAAAATCCAAACCTAAAACCCAATTCGAATCCCGAATATTCCGCATCACCTCAATCCCCTCTTGCGCCAGTCCGTAAGCGGTTAAATTATCAAGATTATCTGTATTACTCCGCAAAACTGAAACCATAATCGAAGTCGCGGCCGTAATCGTCATCGTCAAAACACTAATAGAAATGATAATTTCCGGGAGCGTAAAGCCTTTTTGTGCGCGCTTTGTTTTTTGTTTCATAAAACTTCAAAATATCTTTCTATTATACCAAAAAATCACCTTTTTTGGAAGGGTAAATACCTAGCTCTTCAAACTCCCAGTGCAAAAATCACAAAAACAGAAAATTATGCGCCGTACTGGCATGCCCACAAAAATCCCACTGGTGAGATAATTGGCAAGTTCTTCCGCAAAAGTTTTTTCGCTAGAATAAGGTGTTTACGCCAAAGCTATTCTCCAAGAGGGAGGTAACCTGGGCAAAAACTTTCCCGCAAAGACCATGCACCCTTGACCAAAGTTTTTCCGCAAGCACAAAGTATTTTTCATTCAAGCTTTTCCGCAAGCCCAAAGCATTTTCACCAAAGCTTTTCCGCAAGCACAAAGCATTTTTCACCAAAGCCCTTCTCCAAGCACAAGGCATTTTTCACCAAAGCTTTTCTCCAAGCCCAAAGTATTTTTCACCAAAGCTTTTCTCCAAGCACAAAGTACTTTCACCAAAGCTTTTCCGCAAGCACAAAGCATTTTTCACC
>Ga0105046_10018107_pt1 | contig 10738 bp, 9 predicted proteins | sample MAT03_FD_78385 | JGI IMG/M metagenome (GOLD analysis project Ga0105046, IMG submission 78385) | Freshwater microbial communities from Lake Fryxell liftoff mats and glacier meltwater in Antarctica - MAT-03 (megahit assembly) | ecosystem: Environmental > Aquatic > Freshwater > Ice > Liftoff...
GGCGAAGGGGGCGACGCGGGCCACGACGTGGACGATCGACGGGGCGGAGGTGAAGGGGAGAGGCCGCTACGACGCGAAGGCTACGCCGCCGACGCTGACGATCGAGCGGGGGTAGTGGTAGCGTCGCGGACGGCGATGCCCTCGTTGCGCTGGCTCCACCTCACCGACCTTCATTGCGGGATGTCCGACGGCCGCAGGCTCTGGCCGACCGTGAAGGACGAGCTCTTCGAAGACCTCCGCGCGCTCCACGGGCGGATGGGTATGATTGAGGGGACGCTATGACGCCGGACATCCCGTTGACGGGCGGGCGCTTCGAAGGGCTGGTGAAGGCGCTGCTCTCGGCCTTCCCGACGGTGCAGTCGCTGGCTCGCCTGGTACGCTTTAAGCTGGATCACAACCTCGACGAGGTCGCCGCCGGCAATCTCTCTGATCAGACCTTCGCGCTCGTGCAGTGGGCCGAGTCCACGGGGCGCGTCCGCGCGCTCATTGAGGGCGCACGCGCGGAGAACCCCGCCAACCCGGTCCTCGCGGACTTCGCGCGGTCCGTCGGCGCCATCGAGGCGCCCGCCAGTGCGGCGCCTGCGCCTGTGCCCTTGCCCGCGGCGCTCTCCCCGGACGACACCGCGGGCATCACGCGCGAGCTGCGCGCCGCGCTCGAACGCCTCTACACGCTGCCCGCCGACGCGCTGCGGCTCCGCGCCGACGCGGGCGTCGCGCGGAGCCGGGTGGACTTCTCGGGGCCGATGCAGGTCGTGTGGTTCCACGTGCTGGAGGAGGCGGCGAAGAGCGGGCGCGTGGCGGTGCTGGTGGAAGCGGCACGGCGCGACTACCCCCAAGAGCCCACGCTCGAACGCCTCGCGCGGGTCTCCGCGACGGCGCCCTTCGGCCGCGCCGCCTTGTGGACGCGCGACGCGGTGTATGAGGCGCTGGTGAAGCTGCTGCCGGGGCAGTTCGAGGCGGTGCTGTTCCGGCTGGCGCTGCCGACGCACTACCTGCCGCCCGCGGCGGCGACGCTGGCGGAGCGCGCGGTGGCGCTCGTGCGCGTGGTGGAGCAGCAGGGGCGGCTAGCGGAGCTGGGCGCGGCGCTGGAGAAGATGGGCGTGCGGGCGTAGCGGGCCTACCAGAGGCCCTCAGCGACCCTACGCCCTCCAGCACGCGCAAGGTGAACGCCGACACGACGCGCCGGTTGGACCCGGCGGATGGGTTGCGGCGCGGAGTCGAGGCGTACGCCGCCCGACGCCGCCCCGTTGTTCGGCGTCGTCACGCGCGTGTGATCGTACGGTCACGTCGCCGGAGGTCGCAGGCTGCGGCCACTGCGTCGTAGCCTCGGTGACGTAGAGCTGCATCTAGGGCAGCGTGGAGGCGCGGCGGGCAGCGTGGCGGCGCGTCGAGCGACGTCGCCTCGACTCCGCGCCGCAACCCATCCACCGGGTCCAATCGGCGCGTCGTGTCGGCGTTCACCTTGCGCGTGCTGGAGGGCGTAGGGGTGCTCCCCGCGGACGGCGGGGCGGCCCCTATCCCCGCGCCCCCTTCGCCTTCTTCTTCGCCGGCTTCGTCGCCTCCGTCGCCTTCACCACCGGAGGCCTCGCCGCGTCGTCGGCCGCCTGCGCCACCGCCCCCTTCGCCGCCTCCGCGCCCGTCGCCGCCGCGTCGTTGGCCGGCGGGTCGTTCGTCGCCTCGTCGTCCGTCGCCTCGTCGTCGGGCGCCTCCACGACGTCGTCGCTCCGCCGCCCGCCGCTCCTCACCAGCGACGGGAACCTCCGCCTCGCCTCCTCGGGCCGCCCGCGCAGGAGGAAGCGCCCGATGTTCGCGAGCTCGGCGTAGTCGCGCTGGACGAGCGTCCAGAGCACGGCGGCGCGGTCGAGCCAGCGCACGTCGGGCACCTCCTTCGCGCCCCGCGCGAGGCGGATCTCCGTCGACGCGGCGAGCGCCCGCGGCGGATCCTTCGGGTCGAGCTTGCGGTCGTGGGCGAGCGCGTCGGCGCGCGCGATGGCGAGCTCGGCGAGGTAGCGCAGGTGGTTGGCGAGCACCTGGTGATCGCGGCTCCGGGTGACGGCGCGGAGCCGCGGGCCCTCCCTCTCGTCGTCGCTGAAGTGATAGTGGAGCACGAGGTGGAGGCGGTCGCGGAGGTCGTTGTAGCCCCCGAGGGCCTCCTCGGTGAGCCCGCGCCCCGGCGCCTCGCGCTCGAGCTTGTACCGGTACGCCGCGAACCACATCGCCGGCGCGTGGCGGTTGAGGCGCGTGAGCGCGGCGAAGTCGGTCTCGCCGACGGCGGCCAGCACCTGTCGTGCGCCGGAGGCTCGCGGGAGCTGATGGAGGGAGGCAGGTGGATGGTCGCGCGGCTCACCGGAGCCGACCGCGGGCTACCGCGCGGCGACCCGGACGGCGATGGCGGGGCCCGCGGGGGTGTATGCGTGCGGGGGAACGTCGACGTCGCTCCCCCACTCGCGGAGCATCGGGCGGGTGTACCCGAGGGCCGCGCAGAGCTGGTTGAAGGTGCTCCCGCTGATGCGGACGGTGCTGTACGAACTGCCGTCGGCGCGGATGATCTCGACGTGCCCCGCCCCCCAGCGCAGGCCGCCGAGGTCGTGGGCGCGCAGCACCCGACGCTCCCGGGCGGGCACCGTCGCGAGGGGCACGCCGAGGTAGTTGGTGAGGACCCACCCGCCGTCGGCCTCGACGTGGACAGTCTCGACGGCGTGGAGGTAGGGCCACACGACGACGCTCAACAGCGACGCGGCGACGCTCGCCCAGCCCGCGATGGCCCAGCGCCGCTGACGCGTGCTCGCGTGGAGCGCGTCGCGCGACAGCGAGCGGAACATCCAGAGCGCGAGGGCCGCGCAGCCCACCACGGCGAGCAGGGTGGGGAGATGCCAAGCGTAGTACAACCACTGGCCGAGGCCCACGCTGCGCATGCACCGGACGCTATCGGCTTTTGCGTGCGGACGCAAACCCGCGTTGGGCGCTCGCACGACGAGGCTTCCCCCCGGCCACGTCGAGGCACTACCCTCCGCGGCCGCGATGAGCATCACCATCAAAGAGCACGCCCCGGGCAGTGACGTCAGCGATTTCTTGCGCGCGGGCGACGTCGTCTTCGCGGGCGACCCCCAGTGGATCAAGCCCCTCGATTTCGACATCAAGCAGCGCCTCCACCCGAAGAAGAACCCCTTCTTCAAGCGGGCCGAGGCGATGTATTTCACCGCCTGGCGCGACGGCAAGCTGGTCGGGCGCTGCTCGGCCTCCGTCGACCCCGAGTACCTCAAGCTCTACAAGAACGACACGGGCTTCTTCGGCTTCTTCGACACGATCGACGACGACGCGGTGGGCGTCGCCCTCCTCGACCGCGCGGCCGAGTGGCTGCGCGGCAAGAAGATGAAGCGCATGAGCGGACCGTTCTCGCTCTACCCCAACGAGGAGGTGGGGGTGCTGGTGGAGGGCTTCGACACGCCGCCCAACCTGATGATGGCCCACTCCCGCGCGTGGCAGGGGCGCGTCGCCGAGGCGTCGGGGCTCACCCGGGAGAAGGACCTCTACGCCTGGCGCTACGAGGTGGGAGAGACCCCCACGCGCGCCCAGCGGGCCATCGATTTTATCAAGAAGGAAGCCCCGGAGATCAAGCTCCGCTCGGTGAACAAGTCGAAGCTCGAGGAGGAGCTCAAGGTCATCCTCGACATCTACAACGACGCCTGGGAGGGCAAATGGGCCTTTGTGCCGGCCGTCCCTGATGAGGTGGCGAAGATGGCCGAGGACCTCGCCCTCGTCATCGACGAGGACCTCGCGTTCATCGCCGAGATCGAGGGGCGCGCCGTCGGCATGTGCATCCTCCTCCCCAACCTCAACGAGTGCATCGCCGACCTCGACGGCGCCCTCTTCCCCATCGGCTGGGCGAAGCTCCTCTGGCGCCTCAAGGTGAAGAGGCCCAAGAGCGCCCGTCTGATGCTCCTCGGCATCCGCAAAGAGCTCCGCTCCGTCCGCCGCTACATGCCCCTCTCGGTCGCGATGTACGCCGAGGTGCTCGCGCGCGGCCGGGCCAAGGGATACCAGTGGGCCGAGCTCTCGTGGACGCGCGAGGACGACTCCCCCATCAACTCGGGCATCGCGAACATGGGCGCGAAGATCTACAAGCGCTACCGCGTCTACGAGCGCGCGCTCTGAGGGCACGGTGAGCATCGAGACGCTCCCGCCCCCGCGCCTCGGCGACCGCTCGCTCTTCCCCGAGCTCCGCGCCGTCGCCTACCTCGCCCACGCCGCGGTGTCGCCGCCGTCGCTCCTCGTGGCGCGCGCCCTCCAGACGTACCTGTCCCTCTATGCCCGCGACGGCGCCCTCGCCTTCGGCGCCACCATCGAGCAGCGGGGGAGGCTCCGCGCGAAGCTCGCGACCCTCCTCGGCACCACCGCCGATCAGGTGGCCATCGCGCCCAACACCTCCACCGGCGTGAGCGACATCGCGCTGTCGTTCCCGTGGGAGCGCGGCGACCGGGCGGTGGTGTTCGAAGGAGAGTTTCCCGCCAACGTGACGCCGTGGCAGCGGGCGGCCGAGCTCTTCGGCCTCGCGCTCGTCACCCAGGACGCCGACCTCTTCCGCACCGACCCGACCCGCGCCTTCGAAGCGCTCGACGGCGCGCTGCGGGGCGGCGCGCGGCTCGTGGCGGTGAGCCAGGTGCAGTTTCAGACGGGCCACCGGATGCCCCTGCGCGCGCTCGCCGAGCGGTGTCACCAGCACGGGGCGGAGCTCTTCGTCGACGCGATCCAGGGCCTCGGCGCCGTCCCGATTGACGTCGCCGCGGAGGGCGTCGACTACCTCACGGCCGGCGGTCACAAGTGGCTCATGGGTGTCGAAGGAGCGGGGGTGCTGTACGTCCGCGCCGAGCGGGCGGCAGCGCTCCGTCCGTACGCCGCGGGGTGGCTCAGCCACGTCGACCCGGTGCGCTTCCTGGTCGAGGGGAGCGGCCACCTCCGCTACGACCGCCCCCTCCGCGCCCGCGCCGACGTCTTCGAGAACGGAACCTTCAACGCCGGCGGCTGCTTCGCCCTCGAGGCCAGCGTCGATGTGCTCCTCGGGCTCGGCGTCGCGGCGATTCACGCGCACGCCAACGGCTACCTCGACGCGCTCGAAGCGGGCCTCGTCGCGCGCGGCTTCGAAAGCCTCCGCAGCCCCGACGTCAACGCGCGCTCGTGCATCCTCGGCGTCCGCCCCGCGCCTGAGGCGCCGCACCCCGCGGTCTCCCTCCACCGCGCCCTCGCGACGCGCGGGGTCACCACGTCGATCCCCGACGGCGTGCTGCGCTTCGCGCCCCACTGGCCCAACCATCGCGACGAGGTCGCCCGCGTGCTCGACGCCGTCGACGACGCGATGGCGACGCCGATGCTCGCTCACTGAGGCAGCTTCCACGCGGCAGGGAGGTGAGGTAGCGTGCCACTGTTGGGCTCCCGTGCGCCCAGAGATTTTGCGCCGGAGACATCCCCCAACCTGGGAGACGAACTCAATGCCCCCCCGACCGTCGTCACTTCCTGATCGGCCTGCTCGCGCTGGTGTGCACCGTCGCGTGCACTGACGCCGCCATGCCGCAGCAATCGGTCGCCGCCATCGTCACGGCGGATGGTTCTCTCCCGGCGGTCCCCGACTGTCCGCCCGTCGGCAACGCATCCTGTCCCGCGGGATCACTCCGCTGGCGTCGCCACAACGCCGTCGTCGTCGTGAACAACACCCTGAGCAGCGACCTGCAGCCGTTCTGCACGGGCACGCTGGTCACCTCCCGGCTCGTCCTGACCGCCGCGCACTGCCTCAACCGCGAGGTGCCCGTCAGCTACGTCCGGATCGCGGGGGGCGCATATCAGGTGTCGATCAACCCGGCACGGTGTTGGGTCCACCCGAAGGCACTCTCGGAGACGCAGGATGATCCAGAGGTTCACTGCTTCGACCAGCGCCTCCCGGGGATCGCGTCGAACCAGTATGCGTGGAGCTACGACCTCGCCCTGATCGAGCTGGCGACCCCCGTACCCGCGAGCATCGCCGTCCCGATGCCGATCGTGCCGCTCGCGGGGGCCTCCGACGCGGCGGCCCGGCCGTCAAACTGGATGAACCAACCCGTGCGCCATGCGGGCTACGGCGCGCCTGCGAACGATGGGCTGCGCTACGACGTGGCGAGCTCGCTCATCGCGCTCGGGACGACGCCGCTGCGCACAGGTGCGGGCGACTCCGGGGGTCCGCTCTTGTGGCGCCCGACCGATGCGAACGGTGCGACGCTGCCCTTCGACACGCGGGAGTTCCTCGTCGGGGTGCTCCACGGCTCATCTGCGTCCCAGTCACGGTACGCCCTCCCTGCGAGCGCCGAAACCTGGCCCTGGCTCATCGCGCACGCCCGGATTCCAGGTGACCCGGAGCAGCGCTGGACCGGCGAGAACCCCGCGGCCGACAACTGCCCGGGTGTGCTCAACCCCGACCAGAACGACTCGGACGGCGACGGGATCGGCGACGCCTGCGACAACGGCGCGGAGGTCGCCAACCGCGACCAGCGCAACTGCAACCTCGACGCGGAGAACCGCGACCTCCTCGGCAACGACAACGTACGCATCGCCCGGCGCGGCGGTCGGGGAGTGTACGGCGACGCCTGCGACCCGACGCCGTGCGCGGTCGTGCAGCCCGTTTCGCGCGGCTTCTACACCGGCGAGACCGAGCGCGCGCTGGAGTTGGACGTCGCCCCCTACGTGCCGTCGCTCACAGGCAGCGGCTCGTTCACCACGACGGTCGGGATGCGCTTCTGTGTGTGCCTGACGGCGACTGGGAGCATTGGATCACGCGTCGTTTGCGAGCAGGACAGCCTTCGGGACTGTGAGCGGGATTATCGAGGCTTTGACGGGAGCGTCGGTCTCTGGCGCACGATGACCGTGCACGCCCCCGACAGCACCCTCTGGCCTGCCGCGGGTCGTGACGTTTCTGTCAGCCGAGCGCGCTTCCCCGGGGTTCGCTACTTCACCGCGCCCACCAGCATCTGGGACGCCTACGATGACGCCGTGAGCTGGACGCTCTCCCCCCCGTCGGAGGACTGGTCGCTGCGAGGCGTGCTCTGGGAGCACCTCCCCGACACGCGCCCCGCAGGGGTGTCGCGCCTCGTGCCGGGGCACCCCGAGATCCCCCTCGACCGCTACTACCGCAGCGGCACCTTCGAGGCGTCTCGGCGCTTCCCCGTCGTCACCTACGTGCCATGGCCACGCATCTTCACCTTCGACGGTTGCCTCGCGTGCTTCGGCGAGGGCGGCCTCGCGACCCTCTTCAAGGGGACCGACGGCCTCGCCTACGTGCGCAACACCCTCGACGACGTGCGGCTGCGGATGCCTGTCGACTCCGCTGTGACCGCTCTGGTCGACGATGCCAGCGTGACGTGGGTGCCACCCGTCGAGATGCGCGACGAGTGGCAGGAAGGCGCGCCGGGCGCGGTCGCCTTCGACCTCACGACGCTGACCGTGCGGGGACGTGTCATCGACAACAGCGGCGATCACCTCTCGCTGATGAGCAGCGGGTCGAGCCTCCTCGCGCGAAGCGGTGGGGCCACGGCCGCCGTGTCGCGGCCGATGCTCTCCGCGTCGGAGATCCGCTTCGCGGCGCGACCGCCGCGGAGGTTGCGCGTCCCCGCCGCGGGAACTCCCCCGGTTGTGCCAGCGTCGAGGCTGCGGGGGCCGACCGCGCGATCGAGCGCGAGCACCTCCGGCGCGGCGCTCGCGTCCACCTCCGGCGGCCTCTGGGTCAGCTCCGCGCTCGCGGCGTACAGCGCGAATCGCGCACAAGCGTACGTGATGGTCGCGGGCGTACCCAAGATCTACGTCTACGACGTCTTCACCGACACCTGGAACACCGTGCTCCTCGGCGGGGCGGCGGCTCCCGACGCGCTGCTCGCGGTCACCTGGCGCAACGCAGATCGCTCGCTCTACGTGCTGGGCACCGTCGGCAGCGCCAACGGCACGTCGATCCGCTTCTACCGCGCCTCCCTCGACGGCGGGCTGACGCAGCGCGCGTCGTGGGCCGCCACGGGGTACGCGACGGCTTACGCACTCGCGGTGCTGCCGCACCAGGAGGTGGCGCTGTTCGGGGCCCGATTCGACGGCTACGTCGGCGGCTTCGTGCTCGACGTCGACGCGCCGCAAGCCGTGACGCCCCTGTACGAGGTGTGGCTCTACGGCGACCTCTCGCCCTTCGCTCCGGCGTTGGCCGACGACCGCTTCGCGAGCTTCATCGCTGGCGATGTGGCAGTGGGCCTGAAGCCTAGGAGCGCACCCTGGTCATGGTGGTTCGACGCCTGGCCCGGCGACATCGACTGGCTCTTCTGAGCGCCGTCCATGCTCCACATCGAACACTCATGGCACGTCGCGCCGCGTGGGCTCATGGCGTTCTTCGTCCTGCTCTCCGGCTGCGGTCATGGGTGCGATCGCACCCGTGCATCGGGAGATGGGGGCGCAGCTCCCGACGCAGGGACCGACGTCTCGCGGGACAAGGGGGCGGCTGAAGATGCTGGCTCCGATGTCGTCGACGCCACGGACGCACCTACCGACCTCGGCCCAGCAGTGGTCGACGATCGCGGCTGGGCTACGCCCCCGTGGCTTCCCCCAGGCGCCAACGTCACCTTCGCCACGGATCCACAGCGCATGATCACGCCGCCTGAATGGACGGCGTGTCGCGACGGCCGCGCTGGGTGTCGAGAAATGCTGCGACGGGAGACCTGCGCCACGTTCAACACCTACGCTCCGCGCTCCATGACGGAGTTGAATCACGGGCGCCGTGTTTGGTTCGGCTTCGGGCGGCAGGAGATCGTGACGAATCAAGATGGCCAAAGGGTCGAGTACCAAAACTACGCCGTCATGGAAATCGACCGCTCGGTAGTCACCGCATGGAGAATTCGAACGCAACCACGGAACGACCAGGACGGAGACGTAAGCATCTACGTCCACGAGGATCGCCTGATCACACGTGTCGGGTACGACTCGAGCGCTGACGGACTCAGTGGGAAGTACGCCCTGATCCTCGGCGTGCCGGGCGTGGCGCCGGGAGCGTCCGCTCCGATTCGGGTGCTCGATCGGGCGACGGACCTCCACGGCATCAACGCCCGCTTCGTCGACGCCTCGGAGAGCACGATGGCCTTCTCCATCGAGCAGGGCGTGGCGTACATCCCGCTACGCACGCGCGACCCCGTCCGCGTGATCCGTGAGCCCGTGGGCGCGCTGTACAGTGACGTCGTCGTGCAGGGCGACGTGATGTTCTGGGAGGCAGGCTTCGCCGCGGGCGCCGCGCTGCGCAGCGAGGAGTGGTTCGTGCGCGGCAACGAAGCGCCGCGGCGCCTGCTCGACAGCGGCGCCAACGACCTGCGCGGCTTCGACACCGACGGCGCCATGATGGCGTGGGTCCTCGGGCTGGAGACGGTGCGCGGGCCCTCCGCGTTCTCGCGCTCCGAGCTCTGGGTGGCGCCCTACACCACCGACCCGGGCGCCGTCCGCGGGCGGCGCCTCTTCTCCTTCGGCCGATCGAGCTACGTCGGCCTCCACGTCATGCAGAACGGCTACTACGTCGCGGGCGACGGCGACCAGCCCTTCTACATCGTCAACCTGCGCGATGGCAGCTACTGGCAGATCGACCCGATCCCTGGCGGCATGCGCCTGCTCTCGCCTGCGTTCGTCAGCGACACCGAGGTGGGCTTCCTGGCATACCCGCCCGACTTTCAGTGCTTCACGATGGTGCGCATCCGCCTCGACAGCCTCGGCGCTCGTCGCCCGCCGCAGACCGCCGACGCCGGGAGGTGACACGATGACCGTCCTGCGCGTCGCGTTGGCGTGCGGGGGATAAGGGAATCAACGCCCCGCCGCCGTCAAGCCGGCTGTAGTGGCTTGACGACATAACCCATTGCATGCCTTATCTCCCGGGTGGTCGTCGAAGCCCTCAACAAACAGCGCGAGTGGGGGGCGGGGCGGCTTCCCGCCGAGGCGGAGGCACGCTTCATCGAAGGGGTGGAGTACTGTGGGAGGTTCTTCATGGGCATGGCAGAGGCGCAGCGGGCGCTCTACAAGCTGACCGCGATCCTCGAGGCCGAGGCGCTCCCGTACGCCATCATCGGGGCCTTCGCCCTCAACGAGTACGGGCATCGGCGCGTCACGGTCGATGTCGACCTGGTGATGCGCGACGATGTCCTTCAGGTGTTCAAGAGCCGTCACCTGGGCCGTGGCTATGAGGAGCGGGTTGTCGGCACGGGCAAGCTGATCGACACAGAGTTCGGAGTTCACGTCGGCGTTCTCAGCACCGGACGCTTCCCCGGCGACGATCGCCCGAAGCCCATCGCGTTTCCAGATCCGGCGATCATCGCGGTGCGCGGCGAACGCTTCGCCCTGCTGCCGATGCCACGGTACATTGAGCTGAAGCTCGCGTCGGGGATGGTCGCACCGTACCGGGCGAAGGATCTCGTCGACGTTCAGGAGCTGATTCGAAGCGCCGACCTCCCTCGTGAGGCGGCGTTGGAGCTCGATCCATGGGTGCGCGACAAGTTCCTCGAACTCTGGGAGCTCGCGCGGACGCCCGACCCGTTTTGAGAGGGTGCAGATCGACCCGATCCGTCGGCGGCATGCGCCTGCTCTCGCCGGCGTTCCTCCGCGACAGCGAAGTGTCTGCGCGTCATACCCGCCGGGCTTCCAGTTCTTCACGATGGTGAGCATGCAATGCGACAGACTCGGTTCTTTTGGCCGGGCTCAGTCCGCCGAC
>Ga0105046_10018108_pt1 | contig 10737 bp, 11 predicted proteins | sample MAT03_FD_78385 | JGI IMG/M metagenome (GOLD analysis project Ga0105046, IMG submission 78385) | Freshwater microbial communities from Lake Fryxell liftoff mats and glacier meltwater in Antarctica - MAT-03 (megahit assembly) | ecosystem: Environmental > Aquatic > Freshwater > Ice > Liftoff...
AGACGGCGCGCACGACGACGCACTCGCGCGCGCGGACCTTCTCCCTCGCCTCCCGGCTCTTGCCCCGCCGGCTGCGGGCCGACGTCTACCTGCTCTACCTCGTATTCCGCACGCTTGACGACCTGGTCGACGAGGGCGACCCGGCCGCGCCCGCGTCCCTGACCGCCGTCGACGCATGGTGCGAGGCGGGCACCGTCACGACCCGCGAGACCGCGGTCCTCGCCGACCTCGCCCGCCGCCACGAGCTACCCCGTGCCGCGCTGAAGGATTTCTGTGCGGGCATGCGCGACGACCTCGGCGGTCTGCCCTTGCAGACCGAGGCCGACCTCGAGCTCTACTGCTACCGGGTCGCGGGCACGGTCGGCGTCGTCATGACCGCCCTGCTGGGCTCGACCTCGCCCGCGGCCGACCGCTACGCGGCCGCGCTCGGGGTTGCGATGCAGCGCACGAACATCCTGCGCGACATCGACGAGGACCTCGTGGCCGGCCGCTGTTACGTGCCCGAGGAGACGCTCGCGCGGTTCGGTGGCGACCTGCGGCCCGGCCACCGCGCGGCGCTCATGTGCGACGGGATCGTCCGGGCCGACGCCTGTTTCGACGAGGGCCTCGCCGGCGTGCGGCTTCTACGCAGCGGCCGGGTCGCGATCCGCAGCGCCGCGGCGATGTACCGCGAGATCCTGCGCCAGATCGAGCGCGAGGGCTACGGGGCGGCGCCAGGACGCGCGGTCGTTCCTACCCGGCGCAAGCTGCTCGTCGCGACTCGCGCCACGGTGCTCCGGCGCGACCGCGCGTAGGTCTTCGCCCTCGCCAACCTGTCGCATCAGCTCCGGGTCGGAGAGCACCGCCGGCGTCTCGATCGAGGTCGCGTTCTACGGGCGGTCTGCTCAGGCTCCGGCGGCTTCGCGCTTCTTCAGCTGGCGGCCGACCTCGCGCCTGGCGATCACCATCTTGTGGACCTCGTCGGCGCCGTCGACCAGCTTCAGCATCCGGCTGAAGCGCCAAAGTGCCGACAGCGGGATGTCGTCGGACATGCCGAGGCCGCCGTGGACCTGCAGCGAGCGGTCGAGCACGTTCATCACCATGTTCGCGGCGACCACCTTGATCATCGAGATCTCCTGACGGGCCGCGCGCTTGCCGACCACGTCCATCTTCCAGGCGGCGTTCATGGTCAGCAGCCGGGCCTGGTCGATCTCCATCCTGGAAAGCGCGATGAAGTCCTGGATGAACTGCTTGTCGGCCAGCGGCCCGCCGAAGGCCACGCGGTCGGCGGCCCGCAGGCACATCATCTCCAGCGCCCTCTCGGCCGTCCCGATCGCTCTCATGCAGTGATGGATCCGTCCCGGACCGAGACGGTCCTGAGCGACCAGGAAGCCCCCCCCGCGCGGGCCGAGCAGGTTGGCTTCGGGGACGCGGCAGTTGTCGAAGCGCACCTCCCAGTGGCCGGGACCGGCCGAGTGGCCCATCACCGAGATCGGCCGCACCGGGATGAAGCCCGGGGTGTCGGCCGGCACGCAGATCATCGAGGCACGCGCGTACGGGTTGCCTTCGGGCTCGGTGATCACCATCGCGATCGAAAGATCGGCCCCGTTGGCCCCGGTCGAGTACCACTTGAGGCCGTTGATCACCCACTCGTCGCCGTCGAGCTCGGCGGTCGCGGCGAGGCCGGTCGGATCGGATCCGGAGGTCTCGGGCTCGGTCATCGAGAAGCAGCTGCGGATCTCTCCGTCGAGCAGCGGGCCGAGCCAGCGTGACTTCTGCTCCTCGCTGCCGTGCTCGGCCAGAATCTCCATGTTGCCGGTGTCCGGAGCGGCGCTGTTGAAGGCCATCGGTGCGACCGCCGGGCTGCGGCCCATCTCCTCGCAGATCACCGCGTACTGCCAGTTGTTCAGGCCGGCGCCGTGCTCCTCGCCCGGCATGAACAGGTTCCAGAGGCCCTGCTCGCGGGCGATCCGGCGGATCTCGACGAGCTCGGCCGGGTACGGGACGCCGGGGGCGACCTCGTCGTCGAGCGCCTGGTGAAGTGCCGCTTCGCGCGGGAAGATGTGCTCGTCCATGAACCCTCTGACGCGGTCACGGAGCTCCAGAATCTCGGTACCGGGTTCGAAGTCCATGGGCGCAGGCTATCGCCGGGGCACGTACCGGGCGAACAGCTCGCCGTCCTGCTCCAGCAGTTCCTCCAGATGCTTCTCCCGCGGTGATTCGAGTTCACCCTCGAGGATCCGGGCCGACGGCTCGCCGCCGACCAGCTCGGGGGAGATCGTCAGGAACAGGTCGTCGACCGCGTCGGCGGCTTCAAGCTGGCCGAGCAGGCTGGGTCCGCCTTCGCAGAGAACGGCGCGGATGCCGCGCTCCTGACGCAGGTGCCGCAGCACCCACTCGATCCCGATCGGCCCGTCCGGCCTGACCACCCGCAGCGAGGTCGCGGTCTCCGGCGGCGGGTCCGGGTTTTCGGTGAAGATCAGGACGCGGCCGGCGCCTTCGGTGAACAGCGGGGCGTCGAACGGCAGATCCATGCTGCCGCTGACGATCACCGCCAGCGGGTCGTGCGGCAGCCCGATCCGCTCGCGCCTCGCCCGGGCTTCGGGGTCGCGGACGATCCGGCCGTAGCGCTCCGCGCGCATCGTGCCGGAGCCGATCATTACCGCGTCGAAGCGTCGGCGCAGCTTGACCAGGAACTCGGAGTCCAGTTCACTGCCGAGCTCCTTCGAACGGCCGGAAACGCTGGCCCGGCCGTCGAGCGTGGTGATCATGTTGGCCGCGACAAACGGCCGCTCCGCGGGCGGGGAGTCAAACGGCCGGTAGCCGTCGAGCAGCTCGTCGACGGTGGTCTCACCCGTGGTCGGCAGCAGCCGTCTCATCGCGAGAGCCCCGTCACCCTCAGCTGTACTCGTGCCAGTTGGCGAAGCTGCGGCCGGCGAACTTCTCCAGCCCGGCGACGTCACCTGAGAAGCGGTCCTTCAGCGTCGCCATCAGGTCCTCGGGGATGTCCGGCTTCGGGGCCGGGGGCTTGTCCGGGCTGTGGACGAACTTCTCGACCCTCCAGCGCATCGATTCAGGCAGGCGGTCGAAGTTCCGGTCAAGCGAGCGGAAGCCGGGAAGCTTGATCAGCTTCTCCATGAACTGGTACTTGTCGTCCTGCTTGGCGCTCGACTTTGCCCACTCGCGATCGAACTGCTCGGAGGTGAAGGCCTCGTCGACGGCGAGGAAGGAGAAGGCCTTGCGCATGGTGCCCTCGCGGTCGCTGCCGAGCTCCTCCTGGGAGATGATCTCGATCTGGTCGCGGTCGAACAGCTCGAGGTAAGGCTGGAGCTGCATCCAGTACATCGAGCGCTGGATGTAGGAGGTGTCGGGCAGCGAGAGGGTCGCCACGAACTCGCGAGTCTCGTAGCCCGCCCCGGTTGCATGGACCCAGTGGGAGAGGATGCGCTTGATCGGATCGCGCACCATGTAGAGCAGCCTGGCGTCCGGGCAGTGCTCGTGGATGCGCTCGGCGACTCCGTTGAAGCGCGGACGGTTGGTGTAGTGGGGCGAAGACTCTCCGTTGACCTTCACCCGGTCGTCAAAGCGACCCTTGTACCAGTCGAGGCCGAGGTCCCAGTTCTGTTCGGCGGCGAAGAAGTTGAGCTCCTTCGGCTTCGACATGTGAACGTCGGGATGAAGGCCGAGGTAATGGTGGATCGAGGTCGTGCCGCATTTGAGGCCGCCGATGATGATGAAGTTCGGCAGGGTCGCGTGAGGACTCTTGCGCCGCGGCAGCCGACGGTTGCGGTCGGCGGTGAAGCGTTCCCGGGCCCGCGAGCACATCGCGTCGTCGGCGGGATCGTAGGTGGCGGTCAGTTCGGCTTGGTTTGTCTTCGCGGTCTCGGACACAGCGGGGTAGTCTAGCCGGGCGTGCGCGGATTGATCCCCACACTGAGAGCCGAAGTGGACTCCCACGTCGGCATGCCCTGGCGGGGACCGGGCCCCGGTCGCCCGGATCTGCCGCTGCCGCCCGCCCCGATGCCGCTGGTCAGCCGCGCTTCGCTGCTCAAACATTGGCGCTACATCGGCTACTACGGCGAAGACGTCATGCTCTGTGCCGCGGTGGTCCGGATCGGCCCCTTCGACAACAGTTTCTGGTCGATCTGGGACCGGGCCGAGGGTCTGCAGACCGGTCACACCGTGCTGCGTCCCGGCCAGCGCGAGGTGACGATCGAGGAGTCGGGTGAGTCGACCTCGCTCGAACTCCGCTCCGGCCCGGTTTCGGCGTCGCTCCGGCTCGGGCAGTCCGAGCCGATCGAGTCGCTCTGTCCGGCCGGCCGTGGCTGGGGCTGGACCCGCAAGCGTGCCGGCGTGCCGGTGACCGGGACGATCGAGGTCAGTGGACGGCGCTGGCAGGCCGACGGCTCTGGCATCGACGACCACTCGGCCGGCTACCACGCCCGCCACACGCGGTGGAGCTGGTCGGCCGGGGTCGGCACCGCGACCGACGGCCGTGCCGTCGCCTGGAACCTGACCGCCGGCATCAACGACCCGCCCGAGGGCAGCGAGCGAACGGTCTGGGTCGACGGCCGACCGGCGGAAGTCGAACCGGTCGTCTTCCTGGGGCTCGACGGGGTGCGCGCCCTGGGCGGCGACCAGCTCGACTTCCAGTTCACCGGCGCCGAACGCCGTCGCAACGACGACCTCGGCCTGGTCCGCTCCGACTACGTTCACCGTTTTGGCACCTTCACCGGCAAGGTCGGCGGGATCGAACTGGCCGAGGCCGCCGGCGTCATGGAAGATCACGACGCGGTCTGGTGACCGCCCCTGCGGTGACCGTCCCTGCGGTGAGCGCCCTGCGGCGGCCGTCCCGTGGCGACCGTCCCGGGCGCAGGAACCTCGGGTAGGGGGCCCGGGGCGCACGGATTCTGCGCTGGGGCGTCAGCGCATCCGGCCGTTGAAGTTCGAGGACAGGCGCCACTGCCACGGGGGTCGCTCGGCTGCCGGGAAGCGGAAATGGTTACGGCCGTCGAGCGTCTCCAGCGGAACCAGCAACGGCGTGTCCGCGATCAGCACCCGGGTGCCCGAGGCGGCGGCGATCTCGGCCGGGCCGACCGTGCGACGGACTGCCTCCCAGCCGATGCCAGGCCGGTAGAGCCACCAGATCAGTTCGGCGCTGCCATCGGTCCGCCGCCGGTCGACCACTTCGGTGAAGGCGGTCACCCGGCGGTTGGAGGCGGTCAGCCGAAGACCGGCGGGACCGGCCCCCGGGACCGCGCAGCCGGGGGTCCGGCAGTAACGGAAGTCCACCGGCACCAGCGCCCGGCCGTCCGGACCGGGCCGGGCGACGGGCACCGGGGCCAGCGCGCTCAGCGCCCGGGCCAGCGGCCAGTCGTAGGCCTCGACCGCAGGATGGTGGCGGCAGGCGTCCGGCTCCCGCGGGCCGCAGGCGATCCGGTTGGCGATCCGCTCGCCCAGGCCTCGCCCCGGCCCGTCCTCGCCGGCCAGAACGAACATCCCGAGCAGCAGGGCGAAGGTGGCCGCCAGCAGCAGGACAAGCCCGGTCTGCTCAACCGTGGCCGATCCGCGCTCGCTGCCGGGCCCTTCACACCTGTCCATAGGGCCACGCTAGGACGGGTTCGCGCACCGCACTTTCGACGGGCGCAAAGAAACAGCTACATTTCAGTCATGGAAGGTTCACCGTTTGACATGTTCGGAGACCCCGATGAGCTGCGCGCCCGGATGCAGGAGATGGCCGAGCAGATGCAGTCCTCGCAATCGGTCGCCTGGGCCGACAACGCGATCCGGCTGGCGGTCGAAATGACCGTCGCCTCGATCAACCGGCTCGAGCTGACCGGCGGCACTGACGAGCAGGCGATCCAGGTCCGCGACGCGATCAGGATCGTCTTCCCGGAAGCGGTGACCCTGGTGCGCGAGGCCCGGCAGGGCCTGCGCTGATCGCATCACGGTCCTGACCGCGCTTCACACATCTTTGGCCGGTGAAGGTCCGGCCGTTCTCTTGATCCACCCGACCGGCACGGGGTCGGACTGGTTCGGCCCGGCGGTCGAGCGGCTGTCCGCCACCCGGCAGGTGATCACCTACGACCGGCTCGGCTGGGGCGGGTCGCAGCCGCTCGGCGACTACCGCAAGACCTCGATCGCCGAGCAGTCGATCGAGGCCACCGGGGTACTGAAGGCCCACGGGATCACCCGCGCCGAGGTGCTCGGTGTCGGCTTCGGCGCGGTCGTCGCGCTCGAGCTGGCGCTGGCCGAACCGGCCTTGGTCGAACGGGCGATCCTGGTCGAGCCGCCGCTGCTCGACACACTTACCGACGCGACCGAGGGCATGTCACACGATGTTGCCGCGATCCGCGAGGCGGCCGAAGACGGCGGTGAAGATGCTGTCTGGCGGCTGTTTCTCGCCGGCGGCCTGCCGACGCTCGGTGCCGGAGCCGGGCGGCTCGCGCCAGAAGCAGGCGCGCAGGCGCCGGCCGGGCCGACCGCCGCCCACACCCTGCTGGTCGAGCTGCCGGCGGTACCGGCCTGGCCGCTCGATCCGGTGCGCATCGCCGACCTGAAGGTGCCGGTGACCGTGGCCACGACCCCTTCGACTCCGGAGCTGCTCGGAAGGGCCGCCGACGCGCTGCTGCCACGAATACCCGGTGCCATACGCGTCGAGGCGACGGAAGATGCGCCGGCCGCAGCGGCTGCGCTGATCGTCTGACCGGTCGGCCTCCGGAGCGGTTCGCTCAGAGAACTTCGAGTTCGACCCGGTACGCGCCGCCGCGGCGAAACAGTCCGCCGATCAGCTCCAGTGGCAGGGCCAGCAGCAGAACCGGTAGGGCGACCGTGATCGAGATGAACACGTCGAGCCACCGCTGCAGGGACCGCTTTGCCGGGGTCGGCCTGGCCCGGCCAAACCGGCCGAGGGCCAGGTTGTGGCCGAAGGTGAACATGTTGATCCCGCTCTGCCACATGGCGAGGATCGACCGCCCGGGGAGCCAGCGGGACCGCTTGACGACCTGGTCGCGAGTGGCCACCAGCCGCCGGATCGCCTCGGGGCAGTAGCGGAAGGCCCGATCCGTTCCGAGACCGCTCCATGCGCCCCCGGTGAAGCCGGCCTGGAGCGAGGTCCGGCTCTGGTATTCGATCCAGCCGTCATCGCGCTGTCCGCGATCGAAGTCGGCCAGGGCCTCTTCGGTCGTCGCGGTCTGCCTGAGCACTCCGAGGCCGCAGGCCTCGCAACGGCGGGCGACGCCGGTATCGACCGGCAGCAGGATCCAGTTGAAGATCGGCTCGCCGCAGGCGGGGCAGGGCGGGTTCTCGGGGGAGAGGCCTGCTTCGAGGGGGACTGTCGGCATTTCGATGCGCATGCGTCTGTAGCGTACCGACGATGGACATCGGCGACCCCAGCAACCGCAGCCGCTTCGAGTCGGCGATCTCCGCCGCCTCGCCGCTGCTCGACCTGATCCTGGCGGTCGGGGACCGGGTCTCGAGGATCATCGAGCCCGACGACTACGAGTACTACCCGGTCCGGGACGAGGACCCGGACGAAGCGCGGCAGCGCAGACGGTAGGGTTGCTCCTCTCCGATGATGTCCAAAGAACAGTTCCTTGAACGCGAGCGCCGCTGGGCGATAATCGCCGGCATCGCGTCAGTTGCCGGTGTCGCTTTGATCCTCGCCTCCTTCGGCTCCTCAGCCTCCGGAGTGCGGACCGCGGTCGGAGTTGCCGACCGGCTGCTGGAAGTTGACGGCGAACGCGGCACGATCCTGTTCGCCAGTGTGATCCAGGCAATCGGCTGGATGCTTCTGGCGGTCCCGCTGGTCTACCTGTTCAAGGCTGCCTCAGCCCGCGCGCCTCAGGTCAGGGCCGGCCTGATCGGCGTAATCATCGTCGCCCCGCTCTTCCTCGGATTCGGCAGCCTGCTGAGCGCCGGTTCGGTGCTCAACGCCGCGACCGAGTTCCAGAAGGTCCCGCAGACCCAGATCGACAGTTGCATCACCGAAAAGCAGGACGAGGCCAAAGCTGACCCCGAAGCGGACGTAGCCGAACTGACCCCCGATGAAGTGGTCGAGGAATGCCGCGACGAGGCGGCCCGCGAGACGCGGGCCAGCGCTCCGCTTGCCGGCATCGAGACCGGACTCGGCCTGGCCGGTCTGGTCGGGTTCACGATCGCGGTCTTCTACTGCTCCCTCTGGGGCATGCGGACCGGGCTGCTGACCCGGTTCTGGGGCTCGCTCGGCCTGGCACTCGGTGCGGTCTTCATCTTCTTCACCCTGTTCACGCTGGTCTGGTTCATCTACCTCGGACTGCTCTTCGCCGGCTGGGTGCCCGGGGGCCGACCACCGGCCTGGGCCGCCGGGAAGGCGATGCCCTGGCCCAAGGGGGCCGGACTCTTCGGGGCCGGAAAGCCGGACCCGGAGGACGAGGGGCCGGACGGCGGAGCCGTGCTCGAGGGACATGGCGAGCCGATCGAGGACCCGACCGAACCGATGTCCGCACCGGAGCCCGGCGATGCCCCGCAGATCGAGCGACGCAAGCGCAAGAAGCGGAGCAGCTGAGCTCCGACCATGCCCGGCCCGGCCCTGACCGTCGCCGAGTTCGTCGAGCTGCCGGAGATTCAGGCCGCCCTGCCGGAGACAGTCGCCGGGCGGGAGGGACTCGGAGCCGAAGTCCGCTGGGTCCACACGCTCGACGTGCCCGATGTCGCCAACCTGCTGCGCGGCGGGGAGATGATCCTCACGACCGGCGTCTCGGTCGGCTCCGACGCCGCCGCCCAGCGCCGCTTCGTGCGTGACCTGGTCGCCGAAGGCGCGGTCGGGGTAGCGGTTGAGCTCGGCATCGCCTGGCATCGCGAACTGCCTGTGGCGATGGTTCAGGAAGCCGAGAAGCGAGGGTTGCCGATGGTCGCGCTCAAGCGCGGCGTGCGCTTCGTCGAGGTTTCCCAGGCGGTCAACGGCAGCCTGCTGAACAGCGGCCACGCGCTGGCCCGGCGCGGCGAGGAACTCCATCGCGGCCTCGATCGCCTGGTCCTCGAAGGGGCCGGGGCCGAAGCGGTCCTGGGCGAGGTGTCCCGGGAGATCTCGAACCCGGTGGTGCTCGAAGACGCCCGTGGCGAGCTGGTCGCCTACAGCTCTTCCAGCCGGTCCGAAGGCGAGGTAATCGACACCTGGTCGAGCCTGAAATGGTCAGGCACCGATGCGGCCGAGGCGGCCGGGGCGCTGGCCACCCCGGTCACGATCCGCGGCCGCACCTGGGGCCGGGTGATCGCCCTTCAGGCCGACAGCGGCTTCGACCGGTTTACGCCGATCGCGATGGAGCGGGCTGCGGTCGCGGTCGGCCTCGGGCTGATGCGCGGGGGCGAGGAGGACGAGCTGCGCGCCCGCTCACGCGGAAACCTGCTGTTCGAGCTGGCTGCCGGGCTGATCGATCCCCTGAGCGCGGCGCGTCGCGCCTCGACTCTCGGCTTTCCCCGACGCCACGGTGAGCTGGTCCCGATCGCCGCGGTATGGCGCGCCGGGGCGTTGCCCGAGGGCAGCAGCCTGGAGCAGGCCTGGGCGCCGCTGATCGCCCCGGTCCGCGCCGCTTTGTCAGAGCCGGACCGCCCGGCCCTGACCGGCTCCCGCGGTCCCTGCATGCTGGGCATCCTCGACCGTGGCTCGAAAGGCTCCGAACCGGACGACCTCAGCTCGAAGCAGCGCCTCGCCGCGCGCTTCGCCGCCGCACTCAAGCGCCACGGGATCGACCCGGACGGCGTCGCGCTGGCGATCGGCTCCGCTGCGCCGGCCTGGTCGGCGATGCCGGAAGCCCTGGTCCGGGCCCGCTTCGCCGCGGAGGCCGGAGCGACCGGGCCGGCGAGGGCCTGGCATGACGCGAGTCGGACCGAGATCGGCCAGCTGCTGCTTTCGATGCGCGGAACCCCCGAGCTGACCGAGTTCAGCCGGGAGCGGCTCGAGCCCCTGCTCGAACTCGGCGGCGAGCGTGGCCGCGACCTGCTGGAGACGCTCGAGGTCTACCTGCATTGCGGCGGCCGGAAGACCGAGGCCGCTGCCGGGCTCGGCATCGAGCGCCAGTCGCTCTACCACCGCCTCGCCCGGATCGAACAGATGCTCGACGTCGACCTCAAGGACGGCGACGCTGCCCTGGCCCTTCACCTCGCGGTGATGATTCGGCGCCTGCTCGGCTGAGCCGGCCGGGTGCTGTCAGGTCCTGTCGGAGCCTGCCACCTGGGTCGACAGTGAGTCGACCACCGACGGGTCGCGCAGGGTACTGACGTCCCCGAGCTCCTTGCCGTCGGCGATGTCCCGCAGCAGGCGGCGCATGATCTTGCCGGAGCGGGTTTTCGGCAGGTCATCCGTGTAGTACACGCTCTTCGGCCGGGCCAGCTTGCCGATCTTCTCGGCGACGTGCCCGCGCAGATCGGCGGTGAAGGTTTCACCCGGTTCGACCCCGTCCCGCGGGGTCACGAACGCGACGATCGCCTGGCCGCTGGCTTCGTCGGGGATCCCGATCACCGCCGCCTCGGCCACCCCGGTATGCGAAACCAGCGCAGACTCGACCTCCATGGTCGAGAGCCGGTGGCCGGACACGTTGATCACGTCGTCGATCCGCCCGACGATCCAGAGGTAACCGTCTTCGTCGCGGCGGGCCGCGTCGCCGACCAGATACGTATCCTTGCCGTAGCGCTGCCAGTAGGTCTCGACAAAGCGCTCCGGCTCGCCGTAGAGCGTGCGGGCCATCGCCGGCCAGGGCGCAGTCAGCACCAGCGTTCCAC
>Ga0105046_10018109_pt1 | contig 10737 bp, 9 predicted proteins | sample MAT03_FD_78385 | JGI IMG/M metagenome (GOLD analysis project Ga0105046, IMG submission 78385) | Freshwater microbial communities from Lake Fryxell liftoff mats and glacier meltwater in Antarctica - MAT-03 (megahit assembly) | ecosystem: Environmental > Aquatic > Freshwater > Ice > Liftoff...
TCGGCGATCATCTTAAGGAACTCCGGATCGGTTGATTTGCTGAACGATTCGACGTGACCGCCGGCCATCAGGAATTGCGTCACGCGTTTGCTTGGCCCGCCGAAGCCGTTGGGCGATTGCCAGAGACCAAGCTTCGGATCGCGGACGTTGAGCGGGTAGCCCCATGATGTGCTGCAAGGAGTTTACCATGCACGGCAAGCGCGGTACAGTGACAGAGTGCATCTCGAAGAGATGCGAGAGTTTTCAAGTATTCGTGAATCCCGTTGGGATGCACGCCAGACGGACGTTTTGAAATATGCTGCGTTGTTTCGTCATTGTGCTCGTCGTCGCTGGCAGCGTTCGCGCCGCGCCGCCGGTGCTCGAACCGCACGACGAGGCCATCAACGCGGGGCTGGTCTATCTCGCGGCCAATCAGGGGGCTGATGGCAGTTGGTCGTCGCGCACGGGCAAGGATCCGGCCGTCACGTCGCTGGCGGTCATGGCGTTTCTGTCGGCCGGGCATGTGCCGGGGGAGGGGCCTTATGCGAAGAACATCGAAGCGGGTGTCCGTTACGTGCTGGGTGCTCAGCAGCGCAACGGGCTGATCGCGCTTGCCAATCAGGGCTCGATGGAGATGTACCAGCACGGCATCTGCACGTTGATGCTCTGCGAAGTGGTCGGCATGATGCCCGATCGCGTCAAGGCAAGGCAACTGCGTGATCAGTTGGAATTGGCCGTGAAGATCGTGCTGAAGGCACAGGTTCGCGATGGCGAGGACCGCGGCGGCTGGCGCTACACGCTGGGCAGTACCGATGCCGATGTGAGTGTCAGCGGTTGGCAGTTGATGGCACTGCGGGCCGCGAAGAACGTCGGCTGCGATGTGCCGTATGCACCAGTCGAACAGGCGGTCGGCTACATCAAGCGTTGCCATGACCCGGTCAGCGGCGGCTACCGCTATCAGCGATTCGGCGGTGTGACCGTGCCATGCACCGGCACCGCGGTGCTTGCCCTGGAACTGATCGGCAAGGAACATCACCAGTCGATCGAGTCGTTGAAGGCCGGGGGCTACCTGCTCAAGACGCCGTTGAACCCACGGCAGCAGCACTTCTTCTACGGCATCTACTACACATCGCAGGCGATGTTCCAGTTGGGCGACAACTATTGGTCGGTCTACCGCAAGAACCTGCACGAATTGCTGCTGACGCAGAACCCACCCAAGGCAGCGGGCTGCTGGACCGGTTGGGGCTGGGACGACGCCAACGTCGGCCCGAGCTACTGCACCGCGATGGCGATTCTGGCGCTGACGGTCGAGTACCGCTTCCTGCCGATCTACCAGCGCGATGAAGAGCCGCGCACGAAGTAAGCGATCAGCGCCGCCCGCTTACTTCGTGCGCGGCTCCTGCATCATCTTCAAACACCGCTCCAGGCTCTCCATCGGCAAACCGACGACATTGCTCCAGGAGCCTTCTTCCAGCGTCAGGTACGGGTCGTTCTCTTCTTCGATCGCGTAGGCGCCGGAGCAGCCGACCCAGCGGTTGGTGGCGATGTAGGCATCCATTTCACCCGGTCCGAACTCGCGCATGTGGACTAGTGTCCGCTCCTGCCAGCAGACTTGCACGTTGTCGCGCACGCGCCAGAGGCATACGCCCGTCCACAACTCGTGCACGCGCCCGGTCAGCGTCATCAGAATGCGTTTTGCATCAACGGCATCGTCCGGCTTGCCGATCACGCGACCGTCGATCCAGCCGACGGAGTCCGCCGCCAGCACAACGCCATCGCTGACGCGCGGAGCGACCGCGGCGGCCTTCAACCAGCAGACGTGCGCGACGTACTGCCGACATGAGCCGTGCGTTGCATCAGTCGGTTCATCGACGTTCGCGGGTTGAACGTCGAACGTGTAGCCCGACTTTTCGAGCAGCCAGCGCCGGCCGCGGGAACCGCTGGCGAGCGTCAGGCGAAACGGGAGCGGCGTGCCCATGTGTCCAGCGTCTCGTTGAGAAAGTACCAGAGGCGGTCGGGGTGCAGTTCCGCCATGCACTCGAGCCGATCGCACTTCTTGATGTAGCTGCCCTGGCACCAGATGGCCGACTCCACGGCCGTATCAAGCGAACCGTACGGGCCGTGCCGGCTCTTCTGCGTGCACAAGTAAGGGGCGACCACCGGCCGACCCAGCGCTGCCGCGAGGTGCAGCGGCCCGGTGTCGTTGGACACCATCACATCAATCCGGTCGAGCAGCCCGGCCAGTTGCGGCAGCGATGTCTTTCCCGTGTAGTCCCGTACGGGGCCTCGCACGCGGTTGATGATTTGCTGAACTAGCGGCGTCTCACTCGGCCCGCCAACGAACAGCACACTGCCGCCGTACCGGGCCTGAACGCGCTCCGCCAGCACGGCGAAGCTCTCAGGCGGCCAGCGTTTCGTCGTCCATGTTGCACCGATACCGAACGCCAACCATGGGCGCGGCAGATCGTGTAACTGCTGCGTGGCCCATTCTCGTGCGAGCGGGCTGATCGGCACCGTAAACGACTTGGGCATATCGCCCACGCCGAATGCCTCGGCCACGCGCCAGTGGCGATCGACCGCATGCTCGGCCATGCCGTTCGGCGTCGGCACGATGTCGGTGTAGAAGTGGCGCGACCCCTCGCGGCAGGTGCCGAGCCCTACACGTCGGGTCGCCCCGGTGACGGCCGTCATCAATCCCGAACGCAGCAGGCCCTGCATGTCGATGACGAGATCGAATCGCCCGTGCCGCAGTCGATGCGCCAGTCGGCCGACAGCCGTCAGCGCGCCGCGGATGCCATGTTTCATGGCTTGGCGGTCAACCGGCAGCGTGGCGTCGAGGTCGGGATGGCCGGCGAGCAATGGTTCAAACGAACGGTTGATGGCCCATGTGATATGAGCCTGCGGGAAGCGTCGACGCAAGGCGCTCAATACCGGCAGCGCATGCACGATGTCGCCGAGGGCGGACGGCTTGATCAGCGCAATCCGCCGGGCGGTCATCTGTGTCAGAGGTATGCGATTACGCGAGAACATTCAGGCATCCTGCCATCATCTGATCGGGCGCGCTATGCTGCCGGCGGTTCCGGCTTCACCTTCGTCAGCAACCCCAACACGATCGCCAGCATGGCCGCGGCCATGGCGTAGGGCAGCACCCGGCTTGATTCGATGCTGAAGAGTACCATACCGATGGTCGGGCCGAGAATACGAGCCAGGGCGGAGAACGACTGATTGATGCCGAGCACCTCGCCTTGCCGATGCGGGTCGCTGCGTTTGGAGATCAGACCGTTGAGCGACGGATTCAGGAACGCAAAGCCGAACACGCAGGCGGCCACGGCGATCATGAAGCCGGCGATGCTCGTATTGCTTGTCGCCAGCATGACGGCCAACCCGGCCAGGCCGGCGAACATCGCGAAGATGCCGATGCGCATCAGCTTCACTTCGTGCATCTTCTTCACCAGCCGGCGGTAGATGAACCCCTGTGTGAGCATCAGCACGAAGCCGATGTAAGCGAACATCAGGTAGTTTTCGCGGTCGCTAAAGTTGAACGCGTCCAGCGTCAACAGCGACAGTGTGCCTTCGAAGTTCGCAAAGCCGAACGTGGTCAGGAAGAAGGCGAGCACCAGCACGCCGACGGTCGGCGACTTCAGCGTCTCGAAGAGGTTGCCCATGTCGAGCAACTTCCGTTTCACCTGCGTGCCACCGGGCGGCAATGTCTCGGGCATCTTGCGAAATGCATGGACGAACGCCAGCAGCGACAGGATGGCGGCGAGATAGCCCGGGCCGCCATGTTGATTGGGGAACAGCGACACACCGGCCCAGGCGATCAGCGGGCCGAACGTGAAGCCGATGCCGAACGCCACGCCGATAATGGCCATGCCGTGCGAGCGTTTTTCTTTGGGGGTACTGTCCGCGATGACCGCTGCCGCGGTGGCGATGGTCGCCCCGCTGAGCCCGGCCCCGACTCGACTCGCGAAGATCAGCCAGATCGCCAGCCAACCGGTGGTCGTATCGGAGACGATGCCGAACATGGCGTAGAAGACGGCTGAGCCCGCGAGGCCGATCAACAGGATCGGCCGCCGGCCCACGCGATCGGAGATTCGGCCCCAGACGGGCGCGAACAGGAATTGCATGGCGGAGAAGACCGACATCAACAGGCCGATGACGAGCCCCTTCACGAACGGCTCGGTATCGGTGGGAATGTACTCCTTGGCGTAGCGCGGCAACAGCGGCAGCACGATGCCGAAGCCGAGCAAGTCGATGAACACGACAAGGAAGACGGTGATGATCGCCGACTTCTGGGCGGGAGTGGCGGGAGCGTGGCCGGGTGCGGTCTGCATGTGCAGAGGATACCAATCCCCCCATACTTCCGGCTAGGGGGATCTTCCGCCGCTCCAGGCGGCACACACTTAATCCCTCTCCTTGAACCGCCACGTCGGCACGTAAGGCGGCAGATTGCCGGCATAGTACGACTCCGCGCCGATCATGTCGCGGAGTCGCTTCAGGGCGAGCCGGCGGGTCGTCACGTAGAACGAGTCGCAGCGGGCGTCCCGGATCGCGTCCCACACCTTGTACAGCTCATCCGTTTCGCGGAGCATGGTGCGGTACATCTCGCTGCGGTCGGTTTCGAGATGCTGCTTTCCATCTATATGGTTGCGTAACGCCCGGTTGAAGCTGATCATCTCGTTCACGGCGGCCCGACTGGGGAAGCGGGCGCTGTCGTTGAGAAGCGGTGCCCCCTTCAGATCGCAGTGACGCTTGCGAAGGATGTCGAGATCGTTCTTCATGTCGTCGTAACGATTGAACAGAAAGTTTGTCTCCCGGGGATCCATGATCTCCCAGTTGATGGAGATGGTCCAGACAGCGGCTTGCACCGTCGGCCATTCTTCCCGATCCACCTCCGGGGCAGGTGTCCCCGGGCAGACGACGATCAAACTGGCGGCGAAGGCGAGTTCAGCTCCGGACATGTGAACCTCCTACCGCGCGCGGACGGAGACCGGGGACTGGTAGACAGTCCGAGGAATGCCGTTCGACACGGCCAACTTAAGATGAAGTTTTCGTTTCAGTCAGAAACCGAGGACACGACCGGCGCGGACTCGAATGGAAGGGAAAGCCTAAGGAGGAGACGCCGGATGCCGCTTCATAACGCCGTATCGGGTTTCTGTCCACTACAAACCTACCACACAATCGACAAGTAGACTTAGGCATTTTGAATGCCAGTTGACCAAGTCGCTCCCGGCATGATCCGGTTCGTCCGACAAAACACGGCAAAACTCGTTGTTTCACCGCTTCCGGATTTGTTCCCACCCGAATTCGACATCGATTCCACTTTGCTCTGTTTCGATGCGTTACGTGCTTTAATTCGCAGCATTGATGCGTTACTTCCGATTCTTCATATCGCAACGGCTGTAGCGATCGTGCCGCCCAGTCGCACGTATTTCCCGTTCCGCCTCAAAACTGCGCAGTTGGCAGAATCACTTCCATGGGCTTTATTGGAGTATCGTGATCGACCGTTAACGGTTGCTCGTACGCATGCGGTGTACTAAGGTTGCTGCAGACTTGCAGGCTTTCCCCTTCGACTTGCACGGGATATTGCAGATGAATCCACGGACGCGCGAAATGCTGGTGTTGCTTGTCGTCACCAGTGGCATTACCGTTTGGTTCCTCAAGCAGCGCCAAATTCTGACTTGGGGTAGCGACAGTTCACGTGATGCGGAAATCGTCATCGATCTGCCGCAGACGACGTTCCCGGAACGGCCGCGGTTCTCCGCGACCGCCACTGTTGACGTCAAAAATCCAGGCCCCGCCATCAGCGATGGCATCTACGGCGTCTGTGAACTGCCTGAGAAGGCGATGCGCGACTACGGCATCACCGTTACCCGGTCCGGCGGTAATGCCATGACCCGGTACAACTGGAAGCTCAACGCCGATAACGGTGCCGCCGACTGGTACTTCAAGAACCGCGGCACCCCGATCCAGAACCTGACCGGGAACGGCTACCTCCGTCACTTCCAGGACGCGCACGCCCGCGGCGGATCGGCGTACCAGACCGTGCCGATGATCGGCTGGGTGGCTAAGGACAACAAATCGTACAGTTTCCCCACATCGAAGTTCGGTCCCCAACGCAGCTTCGAGCCGGGCCATCCGGACGTCGGTGATGGGCTTCGCCCCGATGGTAAACCGATTCGCGGGACCGACCCTCGCGAGACCTCTGTCGGCGTTGGACCTGATTTCGTGGCCGAGGCGGTGAAGTTCACGGCAACTCATGCCTCAAAAGCAGGCACCCGCTATTGGGTGCTCGACAACGAACCGATGCTCTGGCATCAGACCCACCGCGACGTTCGTCCCGAGCCGCTCAGCTATGACGAACTCTGGGACCGCACCGTGGCCTATGCCGAGGCGATCAAGAAAGCCGATCCGGCCGCCAAAGTGGCCGGGTTTTGCAGTTGGGGCTGGACCGACCTCTACTATTCCGCGAAGGACGAAGGCGGCAACGGCTACGCCACCCGGCCCGACAGCAGGGCCCACGGCGGCGAACCGCTCGGCGAATGGTTCATCCGCAAGTGCGGCGAGTACAAGAACCGCACGGGCAGGCCGTTGGTCGATGTCTTTGACCTGCACTGGTACCCGCAGGCCCAGCACCACGGCAAGACGCCGTACCACGGCAAGGGAATGGATGTCGCCCTGAACGAACTGCGCGTGCGTACCCCGCGCGACCTGTGGGACCCTGGCTACACACAGGAATCATGGATTCGCGACACCGTTGATCGGCAGCCCACACGCGTTCTTCGCCGGGTGCGCGAATGGATTGACCGCCATAATCCGGGGATGGAGATCAGCTTGGGCGAATACAACTTCGGTGGCAGCGACAGCATTACCGGGGCGCTGGCTCAGGCTGACGTGTTCGGCATCCTCGCGCGTGAGAAGGTGAACCTGGCGTTTATCTGGAACATGCCGGAAGGCTCGCAGCATCTCGCCTGGATGCTGTATCGCAACTTCGATGGTGAAGGTGGCCGCTTTGGAACGACATTGCTGCCCGCTGAGAGTTCACACCCGGACCTGTCGATTTACGCGGCCAAGCGGGATGACGGGGCGATTACCATCGTGGTGATCAACAAGAACCTGGGTGGAGCCAGCGAATTGAAACTGGATGGAGCCGGTCTGAACGGGAAGCTGCGCGTGTGGCGGATCGAGCAGAAATCGAACAAAGTAAGTGAACTGCCGGGCGAGGGGGCCACGGTCGCCGGGAGCGTCAGAATGACACTTCCGCCGGCGTCCGCATCAATGCTGGTCATCAAGTAGCCGGCGGAGCGGTCGGATGCAACTTGTGGGCGGGCGGCTTACGCAGGCCCCACACGATGCCAAAGCATCGCAACACCCGCAGCGTGTAGTAACTGATATCCACTTCGTACCAGTGGAAACCCTGGTTGGCGGAACTCATGTAGTGGTGATGGTTGTTGTGCCAGCCTTCACCCAGCGTGACGATCGCCACCAGCGCGTTATTGCGACTGTGGTCGCTCGTGTTAAATCGCCGGCTGCCAAATAGATGGCAGACCGAATTGACCAGAAACGTTCCATGATACAAGAGCACGGTGCTGACGAAGAATCCCCAGAAAAGGCCGCTCAGCCCGTCGATGAGAATGCACCCGATCAGCATGAACAGACCCGGAATCCAGTGCAGGCGCTCAAGGAGGCGGAGTTCCGGGTACCGGGAAAAGTCGCTGATGCCTTCGATCTTGCCGCCGGCATTGCCGCCGGCCAGAACCCAACCCATGTGTGACCAGAAGACGCCATGCTTGATCGGCGAATGCGGGTCCTCTTCCTGATCAGAATGCTTGTGATGCCGCCGATGGTTGGCGGCCCACCAGAGCGGCCCCTTCTGCATCGCCATGCAGCCCAGCCATGCCAGAACGAACTGGAACCAGCGGCTGGTCTTGTACGCGCGATGGGCGAAGTAGCGGTGATATCCCGCCGTGATGCCGAACATGCGGATCACGTAGAGGCCGAGGCACAACCCGACGGAAACCCACGTTATCGGCACGAAAAAGATGCCAATGACAGCCAAGTGAATGGCAACAAAGTGGAACTTGTTGGAGTTGCGATTTAGTGCGGACAGAAGCGAAGCGATGCCTGTGCGCGGAAAATGGGGTCGAACGACCGGGATGATCGGGGGATTCAACAGCGTCTCCTCGGCGCAGGAATGGCGTTCAGGACGGATCAGACCCGATCGGCAAGCGTGCCGGCCGGGTCACCAGGGTCGTGTGCGGTTGCCTGCACTCAAACGACCGGAGCAGTGCCCTTGCGAATCGCACGCTGCTTTCGCAGCTCAGCGCGACGGCGGAGTTCACACGGCTTCTCGTAGTACTCGTGCTTGCGGAGTTCTTTCTTCAGACCACTGCGTTCCAGCAACTTCTTGAACCTGCGGAGAGCGGCCCCGATGGGCTCGCGATCGTGCACACGCATCCGGATGGACATTCATACCTCGCGTTTCGTCGCCCGCAGTCCAGCACCAGCCGGAGGGCATGCCTTGAACTCAAATAGGAATGAGAATCTTATCCCGATTATCGGCCTAAGCAATATCCTGTCAGGAATAATTTCGCAATCCCCGCACGAAGGCACTCACCCCATAGTAGACAGTACCCGACTCACTTCTCTCCGAAAAAGGAAAAGAATGGCTACTCCTGAACTGATCAATGCCTCCGCCGCTGTCGATCTCCTGATGCGTTTCCTCGCGATCGAAGGCGTGACGGGACACGAAAAGAATATCGGGCGAACCATTCAATCCGCCTTGCGCAATGCAGGTCTTTCCTCGAAACAGATCCGCTTCGACACCGCCAACGAACGCATCCCCCTGCCGACACAGACCGGCAATCTGATTGCCGAGCTGCCGGGCACAATCCCGGGGCCGCGCCTCTTGTTCATGACGCACATGGACACTGTTCCGCTCTGTGCCGGCGCAGTGCCAGTCCGCAAGGGAGCGAAAATTGTTCCCCAGGGACGGACGGCACTGGGCGGCGACAACCGCACCGGCTGCGCCGCACTGGTGACACTCGTCAGCACTCTGCTGGAACACAAGCTGCCGCATCCACCGCTGACAGTGCTGTTCACCGTGCGGGAAGAATCGGGCCTGTTCGGAGCCCGGCATCTCGACCCCAACGACCTGAATGGCCCCGTGATGGGTTTTAACATCGACGGCCGATCGGCCTCGGACATCATCCTGGGCGCGGTCGGAGCCGACCGCTGGGAAGTCGAAATCCACGGCAAGGCCGCCCATGCCGGCGTGCACCCGGAGCATGGCATCTCGGCCACCCTGATCGCGTCACTGGCGCTCGCGGACGTGCATGAGAAAGGCTGGTTCGGCAAGGTGAAGAAAGCGGGCAAGGAAGGCACAAGCAACATCGGCAGCATCGGCAACGCCCAAGGGAATGCTGCTGGCGAAGCGACCAACGTTGTCACCGATTTTGCCCAAGTCCGCGGCGAATCACGCAGCCATGATGCGAAGTTTGTTCGTGAAATCTCGGCCGCGTACAAGCAGGCCTACAAGAATGCCGCTTCGCGCGTCACCGATCAGGCGGGCAAGACAGGCAAAGTGAAGTTCACTTCACGCCTCGACTACTACCCGTTCCGCCTGACCGAGTCGTCCGCCCCGGTGCAACGGGCGATGGCCGCGGCGCGGATGCTCGGTCGGGAGCCCGTCTGCCGGACGACAAACGGCGGGCTGGACGCGAACTGGATCGTCCGGCACGGCATCCCGACGATCACGTTCGGGGCCGGGCAGAACGAAATTCACACGGTAAACGAGTGGGTCGACCTGCCGGAATACCTCGCAGGTTGCCGCATGGCCCTGGCGATCGCGACAGGGGCATGATGACGAGCCTCGACCTTATGAAATGGCTTCGCCAGATCCCCTACCCTTACGGTCGGGGCTCGTGACGGTACTCTTCCGCACTGGAATCCGCCTTGACACATCTCCCTCTTCGACGATATGGCCCCGCTTCCCAAGTCGTACATTCGCCATCTGAGCGTGAACCAGGCCGAGGGGGCCCAGGTCGCGCTGATTGTCGAGGGAGGTCTCGTGGGACGGCGTGTCGTCACCATGTCGCTGGCCTGCTGGCTGTTTGCCGCCGCTCTGGGCGCGCACGCCGGTGAACCAGTGCGTTTGGCAATCGAAGAAGGCGATGTCGCCCATCGTTTCTCCGCGGACAAGATCGCGGTCTTCGATGACGATCGCCAACGCTGCATGGTGATGAACGGCCAGTTTAAGTTCAGTGCCGGCCAGTTGAAGCTCTCGGCCGACCGGGCAGTCCTCTGGATGGAACGCCACCCGACGAACCCGAAGGCGGTTCGCGGCGAGATCTACGCCATCGGGAACGTCAGAGGCATCAAGCAGATTCAACCGAACGAGACCGCCCTGCTGGCGTTCACCACCCAAGGCGAGATCGATATCAACGGCGTCGCCGACAAACAGACGCCAGCCGATAATCCGTTCCTGAAAGAAGCTGAAGCTATCCGCGAAGGTAAGCCGGTCGTCCGGCAGGTACAAGCCACCGATCCGCCGCCTCCACCTGCCGCGGCGCAGCCGATCCGTTCGCCGTCCGGTGGCGTCACCGCTGAACCGCCGGTCTTCGAATCGCCGACGATTCCGCTGCCGAACGTCAGCACGCGCAAGCTGAAGATCGGTAATCGCTCGTCGAACCCGACCAATGCCAAGTACCTGAACATGGGCAATGGGGAGCAGATCGCGCTGGTCACCGGCGGCGTCAA
>Ga0105046_10018110_pt1 | contig 10737 bp, 9 predicted proteins | sample MAT03_FD_78385 | JGI IMG/M metagenome (GOLD analysis project Ga0105046, IMG submission 78385) | Freshwater microbial communities from Lake Fryxell liftoff mats and glacier meltwater in Antarctica - MAT-03 (megahit assembly) | ecosystem: Environmental > Aquatic > Freshwater > Ice > Liftoff...
CGCCAAGCCTGAAGAGGCGAAATCGCAACGCAAGTGGTGGGTTGTTGACGCCCAGGGCCAGCCGCTCGGCCGCCTCGCCAGTCGCATCGCGATCGTCCTGCGCGGCAAGAACAAGCCGACCTTCACGCCCCACGTCGACACCGGCGACTTCGTCGTGGTGGTCAACGCCGAGAAGGTGAGCCTCAGCGGCCGCAAGCTCGAGCAGAAAATGTACGTTCGCCACAGCGGCGAGCCGGGCGGCTTCCGCGAAGAAGCGTACGGCAAAGTCCTCGAGCGCAAGCCCGAGCTGCCGATCACCAAAGCCGTGAAAGGCATGCTGCCGAAGAACACCCTCGGCCGCGAGCTGCTCACCAAGCTCAAGGTCTACGCCGGTCCTGATCATCCCCACGCGGCACAAAAGCCCGAACCGCTGTCCTGACTGCTAGCAAAGAGATTCGAGCCATGAGCGAAACGATTTACGCCACCGGTAAGCGCAAGACTGCAGTCGCCCGCGTCTGGCTCAAGCCGGGCACAGGGTCGATCACCGTCAACTACAAGAACGCTGATCTCTACTTCGAGCGCGAGACCTCGCGCATGATCATGCGTCAGCCGCTCGAGCTGATCGAAGTGCTCGATCAGTACGACGTCGTCGCGACGGTTGCCGGCGGCGGTCACTCGGCTCAGGCCGAGGCGATGCGTCACGGCATTGCGCGCGCACTGCTCGCAGCCGACGGCGAGCGCCGCTCATCGCTGAAGCGCGCGGGCTTTCTTACCCGCGACGCCCGCAAGAAAGAGCGCAAGAAGTACGGCCAGCCCGGCGCTCGCAAGCGCTTCCAGTACTCCAAGCGCTAGTCGGTTCGCGCGGCGCCTCAGCGCTGCTGCTCACAGCCTTCGGTCGTCGCTTGACGATCGAGGGCTGTTTTCATTTCCGGCGAAGTAGGACCAGCGCGACGAAGGCGACGCACAGGGCCCAGCGAGACGCCGAGCTGGTGTCGCGCGCGACCTCGCAGCCGCAGCCTCCGCTCTTGGGTGGAACGGTACCCGCGTCGCTCGTGGGTGGCTTCGAGACAGCTGCCGCGAGCGCCGGCAAGGTGAGCTCGCCGCCATCGGCTGGCTTCGTACCGAACAAATACGAAGCCCAGAAACTCTCCCAGTCGGCGCCTTTGCAATCATCACAATGGATCATGTGCACCATGCGAAGAAGGCGTACCCCTGCGCCCTCTAGCGCGACGTGTCCCACGCCGTTTGCGTCGGTGACGAGGACCTGCTTGGTCACCCGCTCACCGTCGCGCGACAGCGCCTCTAGCGTGGCGCCCGCGAGCGGCTCGCCTCGAAACAGAACCACCACCTCGAGCGTGCCGCCGCTCGCGATGAACACGGGGTTCTCCCCTGGGTCGATCGTGAGCGCTTGTTTCGGGCCGGCACGATAGGCCTCGTCTCGTTGGTCGCCGACCTGCACCAGCGCCTTCAAGTAGCGCGTGTAGCGCTCGCGCGCTGGCTTGTCGGTTTCGCCGCGTCGTTTGCGCTCCTGGACAATGGAAGCGAGGCCTTCTTCGAGCAAGTAGGCCTCGAACTTCGGCGCAGCCATCTCGATGTGGGCCGCGTTGCGCTCGAGCACGATCAGGTGGCCGCCGGGTGCCTTTGCCGAGAAACTGAACGCGGGCTTCGCGCCCTCTACCGCCCTGGGCAACAGGTCCTCGCTGCCGCCCGCGAACCAATGCTGCAAGAGCACCGCGCGCGTGGCCTGGTGCGCCTTTTCTTCCTCTGGAACCAGGCCCTCACCGACGAATAGCGAGACGGGCACCGTGACCGGCCCGCGCGAGACGACGACGGCAGGCGACAGCCAATAGTCATGCGCCTGCGCCGGCTGCACGAACAGTCCGACGCAGGCGACTGCGGCCGCGATGGCGAACCGCTTCAACGAATCACTCAGGCGACCCAAGGAAGCACTCCCCCTCGCCTCGAAAGTGGCCGATCGTTCGCGACAAGAAGCTGACGAACGCGCCCAGATCGTTCACCCCTTCTACGCCGCCGGTGCCGTATTGGTTGGCCGGCAAGTCGACTAGCGGGATGGCTGCCAACTCGGCTTGCGTGACCACGTCGTCCATATCGGCGTCGGCGTTGAACACCGCGTCACCGCGCACAACCGCGTCAGGTGACTGCAGGTCGTCGTAAAAGAAGTGGTCGCCGTGAATGGTGAGCTCGATCACGTCATCACCGCCAGAGGTGACGACTGCGCCCTCGGTCAGCTTGCCGTCGATTTCGCCTTCACACTCGTCGAGCAGGGTCGGGATACCGAAGCCCCACTTGAAGGTCTTGCTCTCGCCGCCCTTGGAGAGCGTGCCCTCGATGTACACATGGTACTGCTCGCTCGCCATCATGTCGGCGTCGGCTTCGGTCGCGCCGCCGACGAGCTGGATCTTTTCGCGGGCGGCGGGCGACGTCTCGTAGTGCACCAGCGTGTAGTTTTTTGCCTCGAGGCCTTCGAACTTCACGATCTCTTTCACGCCGGCCTCGGTGTGGTTGATGAGATAGGCGTTCTCATCGCTAGCGGCGACGTTGCCTTCTTCGTCGGCGACGGTGATGTTGCTGATCAGGACGAGGAACTTGTCGTAGTGGATCGAGTAGCCGTCCTCGAAGATGTCGGCCGGGATCTCTTGTTCGATGTACTCCTCACCCCAAGAGGTGAAGGTGATCGCGCCCTCCTCGCCGCTGGGCGTGCCGGTGTCGTCACCGCAAGCGACCAGCGCAAATGCACTCAGGACCAAAGAACCAAACGAACAACGCTTGAACATGAGCTTCTGTCTCCTCAATCGGCGGCGAACGAGAAGGTGATCGCCGATGACTTTTTGATGCCACGCACGAAAGACTTGGCCGCGCGATCATCGGCCGGCACGAGCACGGGCTCGCCGTCGCTGCTGTCGACCACGTCGTCGAGCTCGGCCTGGTCGAACCAGACCTCGGGGTTGAAGTGGATGGTGACGACGCCGTCGCTTTGAACGTCGACCTCGTCGAAGGTAGAGCCTTCGATGGCGGGCTCGTTGGCCGCATCGAGCACGTCCGCCTCGCCGCCCTCCAGTCGGAAGATCTTGCTCAGCGCCCCCTTCACGGCGGTGCCTTCCACCACCAAGACCTTGTCGCCGAGCTCGCCCGCATTCGGGCCGGTCGCGGGGGAGTTGAAGGTGAAGCGGGCCGAACGGAACAAGCCGGAGGTGCCTTCACCCGTAGCCAGCGTGGCTGTGCCTGCGACGAGCTCGAAGCTGGTCGCCTCCAGCATCTCGCCTTTGGCCTCCCCCGCTTGGTAGTGACCCGGGTGCGCGTAGGCAACGCTGGGCGCGAATGGATTCAGGAAGCCGAGCTTGCTCTCTGACTCGGGGGCGGGCAGCGCGGCCGATTCGATGGGCGAGCCGTCGAAGTAGTAGAGGGCGCCGCTCGACACGTACACTTTGGAGAGCGTGATCTCCCAGTCGAACGCGTTGGTGAAGGTCGGACCCTCCAGAAGCTCGGCGCGCGTCTCCAGCGTGACGCGGAAGCCGGGGGTCGTGTTCGTCTCGCTGTCGTCGGCGCAAGACGCGAACGACGACAGCGCCAAGAGGAGAGCAACGGAGCCGACGGTAGCGAGGAATTTCTGGTGAAGCTTCATGGGGCACCGGGGGGTCAGAGGTAGGCCGTCGCAGTTGCGAAGAACGTGATCGGATTGCCGAGTGAGACGTGGCGCTGCGGTACGAGGGCCGCTGCTTCGCCTTGCTCGAAGTTGGAGGCGTAGGTGAACTCCCCGTCGTACCAACGCGAGTCGAGCAAGTTGAAGAAGTCGCCTTTGATCTCGATCTCTTTCCAGCGAACGCCGAGCGTGGCGTCCGCTTGGAAGATGTTGCTGCCGAGCTCGGAGAACGGCAGCGGTCGCAGCGCGACCAGCGACAACCCGAGGCCTGCCTTCATGACCAGGGCGCGACTCAACATCGTCGTCAGCTTCGGCGACGCTGCGATGTCGGCGCGTGCGACGATCTGCGGTGCGTAGGGCAACAGATCGCCTGCTTGGTGGTCGGCGTCGCTGTCGCTGAACGACGCATGCGTGAAGGTCACCGAGGTCTGCGAGACGAGCCACGGCGTGGGTCGCGAGGTGATGGTGCCGACGAAGCCGCTGCGCTCGGTCGGGCCGACCGGCTCGTTGCGCGCGAGCGCTTCGTCGAACACGAGGTCGTTGTCGAGCCGCGTGTGAAAGCCGGCGACATTCACGGCCAGATCTGGGCCGGTCGTGTAGCGAGCGCCGCCCTCGAAGGAGACGACCTCCGTGAACGGTGACGTCTCGCCGTTGGCGAGGCTGCGCGCTTGAGGCGAGCGAAAGCCGGTGCCGAAGCTTGCCAGAAAGTTGAGCCCGGTGGTTGCGAGCACGTCGACTGTCGCGCGCGGGCCCAGGTGAAACCCCATCGCGCTGCGCTCGGCCCCAGACTCTTCTGCAACTTTGTCGAGCGAGTTGTAGAAGAGACCGTCGACGCGTAGGCCCGCCTTCATGCGGATGCGCTTCACGGCCGTCAGCTCTGCCGAGACGAAGCCAGCCACGTTGGTCGCGCGGATCTGCGCGTCGACGATGTTCTCGATCACGCGATCATTCACGCCGGAGAGGCGCACCTGCCTCTGGTCGACCCAGTCGCTGCGCGCGAACACGCCCATCTCGACTTCGTCGCGCGGGGAGAGCCAATCGAAGCGACGCGCGTAGCGGCCGGTGAGACCGAACGTCTTCGCTTCGTTCGTCTGCTGGGTGCCGTCGCCGTTCACGGGGTCGATCAAGAAGCCTGTGAAGTTGTTTCGCAGGCGAAGATCACGCGCGATGAAGAAGGGCGCGACGCTGTAGCGGTCCCGCGACTCGTCATCTTTCTGCTGCGTGATCTCGGCGACGATTTGAGCGCGCATCGAGTCACCGCCCTGGTTCGGATCGAGCGCTTCGAACGGGTCGATCGCGCCGCTCTGCACTCGCGCGAGCGGAATCACCCCTGCAGAGTCGAAGCGCCCGGCGTAGAACGACGCCTGCAGCCGCAGGTGCACGTCTTGGCCGACGTCGAGGCCGAGCTGCCCGATCGTGCTGATGCGCCGTGCCGCGCGGTTGGGCCCGAAGCCGTTGGTCGCTTGCGCCTCGAACGCGGCGAACGTCTCTTCGTCGAACGACTCCGGGTGATACGCGAGAAACATGCGCCGCTCGAAGAAGGACCCGATCGTGGTCGAGCCAGTGAAGCCGGGCTCTTCGTAGCCGAAGTCCATGAACATCGAGCCGGCGACGGCGAAGTCACCCTGCTGCACATCGTAGGTGCCCGGCAGCGCGCGCACGCGTTGCACCACCTCCGGCATGATGAAGTGCATGTCCGCGTAGCCTTGCCCGTGCAGGTTGGAGACTTCGTTCACGGGAGCGCCGCCAGCCCAGATCTCGACGTCTTGCCCGTGTTGCGCATCGAAGCCGCGCAAAAAAATCTGGTGTGCTTTGCCTTGCCCGCTGTGCTGCGTCACGAATACGCCAGGCACGACAGCCAACAAGTCGCTGCCGCTCTTGTGCGGAGCCGCGTGCGCGACATCGCGTTCGATTACCGTTTCGCTCGCGGCGCCTGCCTTCTTCTGTCCCTCGATGCGGACCGTGACAGGCTCTACCGGCTCAGCTGGCTCGGTCGGTGGCGGGGCGGGCGGTGCCACGGCGCCTGCTTGGGCGTATGCCAGATCACTGACCGACAGCAGCGCAATATGCGCACAAAACGAGGAAAGCGTCGAAAAGCGGAGCAATGGGGGCACCTGCGAAGCCGATGCTTCGTAGCACGTTTTAGTACATATCGTGGCACCTCAATACGACCGACCGGACCTTCCGGTTTTGTCATCTACGCTCGCAACGGTCCGAAACTGGAGAACCCTTGGAAACCGACCACCTCGACGTGCTGATCGTGGGCGCTGGCCTGTCCGGCATCGGCGCCGCCTACCACCTGCAGGCGAACTGCCCTGGCAAGCGCTACGCGATCGTCGAGGCTCGCGCGGCCTCAGGCGGTACTTGGGATCTGTTCCGCTATCCCGGCATCCGCTCCGACTCCGACATGTACACGCTGGGCTACTCGTTCAGGCCGTGGACGAACCCGAAAGCCATCGCCGACGGCCCTGCGATCTTGGCGTACGTACGGGACACCGCGGCCCACTACGGCATCGACCGCCACATCCAGTACGGAAAGCGCGTCGAGAGCGCCAGCTGGTCCAGCAAAGACGCGCGCTGGACCGTGCAGATGACCGATGTCGCATCCGGCGATAAGTGCTCGCTCAGCTGCAACTTTCTCTTCATGTGCGCGGGCTACTACAACTACGACGAAGGCTACACGCCCGATCTGCCCGGCATGTCGCGCTTCGCGGGTCGCATCGTCCACCCCCAAAAGTGGACGCCGGATATCGACTACGTCGGCAAGCGGGTGGTGGTGATCGGCAGCGGCGCGACTGCCGTCACGCTGGTGCCGGAGCTTGCGAAACGCGCGGCACACGTGACCATGCTGCAGCGATCGCCCAGCTACATCGTCACGGTGCCGGAGCGCGATCGCATCGCCGACTTCATGCGAGCGCGCCTGCCTGCGAGCGCCGCCCACAAGCTGACTCGCTTCAAGAACGTGCTGTTCAGCATGGCGTTTTACGCGTACTGCAGGCGCTTTCCCGAGCGGGCCAAGAAGATGATCGTGGGCCAGGTGAAGAAGCACATGCGCGGCAGTGTCGACGTCGACGCGCACTTTTCTCCCTCCTACAACCCGTGGGATCAGCGGCTGTGTTTCGTACCGGATGGCGACTTGTTCGAGGCGATGCGCGAGGGCCGAGCGTCCGTGGTGACGGATCACATCGAGACCTTCACGGAAAACGGCATTCGCCTGAAGTCAGGCGAAGAGCTGGCGGCCGATCTCGTCATCACTGCAACCGGCTTGAAGCTCAAGTTCCTCGGCGGCATGAAGGTGGTCGTCGACGGCAGCCCGGTCGAGTCGAACAGCGTGATGATCTACAAAGGCATGATGTGCAGCGGCGTCCCCAACATGGCCTTTGCGATCGGCTACACGAACGCTTCCTGGACGCTGAAGTGTGATCTCACCAGCGAATACGCGTGCCGTCTGCTCAACCACATGGAGAAAAACGGCTTCTCGGTGTGTGTGCCGCGGCGAGACCCGTCCGTGAAAGAAGAGGCGTTGATCGACTTCACATCGGGTTACGTCGAGCGCGCCAAAGATCTACTGCCACGACAGGGCTCGGTCACCCCGTGGAGGCTCTATCAAAACTACGCGCTGGATATGGTGCTGTTGAAGCACGCGTCCGTCGTGGATCGAGCGATGGAGTTTCGCTAGCGGATCTACTTTTTTCCGAGATCAGGCCCGACCAGATCGTCGCCGTCGCCCGGATCATCGTGGACCGCAGGCGCGGCGTTGGGCTTGGTGGAGCCGCTCGGCATCGCGGGTGACTCGTCGCTGTCGTTGCCGCCGTCGCCCACGGCGGGCTTGGTATCGTCGCTCGCGTCTTTGGCCGCGTTGGGAGCGGGCTCTTTGCTCGCCATGGCATCGGCAGGCGGCGGGTCGGGCATCGTGATCGCGTCGAGGCGCCCGTCGAGCTCGCTTTTGCGAGCACCGAACGCTGCTCTCTCGTCGCCCGGGATCACGCGGAAGCCATCGACCTTGAGCGTCTCCGAGTCGAAGTACTTTCCCTCGCGTTTGGTCCAGAAGTGCAGGTGCGGCCCAGTCGATCGGCCGGTGGTGCCGACTTGGCCGATGACCTGCCGCGTGCCGATGGTGGCGCCGATCTTGAGGCCAGGTGCGATCTTGCTCATGTGGCAGTAGCCGCTCTCGATGCCGTTCGCATGCTTGATGGCGACCATGTTGCCGCACGGTCCTGCGTTGCCGACGAAGGTGAGCTTGCCGCGAAAGACCGCGTATATCGGCGTGCCTGTTGGGGCGCCGTAGTCGGTGCCGTTGTGCGGCTGAATGCGCTTCAAGACCGGGTGCATCCGCTTTGGATTGAACTTGCTGGTGACAGGCGCGCCCGGCACCGGTGATGCCCAGCCGCTGCCGTCGGGCTGCCGGCCCTTGTCGTCGAAGTACCCGCGCGCGCCGGTGCCTGTGTAGGTGTAGGCGCGGACCGGCGCCGCTGCCGGGTCGGGCGGGTGGTACTCGATCGCGACGATGCTTTTGTATTTCACGAACTCACCGAGCGCCGTCATCTCGGTGGCGACCACGCGCACGGTGCCACCTTCGAGCAGCGACTCGCTCGACATCTTGCCGGCGAAGGCGTCGTCGATCACCCGCAGTAGATCCGGCTCGAAGCCGCCCCACTCGATCGATTTCGTGAGATTTTTGCCGATATAGAAAGAGCCTGTCACCTCTTCTTCGGCGATCTTCATGTCCAGCACCGAAGCCACGAGCAAGCCGTCGACCTCGCGCGCTTGCAGCACCTCGAGCGGCGAGATGACGTACTCGAAGCCTTTGACCGAGCTGTCTTTCTTGTCGACAGCGACAATGAACTTGTCGTTCTTGCCCAGCTTGTCGAACTTCTTCACGCTGTCGAAGGCCTTCATCACGCGATAGACCTGGTCTTTCGGCACGCCCTTCTCGTTCAAGGCGGTGATGAAGGAGCGACGCGCGATGGTGTCTTCGACGATGCGGATGCCGGCTGTCTGGGCGAGGTCGCCGACGCGCCAGGGCCCGGGCACCTTGGTGCGCACGCGCTTCCTCGATTGTGACGCTGTTGGCGCCGACTCCGAAGCGGCGGCGCTTGCTTTCTCGCTGGCTGAGAGAGCAGCGTTGGCCTCGGTGCGGTCGTCGCGCGGCGGCACGCCTTGAATCAGGAGCGCAATGATGGTCGTGACGGTCGCGAGCCCGAACAGCCCGCCGAAGAGGGCGGTCATACGCGGCGACATCGCCAGCCCGACTCCGGAGCCGACCTCGTTGGATCGGTTGTCGATAGGTCGCTCTTTGCCGACCCAGCGCGACGTCGGCGGCGGGGCGATAGAGGAGCGCGGCGATGAGGGGCCGAGCGCGTCGCCGGGCAATAGCGACTGCGTGCGGCGCGGGCCTGGCTCTTCACGAGAACGATCAGGCTCGCTCGGCGCGGGCTCGGCTTCCGGCATGCGAGACTCGAGCACCCGCCTGCGGGCGCTCATCTCGGCGCTGTCTCGCGGCGGCGCCACAAGCTTGCGTGCAGAGCTGCGCCCACCAGGCCGCACGCTCGCTGGGGGAGGCGTCGGGCTCTTCGGCGGCCCACTCTCTGGCCCACTCTCTGGCGGCCCACTCTCTGGCGGCGTTAGGCTCGCTGGCGGCGGCGTGCTCGCACGCGCCGAAAGCGGGGCCGGGGTGGGTACATCTGCCGCCACTCGGAGGCTCTACCAGCGGCCCATCAACGTAGCAACTGAACGAAAACCGCCCAAACTCGGGCCTTCTTCTATCTTCCGTGATTCCTCCGCGCCGGATCAAGGAAGTTTGCCGGCGCTTGCGCGCGTTTTTTCAGAGGCACGGAGGAATCTTGTTCGATCATCAACCTTCGGTTGAATCCCTCCGTGCCGAAGTATGCGACTTTCAATCATGGACGATCGGATCAAGCACAAGCTTGTGCTCGCCAAGGAGCACTTCGATCGGCGCGAATACGACCACGCCGAGCCGCTTTTGCTGCAAATTCTGGAGAAGATCGACCGCTATGCCGACGTGCACAACATGCTCGGCATCACGCGGCATACCCGCGGCGACTTTGCCGGCGCCAAAGAGGCGTTCGAGCGCGCGGTCGAGCTGAACCCCAACTACACCGAAGCGCTCTTGAACCTGGTCGTCACCTGCAATGATCTCGGGGACTACGACGGCGGGCGCAAGGTTTTCGACCGCGTCCGCGCGACCGCAAACCCGTCCATCGAGGGCGCCGCACAAGACCCCTACGCGCTCGGTAAGATCGCCAATAAGCACGCGGAGGTAGCCCAGGCGTACGCAGACGCCGGCTTCGTTCGCGAAGCCATCGCAGAGCTGGAGAAAGCGGTGGGCTTGCGGCCTGGCTTCGCGGACCTGCATGTGAAGCTCGGATCGCTGCAGCGTGACCGCGGCGATTTGGGAGCGGCGCTCGCCGCGTTCGAGGCCGGCTGTGCGGCCAACCCGCGCTATGCCCAAGCCAAGGTCCAGCTCGGCATCACGCTCACGATGCTCGACCAGAAAGAAGCGGCGCGCGACGCGTTCAAGGCGGCGATCGAGCTCGACCCAGACCACAAAGTCGCGGCGATGTACTTGCGACTGGCAGAGGGCCGCAAAGGATGACGCGCGCGCGCCGCTCCGCTGGTCTGCTGCTCGTCGCGGGCAGTCTGCTCGTACCGCGCGAGGCGCGCGCAGACGATGACACCTTCGGCATCGTGCTCGGTTCGACGCTTGGGATGATGGGTGTGGTGGCGAACATCACGTTCACAGCCAAGAGCGCGATCGACGTCGACACGCTGACGGAGCCATCGCAGAGCTGGATGATCGCGCAGACGGCGGTGAGCGGTGCCTCGGCGCTGGCGTTGAACGGTATCGGTCTCGGGCTCGCCGCCGATGATCGCCGCGAAGAAGGCTATGAATTGTTGACGCTGCCCTTCGCCATTTGGACCGGCGGTTTGGCGACCTTCGGCGGCTGGAGCTTGGCCGAGCCTGGCGAGACTGACGTTCGTGACCGCTTCGCGCTGAGCATGCTGGCGGGGGCCAATCTCGCATTTACCACCCACGCGATCGGCGCTCACTTCGATGAGCGGCCGACGCCGTACTA
>Ga0105046_10018114_pt1 | contig 10735 bp, 7 predicted proteins | sample MAT03_FD_78385 | JGI IMG/M metagenome (GOLD analysis project Ga0105046, IMG submission 78385) | Freshwater microbial communities from Lake Fryxell liftoff mats and glacier meltwater in Antarctica - MAT-03 (megahit assembly) | ecosystem: Environmental > Aquatic > Freshwater > Ice > Liftoff...
ACATAGCGCGCTTCTATCGGAAGCTCGCGGTGGCCCCGATCGATCAGGCAAAGAAGTTGAACACGAGAAGGGCGACCATGATCGAACAATGCATCAAGCGCCGCGCGAATCGTGCGGCCCGTGTAAAGAACATCGTCGGTGAGAATAATGTCCATATCTGTGATGTCAAACGAAATCTCAGTTGCGTTAACGATGGGCTTAGCGCCCACGGTGGAGAGATCGTCTCGATAGAGGTTGATATCGAGTATCCCAACCGGAATCTCTCGCTTCTCAAGCTCCAGGATCTTCCTCGAGAGCCGCTGAGCAATCGGAACACCTCTTCGGCGGATGCCGATGAAGGCTAGCCTGGAAAGATCATCGGATTTTTCAAGAATTTCGTGGGCGAGGCGGACAAGAGTACGGTCCATCTCGGAGGCTGACATCAGTTGTGCTTTTTCGCGGGTCGCGCTCATGATTTTCTCCAAGCTAACATAGCCCATAGCCACGAGGATCGGTTGACCGAAAGAAGTTTAAATCATTTCGCAACTAGCCCTCGCAATCCTTGGCCGGCTTCGCAGGAAACTCGTACAATAAACGGAAATGAAGAAGCTCTTTCTTTTCTTTCTTGCGTTAACGCTTTTCGGTGCCGAGCCAGATATCCGGGTGCTTGTCGAAGCTGCACGTAAGGCTTGGGACGTACCTGGAGTTGCCTTGGCAATTGTTAAGGACGATAAGACGATTTATCTGGGCGGCCATGGAGTGCGGGAGTTGGGTAAGCCGGAACCAGTAACGGAGCATACAACCTTTCAAATTGCCTCTACAACAAAAGCCTTTACGTCAGCAGCGATGGCGATGCTGGTGGATGAGGGGAAGATGAATTGGGATGACCCCGTGCGGAAGCATCTTGATTATTTTCGTCTTGAGAATGCGCAAGCCGATGCGCTGGTTACCCTAAAGGATGTGGTGACACATCGCACTGGATTGCCCCGGCATGATCTCTTGTGGGTTCGAACGGGATTGACACGCGAAGAGCTAATCCGGCGGATGGGCTATGCAAAAGCAACGGCTTCGTTTCGCAGTTTGTACCAGTATCAAAATCTGATGTTTACCAGCGCCGGAGAAGCTCTCGGTCGGGCCAGCGGGCTCGGGTGGGACAGCTTCGTACAGCAGAGGATCTTTGCGCCGTTAGGGATGCAAGATAGCTCGACACAGTATGTTGAGATGATTCGACACAACAATATGGCCATGCCGCATGTGAGGCTAAAGGCGAATCCATGGGGCAACTACGACAACATTGGCGGGGCAGGCTGCATTGCTTCCAGTGCTTTCGATTTGTCGCAGTGGCTGAGAATGCAGTTGGCAGGTGGTGTGTTTGAAGGGCGGCGGCTGGTTAGCGAAAAACAATTGGCAGAGACGCACGCGCCACAAATGGTGAACCGGCTAGTATCGCCCACAAAAGAATTGCAGCCGGACTATACACAAACCAGCTATGGCATGGGATGGTCGATCAATCATTATCGGGGTGAAATGCTGGTGATGCATTCCGGTGTGCTGAGTGGGTTTCGCGCATTGGTGACAATGGTTCCACGATTAAAGTTGGGCTTTGTCGTGTTGGCCAACCAGAACGGCACTAATTTGAATGAGGCCCTCACAAACACGCTGCTGGATGAATATCTGGGGTTGCCAAAGGTGCGGGATTGGAACGCGCATATGTTGAGCGTCGTGAAGCAGAACGAAGAAAAAGATGCAAAAGAGAAACGGGATCGGGAGTCGACGCGAAAGAAAGAAACGAAGCCAAGCTTAGGATTGGATAGCTACGTGGGAGTCTATCGTGAAGCTGCTTACGGGGATGTAAAGGTAACTTTGCTCGATGGAAAGTTGCGAGCGGAGTGGACGAAGTTTCAAGGAGAGATGGAGCATTGGCACTACGACACTTGGCGGGTGAAGGAAGGTGGCAGCTTAGCTGACACCTTCGCCACTTTTAACCTCGACGACAAAGGGCAAGCTACAAGGCTTCTGGTTCTGGGGCAGACTTTCTTGCGCCAGTGAAGATCGGGTAGAGAACTGGAACGAGGAAGAGAGTAAGCAGGGTGGCGCTGAAGAGGCCACCCACTACCACTGAAGCCAATGGACGTTGTACTTCGGAACCTGGCATAGTAGAGAACGCCATAGGCAGAAAGCCGAAGGCGGCAACAAGAGCCGTCATAAGTACTGGCCGTAGACGCTGCGTGCAAGCTTTTTCAATATCGCCTAATTGGTTGATGGTGCTCACCAGAACAATCCCGTTAAGCACAGCTACGCCAAATAGCGCTATGAATCCAACCGAGGCGGAGAGATTGAGATTCATCCCGCGAAGCCACAGCATGCCAATGCCACCGATGGCAGAGAACGGCACGGTACACAAGATCAGGAATGATTGCCGCAGAGACTGAAAAGTGGCGTAGAGAAGACTCAAAATTAAAAAGATGGAGAGCGGAAGAACGAGGGCAAGGCGTTTGCTGGCGCGGACCTGGTTTTCAAACTGACCACCCCAATCGATCCAGTATCCGGAGGAGAGTTGAAGAAGCGGCTTAATCTTGGCTTGTGCTTCAGCGACGACACTGCCAAGATCGCGGCCTCTCACGTTAAACTGAACCACAATGCGCTTCATTCCGTTCTCGCGCTGGATGACTTCCGCTCCGCGCGTTTCTTCAATTCGAGCGACGTCGTTGATCCGCACTTGTTCCCCAGCCGGAGCCTTCACGAAAATATTCCCAATACGAGAAATGTCTTCGCGATAGTAGGCCGGGAAACGAAGCATGATCGGAAATCTACGCTGGCCTTCGACAAATTCGGAAACAAAGAGCCCCCCACTTGACGCATCAACAGCAAACTGGACATCTTCAATGGTGAGCCCGTAACGGGCAAGAGCAGAGCGGTCTGGAGTAACGCGAATTTCGGCGACACCGGTGATTACTTCAGTCTGAAGGTCGGCAATACCGGACAGGCCAGAGAGTGCCTTTTCAGCCTTTTCTGCAAGCCGTTCCAGAGTGCCTGTGTCTTCGCCAAAAATCTTGAGAGCAACATCAGCTTTGACGCCAGAGATAGTTTCATCGAGGCGCATGGCCATTGGCATAGTGAAGTTGAATTCCATACCAGGCATCTCTTTGAGCGCCTCAGCCATTCGGTTTATGAGATCTTTTTTCTCTTCCGGCCTGAGCCATTTTTTCTCTTCCTTGAGGTTGATGTAGAGATCGGCTTCATAGACACCCATCGCTTCTGTAGCAACGTCCGGGCGACCAAGCTTTGATGTGACGCTTGCCACTTCTGGAAATCGCAGGAGGATGCGCTCCACCTGTTTGCTGCCTTCGATCGAGAGAGGGACGTTGATGCCAGGGAGTTTCTTGGTTTGGATGACAATCATGCCTTCATCAAGGCGCGGCATGAATTCTGTACCCATGAACGCAATACTGCCAAGAGAGACGATGAGAACCACAAGGGCGAGACTGATGGTAGCTACGCGCCACCGAATTACCACACTTAAAAGTCGGCCATAAAAATTCTGGACCTTGTGAAACCAGGGAGATTCGTTCTCTTCAACTTTCTTGCCGAGAAAAAGACTGGCGAGGACCGGAACCGCGAAGAGTGCGAGTAAGAGCGATCCAAAGAGTGCGGAAACTACCGATATAGCCATCGGTCGAAACATGCGGCCTTCAAGGTCTTGCAAAAAGAGGATGGGGAGGTAAACAGCAATGATGATCAATACACCAAAGAGGATCGGCTTTGCCACTTCCAGGGCAGCATCTCGAATCAGCTCGATGCGTGAATGTTTGTGGCCATCAAGATGAAGGCGACGAATGATGTTCTCCATCATCACGACGGCCCCGTCGACGATCATGCCAAAATCGATGGCACCCAGGCTCATTAGATTGGCGCTAATACCGAAGAAGGCCATGCCCATAAAGCCGAACAGGAGTGAGAAAGGAATGACCGAGGCAACGATTAGCGCGGCGCGAAATTCTCCCAGGAAGACAAAGAGGATCACGGCAACCAACAGTCCCGCTTCCATGAGATTGCGACGCACCGTCTGAAGAGTGATGTTGATCACTTCGCTCTGATCGTAAAAGGGGACAAGCCTTACGTCTTTCGGCAGTTGAATTGAAGCAAGCCGCTTCTTGACACGGGCCAGCGTCTCCATTGAGTTTTCACCACGCAGCATGATAGCCATGCCACAGACGGTTTCATTGGTATTTCGGATAATGGCGCCCTGCCGCAGCCCACCCTCAATTTTGACCCTGGCAACGTCACCAACTTTGACAGAAACACCACCACGTTCTTGCAGAACCACCTTCTCAATATCGTCAGGGCCAGAAAAACGGCCGAGACCAAGAATGTTGTATTGCTCGGACTGATGTTCGATGAAGCCTCCTCCAAAATTGGCATTACTCATCGATAACCGACTCATCACGTCCCGCACAGTAAGTCCGAAGCGAGTCAGCGCTTGTGGGTCTACTTCTATGGTGTATTGCTTCGGGAATCCACCCCACGAATTCACCTCATTGATTCCGGGAACGGTACGAAGTTGAGGACGAATGACCCAATCTTGAAGGGTCTTGCGGTCGAGCAGAGACAGATCTCCACCTTCGATAGTGAACTGGTAGATCTCGCCGAAGGCCGTAGCTACGGGGCCGAGCACGGGTTCGAGGCCTTTCGGCAACCGACTACGAACTTCGCGAAGACGCTCATTAATGAGTTGGCGAGCGAAGTAACGATCCACACTGTCGTCCATAACAACAGTAACCAGTGAGAGCCCTAGCTTTGAGACAGAACGAAGCTGGGTCATTTTGGGGACGCCCATAAGCGAAGTCTCTATGGGGTAAGTAACAAGACGTTCGACTTCGTCCGGTGACATTGGGCCACATTCAGTAATGACGGTGACTTGGTTATTGGTAAGGTCTGGAAAAGCATCAATCTGAAGATTAGTTGCTGTGTAGATACCCACGCCTAAGACGATGGTCAGCAGCACCATGATGAGCCAGCGATTGGCGAGAGAACTTCGTATCAAGGCGCTGAGCATGAATTAGATGCCAGCCTCGCGCAAAAGCTGACCCTTGAGAAAGTAGCTGCCTGTGGCGGCAACACGCTCTCCCGCCTTAAGGCCACTCAGGATGATCGCCTGCCCATTTTGGACTTGAGCTTCGATAACCCGTGGAAGAAACTTGCCGGGTGCGGACTCAACAAATACGGTGGTCTTTCCGTCGATGAACTGGAGCGCGGATTCGGGCAGCACGAGCGTCGGAGAAGCAGGGAGACGCAGGCGAATGGTAGCGAGCATTTCTGGCTTGAGCAAGCCTTCCGAACGAAGTTCGGCGCGAATTAAGAGCGTGCGTGTATTAGGATCGATCGTCTCACCCAGACGGGTGATGCGGGCTGAAAAATGACGCCCTGGGAAGGCCCGTACATCGACCTCAACCTGGCTCCCAACCCGGATGCGGCTTAGGGCGGACTCTGGGAAGTTCGCGATACACCAGAGAGAAGAAGCGTCGGAGACGATGAAGGCTTCCTGTCCAAGAGTCACCACTGTACCTGGAGTAATTTTTCGCTCGACGATAACTCCATTTGCTGTGGATTTTATCGGAACGAGTTCTTCTTCATCGTCGTGTTTGTGAGTAGGGTCATCCTCATCGGCTGCGGAAATGTCCAGCGTCTCGGTAAGATGTTGAATTTCTTTGTCTACATCGGCATTGGCCTTACGGAGTGAAGACTCGGCAGTCTTACGCTCCATCACGGCTTGCTCCAGTTGCAAGACTGAGATTGCCTTAAGCTGCAGAAGTCTGTTCATGCGGTCTTCATTCCGTTTGGCTTGTTCCACGGCGCTCGTAGCACGGTCTTTTTCAGCGCGGGCAGAACGCAACATCGCCTTGGTGTCGTGGACATCGTGAGTGTGCATTTTAGCCAGTATTTGGTTGTCTTTTACGAGGTCACCCACCTTTGAGTAGACGTGAATTACCTTGCCAGTAGCCACAACACCGATCGACACAGTCTTGTCGTCGTTCCAGGCAAGTTTGCCCGGGGCCTCAATGGTTTGGTCTATGGTTGCGGTGCGCACCGCAACGACCTCAATATTGGCGTTCTGAAGAGCAGATGTTGATAAGTCGATCTTTTCAGATTTGGCAACAGTAGAAGATTCAGCGGTTGCGGAACGTTGAGTCTGACAGGAACTCAAAATCACGACAAGAGAAAGAATCAGCAATTTCATGGAAGGAGTCCTAGTGCAGATTGGAGAGAAGCTTCAGCCTGACGAAGTGCCAAAAGCGCTTCGATATAGAACTGTTCGGTTTCTAAGAGATTTCGCTGCGAATCGAGCAAACGCAAAAGGTCTGCTCCGCCGAGCCGATACGCTTCACGAACGAGGCGGGCCGATTCTGCTGCTTTGACGCGAAGAGGTACTGCGAAGGTGTTAATTTGGTTCTGGCGAAGTGAGACTTCACGCACCGCCCCTTCGTATTCAGATTTGATCAGCGCTTCAGTGGAAGAGAGCGCATTGTGCGCAAGGCGGTCTTCTGCGCTAGCGCTGGCAATATTGCCTTGGTTGCGATTGAAGAATGGCAGTGGCGCTTGAACACCCCAAATGATGGTGTCGAAATTCTTTGAGCGTTTGTACCCGGTTACCCCATCGAAATTCGGCATGGCGAGTGCAGATTCAAGCCCAACCTGGGCCGATGCGATTTGAATAATCTGACGGGCTAATTGAGCCTCGGCGCGCTGGCTGAGCGAAGTGTCGAGAGTTGCCCCATCGAAGATCACAACAACCGAAGAAAATTGAGTATCTATAGTCGTCGGCAGGATCTCACTTCGCCCCATTTCACGCTGAAGACGAATGCTTTGACGTTGTGCATCGATGGCAGCCGAGTTGGCTAATAAACTGAGCTTTTGCTCTTCCAGTTGGACGCGCAGCAAGTCTGCTTCGGCCATTGCCCCTTCCTGTACTTGGATGCGATGAAACTCTGTAATCTCCGCAAAGGTTTTAAGGGATTGCCGAATGGTAGCTTCGCGCTCGGCAGCACCGGCAGCATCCCAAAAGGCAGCTCGAACCTTGGCTGCGATCATCTGCTTTTGCAGTCTAAGTTCGATCTCGGCACGCCGTTGATTGGCGGCAGCGACATCGACACGGCGAGCACGCTTGGCAGCTGTCTCGAAGGTCTGTTGCAAGTAGAAGAAGTGGTCTGCGTCTTGCCAAAAACGGTGTCCGGGAGACTGCCAGGTACGGAAATCTTCAGTCTGATAGACAAACAAAGGATTGGGTCGCAAACCGGCTTGCTGCAACTTACCTGTAGTTGACTCGATTCTGGACTGGGAGACGGCTAGGAGGGGATGCTGCGAAATTGCCTCTTGAAGAGCTTGCTCGATGGTGATCGCCTGAAGCGAAACACCTAAAACAAGCAGCTTCGATAACAGCTGCATTCCCCCAATGATATGGCACCGGCGGCATGTTTGGGGAGACCAGCGGGATTATTTCGGATGGAACCAAGGCCCATTAAAGTTGAATCGAGTGGAGAAGACAGTACGGCTACCCCCGGTGCGAACCGGGCGTAATTCATGAAAGATACTGAATTGAACAATGAAAGGCTTGGCAACCTTGTACTGAATACCAGCTTCGCTGCGGTTGGCCTGGATCCCAAGTCGGTCGTAGAAAACTTCGTTCTGGGCGAAAGGTGACATTCGTAGGGGAAACTCGAAACGAACCCGGGCTCGGCCACGAGCGGAATCCCTACCGGAAAGCGACTTGAAGTACTCGTAAAGATGACGCGTTTCAAAGCCATACTTACCGATTGGGTGAGCATATTCAAAGCCGCCAAAGGGCCGGTGAGCACCCTGGAATTCAACATCAGAACCTGCCTGGCGGGATTCCTGAAAGTAATACCCGGCAATGAGGTTCCATCTCCTGCTGGCTTGCCATTCAAGAATAGGGCCGCCCTGGGAACGTAAGAACTCTCCGCGATGAGGTTGGCTGCGGAATTGGGCCACCCCGCGAACGCGAAACTTGCCGTTATCAAAGGCCTCCCAGAAGTACCAGTTCCACAACTCGATCTTTGACGGAGGTTGTGTGGTTTGCGCACAGAGTCGGGCCGCAAACAGAAAAACGAGCAACCGAATCACAGGTTTTGTTTTTTCATCTCCTGCGCCAGATAATCCGTAGCGCGCCAGGAGAGGGCAAGGATGGTCAACGTTGGGTTCTTCTCGCTCGCAGTTGTGAAGCTGGAGCCGTCGACGACGAAAAGGTTTTTCACCTCATGCGACTGATTGAACTGGTTCAGAGCGCTTCGCTTCGGATCGGTACCCATCCGGCACGTGCCGTGCTCGTGAATGGCGCTGCCCAGCCGATCAATCCAGCCGCGCTGGTACGGGAGAATCTCCGCTTTGGCCGCTGTCATGAGTTCGAGCGCGGTATCGTACATGTCTTCGATCATAGTTCGCTCGTTCTCTTTGATCTTGTAATCGATGATCGGGACAGGAATGCCCCACTTATCTTTTTTCTTGGCATCCAGCGTGATGCGGTTGTCTGCATAGGGAAGCACTTCGCCGTAGGGATGCATCGCAACTAATGCAGGAAAGTGACGACGGACATTTTCTTTGTAGCCGACACCAAAGCCTTCAAGCTGTTTGGCATAACTCACACCCGGTTGAGCGCCGGTGTTCCAAAACTGGCTGCCATATCCTCGCAGGTATTTACGACCCTTGGATTGGCCTGCCCAGCGCGGCATGTAGATATGTTCGCCACCAATGCCGTCATCGTTCTGCGTCTTCTTACCCATTAATTCTGGAACGAAGCCATAAATGTGAAAGCGAACCTGTTCACAAAGATAGCGACCGATGACGTCACTAGCATTACCGATTCCGTTGGGATGCCTGGCAGACTTGCTATTGAGCAGAATGCGCGTAGAGTCTACGCAACTGGCGGCCATGATCACGATTCGGGCCTTGACTTCTTCGGATTGACCCGTAAGGCGGTCAAAGAAATGAACGCCGTCGGCCTGGCCCTTGTCGTTCACCGTTACATGAGAGACGACCGCGTTGTCACGGATGGCAAGTTTGCCAGTTAGCGCGGCTGGTTCAAGAAGGTAGTCTGTCGAATTGAAGAAAGCACCGATATCGCAGCCTTTGCCGCAAGCACCACAGTAATGACACGGAGCTTTGCCATTGTGTTCTTTAGTGAGAACAGCACGGCGCACATTCGTCAGATGAATGCCGACACCTTTGCCAGCTTTACGAAGAAGCTGTTCGCCGCAGCGAGGGGCGGGCGGCGGCAAGTGAAACTTCGAACCTGGAAGATACTCGCTGTCGTCATCACCTCCGCAAACGCCGATGAGTTGTTCTACCTGATCATAGTAGGGGGCGATGTCGGAATAGTGGATCGGCCAGGGGATCTCGTGGCCATCGCGGGCGGGCTCTTGAAGATTAGCCTCGGAGTAGCGTAGGCTAACGCGGCCCCAGATATTGGTTTTACCTCCGCGTCCCCAAACCCGCCATAGTTCGAAGTCTTGCTTATTGGGAGTGAGGAAGGGCTGCTCTTCCTCTGTGAGCAAGAATTGTGGCGGCTTTTGACCCTTGCGAGTGCGCGAGCGCGCTTCCCAGGGACGAACGTGAGACCAAAAACTGGAGCGGTTAAACTTTTGGCCAGCGTCCAGCACGAGAACGCTGACGCCTTGGCGAGTCAGGTTCCAGGCAGCCATGCCCCCAGCGGCTCCAGAGCCAACAATGACAACGTCGTAACGCTTAGCGGCGAGTTTGATTTGAGTAGAGGTAGGGGCTTGCATACTTCAGTGGGAACGCGTAGAACTAGAGGAGCGTCCAATGAGTGGCACTATATCAAACTGGAGCTTGGCTTTATGGTTTTGTCGTTATTGTTGGCAATGCAGTTGGTCGTACAGGATCTAAATTCGAACTTTGAAAAGCTTTTGATTGAAGTAAACCGCAATCGATTTGACAAAGCTCTCATGCAGTTGTTTCCGGTGCAGCAGGTGATTCGGGAAAAGACGGGTGGCAAGTATCCTACTTTAGACGCAGGCATGCAGGCCCGCATGCGTGAGATGGATAACACGGGCGCAGTATTAAGCACCGTCGCTTTGCTCAAAAGCCAGATGGACACCAATAGTTTCGAAGAGGCCAGCGTTCAGGCAATGCTGATTGGGATGGGCTTGTCTGGGCTGTGGGGTCAGGTGCCAGCCTACCAAAAGTTAAATTTCGCCAAACAGGATGTTGAAGAAGCTAAGCCGGAAATGAAGGAACTGGAAATGAGAAAGCTTGGCTATGCCGCAGTTGAAGCCAGAGAGTGGGATACGGCAAAGAAAACAGCGTCAGACTTGTTGAAATCCAGTTTGCAGAAAGATTACCGAGGTATCGACCCAGGTGCGCAGCAGCACTCCGCACTTACAATTCGAGGCTTGGCAGAATTGAGGCAGGGGGATCTGTCTTCAGCCGAGAAATCACTGGTGGAATCAATGCGGGTGAAGGGCGAAATGCAAATGCGGAGCGGGGGGCCAAGCTTCCGGCTGGCTAAGGAACTACTCGCCAAAGGCAGTAAGCAAGCCGTGGATCAATTTCTTGTCTTAGTAGGCGATTCGGTGTGGAAGGATAGCAGCAAAGCCGCAACTTGGCGTAAAGAACTGGCAGCTGGCCGAGACTTAGACTTTGGATCGGCAGCCTACACTTACTAGACTTGGTGCTCTGGGTGCGTACAGCCTTTGAACTCTGGCAGGGGCTTGGCGGCGTCCCA
>Ga0105046_10018115_pt1 | contig 10735 bp, 6 predicted proteins | sample MAT03_FD_78385 | JGI IMG/M metagenome (GOLD analysis project Ga0105046, IMG submission 78385) | Freshwater microbial communities from Lake Fryxell liftoff mats and glacier meltwater in Antarctica - MAT-03 (megahit assembly) | ecosystem: Environmental > Aquatic > Freshwater > Ice > Liftoff...
GTGCGATTTCTGTTGGCAGGCGTTCCATAGAACTCGCACCATAAAAGCCATTGATCTCGGGAAGGCGATCCATCATAAATTGTGCGTCGTCCGGCATGGCAATTGGTCCGCGGTGACAGAGCACAATCACATCGCGGCGAACGGATCTTGCGGCTGCGGTAATGTCGGCCACTTTCGAAACACAGTCTTCCAGAGTCAACGCTGTCGTCGCACCGATAGTGCCACTGGTGGTCAGGCCCATGTGAGCGACAATGATGTCGGCTCCTGCTTTCGTCAAAGCCGCCGATTGCTCGGGATCAAATGCGTACGGTGTTGTCAGCAGATCAAGGTCATGTGCCGCCGCGATGCAGTCGATTTCATGCTGAAATCCCATGCCCGTTTCTTCCAGATTCGCACGGAAGACACCATCAATCAGGCCGACGGTTGGAAAATTCTGTATCCCCGCGAATCCGATGTCTTTGAGTTCACGCAGAAAATGATCGCGAAGCATAAACGGGTCTGTGCCACAAACACCGGCGAGCACCGGAGTATGCGTCACGGCGGTGAGTACTTCGTTTGCCATTTCGCGCACGATCTGATTGGCATTTCCATATGGCATCAACCCAGACATCGAACCTCGACCTGCCATGCGAAAGCGGCCGGAATTGTAGATCACGATCAGATCGATTCCGCCCGCTTCTTCACATTTCGCACTGATGCCGGTTCCGGCACCGCCACCGATGATCGGTAGACCATCGGCAATTTTTTTGTGAAGACGCTGCAGAATGTGCTGACGGGTTTGAGCCAACGTTGAGTCTCCTGTTGATTTAGCTTTAGGATCGCTCCTACTGAGAAATGGCGCGTTTTAGCAGATTGTGTGTGATCTGCTGCACTCGGTCATCAGGTCCGTGAGGCCGACTGTGATGAGACCACGGCAATGTATGGCCTGGTGGATCTCCCAAGGCTTGTGCCCACCAGATCGTGGCAGCATTGAAGACGAAATTGTTTTTGGGGCCGGGATAAATCGTGGCCGTCCACTGCTGGGGATTCACTCCGCCCTGCCACGCTGTTCCGCCGCCGACCACTTCCAGTCCGGGAATAGCGGCAGGGCTGCCGTGATACTCCCAGCCAATCAGACCGGGAATTGATTCACCATTCTTCATGCCAGTCTTTTCAAACATCCAGTGTTCCGTCTTGATGGCCGTCCAGTCTCCGCCGCCATTGACGGGTTCAACGTTACGAGCGCCCATGAGCAGACCTTCGTCGGGGCCTCGAAATGGAAACGGGCCGTTGTCTTTTTCACGACCGACAGCATAGTCATTGTCGCCACCATACGGACCGCCGCGGAACATGATTCGATTGGGGCGACCGTCGAATGAAGCTCGCAGAGGCGTCACCCAGCAGACACTGTTACCGGACAGGAACAGCAGATTCACGCCTTCATCACGCATCTTTGTGACGCTGTCGAACTGCCGACGATCCCAATATTCGTCGTGACCGATACTGACAAACGTTTTGCACTTCAAGCCACGATCGGGTGTGAGCATGTCGCTGTTGGAAACGTAACTGACGTCGTATCCAGTCTGCTCCAGCCAATACGTCATCGGAAATTCATAGGGAATAAATTCGCCTGCACCGACTGTCAGCGGATCATTAACCACGGACGTATACTGGGATTCGCGACCATACGGACGGTCGAAACTCACATCTGCCCAAGGACCTTGTCCGCCTTTGGGATGTGTATAGACCGAATAGTGACTCGGCCAGACGTTATATGCCTGCCATGTATTGTCCGAACACTGGAACAAAACATCCGCCGGCCGATCATCACTCACAATGAAGATCACGTAGCTTTGCCAGTAGGGTTCGTTGCCTTCCGGGATCGTGGTGAGGCGACCGAGATAAACTCCGCTGAGCCATTCATTGGGAATCGTGAGTGATAGAGATGCCTTCCACTGACATTCATGCAGATCCTTTTCGCCTGGCGTGGGATCCTGTTGAGTCATCCCTTCGACTCGATCAATTGTCTTCATCAGCCTTGCACCACGTCCGCCGTAGTAGCCGGTGCGAAAGAATTCCACCTTGAATGCGCGGGCCGGTTTGCTCGACACCATGATGTCGATTGATTCGCCAGCTTTCAGACTTTGCTTCGAGCAGTATCCTTCAATGCGAGTCGAGCGGCAGCCGCCAGCTTCGACCTGGACTCGCGTCAACTGCCAGTCTCTTGCACCTTCGTGAGCGTTTTCCTGCTGGATCAGATTCAGCGAATCGGCAGCATTGCTCGGTTGCCCCGCTAAAACAGCGATGGTCACCAACGTCAGGAAAGAATTTACTAATCGGATGTGTCGCATGAAATACCTCATTGTCGTAGGACGGGTCTCCAGACCCGATCGTCCTTGTTCCGAGGCTCCGGCCTCGGAACACGATGCAAGGGAGGCTCCTGCCTCCAGAAAACAAAAAGTGGAGGCAAGAGCCTCCGGAACAGTGCGTTCCAAGGCTGGAGCCCCGGAACGAGCGTCCTACGTAACTTTACGACATAATGTCTGTAACAACCTGACCGTAAACATCCGTTGGACGGAAATTGCGGCCAGCGTAGCGGAAGGTGAGTTGTTCGTGATCGACACCCAATAGATGCAGTATCGTAGCATGTAGATCGTGCATGTGGACTTTGCCTTCAACGGCCATGCGTCCGATTTCATCAGTGCTGCCCCAACTGAAACCTTTCTTCACGCCGCCACCAGCCAGAAAGACGGTAAATCCTTTTGGGTTGTGATCACGTCCGTCGGAGCCCTGTGAAAACGGCGTTCGCCCGAATTCACCGCCCCACCACACAAGAGTGTCTTCCAGCAAGCCGCGTTGCTTCAGATCAGCCAGCAAACCCGCAACAGGCTTATCGGTGGCCTTTGCATGAGTCGCATGAGCTGGCATGTTGGAATGCTGGTCCCAGCGAGGATTCGTAGATTGGTCTGCGTAGTTGACCTGCACAAAACGAACGCCGGATTCGGAAAGCCGCCTGGCCAGAAGACATTGCTTGCCAAACTGATCGGTTTCTTTTTCACCAATGCCGTACATCTTCGCAGTCGATTCGGTTTCGCCAGACAGGTCCAGAATCTCCGGTGCCTTCGATTGCATGCGCCAGCCAAGTTCATAGTTTCGGATGACAGCGTTAATTTCATCGTCGGAACCGTTGCGACGAGCCGATTGCAAGTGATTCAGCCGCTGTGTCAGATCGTAACGCTGCTGCAGATCTTCAGTCGAAAGTTGAGCGTTGCGGATATGATCAATCGTCATCTGATCGGCGGATTGAAATGATCGGCCAATTGACGTTCCCTGACAGACGGCCGGTAGAAACGCATTGGAATAGTTTCGTGGACCACCATTGGCATCAGAAGGCTGCAACGAAACAAAACCTGGCAGACTCTGATTTTCAGTCCCAAGTCCGTACAAAATCCATGAACCGATCGACGGACGAACCTGCGATGTTGCTCCTGTATGCAGAAACAAGGTACTCGGACCATGCGCGACGCCTTCGGTATGCATGCCGTGCAGAAAGCAAAGATCGTCTGCATGTTGACCGATGTTCGGGAACAGATCCGAGACAGCTCGACCACATTCGCCATACTTTGAAAACCGCCACAGCGGCTTCATCAGTTTCTGTTTTGTTTCTTTGCCGAAGTCGCCAAAACGCACGCCGGTGAAGTCGATCGACTGACCGTCGCGATCCACGAGTTCCTGTTTGTAGTCGAATGAATCAACGTGACTTGGCCCGCCCTGCATGAAGATGAAGATCACTCGCTTCACGCGTGGTGCAAACATCGGGCGTTGTTCGGCAACAGAGATTCGCCCTGAAGATTTTGTCGTTTCTGCTGCCGCAGACTGCGCGAGCATTGCCTGCAACGCGAGAGCACCAAAGCCGCAGCTTGTGCGATTGAGCAGTTCTCGACGTGATGGCAATGTTTGTGGGATCATCTGCGTTTCCTCTTGTGGTTTAGCAGAGCATTGGAGCGTTGCGTTTCACTCCGTTCCGGGGCTCCAGCCCTGGAACGCACTGCCCGGAGGCTCCTGCCTCCTGAGTGTGGAGGCAGGAGCCTCCAATGCAGTTTGTACCGAGGCAGGAGCCTCGGTACAAGAATCTTCTACTTCGCAGCTTTTTCAAATCCAGCATCTGCCAGCCCAGTGAAGCCAGCCTTTAATGGACGAATGTCGTAGTTCTTTCCCGCGAGGATTTCTGCACACTGAAGAACTCGACCACCTGATCTGCAGTGAACGTAAACACATTTATCTTTTGGAATTTTTGCCAATGCCGCCGCTTGAGTTGAAGCATCTTTCAATGTGCTGAGAGGCACCAGAATCGCATCGCTCAAATGTCCTTCATTCCATTCCGAGATTTCACGCACATCAATTAACACGGCAGAACCATCGGCGATACGTGTCTTGATAACCTCCAGTGAATCGACCGTATGGCCAGCGTCTGTAAACATCGGTTTTTCCTTTGGTGTTGAAGTACTCACAGTTTTTTTTCCTTTTGAAAACACAGGTGCATCCGGATCGCCACCGGATTGCAAATAAGCCAGCAGATCAAGGACTTCTTCTTTGTTGAGCGTATTGATCAGGCCATTTGGCATCATCGAAACTTTAGACACATGCGTCTCTTCAATTTCATCGCGAGAAACGTTGGTCATGTTACCCGGGTCGAGCATATTTTCACTGACCATGATCATGTCGTTATTCAAATTCACAACGCGCCCCGTCACTTGTTTACCGGTATTCAGGACAAAAATACTGGCTTCGTACTGATCGGAAATCACTTTGCTCGGTTCAATGATGCCTTCCAGCATCGTACGAGCATTGTAGCGACGAGACACCGCCGTGAGTTCGGGGCCAACGATCCCGCCGTCTCCGGCAAAGCGATGACATTTGAAACATGCAGTTACCTGAAACATTTTTCGTCCATTGGCGAAGTCGCGATCTTTAAGTCCCGCTTCAACGTCGGCGAGCAGATCTTCGACCTTCCATTCCTTGAAGACGGGTCGAGACGCCGCTTCAACCAGATTCGCGGTGCCTGTCGGCTGAGCTTCGAGAACTTCCTTGAGAGCAGTTTTATCAGCATCACTTAAACGGTCAATCGCTTCCTGGCGGATGTTCTTGATAAAGCCCGAGAACGAATTGCCGCCTCGAAAAGTTGTCGATGAAACAAACCACTGGAAGTATTCTTTCCGCTGGTCCAGCGTCCAATGGTTTTTCAGGGCTCGCAGGCAATAGGCGTAATGAATCTGCTCTTCCTGGCTAGGAGCATTCGCCAGCAACTCCAGCGTCTTCGCAGCGACTTCGCTGTCATTCAGATAGCACAGCATGCGACAAAGTTCGCGATTGATGGCCGGACTTTTTGAAGGATAAAAGCGATTCAGAACAGCACCAATATCTTTCGCGAGATGTTCATCCGGTTCACCCATGCGAATAAAGCAAAGCCCCAGAAGTCGCAATCCAGCAAGCGTTTGCGATTCCGTCATTTTTGTGGAATCAAGCTGGCTCATAGAGCCAATCAGCGGCAATTGAAGTTCTTTCGAGCCACAACGTGCAACAGCGAGCAATGCTGTCAGTTTGGCATCCGCACTTGAGTTTTCTGCCAGAGCCTTCTCCTGCCACGATGCTACCGGCTGGTGTTCCAACGCGATGCGAGCTGCGAAGCGAATTGTGCGATCAGCGTGTCCAAGATACGGCCATGCCTGGGCAACAGCGTCCGGTGCATCGGCGTGATGCAGGGCTTCCAGTTTGTGACGGATCGCTCGCTGCTCTGTTCCAGCATCCGGCGTCACTGCGACAGGTGCCGTTGACTCATCACCGGTATAGGTGACTCGATACAGTCCGGACTGCGTTTTGCGACCACCAATCGTAAAGTACATCGCCTGATCGGCAGGATTGATAACCATGTCCGTAACAGGCAGCGGCGCGGCGGAGATGAAGCGGGTTGCTTCACCCGTGTATGAAGCGCCATCGGCTGTCATGTTCACGGCATAAATCACTCCGTAACTCCAATCGCTGATGAATAGCGACTTCTGGTACTTCGCCGGAAACTTTGCGCCAGTTCCAAATGCGATTCCGGTGGGTGAACCAGGTCCGATATCAACGACAGAACCAAGGCTGTCCGGATAATATGCTGGCCATTTTCCTGTTCCGGATCGCCAGCCAAATTCAGCACCGCTGGTGACGTGATTCACGCGCGTTGGCCGGTACCATGGAGAACCAACATCCCATTCCATGTCGGCGTCATAGGTGAATAATTCGCCGTCCGGATTGAAGGCGATGTCGTATTCGTTGCGGAAGCCACTGGCCACGAGCTGCCAGTCCTGACCATCCGGGCTGACCTGAGCAATCCATCCGCCAGGTGCCAGGATACCAACGGCATGTCCACCGGCGTCCCACATGCGGGGCAGCAATTGATCTTCACCCCAATTGAGAGGAACACGCGAATCCGAAAAATCCGTGGGCGGCGTATGATTTCCGCAGCAGACGTAAAGTGATTTGCCATCTGGAGCAAGGATAATCGCGTGCGGACCATGTTCGTTGCCACCTTTCAGCAATCGCAAATGTTCGGCAGTGTCGTAGTGATCGTCGCCATCGGTGTCGCGAATGCGATGCAATCCCACGCGGGATTCTTCATGGATGTTGGTCATGACGTACAGGCTGTCAAACGCACAGAGCAGTCCCTGAGCCATGCCGACATCAAGGTTGATGAGTTCGATCTTTGGTTCGTCCTTGGAACCTTTGGCTTGAGGTGTGACGCGATAAAGTTTTCCGTACTGATCCGATACAATCAAGCGACCTTTCGGATCTGGTGTCATGCAGACCCATGAACCCATTGTCTCGCTGGGAACGGAATACAGCAGCTCAACTTCAAAACCTTCCGCGATCTTAAGATCCTTGACTGGCGTGGCCACTGGAATTGGAGCGGCATCATCGGTCAGTTCAATCGCATCAATCAGCATTTCGCCGGGACCGTTTAATGGGTCAATCCGCAGTGATGTCACTGGCGACGTGGTTTCAAAACGCAGCCTCACGCTGCGAGCTTCGCGTTCCGAACCTCGCAGCTCCGCACGAACCGATTTGTCTTCGCTGACACCCGGTTCCGCTTCCGTAGTCCAGAAGACCTGAATGCTTGTCGTACCACTGAACTTTGCTGAAACAGAAATTTGATGGGCACCGCTGCGGCCATCGACTTTTGCTGTGAAGTAAGGATCGTTTCCTTTTGACAGAACCTTCAACTGACCTTCCTGAAGAGACAATTCCGTCTCCGCATTTGGTGCCCAGCCAATCGGTTCCTGATCGAAACTCCAGCGCGCGATTTCTTCGGCGATGGCGGTTGTTGATGTACAGAGGCCGAATGCGACGGCAGCCAACACGGGCAGTGAACGTGAACACAGATTCATATTGAAATACCTGGAAAGTGCGCAGTTGAACACAAGGAAACCATATTTTGCGTTGATGACTGCGACGACGGTGGGATGAATTTCAGGAGGGACCGGAAACTCTAACGCTGGCTAGTTTGACTTCGCCGAGCAATTGTTTCAAGGCTGTTGTGTGCTTGAGAGGGTATCGAGCTTGACGATTCGTCCGATTATGCCAACCACGCCGCTCATGCCGGACATTCGTTGACTCTTCTAACGGTTGATCCACCTGTACCAGTTAATTTGTCAATACATCGTGAACAATGCGGCCAGGCAGCACCGCCCATTGTAGCCGCACACGGATAACAGACGATCCAATTGCTACGTCCTATGGATTGGGGCTTTGCAGATTAAGTGGAACGGAGTCTGAGATGATTGTTCGTAGCTCACTGCTTTCGCTATGCGGCGGTGCAATTCTGATTTCTACGGTTGGATGCCAGTCCGTGGCACATTGCTGTACTTCTTTTTTTGCAAATCGTGAAGCGACGGCCGCTGATTTAACGGCACTTCCGGAACGCGAGCCGTACGTGCAGCAGACGTCTCCGGAGAATTCGTCTTCAGAAACAAATGAGACCGGCGATTCCGGCGAACTAAAAAATCCCCATCGGCGATTCAAAATTCCGGCAGAACTCCCAGGAGCAAATGCGTCTCCACTGGTGATGCCACCAATGGATGCAACTCAGTCCGCCGAACAACGTCGGTCACTTGCAGAAAAGTTGTTCCCTGAAGTCTCCGCAGCGACAGAAAGTTCTGCCCGAGTCGCTGATGCAGGCGACCTGACTTTGGGCGCGTTTCAGCAAATGGCACTGGAGAACAGTCCGGTCATTCGTCAGGCCGCTGCCAACGTTGAAAACGCTCGTGGTGCAGCCGTGCAGGCCGGTCTCTATCCGAACCCGACGGTCGGGTACGAAGGGGACACCATCGGCACAGCTCGAACTGCTGGATACAATGGTATCTTCTTCACGCAGGAATTTGTAACCGCCGGCAAACTCTCGCTGAAGCAAAATGCCGCATTGAATGAAATGCAGGCGACTCAGGCGGATCTGCGAAAAGCGAGAATCAGCCTGGCGAGTAACGTTCGACGAAACTACTTCACCGTCCTGATCGCGCAGGAGCGACTTCGATTCAGCCGATCCATTGCGAAGCTGAGCAACGAAGTCTACAGAGCACAAATTGATTTGGTGACGGGTGGCGAATCTGCTCCTTATGAACCGCTGCAGTTGCGAGTCTTCGCGGTACAGGCTCGAAACAACGTCGTACTGGCGACAAACGGCCTCGACGGATCATGGCGTCAACTCGCAGCGACGATTGGACTGCCCTACATGGCACGTCAGACTGTCGCAGGCTCCGTTGAAACTATTACACCAGCGGTGGATTACGATACGCTGATCACAGTTTTGCAACGCCATACGGACCTGACTGCCGCGAATCTCCGCATCGCATCATCACGCAACAGTCTGCGTCTGGCTGAGGTGCAGCCGATTCCAAACCTCACGGTGTACGCTGCCTTTCAGCATGATGATACAACACCACTCAGTGACTATTCAACCAACGTGCAGGTATCGGCACCGGTTCCGGTCTTTAATCGCAATCAGGGAAACATCTCATCGGCACATGCCGATCTGGTGCGAGCCGAACAGAATCTGAATGATACGAACAATAAATTGATGTCCAGCATGGCAGACGCATACAGCCGATTCACTTCGAGTCGCACGATTTCAGAAAGCTATCGAACCGAATTGTTGCCTGACCAGGTTCGAGTCTATCGCGGTGTCTATGATCGATTTCTGATCGACGGCGAATCCATCGACTTTGCACAAGTCGTCGTTGCTCAACAGACACTGGCAACAGTTGTCACAAGTTATCTGCAGTCACTGAACGATGTCTGGATGGCGACAGTGGATCTCGCAGAACTTCTGCAGGTTGACGACTTGATGACGATGGACGGCGTTGCCGCGAACAACATGTCCGTACAGCCCGCTGAGTCCGAATCTGCAATCATTGAGGAGTAGACAGCAAGTCCGATTTGCAGACCGTTGATTCAGTGTCCGAAGTTCCGTTTAGATTTCGCCCCCCGTTGGAAACCAATGCCATCACGGAAGCGCCCGTGCATAAGTGCTTGAGCATAATTTGTTTGACGGCGAGCCAGAGGCGAACGCGAATCACAAGTACACTGACGCCTTCGGCTTGCCGTTGAATGATGAAACGTCTGCTTCGGTGCTTACCGGCTGATAATGAGTCGGATCGATCTTTGCCGCCGCTTCCCTCCGAAAACCAACCCGAAAGTCGTTCCCTTCACAATTCATCCACAACGTCGCTCTACAGGTCATCGGAGATCACACTGAAACTGCTTTGCAGAGCCAGACTCATCGCCACAACGAGGGCTGCGTACCGACGAACTGTCGTCCGCGACCGGGGGCTGCACCGACTGCAGTCACCGAAGAGCTGGCGCTGCCGCAGAAATGATCAACAAACTGTGAGCATCCGGCGAAGCGAAACGACGGGCCAGACAGCGTTATTTTGGACCGTAGGCAAGCCACAGACCGATTGTGATCGATGCCAGGAACAGACCGAGGCCCATCGCACTCCAGAAGCTCAGGCCAAAGCGGTCGGCGAATGCCAGCGGGACAAAAAATGGGAGTCCCAGAGGTACGAGAATCAGTGTCTCTCTTGCCATCTGCGAAAGACTCTTCAAGTCATGATCGTTCACCCAGGCCGCAGCGAACGCAAGAATGCTGACGAGCGGCAACGTGAGCAGCATCGCGCCCATTCGCGGCGACCGACGTGACAGCTCCGAAACCGCTGCGATGATGATCGCGGGGATTACGATTCGAAGAATCAGAGACATCATATTCTGCTCGCGGTGAAGAGTGAGGGACTTTGTTCCGAGGCTCCAGCCTCGGAACGCGCTACCCCGGAGGTTTCCGCCTACACTGTCAACTCTGAAGGTTGAGCCCAATCGTACTTGATTTGTGATTAAAGTAGCCGTCACTCTCTGAGTGACAAATGCCAACGGCCGCGTTTTGCGGCCTGCCTCACTCGGAGAGTGAGGTCTACTATGTGAAATCGCGTGCCATTGGGCTGGAGCCCTGGAACGAGAATAATGCGAACCTGGTTCAGATTATTTGTGGTCGTGAGCTTCTTCTTTGAATTCTCCTGTGTACGGCGTGCCTTCAATTTCTGCCGTGATGGTTCCTGCGTATTCCTGCACGATCCCGAGTTTTTCGTGCTTGCCCACGAAGCGTGACGACAAGCCATCTGTTTCGCCTTCCAGCGGGACGGGCAACAAGTCGGCCTGGAGTTCCGGGCTA
>Ga0105046_10018117_pt1 | contig 10733 bp, 6 predicted proteins | sample MAT03_FD_78385 | JGI IMG/M metagenome (GOLD analysis project Ga0105046, IMG submission 78385) | Freshwater microbial communities from Lake Fryxell liftoff mats and glacier meltwater in Antarctica - MAT-03 (megahit assembly) | ecosystem: Environmental > Aquatic > Freshwater > Ice > Liftoff...
ACGCGTACAAGCTGGTCGGTTTCCGGTGTACGCGACCGGCGGTGCTGAAGGGGCGGTGAGGGCCGGCAAGGCTGCCGGTGGTCAGGGTCGGGTGGGGGTGGGGCGCTACTTCTGTCAGAGCGCGGCGTCAGCAGCATCGTTGGGGGAGATGGTGAAGACGAACTCGACGCGTCGGCGATCCTCGTCGTCGAGCAGGTCGAGCAGCTTCCCCCACACGAGGCGCTGCCTCTGGATGTCGTCGAGCACGCCAAAACCTTCCGATGTTACGACGGCAAACACATGGGACGGCGTCGTGTGCTCGAGTTCGACTGTCACGGGGGCGCGCAGGTCGGACTGCAGGGAGCCCAGGGCGAGCTCGACACGTTGTTCGAAAGTCATGATGCGTTTCCTTCCATGGTCCGCAAAGACGCGCAGATACTCTGGCCAATCTGCGCCACGAGCGCCGACCATGCTTGTACCTGCTTTTTGCCAAGCGAGGCGGCCGTGTGTTGGCCTGGGCCGCTCTGGCGGTTGCGATCTGCGCGATGTGCAATCCAATGGCGCCGCTTCATCAACGACTCGAGGTCGCTTCGCTGATCCTGGGTAAGTCCGTGCGGGATCTCCACTCTGGTCAGCGCCGCGACAACGTCACCGACATTGTTGAAGTTCGAGCTCGCGAGCCAATGCGATACAGCGAGCACGATGAGATCCGAAACGGTGGTCTCGCGCTGCAAAAGCGCGAGATCTTTGAGTGTCACCTTCTCTTTGGGCTTGGCGGGTGGCGCGAGCGGTACCAGCAGGTCTGCGAGCGAATCTGCTGGCATCAGCGGCAAGCGCCGCTCGAGGGCGGCACGCAGGGCTTCTTCGAGGGTCGCATGGAGCAGCACGACAGCGGCGCGCAGGATGTCACTCGATGCCACATCAGCCCGTCCTTGGCGCACGCCAACTCGCTCCTCGTAGACGACAACCAGACCTGCGACACGGGCGAGGTTGTCCGCGACGGTCGCATCCAGGTCATCAATCCACGATTTCGAGGGCATTGTCGTCATGGTGCGAAGCTCCACAAATTCGGGAGGGGCGATCCAAAAAATCGCGATCGCCCACCTACGGTGGGCGGGGCTGGGGCCAGTGAAAGGTCGGCCGCTCGGCTCGGAGGACGCAGCCGGGCTACCCCGCCGCTGCGCGCGGGGCCCCTGCCTTGGCCGACGCCTCCGAGCCGAGCTCTGTCCTGCGACGCAAGTGGGCTCAGGTCATGCTGTCAGGGGAACAGGGGAACAGGGGCTCAGGGGGACCTGGCACACCGGAAACCAAGGTCCGCGTCCGCGAGCGAGGGCTCGTAGCTGCTGCGAAAGGCCGCCCGCAGGAAGCGCACATCGTCGTTGTAGAAGCTGCCGCCACGATTGACGCGTGTGGAGCCGCTGGAAGGCCCTGTAGGGTCCGAGGTTGCGGATATATCGTAATCGTCTTTCCAGTCGGACACCCACTCCCAGACGTTGCCAGTCATGTCGTCCAGCCCAAACGGCGAGCGTCCGTCCGGAAAGCTACCGACCGGAGACGTGCCTGCGAAGCCATCGCCGCAGAGCGACTCGGCGCAGTTCGCGCGGCGTGCGCTTGGCGCCTGGTTACCCCACGAGAACTTGCGGCCGTCGTCGCCGCGGGCGGCGTACTCCCACTCGGCCTCGGTCGGCAGGCGACCGCCTGACCATTGGCAGAAGGTCTGCGCCTGCTGCCAGTTGACGCCCGCGACCGGGTGGTCGTCGCCGGCCCCACTGCTGGTCGCGGGTGAGCAACGGCCCGCCGCAACACAGGCCGCATACTGGGCGACCTTCGTCTCGGTGCGTGCCATGCGAAATGGCGACAAGGTCACGCGTCGAACGGGTTTTTCGTCCGAGTCGGCGTCGCTGTCATCCGCGCCCATGGCGAAGCTGCCACCCGGGATGCTGACCCATTCTACGGGCTGCTGACAGCCATCGTCACCCGCGGTGAATCCCTCTGGGCAGCTCGTCGGCGCGCCGAGGCAGCGGCTTTGAGAGGTCGAGAACACCTGCCCCGGCCAACAACAACGACCGGCGGTATCGCGGCTTCGTTGCTTGCCGGAACCGCAGGCGAGCTGCTCACAGCGGTCACCCTTGGCTGCGAATTCGCTCGGGCAGGAGACCGGCTTGCCGATGCAGCGGCTTTGCCCCGACGACCACGCCTGGCCCGGCCAACAACACTGCCCGGCTGTATCGGCGCCGCGCTCCATGCCGTTCTGACACGGCTTGGGTCCCGTCGGTTGCACGACGGCGGGCTTCGGGGGCTTCGGATTGGGCGTCGAGTTGGGGGGTGGCGTCGGGGTGCCAAGGCAGCAGCCTGTTGCGGCGTCGCGGGTCTGGCCTGGCTTGCACTGGCGATTGCACTCGGCGCGGGCGTCGGACGCAGCGACGCTGATGGCCAACATGAAGAGGGCGGCAATGAGACGAATCATCGGGTGGCCTTGGGTTCCAGGACGCTGGCGACGGACGGCACGAGCTTGCGTGGAACTCGGGCGGGGCGTCAAGGGAGCGCGTGCGCGAACGAGCGCGAACCGTGCGTTGCGACCGGACTGTCAGTGGATGCCGCAGCGCAGCGGCAGCGACTCGACGATCGCGTGCTCGTGGCTGGTGAGCTCGGCCATGCGTTCGTCGATGGTGGTGCGTCCGGCGCCGTGGCGTTCGCCGACTGCGCGCGCGAGTTGCACGAAGACGGCGCCGTGGCGGGCTTCGGAGCGGGCGAAGCGCGCGAACAGCTCGGCCAGGATCGGGTCCGGGTGGTGCTGGCCGAGAAGCAGCAGGCGCTCGAAGCTGCGCGCCTCGATGAGGGCCGCGCACAGGAGCCGGTCGATCAACGCGTCCTGGGCGGCGCCGCTACGGACCGCTTTGAGGAGGGCCTGGACGTACGGGTCGCCGCTGTCCTTGCCGATGACGCCGCCGCGCGCGGTGAGGACGGCATGGACCTCGCCCAGATGCTCGAGCTCTTCGCGCGCGATGTCGACCATCGCTGCCACGAGGCCGGGCTCGTCGGGGTATCGCGTGATGAGCATGAACGCGGACGCGGCGGCCTTCTTCTCGCAGTGGGCGTGGTCCGCCAACAACGCGAGGTCGTTGCCGAGAGCAACCTCGAGCCAGGCTTCGTCACGGGTGGTCTTGGTCGCGCGCATCGGGGCCTGCATAGCCGACAACGTGGTGGGGTGCCAGCCTCGCTCGCAGGGCCCGGAAGTGGTAGGCAACCGCATGGTTGGCGAACGAAGAAAAAGGGTGGTCTCGTCGGCAACAGCAACGATCGTCGAGCAGCTACCTCGCGCGCTCGCTGAGGTCGGTCGACCTGGCGACTTCGCAGTGGGCGGGCGGCGGGTGACGCCGATGCCGACACTGCACGTCGCTCGGGTGGGCATCATCGCGTTTCCCCTCATGCCGGCTCAGGCGCAGGCGCTCATCGCCGTGGCCGAGCGGGCGCCGTACGGGCGTGGCAGTGAAACGTTGGTCGATACGGGCGTACGCCGATCATGGCAGATAGCACCCGCGGCGCTGGCGAAGGCGCCGCTGGAACGGCAGCGGATCTGGCGGCAGACACTTGCCCGCATCGTGCGACGGGCGACCACGGATCTCGGCGTCGAAGGCAAGGTGCGGGCCGAGCTCTATAAGGTCCTCGTCTACGAGCCCGGCGACTTCTTCGTGGCGCATCGCGACACCGAGAAGGTCGACGGCATGTTCGCGACGCTCGTTGTGTCGCTGCCGTCGGTGCACGAAGGTGGGGCGCTGGTCGTGCGCCACGCGGGCGAGACGCGCCGCTTCGAGCTGCGGGTCGAGGCGCCTTCGCGCGTCGCGTGGTCCGCTTTCTACGCCGACTGCGTGCACGAGCTCGAGCCGGTCACGAGCGGCTATCGCCTGGCACTCGTGTACAACCTCGCCTGGGAGGAGCGGGCTGCGACGAGCCGCGGCGAGGGAAGCGGCGATAACGCGCCGCCCGATCAGAGTCAGGCGGTCACGTCGGTTGCGACGCTCTTGCGGGCCTGGGCGGCCGGGCCAGCGCCGACGCGCCTCATCTCGGTGCTTCAGCATCACTACACGACGGCGAACCTCTCGTTTACGCAGCTCAAGAACCCCGATGCGGCGGCGGCGGCGGTGCTGTTGTCGGCGGCGCGAGAGGTCGACTGCGTTTGTCACCTGGCGATGGTGTCGATCTTCGAGAGCGGGGCGGCCGAACCCGTCGACTACGACCCGCGCGGACGGCGCCGCGGAGATCGGAGCCATCGTGACGACGACAACGACGCCTACGAAGTGATCGAGGTCGACATACGGCGGCAACGTATCGAGGGATTGATCGCCGCACCGGGTGAGGTCTCGTTCGCGGCAGCGACGAGTGGAACCGTCGATCCCCGCGCGGGCATGTCCTTCGAGCTCGACGAGGTGAGCCCGCCCGGAGCGATCGACCGCGAGGCGCCAGATGACCAGCACTTCACCGAGGCGACGGGCAACGAGGGGGGCTCGTTCGAAAGGACCTATCGACGGGCCGCCATCGTCGTGTGGCCCCGGGCGCGCGAGCTCACGGTGCTTGCACAGGCAGATCACGCGGTCAGCTTGGCGCGTCTGCGAGAGCTCATTGACGCGGGCGATGGGCGCGCGACGCAGCTCGCATCGGCGATGATCTCCGCCTGGTCGGCCGTGGCAGCGAGTGCGCTCGAGCGGGCGCCGCGGTCCAACAGGCACGATTGGGGGCTGTCGACCGGGGCGATGCTCGAGGCGCTCGGGCAGCTTCGGGACGCGCCGCTACTGGCGACGTTCGTTTCGGCCGCGCTGGAGCCAGGAGGGCTTCATGCCCGTGATTGTGACGCTCTCCTTGCCGCCGCGGCGGCGACCGGCTGGGGCCCGGCGTTGCCATGGCTCGTGCGGCTGGCGGACCATGCGATGGCCCGCGCGATGAACGTCAACGGCGCCGTCACCCTCATCGAAGGGCTCGCGTCGCGCCTTGGCGAGGCGGAGGTCGTGCGGCCCATCGCCGAGGCGGTCGGCTGGGCTGCGTGCGATGCACTGACGGGTGACGAGCGCGCGCCGCTCCAACGGGACCTCGAGATGCACGTCGAGCCCGAGGTGCTGGCCCGCCTGGTCCGGGCGTTCGCGGGAATCTCGCCGGCACTTGCCAGCCACTCAATCAACGAACTGCTGGGCGCGCTGAGCGATGGCGATACCATCGTCGCGATCGCCCTGGCGCTTGGAGTAACCGCCGGCACACCGCTGGCGGCGTTGACCATGGCCGCGCTGCAGTACCTACAGGCACGCTGCGCGCTGGCGCTGGAATGGCCAAGCACCTGGGTCCGCGACCACGCGGCGGTGAGATGCAAGTGCAAGGACTGCCAGGCGGCAAAGCTGTTCCTGGCGGACGCGCGCCAGGAGACGTGGCGATTGAAGGCGGTCGAGCGGGCGCGGGGTCATGTCGAGCAGGAGCTGCGAAGGGCAATGGCGGATGTCGGCTTCCTCACGGTGCGCGGCTCGAGCCCATTGACGCTCGTCTGCACCAAGAACCAGGCGAGCTATTTGCGCAGGGTCGCGCAACGAGAAGGGGATCTGCGCTCTCTCTCGCGGCTCGCTGCGTGCTCGTCCTCGCCTAAAGAAGTCTAGCCTCATAGGTGATCACTTAGGCGGCCGGCCGGCCGGCCTCGCATGTTTGAGCCCGATCTGCAGTCGACCTGTTCGGCGGCCCCAAGCGATGTCGGGGTGTGATTCAAAACGAGGGGGCAAATGGCTCGGGGCGCGATCCGACAACGGACCAACCACGGAGACACCCAGATCACGGAGGCGGAGCCAGAAGCCAGCGCCCGACGGCCGTTGGCGTGCCCGATGCCAATCAACCTCGACGGCCACGCCGATGACGCGCTCGCAGACGTCCTCATGCCTGAGCTTCAAAATCTCCGCGTTCTCAGTGTCTCCGTGGTTCATCATCCGGGTCTGATTCGAGGTGAGGGGCACTTGACTCAACCCCGCATGCTGTCGGCAGCGGCAGAAGAGAGCCGAAGAACTTGATGAAGTGGGGCCCGCCGTGATCCACTGCCATCGCAAACCCTTCCTCGCCGCATCGGCTGCCAGGGCCGACCCGCCCCCAGGGCCGTCCCCCTCAATTTCGATCACACCCTTCGACGATGTGCCTGTTGCCGGTGTCGAAGCGCTTCAGGTTCGCGTACGATTTCCGTTCCATGAAGCAGAGTTCCACCTGCCATCGGAAGCGATACAGATGCGCTACTTGGGCTTTAGCGGTACCCGGTGCGCAACGGCACTCGGGGTCGAAGCCGCGTGACAGTCTCATCACGAAGCTGGCGCCCGCATCATCGAGAGCCTTGAAGGAGTCGATTGACGGATAGCCGCGGTCCGCAAGAAGCAACCTCCCCTTGAGCTCGCTGGGCGTCGGCAGGAACTGTCGTTCAGCCTCCTTGTTGGGAGCGAGGCTCACGGCGAGCACATCATCTTGAAGACCGCTGAACGCGGCATGTAGCTCGATCGCCGCCGGGTCGTTCGTCGTGAAGCCGCCCGGGAAGATCGCGCGGAGGGACTCATTCACTGCGAACGAGGTCCCGTCCTGGATGACGATGTCACTGAACGCCGTGACCGGACTCCCGACCTCTGCTCGCAGCGTTTTGAGAGCCAGCGCCCCGATCATGCGGCAGAGCTCGCAGCCGCTCCGCGAAGAGGCACGTTGCCCCTGCGGCCGGGCTTCGTGCCCCGCGGTGTCGTTGGCGCGAGATCGCAAGACGTGGCGCGCTAACGCGGTAGACGCGCCGGTGCGGCCTGCGTATGGTTTCCTCACGAGCTCGCGGCGATGAGCGCCTCGCCGACTCGCCGACTCGCGGAGACCCGCTCATGCGCCGATCGATCTTTGCGCCGCTATTGCGGCTCGTCTGTCTTTCCGTTCTCGGCTTCGCCGCGGTCTCGTCATCGGCGGGGTGCGGTGGTGACGGCGACACCAAGGCGCCGGTTGGCCAGCATTGCCTCGACGACAGCGACTGTGTGACCTCGCTGTGCGTCGCGAATACGTGCCTCGATCCGCTGCTCGACGACGACTTCGATGGGCTCGTGAACTCGCTCGAGGACGAGCTCGGGTCGTCGCCGACCAACGCGGACTCCGATGGCGACGGGGTCCTCGACGGCGACGAGGTGACCGATCAGCAGGCCGCGATCGACACCGACGGCGACGGCGCGAACGACATCATCGAGTCGCGCACTGTCGACACCGACCACGACTGCATCCCGGACGAGTACGACCCGACCAACGACGTAGCCAGCACCGACCTGTCGCCGCTGCAGGACCTCATCTGCCGCACCGGTGGCGTGTGTACGTCGCAGCGCGGCGCGCTGACCGTGTCGTGCCAGAACGGCACCGCGACCTGCCTCTACGACCGCGTCGCCGGCTTCGCCGACCCCGAGGTCGCGTGCGACGGGATCGACGAGAACTGCGACGGCGTCAGCGACGAAGGCTTCCCGGTCGGATGCCGCGACGACGACTACGATCACGACGGCATCGCCGACGGTGACGACGTCTGCCCGGAGATCGCCGATGCCGAGCAGGCTGATGGGGATCGCGACGGCATCGGCGATGCCTGCGTCGGTCACTATACGCTCGCGTTCGCACCCGCGCCGCCGGAGACGGTCATCGCGGGCGAGGCTTTCGACGTCGCGGGGGTCGTTGTCGCGCGCACGCCGGTCGACGGTGCACCGCCGCCGCCGCGCTTCCGCGGGCGTGTGACGCTGCTTTCGACGACCGGCGGGGCCGCGCCGATCGGCGGGACCGACGCCGACGCGAACGCGTTTGAGTTCCAGGCGATCGCGCTGACGCTCGCGGGCACCGAGCGGCTGGCGCTTTCGAGCGCGCTCGGCCGGACAGAGAGCGGGAACATCGGGGTGCGCGCGGCGGTGACCGCGGAGGTCACGCTGTCGGCGCCGAAGACGGTCGTCGCGGGCGAGGCGTTCGAGGTCTCGGCGGTGGGCGTCGATCGCTTCGGCAACCCGAGCGTGCTGGTGTTGCCAGCGCGCTTGTCAGCGAGCGATGAGCGCGCCGAGATCCCCGCCAGCGGCACGTTCGCCGACGGTGCATGGTCGTTGTCAGGCGTCGTGCTGCACCGCGCCGGCGCGACGACGGTGAAGGCCGCGATTGGCGATCCCGAGGTGAGCGCGGAGGCGAGCGTCGTGGTCCTTCCGGGCACCGCCGTCGCGCTGTCGGTCACATTGCCGGCGAGCAGCAAGGCCGGCGTCGCGGTGCCGCTGACGATCGCAGCGGTCGACGCGAGCGGCAACGTCGCTTCGGGGTTCCTCGGCAACGTCGCGCTCGGCCACGACGACGCATACGCGGATCTGCCGGGCTCGATCGCGCTGGCTGGAGGCGACGGCGGGCGACGCACGATCGACGCCACGTTCGGTGAGGTCGGCGAGCACGTCTTGCGCGCGAACGCAGGGCCGCTCTCGGCGGAGGCGGCGACAGTCGTGCGCGCGGGGGCTTCGGTCGCGCTGGTGCTGACGGGCGTCACCCAGGCGACCGCGGGCGTGGTCGCGACGGTGCACGTCGCAGCGGTCGATCAATATGGACAGGTCGCGGACGATCCGGCGGACACCTATCGCGGCACGATCACGTTCGACGTCGTCGACGGCGTGCCCGAGCGCGCGCCGACGCTGCCCGAGCCGAGCGCGCTCGCTGCGGCCGAGCTGAGCGAGCGCGACGCGGTCGTCACGTGGGCGTCGGCCGGCGCTTGGACCCTGCGCGCGAGCGGCAGCGGGCTCGCGACTGCGGGCACGTTGAACGTGCAGGTCGTCGCCGGACCGATGCAAACGATCGCGCTAGCGCTGCCCGCGAACGCGAAGGCCGGCGTCGCCGTCGACCTGGTCGTGAACGCGCGCGACGAGGGCGGCAACCTCGCCACCGGGTTCGTCGGCACGCTCGCGCTGAGCGACGACGACGCGCGCTCGAACCTGCCTGCGTCGCTCGCGTTCAGCGTGTCGAACGGCGGTCGCCGCGTCGTGCCCGTCATTTTTGGCTCGCCGGGACTGCGCGCCGTGACCGCGACGCTCGGCGCCGCCGTCGCGAACGCGAGCACCACCGTCGTCGCCGGAAAACCGCACGAGCTCACGCTGACGGTGCCGGATGGTGCCGTCACCGGGGTGCCGCGCTCGGTTCGCGTCGCGGTGCTCGACGCGTTCGGCAACATCGCCGCTGACCCGGCCGATCCGTATCGCGGCGGCGTCAGCTTCGCGGTCGTGCCGCCAGCGCCCGACCTCGCGCCGACGCTGCCTACGGCGACCGCGTTCACGGCCGCCGAGCTGAGCCAGCGCGACGCCGCGACGACCTGGTTCCGCGCGGGCGACTGGACGCTGCGCGCGGTCGGCACCGATCTCGTCGTGACGACCGCCACCGCCACGGTCACAGTCGTCGCGAGCCGGGCGAGCATGCTCGCGCTCGCGCTGCCGGCCACCGCGCGCTCCGGCATGCCGGTCGCGCTGACGGTGAGCGCGCGCGACGCGAGCGGCAATATCGATCGCGCGTTCGTCGGCACCGTCACGCTCCGCGACGACGACGCCGCTTCGAATCTGCCCGGCTCGGTCGAGCTTCGCGCGGCCGATGCGGGCACGCGCACAATCCAGGTCGCGTTCGGCGATCTCGGTCTGCGCACCGTCACCGCGACCGCCGGCGCGCTATCCGACAGCGCGACGACGGCCGTGCGCGCAGGTCCCCCTCACCATCTCTTGTTGGCGATGACTGGCACCGCGGAGAGCGCGGTCTCAAAGAGCGTTCGCGTCACAATCGTCGACGCGCTCGGTCACGTCGCGAACGACGCGACGAGCCCGTTCCTCGGCACCGTGAGCTTCGATATCAGCGGCGCGCCCCCAACGGTCGCGCCGAGCCTGCCCGCGCCGACGACCTTCAGCGCGGCGGACCTCGGCGTGCGCAACGTGATGACGACCTGGTTTTTGCCGGGCACGTTCACCCTGCGTGCGAGCGCGACCGGGCTCGTCGCCGCGACCCTGCCCGTGACCGTCACCGGCGTGGTCGCGACCCGCTTCGACGTGACGCTGCCAAGCGGCGCACGCGCGGGCCTACCGGTAGACCTCGCGATCAGCGCGGTCGACGCGAGCGGTCTGGTCGACACGCGCTTCGTCGGCGGCGTCGCGCTCGCGAGCGACGACCCGAAGTCGAGCGTGCCGACCACCGTCGACTTCGCGGCCGCCGACGCGGGCGTGCGCACGGTCCCGGTGACGTTCGGCACGATCGGCGCGCGTGCCGTGAACGCGAGCCTCGGCGCGCTGTCCGGCAGCGCGAGCACCACCGTGCGCGCGGGCGTACCGCACCACCTGTCGCTCAGCGTGGCGCCGACCGCGACCGCTGGAACCGTGACCCAGATGCACGCGACGATCCTCGATGTGATTGGCAATATCGCGAACGATTCAAGTGACACATATCTTGGCACATTGACGTTTACGCTGGTCGAAGCTCTGCCGACCCCGGCGCCGACCCTGCCCGCGCCGACGACGTTCAGCGCCGCCGATCTCGGCCAGCGTGGCATGCCGGCGACGTTCTTCCGCGCGGGCACGTGGACTGTGCGTGCGAGCGGCACCGGGCTCAACGGCGACGCGACGGTGGCGATCGCGGTCAGCGGCCGGTCCGCGACCTCGTTGCGCGTCACCGCCCCGACGACGTTCGTAGCTGGGATGAGCCCGACGGCGGTCGTCGACGCGATCGATGACTATGGCAATATCGAT
>Ga0105046_10018118_pt1 | contig 10732 bp, 9 predicted proteins | sample MAT03_FD_78385 | JGI IMG/M metagenome (GOLD analysis project Ga0105046, IMG submission 78385) | Freshwater microbial communities from Lake Fryxell liftoff mats and glacier meltwater in Antarctica - MAT-03 (megahit assembly) | ecosystem: Environmental > Aquatic > Freshwater > Ice > Liftoff...
CAGTTGTCAGTTGACAGTTGTCAGTTGTCAGTTGTCAGTTGTCAGTTGTCAGTTGACAGTTGTCAGTTGTCAGTTGTCAGTTGTCATTAGTTACGAGTAATGGGTAATGGGTAATTGCTAATTACTAATTCTCCCAATCTCCCCTCTCCCCCTCTCCCCCTCTCCCACTCTTCCCTCTTCCTTCGGTCAAGTGTCAACCCTTCTCTAAGCGAGCCGGCAAGCTGTCAACTGTCAACTGTCAACAGTCAACTGTTCCTTCTTTCATGACTCAACGTACCTTAAAATCTGAATTTGAACTGTCGGGCATCGGTTTGCACAGCGGCGAACAAACTCGCGTCCGAGTTTTGCCTGCTGCGGTTGGGGAAGGCCGCTATTTTGTCAGAATTGACTTGCCTGGTTCTCCGATAATTCCGGCAAAAATTGAGGCGGTTTGTCAGACTGCACTTTCAACTGAACTGGCAGGTATCGATGCTCAAATTCGCACTGTAGAGCATCTATTAGCCGCTTTGGCGGGGATGGGAGCGGATAATGCTCGAATTGAGGTGGATGGGCCGGAAGTGCCTCTGCTGGACGGTTCGGCTCTGGTTTGGGTAGAGGCGATCGCCCATACCGGCTTAGTTCCTCAAGAATCGAAGCAAGACCCCACTTCCTTCGTCCTAGAACAGCCAATTTGGGTGCGCCACGGGGATGCTTTTGCAGCGGCTTTACCCTCAGCCGAAACTCGATTTAGTTATGGAATTGATTTTGAGGAACAGGCGATCGGCAATCAATGGTACAGTTGGTCGCCAGAGGCAGAAAGTTTTGCTAGCGCGATCGCCCCAGCCCGCACTTTTGGACTTGCTCGCCAAGTTGACCAATTGCGACAAGCAGGTTTGATCAAAGGTGGTACCCTAGAAAACGCCCTAGTTTGCGATCGATCCGGCTGGCTCAACCCGCCTTTGAGATTTGCCAACGAACCGGTGCGCCATAAAATCCTAGACTTAGTAGGCGACCTCAGTCTGCTCGGAACTTGGCCAAAAGCTCACTACTTGGCTTACAAAGCCAGTCACAACCTGCACGTCCAACTCGCCCAAGCCCTGAAATCGGAAGCTCTAGCCACCCTAGATAAAAGTTAGGAAAAAACAGGTGATCTGTTAAGATTGCATCTTCCTTCTGCCTTCTGCCTTCTGTCATACCACACTCAAAAGTCTTCAAGCAATGTCTACGCTGACTGAAGTTAACACCCTCAATACTGCTAATTCTGAATCCGTCCCCACCGAGAACGGTGAAGATTCTCCAGCGGTTAAATCTACTTTTACTCTCGAAGAAATTCAGAAATTATTGCCTCACCGCTATCCTTTTGCACTGGTAGACAAGATTGTTGATTACGTGCCGTCCGAGAGGGCTGTAGGAATTAAAAATGTGACTTTTAACGAACCACATTTTCAAGGGCATTTTCCCGAAAGGCCGATTATGCCAGGAGTGTTAATTGTCGAAGCGATGGCTCAAGTGGGCGGTATTGTCCTCGTTCAGTTGCCCGACATCGAGCAAGGATTGTGGATGTTTACGGGAATTGATAAAGTCAAGTTCCGCCGTCAGGTTGTACCGGGCGATCAGTTGCTGATGACTGTAGAATTGCTGTGGGTAAAACGCCGCCGCTTCGCAAAAATGCAGGCTCTGGCTGTAGTAGACGGACAAAAAGTTTGTGAAGGCGAATTGATGTTTTCAATGGTAGATTAAATTGGTGATTGGTGATTGGTGATTGGTGATTGGTGATTGGTTATGTGTTATTTGGGAATTTCTCTCTATTCCTGATGACAACTGACAATTGACAATTGACAAGGGACTACTGATACTAAATCCTGGTTTGTTACTCCTTGATGATTCGGCGATTGAAATCGCTACTACACAAACGAAGTCCGCCGACGCGGACTAAGAAATAAACGGGGTATTTAAGCTTGATTTTGTATGAAAACTGAAAACTGAAAACTGAAAACTGACTAATAAAAAATGCTTACTTTGATTCACCCAACTGCTGTGATTCATCCCCGCGCCGAACTTCACCCGACTGTAGAAGTGGGAGCTTATGCTGTAATTGGGGAAAGAGTGAAAATCGGGCCGGATACTAAGATTGGCGCCCATGCAATTATCGACGGGCTGACAGAAATAGGCGCTCGCAATCAAATTTTCCCCGGTGCGGCGATTGGTTTGGAACCTCAAGATTTGAAATACGAGGGTTCTCCGACTAGGGTAAAAATTGGCGACAGCAATCAAATTCGGGAATATGTGACAATTAACCGCGCTACTGGAGCCGGGGAAAGCACGACTATTGGCAATCATAATCTATTGATGGCTTATGTTCATGTGGGACACAATTGCGCGATCGCCGATCGAGTAATTATCGCGAATGCTGTAGCCTTAGCCGGACACGTTAAAATCGAGTCTCAAGCCCGATTGAGCGGTGTTTTGGGCGTTCACCAATTTGTCCACATCGGCCGCTTGTCTATGGTGGGCGGCTTGAGCAGGATCGATCGAGACGTGCCTCCTTATATGCTAGTCGAGGGGAATCCTTCGAGAGTGCGAGCAATCAACAAAATAGGCTTAGAGCGCGCCGGTTTTACCGCAGAAGATTTGCTAGTTTTGAAGAAAACTTTTCGTATTCTATACCATTCTGGCTACACTCTAAATCAAGCTTTGGAACAGTTGGATTTGTTGCCAGAAAACCCCCACTTGCAGCACCTGCAGAGATTTTTGCAGCAGTCTATAACCAAAGGGCGGCGCGGTTTGATTCCTGGCAAAAAGTGAATGGGGTAGAATAAATCTATCAACAGAGCGATTCTGGCCCTATGAATGTATATACTTCAGTCAAATCTACATCCTATGAAACAGAACAAGATGGCTGCATTACGTTCTCAGATGTTAGTTGGGAGCAATTTGAAGCGATAGAAGCAGCTTTTAAAGATGTCAGAGGTGTGAAATTTTTCTATCTCGATCGCACACTGCAAATTATGACTGTCTCGCCGGAACACGAAATCATCAAAAAAACTCTCTGTATGCTGCTAGAGGCATACATGAGAGCAAATGGGATTCGATTTTACGGCAAGGGCGGGCAGACTCTGGGTGACAGAGAATTAGGCGGTAGAAAAGAGCCGGATGCTTCCTATGATATAGGAACCCAAAAAATAGTCCCAGATATTGCTATTGAAGTGGTAATTACCAGTGGCGGGATAAATAGTCTAGAGTTCTACAAAAGATTGGGCGTTCGGGAAGTCTGGTTTTGGCAAAATAGTCAGTTATCTCTCTATTACTTAACAGGTGAAAATTATGAGCAGATTGCCCGGAGTACATTCCTTCCCGCTCTAGAGTTAGAATTACTCCTACGCTGTGCTAATATGCCCGATCAATATGATGCTGTTACCGAGTTATTAGCAAACATCTCACCTGTTTAAAATTAGAATATGAAAATTTTTATTAGCACTGGTGAGGTTTCGGGTGATTTGCAAGGATCGTTGTTAGTTGCAGCCTTAAAACGTTACGCTGTCGCCGCCGGTTTGGAGTTAGAAATAACAGGATTAGGCGGCCCTCGTATGGCGGAAGCGGGTGCTACTATTTTAGGCGATACTGTGGGCATTGGTTCTATGGGCCTTATAGAATCAGTGCCGTATATTTGGCCAACGATCAAAGTTCAGCAAAAAGCTAAACAATATCTCAAAAACTTCCGCCCCGATGCTGTTGTATTGATTGATTATTTGACTCCAAATCTCGGTGTTGGCAGCTATATCCGCCGCTGTTTGCCGGATTTTCCTGTGGTTTGGTACATCGCACCTCAAGAATGGGTTTGGTCGATTTCTCCTCGCAATACTGATCTGATTGTCAATATTTCGGATAAAATTTTGGCAATTTTCCCCGAGGAAGCTAGTTATTATCGGGAAAAAGGAGCCGAAGTGAGTTGGGTTGGTCATCCTTTGGTGGATAGAATGCAATCTGCGCCCAGCCGGGAAGTTGCCCGCAAAACTTTGGGAATTGTGCCGGAACAGGTGTCGATCGCCCTAATTCCCGCTTCTAGACACCAAGAACTCAAGTACCTGATGCCGGTTATATTTGAGGCTGCTCAAATTATTCAAGCTAAATTGCCGGAAGTTCATTTTTGGATTCCGCTTGCTAATCAAGCTTTCCGCAGCAAAATCGAACAGGCGATCGAGAATTACGGTTTGCGGGCTACTTTGTTAGAAAATCAAACTCTGGAAATCTTGGCTGCTGCCGATCTGGCGATCGCTAAATCTGGTACTGTTAATCTGGAGTTAGCTTTGCTCGATGTTCCGCAAGTTGTCGCCTACCGCGTCAGTCCGATTACGGCGATTATTGCTCGCCACGTGCTGAAATTTTCGATTCCTTTTATGTCTCCGCCCAATTTGGTGCAAATGAAGCCGATCGTCCCGGAGTTGCTGCAAGATGACGCTACTGCGGAAAATATAGTGAACCACGCACTGGAATTGCTGCAAAATGCCGATCGACGCCAGCAAACTTTGGCAGGTTATCGGGAAATGCGCGAAAGTCTCGGAGATGTTGGTGCGTGCGATCGGGCCGCTGCGGAAATAATGAAAAATGTTAAATTAAATACAGCTTCTTAAAGCAATTTTGGTATTGAAAGGTTATGTATAAACCCGGTTTCTTTGTGGATGGCTCCTTGACAAACCCAAGATTTATTACCAGAAACGCGGTTGATTTCCTTAATTTCTATTAAAGCAACTTTGTTATTGAAATGTTATGCCAAGCAATCGGAAAAAGCGACCGATCGCTGTTGATTTATTTGCAGGCGCGGGCGGCATGACCCTGGGCTTTGAACAAGCAGGTTTTGATGTACTTGCATCAGTCGAAATTGACCCTATTCACTGCGCCACACACGAGTTTAATTTCCCGCTGTGTTCTATTCTGTGCAAAGATGTCACAGCGCTTACGGGATCGGAAATTCGGAAAAAATCGGCGATCGGGCGGCGCGAGATAGACGTAGTAATCAGCGGTTCGCCCTGTCAAGGATTCTCCATGATGGGCAAGCGCGAGGTGGACGACCCACGAAATTCTTTAATTTTTCACTTTCAGCGCTTAGTTTTGGAGCTAAAACCCAAGTTTTTTGTAATGGAAAATGTACCGGGAATTGCATCAGGAGAACACAAAGAACTCCTGAATATTTTAATTAGCTCTTTTCTGAAATGTGGCTATCAAGTAGAAGAAAATTATCAAGTTCTCAACGCTGTTCACTATGGAGTTCCGCAAGCTCGCAAACGATTGTTTTTGATTGGGTGCAAAGCAGGTTATGAGCTACCCAAATACCCTCAGCAAACTACTATATTGCCGAAAATTAAAATTCCTAAACGCTATAAAAAAATTAATTTACCTGCTGTCCCGACAGTTTGGGATGCGATTGGAGATTTGCCGGAAGTGGAAAAGTACAGCGAGTTGCTGCACCGAGATTGGGTAATGGCGGAGTACGGAAAGTGCAGCAATTATGCGAGTATAATGCGCGGAATTGATGGTTTGGATGATGATTATTCCTACGATCGCGAGTACGATCGACAAATCCTCTCTTGTAGTTTGCGAACTAAACATTCTCTGGAATGTATGGAAAGGTTTCATGCGGCTAAACACGGCGAAAAAGAGCCGATCAGCCGTTTTTACAAGCTTCATCCCCAGGGAGTTTGCAACACTCTCAGGGCTGGAACCGACCGGGCTAGGGGGGCTTATACTTCGCCGAGACCGATTCACCCGATCGCGCCTCGGTGCATTACAGTCAGGGAAGCTGCGCGACTGCATTCCTATCCTGACTGGTTTAGATTTCACGTTACAAAATGGCACGGTTTTCGCCAAGTCGGAAATTCTGTACCACCGCGATTGGCGAAAGCTGTAGCAGCGCAGATTATTAGCGCTTTGGGCGTGGAAGCAATTAAGCCGAGTCTCAAACTGACATGGGGAGATGATTCGTTGCTTAAACTGAATTGGTCGGAAGCAGAACAATATTATCTAAAAAGTTAAGAGTTAGATTTAATTATCTCTAATTGGGAACTGGTGAGTAGTAATTGGGAATTGGAAATTGGTAAACAAGTAGTGATTTTTGCCTTTCATCTCCTGATACAAAGCGGGTTACATCAAATCGCATCACTACTTATGCAGGGCTACCCACAATTAAGCGCGGGTTAGCGTCCCCTGCATCAGTGAACACAGTTCGATGACCCGCACGAGATGTCCCCAGTAGTTAAACAAACCGGGAATGTATTCCAACCCGCTGTACAGTTTTTTTAAGATGACAGTGGGAACTACTTCGACTACGGGCCTGCAATCCAAGGCGTAGCGATCGTCCTATACATCAAATAGCAACATCAACATCTAAATACTATTTAAGATTTTAGATTGTGAAAGTCTCCCGATAAAACATTTTGATAAATTTCGCTGAGTTTTGCAACAATTAGGAGTCTTTTGGAATTCTAGAGCTATCGTGTAAAAAGTGTATTTTCAGGAGACTCAACTAATATGGGTTGGTTTAAAAGACTGTTCGGACTCGAAAAGCCTGCACCCCAGGCTGAACCGATGGCACAAGTAGTACAGCAAGCAGCACAAGCGCAATCCATCGCTCCTGCTAAAGTCGGCCCAGACGGAAATTTTGACGAAAGTGGCTTAGCGAAGCGGGTTGCTTTAGCTTTTGACGCCGATTCAGAAGTTGCTGATATCGAGACTGTTTATGTAGCTCAGCTCAGCAGTACGGTTGTTCTCAAAGGTCAAGTTCCCAGTCAGGCAATTCTCGACAAGTTGGTGGCGATCGCCTCTGCTGAAGAAGGCGCAACAAACGTGCAAACCGATCAGGTGACAGTCGGCTAGTTCTTCCGAACTCAAGCAGTTTCGATCCGGCTGCGGCTCGAATTAGTCAAAAGTTCGATTAAACCCGCTGCGGCGGGTTTTTTGCTGCCCTCTCTCCCTCAAAATATTAATTCTTGTAAATACAACCGATTTCTCTTAAAAAACAGTATAATTGAATACAGAAACTAAAAAAGTTTTAGTGAACAAAAGCAAACCTGACCTGACTGCCCTTTTTATCGACCTATAAGGATCAAAAAATATGAAACTCACTTATCGCGGCTCAAACTACGAGTACGACATTCCGACAGTTGATATGATCGAAGGCGAAGTCGCGGGCAAATACCGGGGCCAAAACTGGAACTATCGGTATCCGAGACACATTCCCAACCCCAAAAAATACGGCGGCACAAACTATACCAAAAAGCGAGATGCTGAAGCTGGCGATCGGGATGTCGCAGCAGCTCGCGCCTCAGCGACGGTGGAATATTACCCAACAGTTGTGGAAGTGGCGCAAGTGCACCGGGCGAATATTTGCAATATTCTCGATCGTAGAAAGCAAGCAGCCCAAGCCAAGGGCGATGAAAGACTGCTGCGCTTGCTAGAACTTGAGTGGCAGCAGATGGTCTGTTAGAGAAAAAGCTTCAGAAAACAAAGCGTTTGTCAAGAGGGGGAAATCAACAGCGGCTTGATTTCCCCCATTTTCCCATACAGCAATTTTCAGGTAAGTGAAGTACAATAAACCAGTTTCTGTCACCCCTTGACACAAACCACCTGCTTCAGCGTCGCCACAACTTCCACCAAATCCGACTGCTGACTCATCACCTCATCAATAGACTTATAAGCCCCCGGAATTTCGTCTAAAAATTGCTCATCTTTGCGGCACTCAACCCCGTCAGTCTGCCGCACAAAATCATCGAGAGTGAATACATTCTTCGCTTGAGTGCGAGACATCAAGCGCCCCGCGCCGTGACTGCAACTACAGTAACTTTCAGCATTTCCCTTCCCTTTAACAATAAAAGACTTCGCCCCCATCGAACCCGGAATAATCCCGTAATCCTCTACATCCGCGCGCACAGCACCCTTGCGAGTAACATACACATCTTCGCCAAAATGCACCTCTTTTTCCGCGTAATTGTGGTGGCAATTCACCTCTAATAACGGCTTAACAGATTTGCCACCCGCGACGTGCTTTTCCACAATTCGCTTAAACCGATTCATCATCATATCGCGATTAAAACGAGCATAATCTTGCGCCCACTGCAAATCGTGCCAGTAAGCCGCAAACTCCCGCGTACCAGCTACAAAATAAGCCAAATCTTTGTCAGCTAGATTAATTTCTGCCAGTTTAGCTAAATCTTTACCAGTCTCGATGTGCTGCTGTGCGAGCAAATTTCCAATGCCGCGAGAACCGGAGTGCAGCATTAGCCAAACAAAGTTTTCAGTATCAACGCAAACCTCAATAAAATGATTACCGCCACCGAGGGAACCCATTTGTTTTAAGGCTTTATTGTTTTGGTGCTGCACGCCTTGATGAAGTTCCTTAAACTCACCCCATCCTTGCCAGTTGGTGACAGTTGTTTCTACTTCTTTGTTTTCTGAAAATCCGACAGGAATTGCGGCTTCGATATCGAGGCGAATTTGTTTGAGTTTGCCTTCTAATTTGTGAGCCTTGAATGGCATTTTAATGGCAGCCATCCCGCAACCAATATCAACCCCCACAGCAGCCGGAATAATCGCTTCTTTTGTGGCAATTACTGAACCGACTAAAGCACCTTTCCCTAAATGTACGTCGGGCATTAGTGCAACGTGTTTGAATACAAAGGGTAAAGATGCTACATTTTCTGCCATCTTGGTTTCTTTTTCGCCCAAGGCGTGATTTGCCCAAGATAATACTGGTTTTGGGGTTGATATTTCTAACTTTTCGTAGGGCATTTTTGTTTAAGTTTGTTTTGCCAGTTTGTCATGTAGTATAATTGTAACATAAAAGTTTTGGATGTCAAACACACTAATTCTCGTAGGGTGCGTCAGTCGGGAATTTCTTTTGGGAGTCATAGAATGTTTACTGACGCACCTTACGCACTAATTCTTGTGGCGTCAACTTCACATCAAATGCAGTAGCGGTATTGTTGGTAAATCCGACAGTCCGACAGGGAATGAATTCCCTGTCTCATAGCTAAAGTCCTCTGAAAGAGGACTAAAAGCGATCGCACTTCCCCTCAAAATCTACAGTCGGTTTTAACCGACTTTCGCTATGAGGCAGGGGTTGAAACCCCTGTCGGATTGCGTCGAAGTGCGTAAAAAGGTGACACTAAATTTTATAAATTCGGAGTCTTTCTCGCCGCCTTCTGCACCGGAATAGCAACTGTCTGCGGTTTCTTGTTCGCGGCAAACATCCCAAAGAAGTCGTGCAGCAAAATGTAAAAACACGGAATAATAAACAACGTCAGCAAAGTCGCCAGCGACAAACCGGAAAACACCACCACACCCAGCGGTTGCAAGAATTCCGAACCGTCTCCAATGCCCAAAGCTAGGGGAAATAAACCCAAAACTGTGGTAATAGTTGTCATCAAAATCGGACGCAAGCGCTGAGGTGCCGCCCTGAGAATTGCCGTCGTGCGATCGACCTTTTCATCTTCCCGAATTTGGTTCGCCAACTCCACCATAATAATCGCATTATTTACCACAATTCCCACCAGCAAAATCGCCCCCACAATCACCGTTGCGCCGATCGCAGTTTTAGTCGCGTACAGCCCGAAAATCCCGCCAGCCAAAGCCAGCGGCACCGTCAGCATAATCACCAGCGGATCGACAAGCGAATTGTACTGCACCGCCATCACCACAAATACCAAAAACGCCGCCAAAGATCCCAAAACAATCAGCGAACTTTGCAATTCCCGGTTAGTTTCCGCCGCCGAACTAGGTATCACTCGCACTCCCGGCGGCAATTTGATTTCCGACAAAACTGCATCCACTTGTTTCAAAGCATCGCCAAAACTTGCGCCCTTATTAATATTCCCAGCAATCATGAAAACTTGGCGCTGGTTAAGCCTTTGAATTTCCCCAGGCGCTTTTCCCAGTTCAATATTCGCCACATCGCTCAAGCGGATAATGCTGTTATCCCTAGCAGTTAAAGGGATAAATTTTAGTGCAGAAATCGATTGAACTGCAGCGCGATCGAATTGTACCCGCACATCAACCAAACGGTTTCCCCGCTGCAATTGCGTAGGAACAGAACCTTGAATTGCTGTCTGAATCGCCTCTCCAATTTGCCTCGCATTCAACCCGTAGATTTCTGCTTGTTCCCAGTTGGGGCGAATCTGCACTTCCGTTTGTTGCGGGTCTCCATCCGGGCGAAAAGTAGCTAAAGTTACCTTCTGATCCAAAGTTGCCAATATCTCGCGGCCGGCTTGCTGCAATATTTGTTCGTTTTCGCCCTGAAGCAGGACATCAACATCAGCACCGCGCACTGGCGAATTAGTTAAAACTAAACCCCGCACATTTTCTGGATTCAGACGCAAACGAGTATTTTTAGGCAAGTCAATTTTTTTCTTCAATTCTTCCGTAACTCGCTGCACAAAATTCAATGTATTGGTGCCCGGTTTTAGCGTAATGTTGCAGCCGCCGCGCAGCACATTCTCAACCGTATTGTTGCCGAATAACAGCCCGCCCACCGTCGTCAAAGTGTATAGAGTTTCTGGTTGGCTGATGATAATTTTATCAGCTTCTGCCATGATTCTTTGGTTGGTTGCCAAATTTGTGCCGGCAGGAAACAAAGCAAACAATCTCGCTTGACCGGTATTAATTCTGGGCAATATTTCCTGGGGGATTTGACCACTCATCAGCCAACTGCCGCCGCCCAATCCAATAATCGCTACTGCAATGATAATCAACCGCCACCGCACTA
>Ga0105046_10018119_pt1 | contig 10732 bp, 7 predicted proteins | sample MAT03_FD_78385 | JGI IMG/M metagenome (GOLD analysis project Ga0105046, IMG submission 78385) | Freshwater microbial communities from Lake Fryxell liftoff mats and glacier meltwater in Antarctica - MAT-03 (megahit assembly) | ecosystem: Environmental > Aquatic > Freshwater > Ice > Liftoff...
GTCGCACCTTCGCCGAAATCAATACTCCGCACGGCGACAACCACGATCTGTGGATCGACCCGAAGAATAACCAGCGGTTGATCCAGGGAAATGATGGCGGAGCAAATGTTTCGTACAACGGCGCCTTCAGCCTGAGTTCGATCTACAACCAGCCAACAGCGCAGTTCTATCACCTTGCAGCCGACACTAAGGAACCGTATACGGTCTACGGAACACAACAGGACAATAGCTCCATCGCGGTACCGAGCCGGGTCAATCATGCCGCCATCACCAATGCCGATACGTACATTGCCGGCACCGGTGAGAGCGGATACATCACAGTTCGACCAGATAACCCCGACATCGTCTATGTCGGCGCGATCGGTTCATCTCCTGGCGGCGGCAACTCCCTCCAGCGATATGATCGGCGAATCGACCAGATCCGGCTCATCACGACATGGCCTGAAGGAATGCGAGGTCAGGGCGCCGGAGAGTACAAATATCGTTTCAACTGGACCTATCCCATTGTCATCTCCCCGCATGACCCGAACACGCTTTACGTTGGCGGAAACATCGTCTTCAAGAGCACCGACGAAGGACAATCCTGGCAGCCGATCAGCCCGGACCTGAGTCGAAACGATCCCGAAACGCTGAAACCGACGGGCGGACCGGTCAATCTGGATGCGATCGGAGCAGAGACCTACGCCACGGTTTATGCGCTGGTTGAATCGACCCAGGAACGCGGGATGCTCTGGGCGGGAACGGACGACGGCCGTGTCCACATCAGCGGTGACGAAGGTGGTTCATGGCATGAGATCACGCCTTCGAACCTCCCCGAATGGACGATGATCAGCGGGATCGAGCTGTCACCGTTCGATGCCGGCACTGCGTACCTGGCAGGCACGCGATACAAACTCGATGACTTCCAGCCCTATCTGTACGTCACCCGCGACTACGGTCAATCTTGGACGAGGATCAACGACGGGATTCCGGCAGATGATTTCACCCGGGTAATTCGGTGTGATCCGACCACTCCCGGCGTGCTCTATGCCGGAACCGAAACCGGCGTTTATGTCTCTCTGAATGACGGGCAGACGTGGCAGCAGTTCCAGCTCAATCTGCCGGTCACGCCGATTCATGAATTGCTGGTCAAAGGCAGCGATCTCATTGCAGGTACCCACGGTCGATCGATCTGGATTCTCGATGACCTGACGCCGCTGCGAGCCCTTGCGGCAGGCAAAGTGAGCGGTGACACCCATCTCTTTGCGCCGAGAGACACGATCCGCGTATTGCCAGGAGTCGATTGGTCCGGAAACGTTACCGGATCGGTCAATTATCTCGCAGGACGCGGCGGCTCTTACCTTTGTGCTTCGACAGCCGATGGCGAACTTGTGCGCACGCTGCTCGACGTCGGAGAGAATCCGCCGCGTGGTGCGATTGTCACCTACCGCCTCGCGTCGGCGCCTGAAAAGCCGATTTCTCTGACCTTCCGCAATCAAGCGGGCGAAGAGATTCGATCGTTTACGAGTCGCACCGCGGACGATCCAACGCTCGCCAAAGAACGACGAATTCCGGCCGATAAAGGGTGGAACCGCTTTGTCTGGGATCTTCAACACGCACCTGCGACGAAGATCTCAGGGGAGGATCCTCCCTCGAAGGAGACCATTCCCGGACCTTTCGTGGCACCCGGCACGTATAACGTCATCCTCAAAGCCGGCGATATCGAAGAGACTCGAGCCTTTACCGTGGTGAAGCCCTCTGTGATCGAAACGAGTCAAGCCGATCTGGACGCGCAGTACGATCTCCTACTCCGAATGCACCGGAAGATCGACAGTACTGCCACGACAATCAATCGAATGCGCGATCTACGTCTTCAGCTTGACGGTTGGGCGAAGCGCGCCGAGAAGTTGACTGGGGCAACCGAAGTCGCGAGCAAGGCGAAGAGTTTGAAGGAGCGGTCGCTCGAACTCGAGAAACTTCTGCTCGTTCCTGATCTTCGCGATGGTTGGGCAGATGGGATCAACAACGGGGCACGCCTGTTTGAAAAACTAACGGATTTGCCGGCAGTTCCCGCTTTGGGTGACTACCGTCCAACCGATGCGACCGAGGACGCCTTTGCTGATTTTTCGGCGCGCATCGATGCCGTCATAGCGAACTTCAATGAGTTCGTGACCTCGGAACTCCCGGGTTTCAACGCACTGATCGCGTCAAGTAACCTGACAAGCGTATCGCCGATTCCGGCATAAGTGTCTCGTAACGACTCCGGGGAAAAGTTGAAAAGCGGACGGACAAAGATGTCCGTCCGCTTTCTTCGTGATTTGAAACGTCAGATTGGGGATTATGCCGCTGGTGTACCTTCGGCCTCGGGCGAAGCCGCCTGGAGATCGCGGGACAGGTAGATCGTCACCTTCGAATTGTCATCGCCATCCTTCTCGACAATCGCGATACCGGAGTAACCGGAATCGTTCAGCTCGTGCAGGGCAATGTAGACCTTGTTATCAAGCACGACACCGCCAATGTCACCACAGGCGATGTAGTTCTGAATGTTCTGGGCGCTCTCGTGCACGTTGATCGCGTGGGCTGCCGTGAAGAGATCATCGAACTTGACGTCGATCTCCGCGGTCTCCGAGTACTCGACAGGTGCGGCGTTCAAAGAACCCTTGGTATCTTCGGAGGCCGGCATTTCGTCGTCATCGTTGAGCCGTGGTCCCACGTCGTCGAGTGGGTAAGCCGGATTGGGATCGAGATCAGCACACGATCCCATATGGATATGGGCAGGGTGGTTAACAATCGCATTTGGAGTTTCAGTGGCGTCCTGTGCCAACACGCCGCCTGCAATTCCAAGCGAGAAGACTCCTGCGACTGCGATCATGCTGAGACGGGCTACTCGTTCCTTCAAATGAACCATTGTCTTGCCTTTCCGTTCTTTACGAAGCCATTCCGCCGGTTCTCAAGTGAACCTGGAATTCCAAAAGTAATTTGAGAGACTCCGGTTATCGATTTTTGGTTTCGTCGTCTACTGGATCAGGGTGGTTGTCACGAGGAGATGAGCCATCTCCATCGGCGTGACCAGCGTCACTTTTCGGTTTCACCGGATTCCGCCTGTCGTCCGAATTTCCGAATCCGTCCTGGGACTTTTCACCTCGTTCGGCGTCAGGTATGGTCTGCTCGTCCGTCGGTGTTTGTATTCTCATCGTGCGTCCATTACTCCACTCCTCTTCAACTGCCGGGCCCGGCTAAGAATGCAGTGCACGTTCCGTGCCAAAAGTTGAGCCGTTTCGCCCGCCATTAGCGAACGGTCGAAGGTAGAATCCGGAGTTCGGCGCGGTACTTCGCCACGGTCCGCCGAGCGATACGGTAGCCCTGATCCTGCAGAAGATCCCGAATTCTCATATCGGAAAGCGCCTGACCACTCGCGGCCTCTTTTTCGATGATCTCCTTGATGACATCTTTGATGCTCAGTGATGGCGTGAAAAAGTCACTGAACGGGATAACCTTCCGATTTGGCAGCATCACATACTTGTTTGCCGTCGCTCGGCTGACCGTGGATTCATGCACACCAACCTGCGCGGCGACATCGGAGCGGGTCAATGCCCGCAGTTCGCGCACACCCTCTCGCAGGAAATCCTCCTGCATCTGACAAATACAGACGCTGATCCGGAGAAGCGTTTCTCGCCGCTGCTCCAATTTGCTGATGAATTGCCGCGCACGCATAACCGAATCGCGAATATGGTGGCGATCCTCCTCGGACGCTTCGATGACCACATTACCAGCTACAGCCTGGGTCGATTTGCGCCGCAGTTGTTGCGCCAGGTCTTGATAGAGATCGTTCACCCGAAGTCGGGATTGACTGTGACCAACCACCTCCACGTTCAATTCATTCTCATGAATGCTGATCAGAACGTCTGGCACAACCAGAGGCGTTTGTGCCTGTTGCTGCCAGGATCGGCCTCTCGAATCCTGTAGCGGGTGAGGACTGAGAAATGACCGGACAAAGTCATGCGCTGCCGAAATTTCATCGACCGTTTCATGGAGATCACGGGCGAGTTGATGGTACCGATGCGCCGCCAACCCCGGGAGATGCTGATCGACCAATACTTCCACCAGGGATGAAATTTCTGTTCCATCCTCTCGGAGGAATCGAATCTGTAACAGCAGACTCTCTCGCAAATCGCGGGCCGCAACCCCCGACGGAGCGATCTCCTGAATGACCGCGAGCACGCGTTCCACGTCGGCGATCGAGCGTCTGGCGGCACGCGCAATCTCAGCGACTTCAGATGTCAGAAGCCCACGTTCATCGATACCACTGACGATCATCTCTGCGATGAGATGATCCTCCTCTGGCAGCACTGCGCGCGCATCAGAGAGCAATTGACCCAGCATGTCATAGTCCCCGGCGATAAGCGAAACAGCATCGAACTCTTCATCGCTGGAAGGTTGAGATGGGAGCGCATCGAACCGGTCGTTCTCGTCTTCGCCGACGGGCTGAGGTTGAACCACGTGGTCAATCAAACAAGTGGTGCAGGTGCCGTGCTCGAGCAATTTGCCGCAGACCGGGCAAATCGGTTCTTCGCCAACCTCCAGGGCCGGATTTGAGGTCATTTCTGTGGTGATCACCGTCTCCAGCTCCTGGGACGAGAGATGAAGCAGATAATTTGCCTCGATCAATCGAGGAAGGTTGCGCTGCCGTTGTTCCTGATCGAAATCGAATCCAAGTTCCATCGCAGCCACGAGCTTCCCCTTTTGTACGATCCAGGCCACCCCTCGGCAACTCAACCAGAGCCAGGGAGTATCTATGTGCATCCGCCGATCGACGTTTCAGTGCTCTATGTGCAAGCAGCGTGCCAACGATGAGTCCGTATCAAAACGGTGGCACAATTCATGCCTCACGTACTCTTAAAATAGCATTCCCCCATTTCAATCTGCGCGTTAAAAATGGTTCGAACTGATCCTGCGCGCCCGGTCGCGCCGAACCCGTCAGCGCGAAACCGGAAATCGGGCTCCCCCCTGCGCTAAATTCACCGCATATCGATCAAACCGGGCGGCCAACTATTGACGAAATTACGAATTGTTCAAGTACACTGAAGAGACCGGACGTAACCGATTCGGTCCGACATTAAATCGATGGTCGCTCCGTCTGCTTACTAAGGAACAAACCAACGATGTCACGCGTGTTGATCGCCGACGACGATGCCTCTCTCCGTGGAACGCTTCGTGAACTCTTGACGGACGAAGGCTATGAAGCCGCCGAAGCGGCCGACGGTGAAGAAGTTCTGGCGGCTCTTGCCGCCAACAGTTCGGATCGACCTGATCTCGTCATCATGGACATTCGGATGCCAGGCAAGAGCGGGCTGGACGTACTGCGTGAACTGCGCCCCTCCCTGGGCCCGCAGTTGCCGGTCCTGGTCATGACCGGGTTCGGCTCTTCAAATGTTGCCATCGAAGCTATCCAACACGGGGCGTACGATTACATTACGAAACCATTCGATCTTGACGACATTCTGGCAACAGTCCGCCGGTATTTCGATTGGCAAGAACTCAATCAACAGGTAGTCCAACTTTCAACCCGGCTTTCCGGAAGTGAAAATGACTCGTTCATCGGAAACAGTCCCGCCATCCAGGAGGTCTACAAGACGATCGGACGGGTCGCCCGATCGGATGCCACCGTCCTGATTACAGGAGAGACCGGTACAGGCAAGGAGCTGGTCGCCACCATCCTGCACCGGGCGTCGAGTTACGCCCGTGGGCCGATGGTGAAAGTGAATTGCGCCGCGCTGCCTGAAACACTCCTGGAAAGTGAACTCTTCGGTCACGAAAAGGGCGCATTCACCGGTGCCATCGCCCAGCGTAAAGGGCGCTTCGAAATGGCAAACAAGGGCACGATCTTCATGGACGAAGTCGGCGAGATGACCCTGAGCACTCAGAAGAAGCTGCTGCGCGTGCTCCAGGAGCGAGAGTTCGAGCGAGTCGGCGGTTCCGTTACCGTAAAGGTTGATACGCGGGTTATCTCTGCGACGAACAAACATCTGCACGCCGAGGTCGATGAGGGCCGGTTTCGGGAAGATCTCCTCTATCGTCTCAACGTGATCGCTATCCACCTTCCCCCGCTTCGCGAACGGGGGGACGACATCCAGCTCCTTGTGGAGCACTTTCTGCACAAGCACCGCCATCTCCCGGGATCCGAACCAGCTCGAATGAGTCAGTCGGCGATGCACGTACTGTTAAGCCATTCCTGGCCGGGAAACGTGAGGGAACTGGAGAACGTCATCGAGCGTGCGGTCATTCTTGCCCAGGGTGGTGTGATAACCGATCGTCACATCGACTTTTCCGGAGGTGTTTCCCGTCAGGTGGTCAATATTCAACAGGCGCTTCGTGAAGGCAAGAAGTTGCACGAGCTCCTGCATGATGTCGAGAAGCAGGCAATCGAGGACGCGCTTAAATTATCGAATGGCGACTCCGTCGCGGCCGCGATCATGCTGGGAATCGATGAACGCGAACTCGGCGATCGTATCAGGCGCATCAATGCTCAATGAACATTCGACCGGGCGGTTCGTGTGAACCGCCCGGTCGTTGAATTCTGCTCGGGCGGGAGGGTTGACTGTGGCGTTCCGATGACTCCTGGGGATTCGAAGTCGCAACTCGGTGGAGTCCGTTACGACTGCTTGTGTAGAAAGAGGTCACACCAGCGTGTGAAAGCCTCGAGCAGATTTCTTACCGATCCGGGCACCATTGCCCGTGCAACATCCTTCGATGCACAATCCGGGCCACCGTCGAAAAACGCAAAGATACCCGTCAACACTGGCACCGAAATTGCACACGTGCGGCGAACGAGGTGTAGTTGGTTGCCTCGGAGTCGGAAAGTGGTCGAATCACGCAGTCCATGACAACAAAAATTTCAACTGAACATGATGCACCGATCGTGCTGATCATTGAGGATGAACACTCCTTTCGCGAAGCGCTGGAAATGGCGATTAGCGATGAAGGGTATTCTGTCGTTTCCGCGACCAACGGCGAGGAGGCTCTCCAACTGCTAGAGCGACTACAGCCGGACTTGATACTCATGGATGTTCACATGCCGGTGATGGATGGTATCGAGTTTCTCAATCTGTACCGTTTCAGGTATGTCAACCGTGTCCCGATCATTGTCTGCTCCACGCGTTCCCGGAGGTCCGAGTTCGATGTCTCCGGAGTCGTGGCTTTCATGAGCAAACCGGTCGATATTGACGACCTCCTGCAGACTGTTCACAACCACATCAAACGCGCCGGCTAAAGATCTGGCCGTTAGCGTGCGCCAGTAACCCCAGGCTATCTCACCTCTGAGCGTTTCATTCGCTTGAGCTCGTCTACGATCCGCTTCACATCCTGCGCCCGGCTCCGATCGATCACAAGGAGTGCGTCCGGTGTATCGACGACAACCGTATCCTCCTGACCAATCAGGGCGACCAGTCGCCCAGTTTCCGACCAAACGACGCAGTTCCTCGATTCGATTTGGACGAGGTCTCCCTTGACACTGTTCCCCACGGAATCGTGTTCGATCAGTTCACCGAGACCGTGCCAATCGCCGACATCCGACCATCCCATTTCTGCAGGCACAACGGCGACCTTCGGTGCATGTTCCATGATCCCGTGATCGATCGTCGATTCCGCCAACCCCGACCAGACCTGCGCAACTATCCGATCGCGGTTGGGTGAATCCCACGCCTCGCCGATTGTTTGGAGACCGGCGTAAAGATCGGGCATCAACTGCGACATCTCGTCAAGAAAAGTCGTCACCTTCCAGACGAACATACTGGCGTTCCAGAGGAAGCGGCCGGACTCCACATAATCAGTTGCTGTCTGCAGATTCGGTTTTTCCACAAAACGCGCAGTGCGGAACGAGGTTCCATTCTCATCGCTGGCAACGACCTCTTCTGTCCGCTCGATGTATCCGTAGCCCGTTTCGGGTCTGGCGGGATTCAGACCGATGGTGCACAACCACTCGTTGCGAGCGCAGACGATTGCGGCTCTCACCGCGTGTTCGAATGCTGTGAGATCAGTCACATCATGGTCGGCCGCGAAACTCCCCATTACAGCTTCGGGATCATGACGAGCAATGAGCACTGCGGCGAGTCCGATCGCCGGAGCTGAACCTTTGGGCGAGGGTTCGACGAGGATATTCTCTTCAGGCAGGCCAGGCAATTGCCTGGCAATCGCGGCGGCATGCGCAGGCCCGCAGACTACGAGCGTCCGCTCGGCGGGTGCGAGGGGCTGAAGCCGATCGACAGTTTGCTGGAGAAGTGACCGTTCTCCGGTCAGTGGAAGCAAAAACTTCGGACGGGTTGGACGGCTCAGCGGCCAGAGTCTCGTTCCCGATCCACCCGCCGGAATGACAGTCCAGAAAGAACCCGGCTGACTCTTCGAACTTTGGAACAACGCTCCACTCCTCTCACTGCCGGGTTCACATTACACTCTGAATCAGGCAATCATAGACTGCGCGAACGCTGCCGTATTTTTGGGCCGCCCAACTTTTCGACGATCGGTGAGGCTACCACGATGGCGTTTACCGCCCCAGGACCATTGAAACTCTCGCCGCGCCTGGACGCCAAACCGTGGGGCGCTCGCAGTCTTGAACAGTTCGGTTTTCGTTTGCCACCTGACGAGAAGATTGGCGAAGCTCTGATCACTGCCTCCGAGGCAATTGTCTTGAATGGCCCTGCAGCGTGTCGGACTCTTGGCGACATCGTTTCCGAGAATCCAGCTCGGGCGATTGGTGAACTGGGACTCGAGGTGACGCATGGCCTGCCACTCTTTCCGATCCTCATTAAATTGATTGACGCCTCGGAGAATTTATCGATTCAGGTTCATCCCACCGATGCCAAAGCCCCATCCGGAAGTCTCGGCAAAACCGAAGCCTGGCACATTTTGGACGCTCACAAAGGCGCCCGGCTCTTCCTCGGTTTCAAGGAGGGGATCACCGTCAACGACATCGAACGGGTCGCCCGGAGCGGTCGATCCACCGCCCACCTGATGCGCTCTGTCGACGCGGTTCCGGGAATGACGGTCTTCCTCCCTGCAGGAACCGTTCACGCGCTTGGGGCCGGGGTGCTGATTTACGAGATTCAGCAACCCTCCGGGATCACGTATCGCCTGGATGATTGGGGACGAGTCGATGCAAACGGCATGGGGCGCGAATTGCACATCGATCAAGGAATCGCTGTGATCAATCTCGATTCGCGTCCAGTCGCAATCCCACCACGACCACTTCCCATCTCGGCCGGCACACGAACGGAATTGGTCCGGTGTTCGCTCTTTTCCGCTGAACGGATCACCCTGCCCGCAGGCGAATCTGTTGCACTCGACGGCGGCATGGCACCGCAGGTGTTCACCGTGATCGCAGGGAGCTCGACAATGTCGGCCGACGGCGAGGAGGTCGCGTTAGCAGCGGGCGAAAGCGCCGCGTTGCTCGCAAATTCGGCCGAATCGACTCTCACGTCCATTTCCGACTGTGTGATCCTGCGCGGATGGCTTGATCAAACTGCGTAATCGGGTCCGCTTGCGGCTACATCGCGAGGATTTCGGCGAGGCGGCAGAGATCTCGCGGGACTTTGACGACCGGTTTGATCGCGAGTTCAGATGGCACGAGATCGATCCGTCCTCGAACCAGCCCTGCCATCAGCCCGGATTTACCATTCACAATCGCATCGACCGCAGCGGCCGCGGAACGGGTAGCCAGTAGACGGTCGAACGCGAGTGGCGGACCACCGCGCTGAACATGCCCGAGCACGGAGAGTCTCGCCTCGTATTCGTTCGATTTATCCAACTCGGCCGCGAGATCGATTGCCCTGAGTTCGCTGCCCTCAGCCGCAATCACAATAAAGTGTGACTTGTTGGCCTTATATGCAGCGTGGAGCGATTGAATCGCCTCTTCCATCGTGACCGGCTCCTCCGGAGTGAGGATCAGTTCAGCACCGCTCGATAGACCGGTCATCAGGGCGAGATACCCGCTTTTCCGTCCCATCACCTCCACCACAAACGCACGATGATGCGAAGAGGCGGTATCGCGAAGGCGGTCAACCATCTCGAGCGCGGTGTTGAGCGCGGTATCGACCCCAATACTCGTATCAACCTCGGCGAGATCGTTATCAATCGTTGAAGCGACGCCGATTGTGGGCACTCCTAATTCGTGCATCGCCAGCGCACCACTCTGAGATCCGTTCCCGCCTATGACAATCAATCCATCGAGACCGTGCGCCTGCATTTGATCGAGCGCGATCTGCCGCCCTTCCGGGGTACGGAAGCCTGCCGCCCGGGCACTGCCAAGCAACGTCCCACCTCTGGTGATGAACCCACCCACGTCTCGAATATCGAGTGGGCGAATATCGCCATCCATGAGCCCCTGATACCCACGGTAGACTCCGGACGTCGCGACTCCGCGATCGGCGGCGATTCGAACGACGGTTCGAATCGCCGCGTTCATGCCCGGCGCATCGCCACCACTAGTAAGAACACCGATTCGACGCATTGTGAGCCTCCGTAAACTGCCAGTCGAGGGACGTCGCGGGTACTGTGGGGCTAATTCCGTTCAGGACGTCCCTGCCAGTAACAGGATGCCTGTTTTCGCATGGACCGGCCATTGCAGCATTTGGACCCGGCGTTGCAGGAGTGTCACATCTTTGGAACATGACGATGAAGGAGACGGCACCATCAATCCTGTTGAACCTCACGGGAGAATGGTCAGTGCGGTGGCCATGTTATCGATAAAGACCGACCGCAC
>Ga0105046_10018120_pt1 | contig 10732 bp, 11 predicted proteins | sample MAT03_FD_78385 | JGI IMG/M metagenome (GOLD analysis project Ga0105046, IMG submission 78385) | Freshwater microbial communities from Lake Fryxell liftoff mats and glacier meltwater in Antarctica - MAT-03 (megahit assembly) | ecosystem: Environmental > Aquatic > Freshwater > Ice > Liftoff...
CCATTGCTTTTGAGCGTCTGGTTCAACGTATTTTGCGTGAAAGTGGCTTCGTTCAAGTTGAGGTGACAAGACGTACAGCTGATGGAGGAATTGATGGAAAAGGTATTATGAGAGTAAGTGGTCTCATCAGCTTTCCTGTAATCTTCCAGTGTAAGCGATATCAAGGTAACGTGAGCTCAAGTCATATTCGAGACTTTCGAGGCGCGATGTCAGGGCGAACTGATAAGGGCCTTTTTGTAACGACAGGCCGCTTCACACAAGATGCTAAAACAGAAGCCACCCGTGAAGGAACTACTATGATTGATTTGTTAGATGGAAATGATTTAGTAGACAAACTCAAGGAACTCGGACTTGGAGTTAAATCCGAATTAGAAATAAAGCAAATAGAAAAAATCACCGTTCAGGAAGAGTTTTTTAGAAACATATAGTTTCCATCATTCTCCCAACGCTTGGTCAGACGCGCTATAATCTCCCATGAGACCCTTTCTTTAGGAGTGTTGTATGCGTCTGACGAAGATCGTTGTGCTGAGTCTGTGGGCCTGTGTGCTCTTAAGTGCGTGTCAACAGCAAACGTCGGTACTCCCAACGGCAATCAGCATCGAGAGCGCTCAAACGGCTGCCGCACAAACCCAGGCCGCTCTGCCAACCCCGACCCCAACGGCCACCGCACGCTTTCAATTCCCGGCCACCTTTACCCCGACTCCTTTTGACACACCGATGCCCACATCAATCACGCTGCAAGAAGAAAACAACAGCCGCCTCTACTATCTCTACAACAACGACTCAATCGCTGTGGTAAATGATGATGGCACAAATAACTCGATTGTCGTCACTCTCGGTGTCGGTCAGTCCATCAGCGAATATGCCCTCTCCCCTGATCAGACACGGATCGCCTTCATCGCACCGGGCGCGGGCAGCGGTCGTGAGGTCTACACCAGCGACATCAACGGCATGAATGTTCAGAAGGAGTCTTGCCTGGGCTATGCCGATGTGCGCAGCGTGACCTGGACCCCCGATGGGGCACAAATCGTCTTTTTTGCGGCGTCGGCTTCTGGTGGCGCGGGCGATATTTATATCCTACAGAGCAGCAATGGGCAGGGCTGCCCCAACAGCAACAGTCAGCGCATTCTCGCCCCGATCCAGGCGCGTGATTTTCGCGGTATGACCTTTAATCGGATGGGAACGTTCTTGTTCTATGCTGGGGGCGGCGGCTCGATTTACATCTGGGATATGACGACCAATGCCCGTTACCTCGCCAGCGCAGAGCCCGCCTTCGGGCCAGATGGCCCAATGCGTCAGAATCCTGTGACCGATGAGCTTGCCTTTTTGCGCCAGTCCATTAACGGAGCCAACCGCACAGGCAGCCTTGTACGCATCCCCGATAGCACTGTCGCACCAGAGACACCGATCCAGATTCTCGGTGATCCTTTTGATGCCCTGGATATACGTTGGAGCGGGGACGGCACATACCTCCTGATGATGACGCCCGCAAGTGTTATCTACCTTGATATTACGCTCAATCGACTGGCTGAACTGCCTGTAACGGGCCTGCGCCTGCCCGAAGCGGCTTCTGCCAATCGCGATGGCATTGCCTACACAGCCTATGACGCCAAAAATGTCATCCAGATTTACATTTATGACCTCAACCGCGAGGAGGCCCGTCAGGTGACGAAAAATCCCGATGGCATCATTCGCAGTATTGTCTGGGTGGAGCAGCCGAGTTGAGTATCAGGAATGCCCAGAGGTTCATCTGCCCCTCATTCGCGCCCTGCGAGTCTTCTCGCTACAATCGAGTGAGACTTTGCAGAATATTTCATGGGAGGCATATATGCAGCGGCGCAAATTCCTTGTGCACGGGACAGCTCTGGCGCTTTTAATCTGGGGAGCCGTAGCAGTCTCAGCGCAGGACGAAAATTATATCGTTCAATCCGGCGACACCTTGACCAGTATCGCGCAGCAGTTCAGCATCTCCACCGACGCCATTCTTGTACGCAACGGCATGACCAACGGGAGCTATATCCGGCGCGGTCAAACGCTGATTATTCCTGTGGGCGGCGTCGCCATGCCCCTGGAGCACACAGTCCAACCAGGTGAATCGCTGACTGCGATTGCCAACCTGTACAGCACCACCGTGGAAGCCCTGGCGGATGCAAACGATATGACAGCCGCCACGCGCATTGTCCCCGGCCAGGTTCTGATGCTGCCTGCAACGGGCGGTCCCAATCTGGGGCAGGGCGGTGGCGAAGTGGTTCTCGGCCCAGCCAACTATGAGCGCCTTCACACCATCGATATTGGCGAGGATTTGCGCTCAATCGCCACGATCTACGGCACCACATGGGACGTTCTGGCTGTCGCCAATGGAATTACTATGCCCAACTATGTTCAGGCGGGCATGGTGCTGCGCATTCCGGCAGCAGGCGCAACGGGCGGCCCTGTTGTCACGCCCACCCCGACCACGCCGATGCCGATACCCATCCCGTTCCCCATCACACCGCGTACCACTGTGAACGGCTATTACTGGGTGCAGCAGGGCGATACGATGTTTGCGATTGCGTCCGAATTCAACGTCGATATTTACAACATCGCCCGCGCCAACGGCCTGCTGAATCTCAATGCGATCTATGCAGGACAGGCACTGTTCATTCCAGGGCGATAATCTCACCACATTGCCAATACATGATATATAATTATGGGCGGCCTAGCGGGTCGCCCATCGTCTATTGACCTGAACGAGATGTAATGAAAAGTCTTTTGTCCCCTCTATGGCTGTCGCGGCTGCTTCTCACCCTCTTGCTCTTTGGAAGTGCCGAGATTCTGCCCTGGGCCTCTCTGGAGCACACCACGCTGGCGGATTTGCTGCTGCGCGGCGTTGGTTATGGACTGCTGGTGATTCTTCTACTCGATCTGGCGGTTCGCTATCGCGTGCGCGATCTCTTCGATGCAATGGCCCTGATCGCCCTGATCGGTCTGCTGGCAAGTCTACTCATCACACCAGATGTCACCTACGCCGATTTTCCTCGCACGCTAGCGACACGGGCGCTCGGCAGCCAGACAATCACGACAGCGATTGCCCTGGGACTCTTCCTGCTTCTCATCCATGCAATCCCGGCCTATCGCAGTCGTGCTCTGGCGGGTTTGGCCTGGATCGGTTTTTACTGGGGAACGTGGATGCGCTGGACGCCGATTTATGGCACACTCTTTCAACAGCCTGTCCCGCTCGGCCAGATGTTTGCCGTCATGGGTATCTGGATGGGCAGCGTGCTTTTCATCTATGGCATGCTGCTGCGATCACGCGCCCCCTTCGATCCGAATACCTTTCGTCTGCCGCTGACCCCATTTTTGCTGCTGGCTGCGGCCCTGCTTAGTCTGTTCGGTCTCCAGGCGTCCCGTCGTTTGCTTGATGCGACAGCGCTGTTTATCACACTCATTCTGATAGGCTTCTCCTGGGTTGTCTTATGGTTTCGGCGCAGTCCACAGCATGCCACCCTCCTTGAGACGCATTTCCCGATTCAACCCCCACCCGCCCGCTGGTTCTTTCTGGCTGGGACGCTGTTCAGCGCGATGACAATTCTTGCCTATCATCTGCCCCTCGTGGGCGATATTGAGCACAATCAACTCTGGATCATGGAGATTGGTTATGCCGCTGTGGGCCTTATCTGGCTGCCTGCGATGGCCTGCGTGATTGCCGTGCATGGCATTGATCGCGTGATGCGCTCCCGCCAATTTGAGCTGTGAGGGTTTGACCTTCTCTCGGCGTAAGACATCCTCCATAATGCACACCGATCATGGCAGTACGTCATTCTGGATGCCGTTCGGAGAATTTATGTTGAAACGTCATGGGCTGCTTTTTGCTCTGCTGGTGATGAGCCTTAATCTTGCCATCAGCCGCGCACAGGACTCGCAGTCTCTCACGATCTTTGCCGCCGCCTCGCTCACCAATGCCTTTCAAGACATCGCTCAAAGCTTTAAAGCAGATCATCCAAATACAGAGATCGTCTTCAACTTTGCCTCCTCTTCTGATCTCGCCGCCCAGTTGGCCGAGGGTGCGCCCGCCGATGTCTTCGCCAGCGCCAATAATACCCAGATGACCGCCGCCCGTGATGCTGACCGCATTGCAGGCACACCGCGCACATTCGCGGAAAACCGTCTCGTGCTCATCGTGCCCGCCGACAATCCGGCCAATATTACTACGCTGCGCGATCTCGCCAATGGGGGCATAAAAATTGTCATTGCCGCGCAAGCTGTGCCCGTGCGCACCTACACCGATACAATGCTGGAACGTCTTGCGGCGGATGCCGCCTATGGGGAGACCTATCGCGCCGCTGTGATCGCAAATGTCGTATCGGAGGAGCAAAATGTCCGTCAGGTCGCGGCCAAAGTCGCGTTTGGCGAGGCCGATGCAGGCATTGTCTATGTCTCGGATGTCACGAGCGATCTTCGTGAGCAGGTCACGGCCATCGCGATCCCTGATGATCTGAATACCATTGCCACTTATCCCATTGCCATCACCAGCGACGCGGCCAATCCTGAACTCGCGCAGGAATTCATCGATTTTGTGCTCTCAGATGCGGGGCAGGATATTCTCGTCACGCAAAATTTTATCTCTGTGCGGATGCCTGATCTGCCGCCTATCATCCAGAAGATCGCGCATGTTTGGGCTTTCGTTTGCGCCATCCTTCCGACACCAAAATGTCGGTCTGTGGAGAACTGAACTCTCACCCGATGACTCAAAATCGAGACCCAAAACACACCACGCCTGCTGTCTCGTCCTCATCGATTCTCGTGTGGCTGATGGCCGCGATTGCGATCATCTTTCTCGTGCTGCCGCTGCTCTCGCTTGTGATTCGCAGCGTGCAAAATCGTGCCTGGGAGACTCTGCCTGAAGCGGGCATCCTGAGCGCGATTGGGCTGAGTCTGTTTTCCACAGCGATCACGTTGATTGTGACAATAATCTTCGGCACGCCGCTGGCTTATGTCCTGGCGCGGCGTCGTTTTCCCTTCAAATGGCTCATCAGTGTGCTGGTGGAACTGCCGATTGTGCTGCCCCCGGCGGTGGCAGGGTTGGCGCTGCTCATCACATTTGGGCGGCGCGGTGTGCTTGGCCCTGTGCTTATGGAGATTGGAATCAGTCTCCCGTTTACCCTGGCGGCAGTCATCATGGCGCAAACCTTTGTCGCCGCGCCGTTTTATATCCGTGCGGCATCGGTTGGCTTTCAAGCTGTGCCGCACGAGGTGGAAGACGCCGCCCGCGTCGATGGCGCAGGCGGTTGGAGTCTGTTCTGGTTTGTCACACTGCCTCTGTCATTTCGCCCCCTCACCGCCGGATTGATCCTGTGTTGGGCGCGGGCGCTGGGCGAATTTGGCGCGACGATTCTCTTTGCGGGCAGCTTGCAAGGCCGCACCCAGACCATGCCACTCCTCATCTACAATGTGATTGAACGCGATATTGACGCCGCCATCTGGACGGGTCTGATCCTGATCATGCTGGCCCTCTTCGCGCTGCTTCTGTCGCAGTGGCTGGCCCGCAGTATGCAGGATGAAAATCGCCTTCAATGACATGTTTACGAGATGTCTGGATTTATCCCTAAAAATTTCAACAACCATCACCCTTCATGAACCCTTCACAGCAACGCGATACGCTGCATAAAAAGATTAACCAGGGGGATTTTTATGCGTTTATGTCTGATAGCTCTGCTTCTGGCCTGCTGCGTTGGATTTGCAACGGCCAAGGACAACAAACCACTCATTCCGGAGTATTTCAGCGGTCAGTTTGCCTTTGGCGGCTCTAGCCGGACTTACGCGCTTGTACCGCCCAAAGATTTCGATCCCGAAAAATCCTATCCTCTGGTCGTTGTTTTTCACGGCGCGGGCGGCAGCGGCATTGAGATGCTTACTGGCACAGGATTGAAAGAATTAGCCTCTGAGCAGGGCTATCTGATTGCCTTCCCCAACGGCGTTGAACAGGGGTGGGGCTATCTCGATAAAGAGGAGCTTAATAGCGGCGATGTCTATACCGATGATTGGAATTTCTTCGCGGCTCTGGTCGATGATGCGGAAAATTATGCCCATGTCGATCAAAATCGCGTCTATGTGATTGGCTTTTCAAATGGTGGCTCACTGGGCTATCGCATCATGTGTGAGTATGCGGAACGGCTCGCCGGGGTCGTCGTAATCGCATCAACACTCAGCAGCTTTTCTTTCAATGAATGCGTGAACACCGATCCGGTGCCCCTCATGATGATTCTTGGCACAGCGGATCGCATATTTCCGTTTGGTGGCAGCGCTGAGATCAAGAGTGATGGGCGGCTGATCCTGCAATTTTCGTTCCAGCAGCAGATGTCATTTCTGGCACAGCATCAACGGTGCAGTCTTGCAGGTGGAACAACTCGCACTGTGAGCACAATGGAAAGCCCCATCCGTGTTGTGCGCGATTTTTACGATCAATGCACCGGCGGCGAGCCAATCCTGCTCTATGCCTTGATCGATTATGAGCATGGTTACGGCGGGTTAGCCAGCATCACGCTTGAAGATGGTGCGCGGGGAACACTCGAAAACGCGATGTTTGAGTTCTTCGCAGCGTATCCAGGCGCAGAAAAATAGTTGTCCTCTGTCACAGCCTCAGACATAACACATGAGGCTGTGCGATCACGACGCATATTTGAGAACGTTGTATCGGGTTTTACAATCTGGGGATTAATGCGCCGCCCTGATTCTATTCGTCAGGCTCCCAGACAAAACCTTGTCGTTTCTCAAACCACCAGACAAACACAAATTGTCTACTTTCCTTTTACTCTTTAATTGAAAGGGTTTTCGATATAATAGAGTTCTATACTGCCTCAGAGCGAGAAACAACCCGATGCCTGTCATATGTCAAGTTGACCCCACGCCTAAAGGCGGGGGCTTGCAGTTGGTCTGGAATTGTCACAGAAGCTGAATTGATTGCGATGGATCGTAAATTTGTCCAGATTCTCGACAGCACACCGCTTCCCTTGATCCATTTCATCTCACATGAACTTGATCTGGAGGCTGAACCGCCTTTTACGGCCTATTTGCGGGCCCAATGGGTGCGGCATCAAAAATTTGGCTGGTATCTGATTATCCAGAAACAGCAAAATCTCGTTGCCCGATTCATCGCGCAAATGGCTGGAACGATGCTACGCCTCCGCTTCCGCCTTATGGACGATGAAACCGCCGTCTGGACTTATTTACGCCGCATGTATCCCGATTTTGAGCCGTGCTCTATTCCCAAAGGCCCTGACACGCGCCACCCTTTTTCATCCCTGAGCGTTTAGGTGAAGTGCGTATAAGGATCACTCGCCGTATAGATGGCCGCTTTGAGAGTACGGGCCCGCTGGCGAATCTGTTCCTCTGACCATGTGCCATCACCTGTGAGCCATCCGCCCATCCCCACCGCGAAGGCCCCGGCCCGCAACAGTTCAATGGTGTTGCGCTCATTCATCGCGCCATTGCACATAAAACGCATATGGTCTAAGGGCGCAAAAAACGCCTTGAAATACTCAACCCCTAACGCCCCGATGGGGAACAGCTTGAGGAGTTCCAGACCCATCTCCCAGGCTTCTACGGCTTCTGTCGGTGTCATAACGCCGGGGATCATCGGGCGACCTGCCTCTTGCACCAGCGTCACAATGCGCGGCTGAAACGCGGGGGACACGATGAAATCCGCTCCAGCGTCCAGCGCGGCGCGGGCATCATCCTCTTTTAAAACCGTTCCCATGCCAACAGCCAGCGTATCGCCAAATTCACGCTTAAGCGCCCGCAGCGAGTCAAGGGGCTGCACAGAATTGATGGTCAATTCGAGGGTGTGAATCTCTTCTTTGAGCAGGGTTTCGGCCAGGGCAAGAACGACATCGGGCGGAAAATTGCCTCGTGTGACAACCACGACGCCATCTTGTTTAATGGTTTCGAGTAGGGGATGCATAATGACTCTCCATTTTTGATGTCGGAAAAGACGATATAGAAATTGGGATTGTAGGGGCACAGCGAGCCTGCAAAATCAAGGATGTGTAGGGGCGATCCGCTGGATCGCCCGCATGTGATGTAAAACGTGGTGTGCCCTACACAATCACATCCCAACAGGCTTTACTTCAATGCCTGTTCAATACGCGTCAGCATATCAGGCGACAGATCAATCTCAGCCGCTTTGACGTTTTCGGCCACCTGTTCCGGTTTGGTCGCACCTGTAATCACGCTGCTGATGCTCGCATGGCGCAGAAGCCAGGCCAGGGCTAGTTGGCCGCGTGTAATGCTGAGTTCTTCAGCCAGCGGGATGAGATTCTTCACACGCTGGATATTCTCTTCTGTCATAAAGCGATCCCGCAGCCAGCCCTCGCGATTGAAACGCGAATCTTCAGGAATGCCGTTGTCGTATTTACCCGTCAGCATGCCATTGGCTAGCGGCGAAAACGGGACAACACCAATACCGCGCGGAGCTGTCGCAGGCAGAATTTGGCCTTCAACCTTTTCGCGGCGCAGCATGGAATAATGCGGCTGTTCAACACGCGGCAGATGCCAGCCATAGCGCTCACAGACATCATAGGCTTCTACGATCTGCCACGCTTCCCATTCCGATGTGCCCCAATAATGCACCTTGCCCGCATCGATGAGGGTATTCATGGCCTGGGCCGTTTCACGAATCGGCGTGTCAGGATCAGGGCGATGGCAGAAGTAAATATCGATGTAGCCAGTTTGCAGGCGATCCAGGGTCTTATCGATGCTTTCGAGCAGATGTTTGCGTGAGAGGCCGCGATCATTAATATCATCGCTCATCGGCCAGAAGACCTTGCTGGAAATGACGAGCGTATGGCGGGGATACTGCCTGAGCACTGCCCCCATCTGCTTCTCAGCCTCGCCTTTGCCATAAATATCGGCCAGATCATAGAAGTTGATGCCCTGCTCATGCGCCTGTTCCACCACCTGACGGGCCAGGTCTTCCGCGACTTTGCCCTCACCAAAGTTAATCCACCCCCCAATTGAAACTGCACTGACCTTCAGCCCTGAATTGCCTAAGCGACGATAACGCATACGACGTAATCCCTTTGTAGACACAATCACGAGGGCTAGAATACCGCAAAGGCTCAGGAGGGGCAACGCAAAGCTCAAAGGGGACATTTTAAGAAGAGCAGTGTTTGATAAAACGCCGTAACACTATTTCACGAGTTCATCCCAAAAACGTTTGGCTTCAATTTCACGGAAGCCGCTTGGATTGATCACATAGGCTTTGCTCTGCATATACATCATCAGACGATGACTGCGAGCCTCTTTGAGGTGGCGAGCAACATCAGGCAGTACCTGGCGATCTTTGGCGATCATTGTGCCTTTGACCTCAACCCACACGCCTAAATCGGGCAGATAAAAATCGACCAGATAGCCCGCATCGCCAAGCGCTTCGCTTTCATAGAACCAACGAATATTGCGCTCATCAAGCTCTGCTGCAAAGCGAATTTCCAGTTGAGAGCGCATCTGAATACCCTTATAGATACCGGGCCGTGCTCCAGGCCGCCGTCCTGCGCCATGCTCTGGTGCGTCTGTATTGGGTTGGGCTTCTGCACGCGTCTTGATCATTTCTTCGCGCTTGAGCCGTTTGGCCTCGTCCTTTTCTTGCTGTTTCAAGGCTTTAGTTGCATCACGTTCTTGCTGACGGTGAAGGGATTGGCGCTCCTTTTGGCGGTTATGCAGCATTGTTTGAGTTGCTGTATCAGGCCAGAAGGGATGAAACCCAACACACTTCCAATTTTTACCAGACTCAGCATTAAGCAAAACATCAACGTGTTGAGCTAACTGTAAGATGTTTTGAGCAAAAAGAAGTTGTTCATCGTTTTTAGCCCATTGTTCCACCCATTGATCTACTGGATGGCAATTAATAAATATATTCTGCTTTTTGCTTCTCGCTTGGAACATGTACGGAGGTAAAGAGTCCACTTTAGGTGAAAGGATTTTGAGTATTTGTCTCTTTTGAGGATGTATTGATAATGTGCATTTAAAACATAATTCAAAAACTCTTCTCGAAAAACGTAGACAATGAACCTCTGCTGAAATATCAGCCGATTTGATTAGATGATGTTTAAAATTTAATTCTTTACATGTGAGATGAAGAGACGCATGTGTAAAACCAGCTACCAATTCTCCAATTGCCAACACCCGTTCACGAACTCCTATGAGATGTAACGCCTCATCAGGCACATCGAACGAGCTTGTATAAATATCTTCTCTCCGTAAAGCGGTGAGATCTGGCGCATCTGTAAAGGTAAATGTAAGTCGCATTTGAGGTTTTAGCCTTCAGGCTGATCTTTATCAGCAAGAGCCAAATTTACGCCGACTGTCATAGCTGTTGTTTGAATCACATTCCAATTAGGATGTCTTTGCTTCAGCAAATTTGCAGCAGCAGCATGATCTGGAAGGTCAATTCCTTTGGCTGTATAACGTACCGCATAAGACCAGGCAGCCATCACAATTTCTTGAGGGAGAAGATCAGGTGTTACAATGACATATTCTTGTACTGATGTTGCATAATTTTGCATAATAAATATTTGGCTGACTTTTGTACTCATCAAGGATGCCTTCGGGGGAATCAATACATAATGATAATTTTACAATACCTTCGCCAAAATTCAGAGTGCCTGAAAAAGCAGAGTTTTCGCCAAATTTTGGCACTTCCTGACCTTTTATAAGCCAAATTTTGGAGTCAAATTTGCTTCAAAAAGGCAGATTTGGC
>Ga0105046_10018123_pt1 | contig 10732 bp, 9 predicted proteins | sample MAT03_FD_78385 | JGI IMG/M metagenome (GOLD analysis project Ga0105046, IMG submission 78385) | Freshwater microbial communities from Lake Fryxell liftoff mats and glacier meltwater in Antarctica - MAT-03 (megahit assembly) | ecosystem: Environmental > Aquatic > Freshwater > Ice > Liftoff...
CGTGATCGTCAGCTCTGCGACCTTGGAAATCGACCGCTTCTCCGCCGTCTTCGATGGAGCGCCGGTGGGTCAGGTGTCTGGGCGCACCTTTCCAGTCGAGACGATCTACCGACCCCCGACCGCAGACGAAGTCGACATCGCGGACGCCATTGCCAACACAGTCGAAGAAATCACCAGCAAGGACCCGATGAAGGACATTCTCGTGTTTCTCCCTGGTGAGCGCGAGATCCGCGAGGCGGCCGATGCGCTCGCCGAGCATGCGTTGCCCCATACGACGGTGCTGCCGCTGTACGGCCGCCTCTCGCAAGCGGAGCAAGCGCGCGTATTCACGCTGCTACCCGAGCGTCGCATCGTGCTCGCCACCAACGTCGCGGAGACGTCGCTCACCATCCCCGGCATCGTCTATGTCATCGACGCGGGCCTGGCGCGGCTCAATCGCTATCTCGCCAGAACCGGGGTGACACAGCTACTGATCGAGCCGATCGCGCAGGCCAGCGCCGAGCAGCGCAAAGGCCGCGCGGGGCGCACACAGAGCGGCGTCTGCTTCCGGCTGTTCGAGGAAAAAGAGTTCGCGCTGCGGCCGGCGTTCACCGACCCGGAGCTCTTGCGGGTGGGCCTGGCCGGCGCCATCTTGCAAATGAAGGCGCTTGGGCTCGGTGACATTCGTGAGTTCCCGTTCCTCGACCCGCCGCCCAAGCGCTCCATCGACGAGGGGCATCGCGTACTGGAAGAGATCGGCGCCCTCGACGCTGGCGGTCAGCTGACCGACGCCGGCAAGAAGCTCGCGCGGCTGCCGCTCGATCCGCGTATCGGCCGGATGATTCTCGGGGGCGAGGCCGAGCGTTCGCTGAGCGAGGTGCTGGTGATCGCCGCGGCGCTGGGCATCCAAGATCCGCGTGAGCGCCCCCTCGCAGCGCAGCGCCAAGCCGATCAGGCGCATCGCCGCTTTGCAGACGAGCGCTCCGACTTCATCGGTCTCTTGAAGCTATGGCGCTTCTTTCGAGCCGAGACGCGCAACAAAACGCAGAACCAGGTGAAGAAGCTGTGCCGTGACCATTACCTCTCGTATCTGCGGATGCGCGAATGGTCCGACGTGCATCAGCAGTTGGCTGCCGTCGCGCGCGACCTGGGCTTTCGCGAGAACCCGAGCCCGGCGACCGACGAAGCGGTGCACCGCGCCATCTTGCCGGGCCTGCTCAGCCGCATCGGCATGTGGCACCCGGAGTCGCGCACCTATCTGGGCGCTCGCCAGACGCGTTTCGTGTTGCACCCCTCATCGGCGCTCGCGAGAAAGCCGCCGGCGTGGGTGGTGGTGGCCGAGCTCGTCGAGACGTCTCAGCTGTTTGGTCGCGTCGCGGCGGCGATCGACCCTGCTTGGCTCGAGAGCCTCGCTGGCGACTTGGTGCGCAAGAGCTATGGCGACCCGTACTTCGCCGAGCGCACCGCCGAGGTGATGGCCAAAGAGAGCCTCACGCTCTACGGTCTGCCCATCTCGAAAGAGCGTCGCGTCGCGTTCGGGCCGGTCGACCCTAAAGCCTCGCGCTCGATCTTCATTCGGCATGCATTGGTGCGAAATGAATACGCGCCAACGCCCACGCCGCCGTTCGTGCTGCACAATCGCGAAGTGTTCGCGCAGGTTCAGCGCCTGCGCGACCGCGCGCGCAGAAGCGACATGGCGGCTGACGAAGATGCATTGGCAGTCTTCTTCGAGGCACGCGTCCCGGGCCACATTCACAGTGGCAAAACATTGGATCGCTGGCGCTCCGAAGCGGAGTTTTCGAATCCCGCGCTGCTGGAGCTATCGCTCTCGGACGTGCTGCTCTCGGACGCAGACGAGCTCTCGCTCGAACGCTATCCCGAGTCGCTGTTGATCGGCGCGACGCGCGTCACGCTGACGTACCGCTTCGAGCCGAGTGAGGACGACGACGGCATCACCCTGACAGTGCCGATCGCCCTCTTGCCGCAGCTCACGCCGGCCGTGCTCGAGTGGATGATCCCCGGTTATCACGCGGAGAAGATCGCCCTCCTGTGCTTTGGTTTGCCGAAATCGGTGCAGCGCGCCGCTGAAATTGACCGGCCGCTGGTGACCGAATTGGCCGAAGCTTTGAAGCCCTTCGATGGAGAGCTGCTCTCGGCGCTGTCGCGAGCGATCTTCGAGCGAGCAGGCGTGCGTGTGCCGAGAGCGCATTCCGTGTTGGTGAGCTGCCGCCCTATCTGCGCTTCAATTTTCGCGTCGTTGATGGCTCCAAAGTAGTCGCTGAAGGTCGCGATCTACGGGAGCTCTCGGTCCGCCTGTCGGGGCGGGCGCGCGAGGCATTCCGCGCCGTACCGAAGGCGCAGCGGGAGCGCGCGGGTCTGACGATATTTCCCCGCGAAGGGCTGTCGCGAGAGGTCGAGCTTCCGCTCGCGCCCGGCGTTTCGATCTTCGGCTTCCCGGCGCTGGTCGAGACGGAGCGCGCCGTCGATCTGGTGGTGCTCGAGTCTCTCGCCATTGCAGATGCGTCGACGCGCCATGGCCTCAGGCGCCTCTTGCTGATTGCGCTGGCGACCACCATCGACGCCCTCGAGAAACAGCTGCCTGCGCGTATCGCCGCAAGCGTGCTGTCGGACGGCTCTGCCAAGCCACGCCGTCAGATCGCCGCGCGCGCGATCGACGAAGCGTTCTCATTGGCCGACGCCACCGCGTTCCCGCGCACGGAGCGCGAATTTCGTGAGCGTCTCGAGGCGGGTCACGCTCGGCTGGCGCCGACGCTGGCCGAGCTGGGTCGGCTGGCGCTCGAGGTGGCGACCGAGCTCGACCTCGCCCGTCAGACATTGCGCGCACTGACCGGTAAGCCTGGGGCGCCGAAGGCAGCGCTCGACGACGTGCGCTTGCAGCTCGAATATCTGGCTCCGCCGAACCTGCTCGATCACACGCCGCGTCAGCGCTTGCGCGCGCTGCCGCTGTACTTGCGGGCCATTCGTGTTCGGCTGGAGCGCCTGCCGAATGGGCCGCAGAAGGACCAATCCAAAGCGGACGCGGTGCGCCCGTTCTGGAAGGGTTGGCTCGACCAGCACCGTGCGCTGATCGCGCGCGGTGTTCCGGTAGAGGATGTCGAGGCGTTTCGCTATCTGATCGAAGAATACCGGGTGGCTGTGTTTGCCCCCGAGGTGGGGCCAGGCGTGTCGCTGTCGCCAAAGCGATTGAGTGAGGCGTGGGAGCAGCTCACGGCGCTCTGAGTCACGCCAGGGCGCGCTCAACCTGCTGCGCGATACAATGCGAAGAGCAGCGCTTTGGCGAAGCGCGCTGCCTGCTTCGAGCAGAGGTGCCCCTGGCCGTCGCCGTCCACACCTTGCCCGAGGCTCGGGCAGGCCTCAGTCGAGCGATTGGCCTGACAGATGCGCCACACGCCATCGACCTCGCAGCGCCGACCATTGTCGAGGCTCTCGATATCTTGAAGGTCGAAGATCGGCTTGCCTGCGAATGTCGAGAGCATCCACGAGCGCATCTTCATCTTCGGGGCGTTCTCGGCGATATCGTAGACGAGCGGGGGGGTGATGTGGAGCATCTGCGCGCCGCTCGCCTCCACTGCTTTCGCCACGCGCACGTACTCGCGCTCGACCTCTTCCAGATCGGCGTCGCGCACGTCTGCGTAGCCGAAGCTGAAGGCCATTACCCTGAGCTTGCCTTTGTGACGCTTCGCGATGCGCTCGACGAGCGCCAGCTTCTCGAGTGGTTTGCCGTTGTCGATCGGGCCAACGTCGTTGAACAGACCCCCATTCAACCCGGCGCCGATCTCGGCCTGGTTGGGTCCGTAGTAGTCGAACGCAAACCCGACCGCTTTGGCGCCGTCTTCCAGATCTTGGCCTACGGATTGGTGGAGATCAGGCTGGCCTTGGCCCTCAGCTCGTCCTTCGCAGCGGCGGGCAATGCGTCCCAGGCTTCGACGCCTGCGCAAGTCACCACGTCCATTCGGCCAAGTGCTGCGCTGGCCGTTCTCGCGGCGCCCTCTGGTGAGCTCTCTTCGACGGAGGCTGACTGCGCGCCTCGTCGCGAGCTCTTCTTGCCGGTGGCGCCCTGTCCGCAAGCGATCGACAGCCAGATACAACCCAAGAGACTCAGCGCTGCGAGCGGCTGCATGACTCGACCTCTAGCGCACGAGCGTGCACCCGAAGTGCCAGCTCCGGTCGCTCGAGTGATTGGCCGGGCCCTCGCTGTCGACCCGGCCAGTCGCTACGTCGACGTCCAAGAGCTCGGCGCGGCCTTGTTGCCGTTCGCGTCCGAGCGCTCGCGCGCTCTGTTCGGGCTCGAGCTGGCGAGCGCTGCCGGCCCGCCACGCTTTCGCCCGCGGCTCGAAGCGGGGGGCGCGGGCGGCGGTGACGAGACATTCGACGACGCGCCTCGTTCTCCAACTCCACGAGGCGATGCGGGCCCGCTGCCGCCGGTCTCGGTGACGCAGGACACCACGCGCAAAGCGACGGGTCTGTATCCGCATCCGGTGCGCGGTCGTGCGGCTCTTGACCGCGAGTCCGACGAATGGATCGTCGCACATCAGCTGTTCGCGCAGGACGCGGCGGGCGACCGCCAGCGCGCCATTCACGTGGCAGAAGAGCTGGTCGCGCGCAGCGCGGCGCGTCCCGCGTCTCCGGCCGTGGGCGAGAACACGCTGATCGCTGCGATCGGCTATCTTGCGCGGCGCGGAGCCATTGACTGGCGGCGCCGTGACGAGCTCGGGGCGCGAGCGTTGAGCTGGCCGGACGACGCCAACGCCCGCGCGACGCTGGATGCAGAGCTCGCGCTGGCGCTCGTCGCCAGCAGCGACGACGCGCGCGCCGCGCTCGCTCGGCTCGAGGGGGCGGCGACGACAGTCTCACCCGGCCTCGCCGTCGCCCACGCGCGGGCGCTCGCGCTGGCTGGCAGGGGGGCCGAGGCGAAAACCGCGATCGAGGGCGGCAAGCGTGGTTGCGATGGGCTCGCGCTGTCGTTCCTCGAAGCGACGCGACTCTCGCGCGTCGGCTTCGATTGATCTGGCCGGGTGCTCGCGGAAATCGAGACTGACGAGGCCGGGATTTTGGACGAGAGGTGTACGCGGCGACTCAGCGCAGCGCCAATGGCAGCCTGTTTGCCCCGACGATGACGTGGTCAAGGTCTCGCTGAACGAACACCACCGCCGCGAGCTCACCGCGCTGGGCGCGAATCTCGGGTAGCGCGATCTGCGTCTTCAACGCGGTGACTGCGGCACCTTCGTCAACGACAACCCCGTCAAACGACACGCCGCACCGAGCCTGCCAGCTCGGCGCTGGGCTCGGGCATGCCGCGCTGAGGCACCCGATCGCAAGCACACAGGGCCACGAGTAGCGGTAGACCAAGGGCGAGCCATACGCGCATCGAAAGGCCATACGCACGCGGGCAGCTGTGGTTTCTACCGCACACCTGCTAGTCTCTGTCCGGTGATCCATCGCGGCTCGGGACCTGTCATCTGGCTCTGGCTCGGGCTCGGGCTCGGGCTCGGGCTCGCGGCCGCCGGCTGCGGTCTGGGCTGCAACGACTCCGCCGATGTGCTCACCGCCTTCCCGCCAGAGCGCATCCCGACGCCAATGGTCTTCCCAGAGATGCGCCCCGAAACCCAGGCGCTGGCCGCCGAGCTCGCCTCGTTCGCCGATCCGGTCCCCACCGATGCCGAATACGCCCACCGAAGCTGGCCCAAGGCGACGAGCTTTGCGTTCTCGCTCAACGACAGCGAATTGCTGATGCTGCTCGAAGACCCGAGCCCAAGCGTGCGCGCATTGGTCGTGGACACCATCGTCGACCGGCGGCCGTGGCTTGCGAGCGCGATGCGAATCCGGGCAGGCGATCAGGGCGTCGTGGGTTGGCGGAAGAACGAGAAAGGCAGCTGCATTCCCTATGACAGCGTCACGGTTCAAGACCTGTTCTACGAACGCCTATGCCAAAGCGCAGCGCCAAGTGTGAAAGCGCTGCGCGAGGCAATGGCCGAGACGAACGTGCGAGCGCGCTGCTCGGCCCCCGACGATAGCGGCTGAATGCGACATCCGCGCGAGCGCCTCACCGTGCAGTGTCGGCCTCGGAGCCAAGGGAGCTGGGATCAGCCGTAGAATGCCGTAGGCTTCAGGCATGGCGAAACCCGTTTGTGTCGTGGTGGGCATCGGACCGAAGAACGGCGCTTCATTCGCGCGCGCGTTTCATGAGGCAGGTTATGCCGTCGCGATGCTGTCGCGCTCGACCGAGCTCAGCACCACGCTTGCGCGTGAGCTCGGCGACTCCAAGGCGTACGCGTGCGATGCCAGCAAGCCGGACGAGCTCGAGCACGCGCTCGCTTCCGTGCGCGCCGATCTCGGTGACCCGGAGGTGCTCGTTTACAACGCGGGCTCCGGCTCGTGGAAAGGCTTCGACGCGACCAGTGTCGACGAGCTGGAGCGCTCGCTCCGCATCAACGCCGTCGGTCTGCTCACGGCTGCGCAGCAGGTATTGCCTGCGATGCGCGCAGCCAAGCGCGGAAGCATCGTGGTGGTAGGCGCCACTGCCTCACTGCGCGGCAAGCCGCTGACGACCGCGTTCGCGGCAGGCAAGGCTGCGCAACGGAGCCTCGCCCAGTCGATGGCGCGCCAGTTCTGGCCCGAAGGCGTTCACGTGACGCTGATGATCATCGATGGATCCATCGGTGACGCAGGCGCCGCCGATGCCGGCAAGCAGCTCGACCCGCGAGACATCGCCAGCGCCGCAGTCGCGCTCACGCGCCAGCCCGCGTCGGCCTGGTCGTTCGAGGTCGATGTGCGTCCCCACCGCGAGCCGTGGTGACCTCGGAGTGAGGCGCTGCGGCACCGGCACGGCGATGACCTTCGAGGTGACACTCGGCAAGGCCGTCCGAGGCTCGATCGAGTAGAGTGCGCCAGGGCGCGGCCCGTTATACGCTTCGCTCGTCGGCCTCGTAGAGGCTTCGCGCGACAGCGCCGATTCGCTCGCGGTTCTCGAGCTTCTCCAGCAAGGCCGCGGGCAGCTTTGCTTCGCCCCTGAACGCGCCCCAGATCGCGCCCGCCATCGCACCGACCGTGTCGACGTCTCCGCCGCAGCTCGCGACGAAGCTCAGCAACGTCTCGAGTGGCTGTTCGAGAAAGCGGAGCGCGAGGTATACGCCCGTGATGCACGACTGCGTAGCAACGATGCCCATTCCCAGACGTGTCCGCACCTCGGTGGGGCTGCAATCGGCGCTCGCCTCGAGCCACCTGCGTGAAAGCGAAAGCCGCTCGACGAAGTTGGGGCTCGACGCGTGCATCTCCGCGGCCTCGAGGATCTCGAGCGAGCTCTTGGCCGTGAGCGCGCTGGCAGTCGCCAAAGCAACAATCGCAGCACCCTCGATCGCGAGCGGGTGGGCATGGGTGATTTTTGCTGAGCGTTGCGCGGCATTCAGCAATTGCGCTCGATCACGCCAATAGGCGAGGCCCACGACCGGGGCACGCATCGCGCCGCCATTGCCGAAGGAGCCCTCCGGATAGACCGAGCGGCTGGCGGCTTCCCAGCCAGCGCCCGCTCGGATCCGTTTCAGGACTTTCGCGGCCCCAGGACCGTAGCCGCGGCTCCAGCGGTAGCTCGTGGCAAACCGGGTTGCCACATCCGCTAGATCGAGCCGGCCGTTCGCGATCAGCGATTCGGCGAGATCCAAAGACATCTGGGTATCGTCCGTGTACCGCATGGCGCCCGATGGCGTTCTGCCGATCGCGCGCCAGAGTGCACGTTCGAGCAGCCCGCCCTCGTACGGTGCGCCGAACGCGTCGCCCAGCGCGAGACCGAGGAGGCAGCCCGTGAACTGATCGCGAGTCGGCGTCACGCGAGCTGAACCCGCGACGCATGCTTCTCGTTCCGGCGCGACGAAAATCATCGTTCGTCCCAGGCTGGCCGCAATTGGCGTATCGTTCGGCGATGTCGCTTCCGCTGGTCTCGGGCCGCTTCCTTCTCGCTTTGCTCGGCGGCCTCGGCGCCTTGGCGTGCGTGGCTCCGACCGATGACGAGGGCCAGGATCACGAGCGCGTCGGCGAAGTCAGCCAGGCTGTCGGAGCGCCGCTGCCCGAGGCTTTCTGCACGATCACCGTAGCCGGCATCGGGGAGCTGGACACCGAGGGCGACTACCTGCCGCACGTCATCACCTGCGAGAACGGCGGAGCAAACCTGGAGGCGCTCAAGGCGCAGGCGATCGCGGCTCGCTCGGTCGCGTACTACAACATGGCGAGTGCGGGCTCGATCTGCGACGGACAGGGCTGCCAGGTCTACTCCTGCGGCGCCGAGCCGCAGGCAGTCCACTACCAGGCAGTGGCCGAGACCTCGGGCTTGTACCTTTCGTACGACGCGACGCTGACCTATGGCTTCTACGTCGCAGGCGACACAGACACTGCGCCGCCGAGCTGTGTCGGCGCGACGGGCTCTACCGAGCATTGGATCACGTACAACGAGGGCAAGAGCGGCCCCGACGTCGAGCAAACCGAGCTCGGCTTCGTCGGACCTCCCGGCTTCGGGCAGAACCGCGGCTGCATGGGCCAATGGGGAGCGCGCTGCCTCGAGAACAACAACGGCTACGACTACGACATGATCTTGCGCTTCTACTACGGCGCGGACATCGAGATCCCGCAGGCGCCCGGGCCCTGTGTGCTTCCGGTTGGCGCAGGCGGCAGCGGCGGCGGTGGCGGCGCCGCTGTCTCCGGCGGAAGCGGCGGAGGTGGTGGAAGCACTGGCGTGGGTGGCGCACTCGGAGGAGGCGGCGCGGGTGGCTCGGCGGCTGCCGACGAAGACGACGGCGACGAGGGCTGCTCGTGCCGGTTCGCGGGTCGTGGGCCGGGCGGCGGAGGCTCGCTGCTGTGGCTGACGCTGCTCTGGGCTGCTCGGGCCAAAGGCAGGGTCAGCACGCGCAAGTAAATCCCGTCCAGTTCGGCTCAATGGGCTGTCGTCTCTTGCATTCCAGGAGGTTCGATCATCTGCCGCACCTCGAGGCAGCCGGCCGGCTCGGCTGCGTGCTCTGGATCCGAGAAGATGTGTCGAAAGAGCTCGTCGTCCGATGCCATGCGTTCTTGCACGATGACGGCGGCTGGCGTGCTCCGCGGTCCTTCGTCGAACTGCTCGACATCCCAGCCGATCTCGCCTCCGTGCTCGCGCCGCAGATGGTCAGGTTCGAGATGGTCGTCGACGATCTGAGCGCCGCGCGTAACGACGAGCTCTGGGCCCGCGCGATGAGCGCGCTCGGGAGGGCCGCCCTGTTCTGCCTCAAGCGAGCCCGGCAGAGCCCCGACCTGGTCGCCGAGCTGATCCCTACGTCGGCCTCTTGCGCGCAGCACCATGGGAAAGGTCAACGACCTGCACACGGAACGATGCACCATACACGACGGATGATAGACGGCGTTCCGTCCCCGACACGAGAGTTGTCGCGGCCCGGAGAATGGTAGAAACAGTCGAAGTGAAGTTGACTTCGCTTTGGTTCCTTCTCCTCTTCGGGGCCGGCTGCGGCGCGCGCAGCAGCCTCGAGACATCGACGGGCAGCGACGGACGCGGAGGCGCTGGCGCGAGCATCCCGAGCGGCGCAGGCGGCGGCGGCGCGAGCGACGGTGGCGGCGGCAGCGAGCCCGTCGTCTGCGGCGTGCTCGCCGTCGATGGGCCGGCCATCACATTGGATCAGGCGGGCGAGCCGACAGGCTTCAGCGAGCGCGATCCCAAGCTCGTCAGCGTCGACGGAAATCGCGTGATGTCGTTCACCACGCGCACGTTCGCTGGCGCCGAAGCTGCCGAGCTCCACGCGACGACGTTCGATGCATGGGATTCTTGGCCGACGACACAAGGCCCAGCCAACCGCATCGCCGGGGCGGTCCGCAGGGGCACCGCTGTGGGAGCGGGTCTCTCAGGCGATGCCAGCGCACTTTTGCCGCTGTTCTCGCTCGGAACCCCGGGAGCCGTGATACCGGGGCTCGCCCCTTCCGTGTCGCCCGCGCAGGCCTACGACGAGGTGCCGTACTCGTTGCAGTTCGCGCTGGGCAGCCTCCCGCAGGTACCGCAGCTCGTGCTGGCACGGTCTGCCTCGGACGTGCGCCTCGCAACGATCGTCGACACGGAAGGCGATTGGCTGCTCGTGCGACTGGTGACAGACATCAATGGCGATCCGCTGACCAATTTGGATGGCGCGTCGGGCTGCGGCGATCGTCCGACGATGGCACGTGCCGTTGCCACCAGCGAGGGCGTGCTGACCGCCATGACCAGTGGTCAAGCCTACGGCGCGTGCCTCGATGGCGATGGCCCGGCGCTCCCGCCCACGCGCGTACAGGTGGAGCTCGAGACCGGCGGCGGCGCGAGCCTTGCGTTCGAGCGCATCGCGTCGGAGCCATACGCGGAGATCGGCTTGGTCGCCACGACCGGCGGAGCCTGGCTGGTCATGCGCGCCGACGGCTCGATTTCGGTCGCGCCGCCGGCGGTGATCGCGCAGCGCTTGAGCCCCGCCGGCGAGCCGGCGGACGAATACGTAGTGGTCAGCGACGGCGAGACCAGCGGCCCGCTCGCGATCGCGCCCCTCGGCGATGGCTTCGCCCTCGCCTACTTCGCAGGCCTGAACGCCGAGTCGCCAGTGATCGCGGTTGCGCTGTTCGACGCGGATGCGGCTTTGATTGCACAGACGGCGATCGAGCCGCAGACCAACGCGATCGATAGCATCTCGCTGGTGGCGTCGCCGAGCCAGCGCGAGCTGGTGGTGGCCTGGGCGGGCAG
>Ga0105046_10018126_pt1 | contig 10731 bp, 2 predicted proteins | sample MAT03_FD_78385 | JGI IMG/M metagenome (GOLD analysis project Ga0105046, IMG submission 78385) | Freshwater microbial communities from Lake Fryxell liftoff mats and glacier meltwater in Antarctica - MAT-03 (megahit assembly) | ecosystem: Environmental > Aquatic > Freshwater > Ice > Liftoff...
CAAACGTTAAACTTCAAATGAGCCCCGCGCTCGACTCGTCTTCCTTGACCATGCTCTTACCTCTCGATCACTCCATTTCACCCCGCCCCGATGCCGCAGCAGAGAATGCCGGAAGGGTGCGCTCCGTTTGGCGTTTGGCGTTTGGCGTTTGGTGTTTGACGTTTTCCGCCCTCGGCCATGTGGCTCACGCGGCCGCTCCCTCGGATCTCGCGCAGCTCGACTTCTTCGAAAAAAAGATCCGTCCCGTGCTCTCGGAGCAGTGTTACGAGTGCCACAGCGCCGGTGCGAAGAAGATCAAGGGCGGCCTGCTCCTCGACACCCGGGAAGGGGTCTTGAAGGGCGGCGACAGTGGCCTCGCGGTGGTCCCCGGCAAACCGCAGAAGAGCCTGCTGCTCTCGACGATGAAGCATGAGGACCCCGACGAGAGCCTGCACATGCCGCCGAAGAAGGAGCAGTTGCCGGAAGAGGTTATCGCCAACTTTGAAAAGTGGATCAAGATGGGCGCGCCCGATCCGCGCGATGGCAAAGCCACGAGGCTCTCGTGGGACGCCGAAGCGGCGAAGAAACACTGGGCCTTCCAGCCGATCGCCAAACCCACGGCGCCGAAGGTCGCCGATCCGACTGGCTTCGTGCAGTCGCCGATCGATCAGTTCGTGCTCGCCAAGCTCGCCGGGAAAGGCCTCACGCCTTCCGGGAAAGCGGATCCCCGCACCCTCATCCGCCGCGTCACCTACGATCTCACCGGTCTGCCGCCGACGCCGGAGGCGGTCGAAGCCTTTGTCGCCGACAAATCGACCGACGCCCTGGAAAAGCTCGTCGATCGCCTGCTCGCCTCGCCGCAGTACGGCGAACGCTGGGCGCGGCACTGGCTCGATGTCGCGCGCTACGCCGACACCACCGGCGATCGCCAGGCCAATAAGCGCCAGTCGCTGCTCCCGCATGCCTGGACCTATCGCGACTACGTCATCGACGCGATCAACTCGGATCTGCCTTACGATAAGTTCATCCTCGAGCAGATCGCCGCGGATCGCCTGCCGGAATCGAAGGCGGATCCGAAGCGCCTCGCCGCCCTCGGCTTCATCACCGCCGGCAAGACCTTCATGGGCAGTGAAATCGAGATCATCGACGACCGCATCGATGTCGTGACCAAGGGTCTCATGGGGCTCACCGCCGCGTGCGCCCGCTGCCACGATCACAAATTCGACCCCATCCCGACCAAGGACTACTACTCACTCTACGGCGTCTTCAACAGCAGCGAGATGCAGGAGCCGCTCCCGCTCATCGTCGCAAAGCCCGAGGCCAATCCGCACTATCAGGACTTCCTCGCCGAGGTCGCGAAGGTGGATAAGGAGGTTGAGCTTTTCACCGACAAGGAAGGCGCCCGGCGCCTCGCGGGCATCATGGAAAAGGCCGGCGACTTCTTGCTCATGGCCCTCGAATCGGAGACGACCGCGGACACCAAGAAGAAGGGCAACAACTTCCGTCTTGCCGCGCGTGAACGCGGCCTGGATGCCGAACTGGCCGCGATCTCGCTGGCGAAACTCAAACCCCTCGTGAAAGCCGACAAGAAGGATCCGGTCTTCGGTCCGTGGGTTTCATTCACGAAACTGCCGCCCGCCGATTTCACCGCCAAAGCGCCCGCGCTCGCCGCCGAGATCGCCGCTTCGAAAGAAGTGCATCCGCTCATCGCAAAAGCCTTCATCGGCAAGCAACCCGCCTCGCTCAAGGAGGTCGGCGCGATCTACACCGGCGTGCTCGCCGAGTTGCCGAAGCAGATGAAGCTCAAGCCTTACGTGGGCGGCAACGCGGGCATCCGGAATAGCAACTTCGACTACCTCAAAGTGAAGGTCGCGCTCGCCGATCCCGATTGGGAATCGCTCCGCCAGCAGTTCTTCGGCGAAGCTTCTCCGATGCGGCCCGATAACCGGACGCTGCTCAATGCACTGGGCGCGCAGTTTTCGAATGCCGAGACCGCGCTGCGCGGGAAGTTCTATGCGTTGGAGATGACGCATCCCGGGGCTCCCGCCCGCGCCATGGCCCTCGCAGACAAGTCGCGTCCGAAGGATTCGCCGGTCCTCATCCGTGGTGAAAAGGATAACCGCGGTCCGATTGCGCCCCGCCAGTTCCTCGAAATCATCGCCGGGCCGGACCGCAAGCCGTTCCCCGCGACGAGCAGCGGACGCCTGGAGATGGCGCAGGCCATCGTCGATCGTAACAACCCGCTCACCGCCCGCGTCCTCGTGAACCGCGCCTGGCAGTGGCACTTCGGCCAGGCCATCGTGCGCACGGTCAGTGACTTTGGCACCCGCTCCGAGCCGCCGACCCATCCCGAGCTGCTGGATTGGATGGCGACCTGGTTCATGGAAAATGGGTGGTCGCTGAAAAAGCTCCACAAGCTCATGATCCTGACCGGCACTTATCAGCAGGACAGCCGGCCGACGACTGCGGGCATGCAGACCGATGCCACTAATCAATGGCTCTGGCGCTACAACTTGCGCCGGCTCGATTTCGAAGAGATCCGCGACACCATGCTGGTGCTCGGCGGCAATCTCGACGCGAAGATGGGCGGCCAGCCCATCGCGATCACCGCGCCCAGCGGCTCGGGCCGTTACGGCGGGAGCATGCCCGCCAGCATGACCGCCGGCAGCGCCAATCCCAATCGCCGCACCGTCTATGCGATGATCGATCGCGCCGCGCTGCCCGACATGTTCCAGACCTTCGACTTCGCCAATCCCGACATGAGCACCGGCGAGCGCATCCTCACGACCGTGCCGCAGCAGGCGCTCTTTATGTTAAACAGTCCCTTCGTCGCCGGGCAGGTGCGCAAGCTCACCGCCCGGGCGGACTTTCCGGCTTCAGGTAGCGCCGACGAGAAGGTGCGGTATCTCTACCGCACGGCTTTCCAGCGGGCGCCGCGGGCGGAAGAGCTGCAGATGGCCGTCGAGTTTTTGAAGGATGAAGACGCCTCGACGCCGGCTGCCGGGACCCTCTCGGAAGCCATTGCCCAACCGACGCCCGAAGCCCTCGCCGCCGCGGAAAAGCAGAAGCGCAAAGACCTGAAGCTCGGCCGCAAGAGCGCCGCCGCCACGGCCACGCGCCAGCTCAATATCTTCGAGCGCTACGCCCAGGTCGTCCTGCTTTCGAACGAGTTGATCTTCGTGAACTGACCGGGCGTGAGCGTGCTCGCCGAGCGTGGAGGCAAGCCCCGCGCCTGGACGTTGCGGCGCGAGTTCCGGAGGGGTTATTGAGGCTCGCAAAACTAACTCATGGCTCGAAGGGCCAACGGAAATTAGCCGGTGGCGCCAGCCACCGGAATCCCGGAAAAAACGAACGCACCCCGGAAAGGATCTGGGAACCGCGCCGCCCCTGCCGGGGCGGTTAGTCATTGGTGGTTGAGTCCGGTGGCTGGCGCCACCGGCTAATTTCCAGGCGCCCTCCGGGCGATGAAGAACCGTAACTCCCTTTGCAGGATTCAATAAGACCGTCTGGCAGAAATAAGACGATTTCTACAGTGAGACTTCGTGATTGTCGCGCCCGGCACGCAGGGAGGAGGGGCGCCCTCGCCCCGTGGCGCACGGACTCGGGGCGAGGGCGCCCCTACTCCTTGGCATCCCAGCGCGCTTCCGGCAGTTCGACCGTAGCATTCGTATAAGACGACAAACGGTTGGGCTCCGTTTGGAGCGGCTGATCGTTGCTGCGTGAATCGGGCGTTCGAGCACCGAAGGTGCGCGGCAAGCCAGCCCAGGGCAACGCCCTGGGAAGTGGCCCGTGAAGCGTCCCAGCCCTGAAGGGGCGGCCCATTCCGCGGTTCCATTTGCTCCGCCCTTTCAAGGACTGGCTATCCCCGATGTCGTGAACCCAGGGCGTTGGCTCGCCCACTACCGCGTGCCGCCGACGTGGAGGCTGCCGAAGCTGCTCTGCGAGTACCGGGGTGCGCTGCCAACTGGCACCTGCGTTGCGCATCAATCCGACTTCATCAATCGCCGCTGGATGCCTGCGCCAGGGCCTCGCGCAAGCCGCTGCTGCGCTCGGTGCGGCGGGCGATGGCGGCGCGCAGCACTTCGGGACGGTGCCAGAGTTCCACCGAGTGACGCGCGCGGGTGATCGCGGTGTAGAGGAGTTCGCGCGTGGCCACGGGAGTGTCGCGATCCGGGAGGATGAAGAGCACCCGCCCAAACTCCGAGCCCTGCGCCTTGTGGACGGTCATGGCAAAGACCGTTTCATGCGCGGGCAGGCGCGCGGGCAGGATGCGGCGGAGCGCGCCCGCGGCATCGAGGAACCAGGCGCGCAAGGCTCCGTCGGATTCCGGGTCCGGGAGCAGCATCCCCACGTCGCCGTTGAAAAGGTGAAGCGGGTAGTCGTTCGTCGTGATCAGCACCGGCCGGCCGCGATAGGCGGTGGCGTGCGGTTCGATGAGGCCGGCGTCGGCGAGCACGCGCTCCGCGAGGCGGTTCAGATGCTCCACGCCGAAGGGGCCGCGGCGCAGGGCGCAGAGGATGCGGAAAGCGGCCAGGTGCTCCAGTGCGGTGCGCGGATCGTCGGTCTCGCAGCAGGCCCGATAGCCGGCGAGCACGCTCGCGCGCAGCGTGTCGCCCAGCGCCGCGGCAGCGGGCAGCGGGCGGGACGTGAGGTCGGAGGCACCGGTGCCGAGCACGGCGAGCGCGCCATCGGCGTCTCCGGCATTCACCCGCTCGCTCAGTCGATGAATGCCACTCTCCGCGCCAAAGCGGCGATTTTCCCGCAACGCCACGAGGTGGGCCGACTGGGTCGCGTGGCAGAGGTCGGCGAGGACGTTGCCGGCTTCCACGGCTGCGAGTTGATCCCGGTCGCCGAGCAGCACGAGCCGCGCGGTGAGCGGGGTGGCGGCGAGGAGCTTGGCCATGAGCGCGAGATCGACCATCGAGGCTTCATCCACGAGCACCGCGTCGAGGGCCAGGGGGCGCGTGGCATCGTGGCGGAAGTACGGCGAGTCGGGGATGGTCCCGAGCAGGCGGTGCAGGGTCGTGGCCTCCGGCGCGAGGGTGAGCCCGGCAAATTTCGGATCGGTCTCGATCGTGCGCTGGACGGATTCCTTCATCCGCGCCGCGGCCTTGCCGGTCGGCGCCGCGAGCGCGACCCGCAGCCGCATCCCGCGTGCGGCCCACTGCTCCTCCAGGAGCGCGAGCACCGCGGCGACCGTCCAGGTCTTGCCCGTGCCGGGACCGCCGGTGATGACACAGAAGCTCTGCCGCAGCGCCGTCTCCGCGGCGACCCGCTGCCAGTTGGCGAGATCGCCCGCCTTTCCAAAGAGCCTGGTGAGTCCGCGCTCGAGGAGCGGCGCGTCGCATTCCGCAGCGACGCCGAGACGCGCGCGGATCGCCGCGGCGAGTTCCGCTTCGTAGGCCCAGTAGCGATGCAGGTAGAGCCGGTCGTGGGCGTCGAGGATGAGCGGGCGGAATTCCCCCGGCGCTCCGACCACCCGCGTCGCCCGCAAGGCCCCGGCATCGGCGGCACTCACCGGCACGCAGATATGGCCCTCCGCACGCGCGGCGCTCACGGCTTGCGCGGCGCGTTCGAGCACGGGGTGCGGTGCGCCGTGCAGGCGCAGCAGAAGCGCGGCGAAATGCGCGTCGAGCGGAGCGGTGGGGAGTTCGTTCATGGCCGGAGCGTGGATCGGTCGGCGGCGAAGAGCGCGTCGAGGGCCTCGATGCGTTCGCGTGGCGGGCGGTCGCGGAAGATGCCGAGCTCCGGCTGGGTCGGATCGACGCCGCGGAGGAAGACGTAAAAGACGCCGCCGAAGTGGCGCTCGTAGGCGTAGTCCGCGCCGAGGCGGAGCCGGAGGTAGCGGTGGAGCGCGAGGGTGTAGAGATGATACTGGAGGCCGTAGCGATGCTGCGCCATGGCGGCGCGGAGGGCCGGTGACGCGTAGGCCTGGGCGTCGCTGCCGAGCCAGTTGGATTTCCAATCGGCGAGGTAGAAGCGGCCGCCGTGCTCGAAGACCAGATCGATGAAGCCCTTCAGCAGCCCGTGCCGCGCGTCAAAGGAGAGCCGCTCGACGCCGGCTTCGCGGAGCAGCGCGGAGAGATCGTCCGCGTCGAGGTGGGCGACCTGAAAGTAAAACTCCACCTCCGCGAGGCGCGCGTCGCGCCGCACGTCGCCGAGTCGCAGCCCGGGCGCGAGTTCCACGCGCAGGGTTTGCCGCACGCAGGCGGCGACCGGTTCCGCCCAGTCGGCGACGCTGAAGGCGTGTCGTGCGAGGTGCTGTTCGACGAGCGGGCGAATCGTCGCGGGTTGCGTGAAGTCGAGATCCTCGAAGATCGCGTGCAGGCAGATGCCCGCGGTCTTGCCGGCGGGAAAGGCGTGGATGCCGGTCGGCAGCGCCCCGGCTTCCGCGACCTCGGCGGGGGCCGGCGCGCGATCGTAGTCGGGCAGCTCCTGGTCGCGATGCTCGGTGAGCGAGGTGAAACTCGACACCCGCCACTGGCGATCGAACGGTTGCCGAAACTCGCGAGCGCCGACGGTCCGCGCCGTCGTGGCGGCGGGTGGCAGCGGTGGGGCCTGCGGATCGGGCAGGGAATCCACCGCGATCGCCTCGGGATGCTGGCTGGCAAACTGGACGATCTCCTCCCGGATCGCCTCGGGCGTGAGCGACGCCGCATGGGCCTGGAGGGCGACGATCGGATCGGGGCCGGCGGGCGGCGGATGGAGCAGCCAGTGACCGGCGGAGAGGTCGATCTTCGCCAGGCGTCCCCAGACGAAGTGGCACTCATGCCTGGCGCGGGTGAGCGCGACGTAGAGCAGACGCGTCTGTTCCTGGAGCCGCTCGTGGAGCGCGGCGTGCGCGCTTTCCTCCGGTCGCGGCTGGTGCAGGTCGAGCGTGAGGACGTGCCGCGCGTCGTGAAAGCGCGGCCGCTCCCGGGGCCGGAGCTCCGCGCTGCCCCAGGCAAAGGGGCAGATCACGATGTCGTACTCCAGGCCCTTGCTCTTGTGGACGGTCACGATCTTCACCGCGTCGTCGTCGCGCTCGAGCCGGAGTTCGTGCTCCTCGGCGGGTGTGGCGTCGTCGTGCTGCCGCGTGGCCAGCCAATGCAGGAGGGGGAAAGGCGCGAGGCGCTGTTCGGAAGCGGCCTGGTGCAGCAGCTCGGAGAGGTGCAGGAGATTGGTCAGGGCGCGTTCGCCATGCGGGCAGGCGAGCAGGCGCGGGCGCACCCCGCAGTCGCGCAGCAGGGTGCGAAACATCCGCATGAAACCCGCGCTGCGCCAAAGTTCGTTCCAACCCTGGAAGCGCAGCAGCCAGTTTTCCCAGGCGTGTTCGTCGGCGGTGAGCGCGTCGATCTCGGCCGCGCTCCGCGCGAAAAGCGCGGTCGCGAGGGCGGCGCGGAGCAGGCCGTGGCGCGCGGGCTCGACGATCGCCGAGAGCACCGTGCGCAATTCCGCCGCTTCGTCGGAGGCGAAGACGCTCCCGTCGCTCAGGAGCACGCTGGGCAGGCCGGCGGCGCTGAGTCCGTCGCGCACGGCGCGGGCTTGATCGTTGGAGAGCGTGAGCACGGCAAAGTGTTGCGGCGCGAGGGGCGCGCCATCGAGCGTGGCGCCGCGCTGGAGCAGGCGCGCGATCTCGGCGGCGATCCGGGCCGGCAGTTCCCCGGTGAGCGCGCCGATGGTCAGCGGCTTCCCGGAGTCCGCCAGCCAGAAGCGAAAGGGAGCGCGCGCCTTTCCGTCGATGAGGAGTGGCGCGGCGTCTGCGCGACCGGCGGCGGCGACGGGATCGAACGCGATACCCGGCACCATGAAACGCTCCGGGCCGCGCTGAAAGATGGCATTCACCGCGGCGACGAGCGCGCGGGTGGAGCGTTGATTCGTGCCGAGGCGAAACTGGTGCGCGGCCCGTTCCGTCGCGGCGAGGTAGGTCTGCACGTCGGCGCCGCGGAAGCCGTAGATCGCCTGCTTCGGATCGCCGATGAGGAAGAGCCAGCGATCGTCGCGGGCGAAGAGCCGCTGAAAGATCTCCGCCTGGGTGGGGTCGGTGTCTTGAAACTCATCCACGAGCGCGGCGCGGAATTGCCCGCCCACGGTGGCGGCGAGCGCGGCGCCGCCGGGACCGGCGAGGGCATCGCGCAGCCGGGTCAGCAGGCCATCGAAGGAGACCACATTGCGGATGGCCAGACGGCGCGGCAGCTCGGCGCGGGCCCAGCCGAGGAAGTCGGATTCGACGGTGGCGGCGAATCCGGCGCGGGCGGCGGCCAGCCCGGAGCAGAGCTGGAAAAAAGGGTGATCCGGCGCAGTGGCGCGCTGGCCGGTGCCTTCCGCGATGTGCTCCGCGGTGAAGGCGTCGAGCGCGGCAAAGGCGGCGACCGGCGGGGCCAGCTCCTGCGCGCACAGCTCCACCAGCTCGAGCAGCGGCCCGGTCTCGCTGGTTTTGCCCAGGGGCCCGATGGCCCATTGATTTGCGGCGGAGAAATGCGCGCCCACCGCGGCGCGCCAGTCGGGCCACTGGCGGCAGAGTTCGGCGTGCCCGGCTCCGAGGGTGGCCGCGAAGGAAGCGCGCTCCGAGGGCGGTGGGAGCACCCGCAGCCGCGGGTGCGCGGATTGCGCGCGGAGAAGCTGGGCGAGACTCGCGGGGTTCACCTGGCTCTGGAGGCAGGCGGCGATGACCACGGGTGCGGCGGCGTGAAAGTGGATGCGCCAGTAGTCCTCGGCGAGTTCGCGCAGCACCGCGCTCTGATCCGTGAGCAGCTCCGCGTCGAAGAGCGCGCCGCTCTCCAGGGCGCGCTCGCGCAGGATGCGTTCGCAGAAGCCGTGGATGGTGTGGATCGCGGCTTCGTCGAATGCGCGCAGCGCCACGCCGAGCCGCTCTCCGGTGGCCGGATCCTGGAAGTAGTCCCGCGCGAGCAGCTCCTGGATCAGCGCATTCCCGCTCTCACCGTGGTGCGCCGCTTCGAGGGCGAGGCGCAGCAGTTCGCGGATGCGCGCGCGCAGCTCGGCGGTCGCGGCCACGGTGTAGGTGGTCACGAGGATTTCGCGGACCTGCACCTTTTCCTCCACGATGAGCCGCAGGAAGAGGCCGGCGATGGTGTAGGTCTTGCCGGTGCCGGCGCTGGCTTCGATGAGCGTCACGCCGCGATCCAGCGAGGCGTCGGCGACGGCGTACTCGGGCTTCATTCCGCCACCTCCTGGCGGGCGTCGAAGAGCGGTTGGAAAACGCGCCGCGCGATTTCCTCCCAGCGCGCATCGAGCGGATCGGTGTCCGGCGGAAAGGCCAGCCGGAACCACGCGTCCTCCACTTCCCCGCGCGCGCCCTTTTTGCTCCCAAACCACTGGCCGCGGGCGGCGGCGATCGGGGCGGTCTTCTCCCGGGGTTTCGGCCGCAGCGTGCGGCGGGCGTACTCGTGCGAGGTCTCGGGAAAAAGCGGGAGCGGCGTCTGCAACCCCTCGCGGTAGAGGGTGAGCAGATCGGTGAGGATGGCGGGGGCGTGGTCGAGGGGTGCGAAACGCCAGGCACCGTCCCGGGCAAAGAGGAGCGTCTCGCGCGGAGCTGCGCCGGTCAGTTGCAGCGCGAGGTGCTGGAGCCACGCGCTCAGCAGATCCTTGCCTTTCAAGCGGGCGGCCCGATGGCGGACGAGCGCCTCGGGGTAGAGGCCCTGCAGGGTGCCGGTGAGGCGCCAGTCGCCGAGCACCGCATCGACGCTCTGCGGTGGGAGTGCGGTGCTGGAGACGAAGGCGCGGATGCGCGCGGCGAGGGTCACCGCCTCGCGGCCCACGGTGCCAAACTCGGAGGCGCCGCAGTAGCCGTGCGGCAGCGTGCCGCGCGCCCGGAGCGCGGGCAGTTGCGCGGCTGGCGCGGCGCCGCCGAGCGCGACTTGCGTGAGTTCCTGACCGAGCTGATACCGCGCGAGGCCGTCGAGGCTCAGCGGCTCGGTTTCCTCCAGGGGCGCGAATTCCTCCGGCAGGGCGAGGCCGAGGCGCTCGCGGGCGAAGTACCTGGCCGGGTGCGCGAAGAAGGCGGCGAGCTTTTCGACATCCACGGCGCACCACTCGGGTCCGGGTGGCGGCAAGGGAGTGGCCGCGAAGCGCGCTCGCGCGGTGCGGAGACCGGCGCGGTCAGCGCTCGGGCGCGCGTTTTCCGCGGAGTAGCTGAAGAGGCGCGAGCCCTCGGTAAAGTAGTCCGGGCTGAAGGGCTGCAGCTTCTGCCCGGTCACGAGTTGCGCGCGCAGATCGCCGGTCGCGGCGCGATAGTTTTCCGCGAGGTAGTCGAGGAGTTCGCTGAGCACCACGGAAGGCGGCGCCGCGCTGTTGTCGCGGGCGGAGCGACCGGTGTAGCTGAGGTGGAGCACGGCGCGGGCGGAGAGGATCGCCTCGAGGAAGACGTAGCGATCGTCGTCGCGTTGCGAGCGATCGCCCCGCCGCGGCTCGCGCAGCATGCGGTCGAAAGCGAGGCCGGGATCGCGCCGCGGAAAGGCGGTGTCATTCATCCCGAGCAGACAGAGGACCTGGAAGGGAATCGCGCGCATCGGCTTGAGGGCGCAGAAGGTCACGGCGCCGCCGAGGAAGCCGAGGCCGGAATCCGTGTGGCTGAGTGCGCCGGCGAGGTGCGCGCGGAGCACTTCGAAAGTCACCGGTTCGGCAAAGGCCGCGCCTCGGGCGGTCGCTTCGAGTGCGGCGAGGATCTCGCGGACGCGCCGGAGCTCGTCGGCAAATTCATCGCCGTCGTCGAAAAACGTCCGGAGCAGATCGCGGCCGGCGTGCGCCCATTGC
>Ga0105046_10018128_pt1 | contig 10731 bp, 11 predicted proteins | sample MAT03_FD_78385 | JGI IMG/M metagenome (GOLD analysis project Ga0105046, IMG submission 78385) | Freshwater microbial communities from Lake Fryxell liftoff mats and glacier meltwater in Antarctica - MAT-03 (megahit assembly) | ecosystem: Environmental > Aquatic > Freshwater > Ice > Liftoff...
GCCGCCGCTGGCGATCCTTCCGCTCATCGATCTCGGTGGGACCCCGGTCGTTGAAAGAGAATTGGCGCGCCCGGCAGGATTCGAACCCACGACCCCCTGGTTCGTAGCCAGGTACTCTATCCAACTGAGCTACGGGCGCATCAACCGGCAATTATACCTGTTCATCCAGGGGGTCCGCCAGCGGGGTCCAGGGGCACCCTCCGGGCGGCTGCCGCGCGCAGGCGCCGGGCCCGAAGCCACAGCACCCAACCCTTCACGCCCCACGCAACGCCTATCCAGCCGGCCACAAACGCAATCGGCCACGCCAAGGCGCGCGGGAAGAAGAATGCGAACAATGCCAGGCACACGGTGGCCGTGGCCACCACGCCGAGCAATCCCGCTTCAGCGGGCCCCAGTGTCCGCCGGTTGGTGAGCGCAGCACCCAACGCGCTACCCACGCTTGCCGCGCCGGCCACCGCCCGGCCTGCGCTGCCACGCTTCGCGCGCTTCACGTTGGGGTGCGCAGCGCCCTCCACTTCCGCCAACTCGCCCGCCGCGCGACGCACCCGATTGCGTCGCGTGAGCACCACTTCGGTGGCACGCTCCAGGTCGCGCTCGTATTGCGCCTCCATCTGCTTCGCGAACGCCACGTCCTCCACCGCCACGTCCAGCTCGTAGTTGGACATCCAGCTCGCCAAGTTGAGGTTGGTGGAGCCCACGCGCGACCAGAGGCCGTCTGCCACTGCAGTCTTGGCGTGCAGCATCGTGCCGTTCCATTCGAAGACACGCACACCTGCCTCGAGCAGCGGGCGATAGCCCGCGCGCGACAGCGGCGACACCGCGGGAATATCACTGGCGCCAGGCACCAGGAGGCGAACGTCCACGCCATCCTTGGCAGCCGCGCGCAATGCCTGCGTATAGGCGGAGGTGGCCACGAAGTAGGCATCGGTGAGCCATAGCCGGTCATGCGCCACGGAGGCCACCAGCAAATCGGTGCGATAAGCGCCCGCGGCGTTGGGCACGCCGGCAATCACGCGCACGATGGCCGTTCCCGCAATGGTGGTCACCGGATGATGGGGCAGTTGCAGCGGCTTGCGGCCACAGGCCAGCCACATCACATCAAACGCGCGCACGAGATCGGCCACCGCGCCACCGCGAATCTCCACGCCGGTGTCGCGCCACGGCTCCAGCCGCTTTGTCGCATTGCCTTCCCACACGCAACTCACACACAGTCCACTGACGAAGCCCACTTCATCGTCGACGACAATGGATTTGCGATGGTCACGCGTAAGCCACGCCAGCGGGCTGTCGAAGCTGGGTGGGTTGAAGCCTGCGACATGCACGCCTGCGGCGCGCAACAGCACCCACAACTTGCGCGCCCACAGTGAGCCCAGCCAGTCGTACACCACGTACACCTGCACGCCTGCGCGCGCTCTCTCGGCCAGTGCGTCCACAAACATCCGGCCGACACGATCATCCGACACGATGTACATCTCGAACAGGATGTAGCGTTGCGCGCCACGAATGGCGGCAAGCCATGCGGGGAAGTTCTCGCTGCTGTCCAACAGCAGCCGCACGAAATTGCCGGCAACCGGTTCCGCTCCGGCAGCGCGCGCGAACGCCCGCTCGAACCGGTTGACGTCAGGAATTGCAGGCACGGCCAGTCCGGAACGTTCCAAGCCACTAGCCGGGCGGGTCATCGTCTCAATCATGCGTTGCCGCGACCATCGATGGGTTTGCCGATAGGCATTGCGAAGGGGTACTGCATTCGGGATACTCGCGGCATGTTACGCCGCTTCGATGCTGCACTCTCGTTCACAGTGCGCGTGGGCGTACCCGCGCTCCTTCTACTCGCGCTCACGGCATGCAGTCCACCCAGGACGAGGGCACTGGGCCCGGGCTACACGCCTGCGCGCAGAGCGCCCCGCTACTCGCCGACCATGCCCAAGTCCCGCACCTCGCCGGAACGCCGATGAAACGGGAGCCGCCCAGACGAAACTCTGACGGGTCATAGACGACGAAGACCTGATAGTCGTCAGGATTTTCCATGAGTCCAGTACGCGCCGGAAGGTAGTGGAACCGCCCGCAACTCCCACTGGCGCGCGAAGAATTCGCGAGCCATTTGTTCGAGTGTTGCGCCGTCTATCACGGCCGCTTCGTCTTCTCGATAGCGGCGGCCGCAGCAAGGCGCGCGTCGCGGCGCTCTTTGGCCTTGCGCATTGCATTCACTACACGGTCCTGGCCTTCGCGGCCGAGATAGGCTGTCTCGCGCAGAAACCTGAGCTGGACTGTTCGCCGGTAGGCGTCGGGTTCGTCCATGGTCGATGCTCCTATTGCACGTCGTGCCTGTCGCCGTCCGCCGCGGCGAGCGCTTCCTGCAGCAGTGCGAGGCGTTGTCCGCTTTCCTGATTGCGTCAGGCGGCGCTAGTGACGTGAACCCGCGCGCGCAGGCAGCGCACGGGGAGCGCGCCTTGCCGGTATGCCCACTACTGGGGCGATCCTCATAACAACCTTGCTAGCCGCGGCTTCTGCCAGTCGAAGGTCGTGCATCGTTTGCAGGTTCATCCAGAAGCGTGCGCTGGTGTTGAAAGCGCGCGCCAGGCGCAACGCCGTGTCAGCCGTAACGGACCGGCGACCTTTCATAAGTTCGGTAACGCGGTTGGTCGGTACTTCGATGCGGCGAGCAAATTCAGCGGCACTCATCGTGAGCGCGCTGAGCTGCTCCGACAGATGTTCTCCGGGGTGAATAGCGGCGCGGGGCATGGCATTGCTCCTATAGGTGCGGTGCTGATTTAGGACTTGTCAGTGATAGTCGACGATCTCAACGTCCATTGGCCCGTCACTTCCCTTGGGCCACTCAAAGCAGATGCGCCACTTATCGTTGATGCGGATGCTGTGTTGTCCTTTGCGTTTTCCCTGCAATGATTCAAGGCGATTGCCCGGCAAACTGAGATCGCTCAGCACATAGGCTGCGTCAAGTTGGTCGAGCTTCATCTGTGCGGCGCGACTTATTCCATCAAACGCGTTGACCCGCTTACCCGAGTGAAACTCCCGGGTGCGCTTGTCTTTGAAAGTCTTTATCACACATGCAATGATAGGGCGCTGTACGCGTTACGTCTAGCGTAACGACGCGGCTTTTTCTACCGTCCGACGGACGGACATTCCTAGGCGCTCGCCACGCTCGGGGGAGCTATGCGGCGCTGCCGCGTACAAGCCGCCCCGGTCGCAAATACGGGAGGATCGTCGTCGGAGTGACCCATACGGTGATTCTTAGCGCCGGCAGCCGTCACAGGGAGCCCGTAGCGTCTTGGCCGGTCAGCGCGTTGGCATCAAGGAAGTCGACGAGGATATTTGGATCGTGAGCTTCATGCACGACGATCTGGACTACGTCGACTTGGAGCAGAAAACCCTGCAACCTTTGGACAATCCGTTCGGCACACGGTTGTCGCCTATGTCTTGGGCACGACCTGTAACCCATGTCTCGAGGTCGCGCGCAGGGGGTATCTGGCGGAGACGCAGGGATTCGAACCCTGGATACAGGTTTTGGCCCGTATGCTCCCTTAGCAGGGGAGTGCCTTCGACCACTCGGCCACGTCTCCGTTCAAGCCGCAATTGTACCGGTTGGCGCGTTCTCGCGTCCAGCCAAAGTATAAATTCCGTCGAATAATCCGTATCTTACCGACGCCCGTGGCTGGTCAGGCCGGCGCCTGGTCAAGCTCGAAGGCCTTGTGCAGCACGCGCACGGCCAGCTCCAGGTACTTCTCGTCGATCACCACGGAGATCTTGATCTCGGACGTGGAGATCATCTGGATGTTGATGCCCTCGTCGGCCAGCGCCTTGAACATCTTGGACGCGATGCCCACGTGCGAGCGCATGCCGATGCCCACCACCGACACCTTGCAGATCTTGTTGTCGCCGATGATCTCGCGCGCGGTGAAATGTTGGCCGCGCGCCTTCTCCAGCACCTCCAGCGTCTTGGCGTACTCGCTGCGGTTCACGGTGAACGAGAAATCGGTATAGCCGGAGGCGCCGATGTTCTGCACGATCATGTCGACGTCGAGATCGGCGGCTGCGACCGGCCCCAGGATGCTGTATGCAATGCCGGGCTTGTCGGGCACGCCCATCACCGAGATCTTGGCTTCGTCTCGATTGAACGCAATGCCGGAAATGATGGCTTGTTCCATGGTGTCGTCTTCCTCGAATGTGATCAGCGTGCCCGTCCCCGTCACCTCGGGGTCATCAAAGGATGACAGCACGCGCAACTTCACTTTGTACTTGCCGGCGAATTCCACCGAGCGAATCTGCAACACCTTGGAGCCCAAGCTCGCCATCTCGAGCATTTCCTCGAAGGTGACGGTGTCGAGGCGCCGGGCCTCCGGCACGATGCGCGGGTCGGTGGTGTAGACGCCATCGACGTCGGTGTAGATCTGGCACTCGTCGGCCTTCAGCGCCGCGGCCAGCGCCACGCCGGACGTGTCCGAGCCGCCGCGACCCAGCGTCGTGATGTTGCCGTCGGCATCGACCCCCTGGAAACCCGCGACGATGACGATCAAGCCATCGTCTAAGTCACGGCGCATGTTGCCTTCGTCGATGGAGAGGATGCGTGCCTTGGTGAACGCGCTGTCGGTCAGCACGCGCACCTGGCCGCCGGTGTAGCTGCGTGCCTTCATGCCGAGCTGCTGCAACGCGATGGCGAGGAGTCCGATCGTCACCTGCTCGCCGGTGGCGGCGATCACGTCAAGTTCGCGCGGATCGGGCGTCGCGGAAATCTCCTTGGCGAGGCCCAGCAGGCGGTTCGTCTCGCCCGACATCGCGGACACCACGACGACCACCTGATGCCCCTGGCCGTGATAGTGCGCCACGCGCCGCGCGACGTGCTTGATGCGGTCGGTGGTACCCACCGAAGTGCCGCCGTATTTCTGGACGATCAGGGCCATGATTGCGAGCGTGGGAGAGGCAGTGGCCGCAAACAGCCCACCGCGGGGACATCAGGTCAGCAGGCGAAACGCCAGCGTGGCGTTGGTGCCGCCGAAGCCGAATGAATTGGACAGTGCGCCGGTGATTTTCATTTTGCGCGCCACCAGCGGCACGAAGTCGAGGTCGCAGGCCGGATCGACATTGACCAGGTTGATCGTGGGCGGCGCAATCTGGTCGCGCATCGAGAGCACGGTAAACACGGCCTCGATGCCGCCCGCGGCTCCCAGCAAGTGCCCGGTCATCGACTTCGTGGACGACACGGCCAGCTTCTTCGCGTGGTCGCCGAAGGCGCGTTTCACGCCCACGACTTCGGCGACGTCGCCCAGTGGTGTCGAGGTGCCGTGCGCGTTGATGTAATCGATGTCGGTGACTTGCATGCCGCCGTTGCGCAACGCATTCAACATGCTGCGGCGGCCGCCGTCGCCGTCTTCCGGCGGCGCGGTGATGTGATGCGCGTCGGCACTCATGCCGTAGCCGGTCAGCTCGCAGTAGATGCGCGCGCCACGCGCCTTGGCATGTTCGTATTCTTCCAGCACCAGTACGCCGGCGCCCTCGCCCAGTACGAAACCGTCCCGGCCCGTATCCCATGGGCGGCTGGCGGTCGTGGGGTCGTCGTTGCGCGTGGACAGCGCGCGCGATGCACAGAACCCGCCGATGCCCAGCGGCGACACGGTGGCTTCAGCACCGCCGGCCAGCATGATGTCGGCATCACCGTACTCGATGAGGCGCGCGGCCTCGCCGATGCTGTGGTTGGCGGTGGAACACGCGCTGACGGTGCCGAGGTTCGGCCCCTTGTAGCCGTAATGAATCGATGCGAGGCCCGAGATCATGTTGATGATCGAGCCCGGCACGAAGAACGGCGAGATCTTGCGCACGCCCCCTTCGGCAAATGCCTTGACAGTGTCTTCGATCATCGGCAGGCCGCCGATGCCGGAGCCGATGCACACGCCCACGCGTTCCTTGTCGCCGTTGTAATCGTCGAGCCCGGCGTCCTTCACGGCTTCCATCGTCGCGACAAGGCCGAAGTGGATGAACGTGTCGTAGCGGCGGGCTTCCTTGGCCGACAGGAACTTGGTGACGTCGAAATCCTTCACCTCGCCGGCAATGCGCGACGGAAACGTCGATGCATCGAAGCGCGTGATGGGACCGATGCCGGATTGGCCGGCCAGAATGGCAGACCACGCCGCATCAATGCCGATGCCGACGGGAGCGATGATGCCAAGGCCTGTGACGACAACGCGTCTGCGGGTCATGTGCGATGCCTTGCGGCGAGTTCGGAACGTTGGGCCAAGTGGCCGCCGCGCGGCGGGACCTGCGGCGCCGCGCCGGATGCGGCCTTTGCCACGCCGATTGCCGGCGCACGGGTTGGCGGGCGGACCGACAACCGCGGCCCGCGGCGCCCGTTTTAAGCGCCGGCTATTTCTTGATGTTCTTGCCGACGTAGTCGATGGCCTGCTGCACCGTGGTGATCTTCTCGGCTTCGTCGTCGGGGATCTCGGTCTCGAATTCTTCCTCGAGCGCCATCACCAGCTCAACCGTGTCGAGCGAATCCGCGCCCAAGTCATCGACGAACGACGACTCGTTCTTGATTTCGGCTTCGTTGACGCCCAGTTGCTCGGCGACGATCTTCTTGACGCGTTGTTCTACATTTTCCATGCTGTGCTCCCCTTGAAGGGGTCCCCTGAAGTGCAAACCCCGCAATTCTACCAGAATGCCCCTGCCTGACCGGGGGCCGGAGCGGCGCCACCCGGTAAACAAAAACCCGTCTCAAACCATGTACATGCCGCCGTTCACGTGCAGCGTAATGCCGGTGACATAGGCCGCCCCCGGGCTGGCGAGATAGGCCACCGCGTGCGCGATGTCCTCCGGCGCACCCAGCCGGCCCAGCGGAATGCGACCCACCAGCGTTTCGCGCGCGGCGTCCGGCAATGACTTGGTCATGTCGGTGTCGATGAATCCCGGCGCCACGCAGTTGACGGTGATGTTGCGGCTACCGACTTCCTGCGCCAGGGACTTGGTAAAGCCGATCAGCGCGGCCTTGGCGGCGGCGTAGTTCACCTGTCCCGGATTGCCGCTCGACCCCACGACGCTGCCGATCTGGATGATGCGGCCGGTGCGCGCCTTCATCATGCCGCGCAACACCGCCTTGGCCAGCCGGTAGGCGGGCTTCAGGTTCGTGGCCATGATTGCATCCCACTCGTCGTCCTTCATCCGCAGCAACAGGTTGTCGCGCGTGATGCCGGCGTTGTTGACGAGGATGCCGATCGCACCGTGCTTCGCTTCGATGGCCGCCAGCACCGTTTCCGTGGCAGCGGCATCGGTCACATCGAGCTTCACGCCCATGCCGGCGTGGCCGGCCGCGCGCAACGCGGCATCGATCTTCGCCGCGCCCTCGGCGGTCGTCGCCGTGCCCACCACGGTGGCGCCGTCGGTGGCGAGGCGCAATGCAATCGCGAGGCCGATGCCACGCGTGGCGCCGGTCACGAGGGCAAGTTGTCCGGACAGCGGCAGCGTTGTAGTCAATCGTGTTCTCCTCAAGCTGCCGCGAGTTCGGCCAGCGTGGCGGCCAGTGCCTCCCCGTCCGTCAGCGAATACGCCTGCACGCTGTCGACGCTGCGCTTGGCCAAGCCTGCCAGCACCTTGCCGGGCCCGCACTCGACGACATGCGTGATGCCTTGCGCGCCCATCGCCTGCATCGTGGCTGTCCACCGCACCGGATGCGCGGCCTGTTGCGCCAGCGCATGGCGAATATCATCCGGGGAGTCATGCATCAGCACGTCGACATTGTGCAGCACCGCAATGGTGGGTGCGGTCATCGTGATCTTCGCCAACCGCGCGGCGAGGCGCAGGGCCGCAGGCCGCAGCAGCGAACTGTGGAACGGTGCCGACACCGGCAGGATCACGCCGCGCTTGGCGCCCTTGGTCTTGGCCACGGCGATGGCGCGCTCCACCGCCTCGCGGTGACCCGCAATCACCAGTTGTCCCGGCGCGTTGAAATTGACGGCCTCCACGACCTGGCCCAGCGCGGCTTCGGCGCACGCCGCGATGACGGCGTCGTCATCGGGGGCGCCCATGATCGCCGCCATCGCCCCGACGCCGGCCGGCACCGCGTCCTGCATCGCCTGCGCGCGAAATCGCACCAGCGGCACGGCGTCACGGAAGGCCAGCGCACCTGCGGCCACCAACGCCGTGTACTCGCCAAGGCTGTGGCCGGCCAGCAACACTGGCTGCGGGCCACCCGCCGCGAGCCACGCGCGCCAGGCGGCGATACCCGCCGTCAGCATCACCGGTTGCGTGTTGGTCGTGAGATTGAGATCTTCCGCGGGGCCTTCCGCCACCAACGCCCACAGGTCCTGCCCCAATGCAGCGGAGGCTTCGTCGAACGTCGCGCGGACGACCGGATGGTCGCCCCAGCCGTTCATCATGCCCACGGCCTGCGAGCCCTGTCCGGGAAACACCATTGCAAGTTTCATGATTGCCTTTCGAGGTCGCGTGCGCGAGCTACCAGCGCATGAAGACCGAGCCCCACGTGAAGCCGCCGCCCACGCCCAGCAGCATCACGTGCTGGCCGGGCTGGATGCGCCCGTCGCGCACGGCGATGTCGAGCGCCAGCGGAATGGATGCCGCCGACGTGTTGCCATGCTCGCCCAAGGTGACCACCAGTCTCTCGTGCGGCAGGTGCAGCTTCTTCATCGTCGCATCCATGATGCGGATGTTGGCCTGATGCGGGATCACCCAGTCGATATCGTTGGCGTGCATGGACGTGGCGGCGAGCGCCTCTTCCGCGACGTCGGCCAACACTTTCACCGCGAACTTGAAGACGGCAGTGCCATCCATGTGCAGGAACGGCACGCCTTCGACCACGCCATTGCGCACTTGTCCGGGCACCGCGAGGATGTCGCGATAGCTGCCATCGGCATGCAGATGCGCGGTGAGAATGCCGGGTGTGGCCGCCGGTACCAGCACGACGGCGCCGGCGCCATCGCCGAACAGCACGCAGGTACCGCGATCATTCCAGTCCACGATGCGCGAATAGATTTCCGCGCCCACGACCAGCGCATTGCGCGCCATGCCGGTGCTGACCATCTTGTCCGCCAGCGCCAGCGCATAGACGAAGCCGGAGCACACAGCCTGCACGTCGAAGGCCGCGCCGCCGCGCACGCCCAGTTTGTCCTGCAGGATGCACGCCGTGGACGGAAACACCATGTCGGGCGTGGTGGTGGCCACGATGATGAGATCGACGTCCGCCGGTTGCATGCCGGCGGCGTCCAGCGCGGCGCGCGCGGCATGCAACGCAAGATCGGACGTCATTTCGTCCGGCGCCGCGATATGGCGCTGGCGAATGCCGGTGCGCGTCTGGATCCAGTCGTCGCTGGTGGCGACGCGCTGCGCGAGCTCCGCGTTGGTGAGGATCGTGGCCGGCAGATAGCGGCCCGTCCCGGCGATGCGACTAGGCATCGGGTATCGGTGCCACGTTGAGGATGCGGTGCGCGGTCGTCGGGGTCGGGGTCGCGGCCGCCGTGGACTGGACCTGCGCCGCGATCTTGTCGAGCACGCCGTGCGCGACCTCGACGTACGCCTTGCGCAAGGCGTAGCGGAAGCCCAGCACGTCTGCACCACCGTGGCTCTTCACCACGACGCCTTTCAAGCCCACCAGCGTGGCACCGTTGTAACGGCGCGGATCGATGCGGCGCTTGAAGGCCATCAACACCGGATATGCCGCCACGGCCGCAGCGCGCGTGAAGATGCTGCGCGTGAACTCGGCGCGCAGGAAATCGTAGAGCATCGCCGCCAGGCCCTCGGAGGATTTGAGGACCACGTTGCCGACGAAGCCATCGCACACGACGACATCCGTGGTGCCGTTGTAGAGATCGGTGCCCTCGACGTTGCCGTAGAAATTGAGGCTGGAGCCCTTCAGCAGCTCCGCCGTTTCCTTCACGATGTCGTTGCCCTTGATGTCTTCCTCGCCGATGTTGAGGAGGCCCACCGTGGGACGCTCGATGTTCTCGACGGCGGTGACCAGCGCGCTGCCCATGACGGCGAACTGCACCAGTTGCGCGGGCGTGCAATTGACGTTGGCGCCAAGGTCGAGCGCCGTCGTGACGCCTTTGCGCGTGGGCAACTGCGACGCGATGGCCGGGCGGTCGATGCCGGGCAAGGTCTTCAACACGAAGCGCGCGATGGCCATCAGCGCGCCGGTGTTGCCGGCAGACACGCAGGCCTGCGCACTGCCATTCTTGACCAGGTTGATGGCCACGCGCATCGATGAATCTTTTTTCTTGCGCAGTGCGTCGGCGGGTGGTTCATCCATCGCCACCACTTCGCTGGCAGCGTGCAACGTGATGCGGTCGCGGGCAGGCGAACGAGCCTTGGCCAGCGCAGCGGTCAGCGGGGCTTCGAGCCCCACGAGGATGACGCGGGCGTCCGGGAACTCCTCGAGGAACTTGAGCGCCGCCGGGAGCGTGACCGCCAACCCGTGGTCGCCCCCCATCGCGTCTACGGCAACCGTGACGCGGATAGGGCTTTCACCTTCGCGCAGTACGCTCCGGTCTTCGCCCTCGGGGCGGCCCGGCGTGATCATGACGATTCACCTTCGCGCTGCGCGCTCCGGTATTCGCCCTTGGGGCATCCCGGCGGGCTCATGCCACGCGACCTTGAGTCAAGCCAAAGCCAGACTTACTCGTCGTTCTTGGTCTGGACGACTTTCTTGCCGCGATAGTAGCCGTTGGGGCTGATGTGATGGCGCAAGTGCACTTCGCCGCTGACCGGCTCGAC
>Ga0105046_10018130_pt1 | contig 10729 bp, 7 predicted proteins | sample MAT03_FD_78385 | JGI IMG/M metagenome (GOLD analysis project Ga0105046, IMG submission 78385) | Freshwater microbial communities from Lake Fryxell liftoff mats and glacier meltwater in Antarctica - MAT-03 (megahit assembly) | ecosystem: Environmental > Aquatic > Freshwater > Ice > Liftoff...
AAACCCAATGTAAGTATCCCCGCAGCGATTAAAACGCGAATTGTGAGATCATTTTTGAACCGAGCGAATGGAAGAGCGTGTACTTTACGTTAGGACTCCCTTTGCCAGCCGAAGTTTGCCCAAAACTGAATGACGTAGTTCGGGCGATTGCAAGATTGGGAGGCTTCGTAGACTGCCCCAAAAATCACCCAGGAACACAAACTTTATGGGTTGGCTTGCAACGCTGTTAGGCGAGCGGCAGAATGGTTTGTACCGGGAGGGAGAGGCTCCTGCCGATCCAAAGCCAAGCTCGGCAGGAGCCTCACTCTCCCATCCGTGCCTTGGGCAGGTAAATTTCAGTTGGGAGAATTACAGCTTTCTGTTGAGGTGGCGTTTAGCGAGAATTTTCTAAAAAACCGTCGTTAAAAGCAGGCTTTGGGTAGTCGTTCAGCCTAGAACTATTGTTCTATTTCCAAGTCCAATCAAGGCTCTCGGGCTGTTCGACGGAGGATCGAACGCTGGCAAGTTCTTCATTGACTTCTGTTTTGGAAGCGACCGACCAGGAGTCTACTGAGACGCCACCGCTAGTTGTCACGACCCAGCCAGCACTCGTTTTGAGGAAGCTGCACTGCGGGTCGATCTGACTTGGTGTATTGAGGCTGGTTAGCTCAACGGTAGGGGTTTTTCCGCTGAGTACCGAAAGATCGAGACCAGAAATCTTTTCCAAGTCTCGACCACGGACAATGGCAGCTACAACGCAGGCATCCATGACATTTCGGAGCTCACCAAAGACAGAATCCTTAGTCGAGAGTTCGTCTAGCTTTTCAGTGAATAGATCGGCCCACTTTTGAGCCATCGCATCTTTCTTTCCGGTTTGCTTTCGGCTTCCATCGTCGGCGATAACTTCTGCTTCGGTGAGTGTTTTGATTCCCTTGCCAGATAGTTTGTATGCCAAACCATTTTGACTGTGTTCAATAGCGTCGTAGTCACATGCCATCCACCAACGGGACTGCGGAACTGCAACGGACTTATTTCGAATCATTTCAATGTAACTGGGGAGACCTTTAACAGGAGCTTCGGCAAGATTCATTCCGTAGCGTTTCATTTGGTAGTCGGCGGCAAAAATGATCCGAGCCATGTGGCTGTTCTTAGGTAGTCCAGTTAACGAGACAACTTGAGGCCCGAATGCTTCCCGCATGGCAGGCTCGATCATGGAGGGATTAAACTGTGGGCCTGTTTTGACGTTCCTCAACAAAGCGTTCAATCGCTGCGATCCCTCAGGCGTCGGATCGATCGAGCAAGTAATCCCTTCTGTGCGTGCGGTTTCAACAGATTGAAAGGCGGTAATCAAATCATCGAGATAGACGATCGGTCTTCCACTTTTCTTTCCAACAACCGAACCATTTTTAGCGATAGTCCAGTCTTCCGATGGACCAGCAATGACGATGTCTTGCTTGTCTGGGTAGACGAATACCATTTCGATCCGGGTCAGTCCGCCTAAGAGCAGAATCTCTTCCGAGAGAGGCTTGCCTGTTTCCGCAGCCAGTACCATGGCGGCTTGGACAGCTTTCAAGGAGATCATTCGTAATTTAGACTCATTAGCAAATTCGGCTTTTCCACCGGCCAAGTTCTCACGCATTCGCTCCAGTGTCGAATCTTGATCTTCGACGAGTGCATCGCGAACAGCTCCCTCGGCATCTACACTGACGCCACCGATAGATCGCTGGAAACCACCGTTGTTGAAAAACTGAGCCTCAGAACTTGATGCGAAGATGCCAACGATCAAGCCGGCACATACAAGACCCCATCCTGGAAAGGTTTCAGGAATGTTGCTTGTAAAGCGTTGTCTGACGAACATAAAGGAACTCCTAATCAGGTCTTGACTGACTACTATTTGAATGAGAGGTCGAATGAGAAATCGATCGCGCGGACGACCGAACATGTTAGAATAGTTCAAAAAGTTTATATTTGCAATAAAATGCAAGCCTAGATATTTCTGCAAAGCAGATAATCATCCCTACGCAATCGGCCTGCATAACGCTCTAGAAATCAGAATAGCTCGGCGAAGACTTTGACAGAATTTAACCACGGACCAGCCTACCTAGTTCTACAAAACGGCGGACGTTGGTCGGACGTTTTTCGTCTAATTCCAACACAGCCCTTGGTAATCGGTCGATCTTCCAAAAATGCAATTGTGATCGCTGACGACCGTTCCAGCCGACAACATGCCGAGATTTTCCATGAAAACGGAGCCTGGAAGGTTCGCGATTTGGGGTCTCGGAATGGAACGTCGGTTGACGGAAAAGCCATACAATCGGTGCATTCGTTGCAGTCCGGCCAAGTGATCCAAGTGGCTGGCGTCAGTATGTCCTTTGTCGATTCACTCGACTCCGTGTTTCCTAGCGATCCAGCCAGTTTAGGCCCACTTTCGGATGCCCGCCCACTTTCGGAAGCCAGTGGGGTTTCGCCGACGAGTGGGCAAAGCATTTCACAGACGCAAGAAATAGATTCCCCCCCCACGATTATCGAATCAAAGCAGACTCAGTCGTGGATGTTCAACATGGCCTACACGCTCGCACAGCAGTCCACTTGGGAACAAGCCTGCGAGGTTGTCTTAGAGAGCTTGCTCCGAGAAATGAAGATCCAGGCGGGTGGAATCGTACTAGTTCAATCGGATGGAGCGTCAGATACACCTGACACCAAAATTGCTATGCGACTTGCAATCGTTTGCGCACGAGAACGCCCCGGAAAAGCCTATCGTCGTGTTAGCGAATTTTTAGCCCAGCACGTTCTGAAAAGTCGTCAAGCTGTTCTAGCTCGTAACATCCAAAACGACCCGATTTTTGGAAACCAATCAGAAACGGCTCAATCGAGTCAAGCAATGTCGACGCAAACGGTTCTTTGTGCCCCCATCGCCCTCGGTGAGAAAGAGGGAAAGCAATCGTGGGGACTGTTGCATCTTTATGCTCGAGATGACGAACCAAACCCACAAGCGGAGGCTCTTGAAATCGCGTCTCTGGCGACTCAATTGTTAACCGTGGCTTTTCAACAACTATCTAGACAGAAACAGATTGAGCAAAAGTTAAACGCAACACAAAAACAGGTTGTCGCCCTTCGATCGCAACTTAACGATCAGGATCAAGCGATGATAGGAACATCTCCTGCGATCATCACCTTAAAAAATCAACTTGCTCGTGTGGCGCCAACGCAAGCGACTGTTCTCTTGAGAGGTGAAAGTGGGGTAGGAAAGGAACTGGCTGCCCGCGAAATTCATCGTCAAAGTACACGCGCTGATGGTCCGTTTGTGGCAATCAATTGTGGTGCTTTAGCACCGCAACTACTCGAAAGCGAACTCTTCGGTCACGAGAAAGGGGCTTTCACGGGAGCCACTGACCGTCGACCTGGTAAGTTTGAGTTGGCCGATGGCGGGACAATTTTTCTTGATGAAGTTGGTGAGATGTCGGCAGAGATTCAAGTCAAATTCTTACGCGCTTTAGAGAACCGAAACTTCGAGCGAGTAGGTGGTAGCAAGCCGATCACGGTCGACGTGCGTGTAGTTGCGGCAACAAATCGCGATCTTGAAGAAGCCATTCGCGAGAAGTCTTTTCGCGCGGATCTTTATTTCCGGCTGAGGGTTGTCGAAATCGTGGTTCCCAGTTTGAAAGAGCGCCGCGAAGATATCTTGCCCCTGGCAGAGTATTTCCTGGAAACGTTTCGATACCGATCTGCCACCGGGCCGACCGGTTTTTCTGAAGAGGCAAAGTGTGTCATGCAGTCCTATGCTTGGCCTGGAAATATTCGCGAGCTCCGAAATGCAGTGGAGCGAGCGCACGTGCTCTCAATCCATTCGCTTGCTGAGCCTGAGGATCTTGCTCTTTCGTATATCCATCTTTCAGAGCAAGAAAAACGATCAGTCGGAATTCAGCCACAGCAAATGGGATCAATTGGTCAACAACCTTACATAGAAAAAGGGCTCGACCAACTCGAGCGAGAGCACATCCTGGCTACGCTTGAGTTCACCGAAGGTCAGAAGAGTCGCGCTGCGAGCATCTTGGGTATCGAGCGATCCACGCTCGATCGAAAACTCAAGAGATACGAGGACTAGAATTTCAAGAAAAATTGACACATCTCGATGATCGCCACCACTGTTACCCTCCCGAAAAAGTTGGGGAGGGTTACATCTATCTGTTGAGGTGGCGTTGAGCGAGAAGTCTCGAAAAACTGGCTAATTTAACGCCACTTTCCCTTATTTCTGATTAAGGTCGTGTGCAAGTCCTTTGCCCGTCCTCCCCAGTATTTCAAGGATTAGTTAATGCACCGATTTTTGTTAGTTGCTAGTGTCTTCGTTTCTCTCTTCAATGCTGGATGCGTCAACGAAATCTACGCCGATGAAATTCGCTGGACCAATTCGCCACAGATAGCGGTTGATAATGCCTATGGATCAGGGCGTATGATTTTGATTTCGGTGCATGCGAGCTCCTGTCAGTTTTGTAAAAAAATGGAGCAGGAGGTATGGCGAGATCCGGATGTAGAGCAGATTGTCAATCGCGATTTTGTGCCACTCAAAATTAATGAGCAAGAGCATTCGGAGCTGATTCAGAAACTGGAAGTCACTTCCTACCCAACGACCTTCATTTTTTCGACGGATCGAGTTCTCCTTGCGAGACTCGACGGATTCATTTCCTCGACGGATCTAAAGTCAATAATCGAAAGACTCAAAAGTAAGACCGCTACAGCCCCTATACGGGCGATAAATTAGTTTATAACGTCAGCGAATCGTGGCCTAGGCCAATGCGTTCCCAAACGGTCCTTTGTATTCATTCGTTGGCAATTTGTGTTTTCCAGTCAGCGCCATTCCATGTCTCTGTAAGAATAGGCTGATCTTTCTGAATGCCTACACGAATAGCATGCTCCAGCGCCGTGTTGAGTACCTGGCGGCCAGGCGCGGAATAGGCCTCCAGAACCTTTGGGTTACGCGCTTTGCTTCCGCCACTGATTGTCACTACCGAAGGATGACACCAAGTTAAGAGCATGTCGGGGTTGGTTGAAAGACTTCCATGATGCGGTGCCATCAAGACGTCGATCATCATCCGTGGTCGTTCCAATAACTTTTTCGTTCCGGGACCTTCTAAGTCGCCCGGAAGCAAGAGTTGTTTTCCGTAACATTTTAGTAACAAACACATACTGGTCGCATTATCATTTCCATAGACATTCTGACGATCCGGATGGAGAATCTCAAGGCTAAGCGTATCGGAGTCGTTTTGAATGCGATCAACACTACTTTCGCTATCCAAGGAGATTATCGGGATCCGCCAGTCGCTAAGCTTCGTCAGTAACTCTTCTATTCCTTTGCTATCGCTGCTGATCGCTTGCTTAGTCGTATAGAACGCGCCAATTTGGAATCTACTGGCTAGCCGCGCAATTGCACAGAAATGGTCGGAATCGGCATGCGAAAGAAATACTTTGTCGATCCTTGTTCGATGCCGATCCCACAGGACATTGGAGATTTGAAGGTGACTCTTCGATGGGTCTCCCATCCTTCCAGCGTCGTACATCCAGACTTGCCCATTTGGCAATTCCAACATCACACAGGTACCGTGTCCTACATCGATAAAGGTTAACCATGCAGGTAGTTCTTGACGTGCTTGGTCCGACCAGATTCTCGGTACAAGGGATTGGTTTGCTACGTAAGGTGACACATTCCAGCGATCTAACAAAGGGGTTGATGCCAAGAGCAACCAAACGCATGTAAGTGAAGCGATCCATCGCCGTGACGTCTTCTCAAACCCAAAAAATGTTATGACGGTCAAGAGAACGGTATAGAAGACAGCTACCATGATCCAAGAGGGCGATGGAAGCCAAAAATGGCTCAATGGGATCTGTTCGCATATCTTTACTACTCGATCGACCACAAAAAGCCCTATGGCACAGATGATACCCAAAGGGTATCCAACGATCGCCCCCATCCAAGGACCGATCACCGGTATAAATCCAAGAGTCGGACTAATCAACAGTAGTAGAATTCCTGCGAGTAACGATACGAAGATAGGGATCCACAGCAGGACGTTAAGTAGGCTCGCAATCGGCGAAACTATATTGAAGTAATACAATGTCAAAGGAGCCGTCAACAGCCAAACCCAGGCACTTACTTTTAGCATTTGAGTCGCTTGGTTTACGACGTACCAAAACCATCGCATGACAGGATGGCTTGTCGCAACCAGAAGATCGTTCATCGAGTCGTGCTCGCTCAAAATCCACGATCGGTTGCTTCCAAGAAAAATAAGTATCGTTACGGCTAGGAAGGATAGCTGTGTTCCCACATCTTGAAGGTTATCGGTCTTATAAATCATCAGGACGACTGCCGCGAAGGCAAGAACGTTCATTGATTGCATCGGACGACCAACCCAGCGAGCGAGGCATAAAATAACTACAAAAATAGCCGCACGCATGACCGGCGGATTGGCTCCAGCAACTAAAGAATAGACAACGACCAGAACAATCGTAACCGATAAACTTACCTTTCGACGCCATTGAACAAGCGCGCCAAACGAGAGGATACTGATCGCCACTAGTTCAATATGCATACCAGATATCGCAAGCATATGGATGGTCCCGGTCGCCAGCATCGATTCCTGTAACTCCCACTCGGCTTGCTCGCGTTGACCTAGCACGAGAGCCGACGCCATTCGCGCTTGCCCCAGTGGTACATATCGATGAAACGCCTGGTCGGCGGCACTCACGATGTATCCAATCCAGCGGTCAAAGCGAAACCGATTTGTACCGGGAAGGACTTCGATCTGAGAAGCTACATCGGTTCTTCCTCGAACAAAAATTCCTTCGGTTGCCGCACGTTTCGAGTAGTCGGATTGCCCGGGATTGGTGGGCGGCATGATTCTCTGCCAATCCAATAAGCAGCGAACGCGATCACCAGGCAACCACGTTCGACAGCGACCTTGAGAAGTAATCCGGATCAGTCCGAAGCGATCGTATTTCCAGTCTTGTCCATCGCGAATTCCGGAAACCTTTAAGTCAAAGACAGTTTGCCAAAGATTATCCGATAGAAGCTTGTCATCCTCGGGAGCCCCACGCTGTCGAAGGGTATCGGGTTTCCATCTCGGGATCGATTCAACGGTACCCTCTAAAACAACTGGGGTAGGAAACTCACTGGCTAATGAATGCAGACAATCGGCTGATATCTGTTTACGTTCAACTTGGTATCGGACGGCTCCCATGAGCGTCACACCGATCAACGCGATTCCCAAAAAGGTTTGCTCGTGAAATTTAGGATACACCGTCTCCTTGCGCCATCGGAAAGAGAAGCCTATCAACAAGAAAGCCAACGAGATAATGGCAATCAACAACCAAGATATCGATAGCTGGTCCGGGAGTATGGACGCGGCAGTGGCTCCTATCGCGATCGCTGCGAAAGCAGCCAGCATTGGCATTTTTGCAATCTGCGACGGCAACTTCAAAAACCGGTCTCGGATGGATTCGGGCTTGCTCGCGACATCCATAGGGCATCACTTTGACGGAACATTTGTGGGCGTTACAAAATGTGTGTCGCAGAAATCGATGAACTTAATCCAATCGTATCGCCATAGTCCGTGTTTGCCGGGGCGAATATGGTAGCCGACCTGTCCGACGATTCGTGTTTCGTTTAGCGAGGGCATGACGACATTCGTTATCGCTTCTTTTTCTAACAATTTATATACGGGCGCTGCCGCGACCATTGCTAGGTATTCGCCCCTGGGATCAGCCCAAAGATCGTCGCCTGCGCTAGTTGCATAAACGGGCCTCGGAGCAATCAATCCAAAGAGTTGATGTTGGTCTACCGGAATTTCCGATTCTCGGCCAGCATAGGAAGAGAACCGATCACAGAACCAATAGGGAAACGAAGTCGTGATTCGGGCTACCGTCTCGCCGTAAGCGCGACGTGACAACGCTGCCCCTCCACACCCAGAGTTATTGCTGCAGGCAATCGCAAATCGCGGGTCCTCAGCGGCAGCCCATAAGGCAGCCTTGCCTCCACGCGAATGACCGATAACTGCGATTTTTGACGGATCTACTTCGGCTAGTGTGTGCAAAAAGTCAATTGCTCGACTTGCTCCCCAACCCCAGGCCGATAAAGCTTTCCAAGCATCAACCCCGGGTAGGTCGGGCCCAGTTAAGTCGGGTTTGCCGCTTGCTCGATGAAAGAATCCACGCAGTCCATCCGAAAAGCCATCGGCTCTGTCTGGATCGATCGCGATCGTCGACACTGCGCAGGCGACATAGCCACGAGAAAGAATTTCTTTGACTGGCCAAAAGTCGTCATCCTTGGTGGACGCTGACTCGAAGGTAGGAAATTCTCGAATATCAATGTGAACGATGGCAGGTAATTTATTAGTCGCTTTCGGGATAAAGACAAGCATGGGAAACGAGTACGTTTCGTTGCCGGACTTGATTTCAACCTTAACGGACTTTCCCGTCGCTTCGATACCAAACAGATTGGATTTTTCAGATAAAGTTTCGAATTTAACCGTGTACTCCATATCTGGTCGGCGGCCGTACATATGGGCTCGAAACTTTTCAATTGTCTGTTCTCGACACTCGGACCAGTCTTCTGCGTTAACGGCTCGGTTGCCGCCATCTAGTAGTAACGGGTCAGGGAGAACGTACTCGGTTACCTTTGATTCTTCGTACAGAAATAAAGGCTGGGAAGTAGCGAGTTTCTTAACCTGCTCGGAATCCGCAGCCCATGGTTCGCCTGCAACAGCGTCTCGCCTTGGAAGTACAGAACTGGCAATTACAAAACCGAAAAGAAAAACGAACGGAAGTCGAATCATAGTTTCATTCCAAACAGAAGTTTTCAATCTGCGGCTTGCCTAAGTAGGCTTTGCGGCGTTCTCAAGTTCACTATACAGCAATTGTTTGATTGCGTGTTCTTCACCGTAAAGTGTAATGATATCGTCTTTTTTGATCACGTCTTCGCGGTTGGGTAAGCCAGCTCTCTGGAGAGTATCAACAACGGATGTACTGAATCGGGAGACTGTATCAGCAACCAGTCCATCTAAGCCTTCCGACAGTCTAAGTGCCGCTCCGCCCTATTTTGGGGCACCACTAGGAGATCCCGGATTCCCACCACTGGGCTGTATGAATTCGTATGAACTACCACCACTAGGCTGACCTGGGTTCCCACCACTGGGCTGTATGAATTCGTATGAACTACCACCATTAGGCTGACCTGGGTTCCCACCACTGGGCTGTATGAATTCGTATGAACTACCACCACTAGGCTGACCTGGGTTCCCACCACTGGGCTGCATGAATTCGTATGAACCACCACCACTAGGCTGTCCCGGGTTCCCACCACTGGGCTGCATGAATTCGTATGAACCACCACCACTAGGCTGACCTGGGTTCCCGGAACTCGGAGGTTGAAATGCGCCCGGTGCCATACCACTATTTGCGTTGCCGCCTCTCATCATCTGCTGCATCAATGGCGCACCCTTCAACGCAATTTGTATGACAACCCCATCAAATTCCTGTTGCGACTTGACCTTCTCGAACTTTGACAAGTAATCGGTGTTGATTGCTTTCAACTGTCCAAGAACCAGTGCTTGCGATTGTGGAGTAAGAGCATTTAAGTAGTCTTTTGCCTTTTGTATCTGATTGTCCCAATCTGCAACCATTGCGGCGTTAACCCATCGTCCGTCGACACGTATCCATTCCGAGGCTTGCTTTTCTCCGTCGATTTCTACGGTTACGGTCGCCTCGGACTCCGATTTGGTCTCAACAGAAAATTTTTGATTCTTGAAGTCAGCCAACGCATTTTGCTGCGGCATTTTAATACCAGCGTCGGCTACCGCTTTCATTAGGTTTTCGCTGGCTGGCATCAATCCCTTCAAGTATGCCCCGAGCATCGTGGCTGGTTCGCTAGTCTGCATTTTCTTTGGATTTATGACTTTCGTTGCCAGTACTGCTGCAACCATGTTGACGCCTGCGTCATAAACAGGGATATATTTCTTGTCGCTATACTGCTTAAGGATTGAACAACCTAGTATGAAGTTCTTTTTTGACCGAAGTATTTTTAATGCGCGAGAACTTGTTGATTCCACTTCGCTAAAAAGTTTCAGGTCGATTTGCTTGCCAGCTAGACGAATAACCTCCGTAACATCAGTACGATGCTTAGCGGGAAGTCCATCGATCAGGACGCGATGATTACCTTTCGCGGGTTCTTCGAACATATAACTGACGGTTTGTTCGCATGTCATCCCCTCAGGGAAGGGAACTAAAGGGGCGTCACTTTTTTCGGTAACTTCTTCTTCGGGGCTGAAACTAGAAGTTGTTGTTCCCGAATCGCTGGTCTCTTTGGCAGCTTTTCGAGCGCGTACTCGGCTGTTAGAGCTTAGTTTTAAAAGAGGGACACGAACTTCTGTGCCGTCCGATTTCTTTAAGACGACTTTGTCACTATCGATGCCAACGAATTCCGCGACGATCGAAAACTTTCCAGTTGTATCTGTCCAAGTTGGTAGTGTTTCCGCGAGCGCCTGCTGCGTCGAGAGAGCGGCAGTCGCAAAAATCATTGAAAAAAACAGACAGCAAAACCTATGCATGATGGACCACCTGTCATGAAAGCCTATTTGATTTGAACTAAGGCGATCGGCAGAATGAAAAGTACCGTAGGATGGGACCAATGTCCCGTCTGTTGACTCGTTCGGGACAATGGTCCCAAACTACAACTGGTATCTCACAGCCTGCCGCTCGCCTT
>Ga0105046_10018131_pt1 | contig 10729 bp, 5 predicted proteins | sample MAT03_FD_78385 | JGI IMG/M metagenome (GOLD analysis project Ga0105046, IMG submission 78385) | Freshwater microbial communities from Lake Fryxell liftoff mats and glacier meltwater in Antarctica - MAT-03 (megahit assembly) | ecosystem: Environmental > Aquatic > Freshwater > Ice > Liftoff...
CGGCCGACAAGACGAAGAGCACCATCAAGACGAATTCGTCGCCCGGCGGTGGGGGCTTCAACGAGCTGCGCTTCGAGGATCGGAAAGGCCAGGAGGAGATCTTCGTTCACGGCCAGAAGGACATGAACGTCGTCATCTTGAACGACAAGACCGCGGCGGTCGGCCACGACGAGACGCTGACCGTCACCAACAACCGCTCCCGCGCCGTGGGCGTAAGCGAAGACGTGACGGTCGGCGCCAATCGCACGCTCACCGTCGGCGCCAACGAGACCGACGTCATCGGCGCCAATTGGGCGGCGACCGTGGGCGCGAACGCGACCGTCTCCATCGCAACCAACCTCTCGGTGACGCTGGGCGGCGCTTTCACGCAATCGGTCGAGAAGGCGGCGACGATCTCGATCGGCGAGGGCAAGGAAGAGAGCATCGCGAAGGAATCGAAGCGCAGTGTCGGCAAGGACGAGACGGTGTCGATCGACGGGAGCTCCACCACCGAGATCGGAAAATCGATGAGCACCAGCGTCGGCAAGGACGCGTCGACCGACGTCGACGGCAGCTACGCGCTCACCGTCGGCAAGAGCTATGCCCTCGAGTGCGGCGACGGGAAGATCACCGTGCAGAAGAACGGCGACATCGTCATCGAGGGCAAGAAGATCATCATCAAGGGGTCGGGACCCATCGAAGTGACCGGCAGCAAGCTCAAGATCAAGTCGGACGGTACCGTCGACGTGAATGCGTCGGGCACCGTCCAGCTCAAGGGCAGCGCGATCAACGCGAACTGAGCGCCGACCATGACCAGAGCAGCCACCCCACATTCACCGTTGGAGGCCGCCGGGCCGGCCGGCCAGGAGCCGGAGGCCGCGTACGCCGACGAGGCTGCGCCGACTCCGGAGCGCTCGGCCGACGCCGCGACGGCGGCGCTGCTCGCGCTCCTCGGTGACCCGGCCACCACCATCGTCATCCCGGAGCGGATTCACGGCGTCGTCGTGGGGACGTTGCTGGGCATCGACGGCGGCGCGCGCGTCGCCTGGCCCGGAGCACCGGGCGGCGCCGCCGCGCGCGTGCTCGGCGTGGTCGAGCCGCGCCACGTCGGAGGCGAGGTTGCGCTCATGTTCGAGCAGGGCGAACCCACGCGACCGATGGTGATGGCGCCCATCGAGACGCTGCAGCCGCTCGACGGCACCCACGACGACGCCGGTGATGCCGACGGGATCGACGCGGCGCTCCTCGACAGCGCCGGCGCTCTCGACGCGGCCCATGGCTCGGTGCAGGTCGAAGCCATCGCCGACGGCGAGCGCGTCGTGCTCCAGGCCGATCGAGAGCTGGTGCTCCGCTGCGGCAAGGCCAGCATCACGCTCACCCGCGCCGGAAAGATCATCATCCGCGGCGCCTACGTCTCGTCGCACGCCACCGGCACCCACCGCATCCGCGGGGGGACGGTGGAGATCAACTGAAGGCTCGCCGTGGCCTACAGCTCCGTCCTGGAACGACACGCCGAGGAGGTGGCCGCGCTATGGCCGCGCCGCGAGCGCGATGCGGGCGCCGCCGAGGTCGGGTTGCCCGAGCTGGCCCGCCTCGACCGTCGGGTCGAGGCCCACCTCGATGGCCTTCGTCTGGCCGGCGCCCAGGGAACGCGCGCAACGGTGGCGCTCGATCTCGGCGAGCCGGGCGCGCCGTTCACCATCGCCGCCCAGGCGCTCGATCGACGCGACGCCAAGTCGCTGGCTGGGCTGCTCGACGCCGCCGAGAAGGAGGTCGCAATCGTCGAGGGCCTGATCGGCGCCCTCGCCTGGGTGCCCCTCGAACGCGCGTCGTGGGCGGTGAGCGCGATGCTCCACGAGCGATGCCCGGCGCCCCTTCGCCGCTTCGGGCTGGGCGCGCACGTCGCGCACCGCTCCGACCCCGGGCTGCCGCTGCTCGACGCGATGGGGGCCAGCGCCGCCCCGCTGCGCGCGGCTGCCTTCCACGGCGCGGCCGTCCTCGGGCGCCGCGATCTGCTGCCCGACATCGTTCCCGATCTCCAGGCGGACAGCACGCCCATCCGCTTCGCGGCGCGCTTCGCCGCCGCGCTCCTCGGCGACGCCGATGCCGCGCAGATGCTGTGGACGCACGCCGACAGCTCCACGGTCGCCGGCCGGCAGGCGCTGGTCGTCGCCATCGGGCGGAGCACGCCCGAGGGGGCGGCGCGGTCGATCGACCGCTGGCGCGGCGAGCCGAGGCGTCGGCGCGACGCCGTCGAAGGCCTCGGCATCCTCGGCGATCCGCAGCGGGTGCCGTGGCTCATCGAAGAGATGCGGCACCCCGATCTCGCGCGCCTGGCCGGCGCAGCGTTCACCCGGATCACCGGGATGCCGATCGAGGGCGCCCTGCGCGGGGGCCCACTCGAGGGCGCGAAGACCGGTCCCACCGACGATCCGGCGGACGAGGACGTCGAGCCGGATCCCGACGCCGCGCTCCCCTGGCCCGACCCCGACGCGATAGAGCGCAGCTGGAGCGAGGCGAGGCGGCGCTTCCCCGTCGGGAAGCGCCTGCTGTTCGGCAGCGCGCTCGAGGTATCGCATTGCGATCAGCTGCTGCGAACGGGCTCGCAGGCCGTGCGCACGGCGGTTGCCCTCGAGCGCGCGCTGCTGGTGCCGGGGCGCCCGCTGGTTGCGGTGCGCGCGCCGGGGTTCAGGCAGCTCGCCCGGCCGTAGCTGAGCTCAGGTCGCGTCGGGCAACTTCGTTGGTATGCGCGTGATGGGCTCCACGACGAGGTTCGGATTCCCGTAGAGGAGCCGACTGGGCGGGGGACCCGCGGGCGCCGCCGGCGTGGTCGTCGGCGCCGATGACGGGACGTCGTCGACGCGCGACACGCGGAGCTCGAGCTTACGCGCCTCGAGGAGCTCGGCGAGCTCGACCATCTTCGCGGCATCACGGACGAAGAATTCGAGCCCCTCGTCGTCGACCTTGCCGCCCTTGGGGGCCGGGTGCTCGTAGACGAGCTTCGCGTCGTAGGGCGCACCCTCGCGGGTGACGGTGACGAGGAGAGGCTCCGACATCTCGGGGTAGAAATGGGTCGTACAAACGAGGTGAATCTGATCCTTCTTCTTCTTCGGGTCTTTGTCTTTTCGCCACGTGATTGAAAGCAGCTGGGGCACCACGTGCAGATCGCAGTGGGCCTTTGCGATGCCAGCCGGAGCTTCTTTCTTCGACGTGTCGGTGGCGAGCTGCACGACCGCGGGCAGGCCGGCCAGACCGGCCAGTTGCTTGAACGGCAGCGACCCGACCAGAACGCCGCGAGCGCTGCCCGGCACCTCGCTGTACGTCGCGGCGATCGAGGTCACGTTCGCCGCACTCGCCGCAGGGCGAAAGCCGAAAGTCGGCTTCACTTCCTTCCAGTAAGACGCCGGCCCCAGGACGTCGGCATGCACCGCGATGGTGTCGTTGACGACGGAGATCGAGACGGCGCCAGCAACGGGAGAGCGGGAAGCCTGGGTGGTCTGCGCCACCTCTTGCGAGCAGACGCCGAGCGCGGCGCCCTTCTTGTCGAGGAGGTCCTCGTCGCTGAACGGGCGGAGCTTCTCGAAACGGAGAAAGCCACCTATCGGTGTCAGCTTGCCGTCGACGACCGGCGCGCGCAGAACGCCGAACAGCGTCGGCGTGCCGGCGCCGGCTTCGAAGGCACTGGGAAGCTCGGCCTGGAAAGTACCGCTGTCGCCGAGCGCGCCGATGGGCGTTCGGGCTTCCGACACGGGCTGGATGGCACTCGCAGCGCCCTTCTTGTCGGGCGCCGCCATCGCCCACAGCTGGATGGAGAATGGGGGTTTGAAGCTCGGGGCGAACCCGGTGATCGCGCCATGCGCGACGACGTGATGCTTCTCGTCGCGCCCGACGGCAAACGAGGACAGCGTCGGCTCGGAGACCGTCACGGCGCCCGAATGCACGGCGGCCCATTCTTTTCCGTCAGCAGACACCTCGAGCAGCAGCGCGAAGCGGAGCAAGCCCGCCTTGGGAACGGGCAACTGCAACGTGTCCCCGCCGCTGCAGCCGAAGAGCCAAGACTTCGCGCCCGACGCCCCCGGCGGGTAGTCGATGGTCACGTCGTTGTTGTCGGGTGTATCGACGCGTAGCCGGACGTGACACAGCCATTGCGACCTATCGAGGGTAACCGTCACGGCTTCGCCGATGCGGGGAATGACCGTGCTGGCCTTGCTGAGCACCTGGGCCTCGGGGGCTGGCGCGGGTGGAGGCGGCACCGGCTTGTTGTCTTTGCCCTTCTTCGGCGGGTTGACCGGCGGCATGACGATTTCATTGGCGAAGAGCCGGATCGTCAGGGCGTGATGGAACACGATCGCGACGACGGCTTCGCGCACGTGCGGATAGTCCGGGAGCAGGCGGAGCGAGAGCTCGCCGCCGCCCGCCTCGAGAAAGGCGCCGAACCCCTGCCCGGCCGTCATCAGATCGAGTGTCGCGTCGAAGGATCCTCCGCGATTCTGGACCTCGACCGACGGCCCGGCGACCTCGATCTGCTTGGGGTCGCCCTTGCCCATCTTGACGGAGATCGACCAGCGCACCTGGCAGGGGATCTTCTTGGCTGGAAGTCCCTCGGCCCCGTAGGTCACCTTCGCGATGAACCGGGTCGCGTCGATGCGTGTCGGGGGATTCGCGCTCGGGCGCAGGTAGCCGGGCGCAACGAGATCCAGCGCAAGGAAGCCTCCGCCGTTGCGGTCCAGCTTGATCTTGGCTGACTTCGTGGTCCAGCTGTCGTTCGGGGTGTCGCTCACCGCACTCTCCGTCGTTCCGGTCGGGCGTTCATTGCGCCGGCCACTTCGCCGTCCCCATCACCGAGGCGGCCAGGCCGGGCTCGGCATTCGGCTTCTGGTGTCGTCGAACCGTGATCATGAAGGGACCGCTACCGAGCTTCTTCACCAGCTTGTCGACCGTGAGGTACGCCAACGCCACGCCGTCGGTTCCGGTGGTGAGCCGGCGGCCGGCCGAGGTCTGGAAGACCTGGGTGACGAGCGAGCCAGCGAGCCTCTCCTGGGAGGGATCGCTCTCGGGCGCGATGACGATCTCGAGATCGACCGGTGGAGGAATGCCGTTGGTCCGAACGGTGACGATGATCCGTTGAGGCTTCGGGGTGGGGTGCGGGGTGACCTCGACCTTGTCGATGCGAGCCGTCGTGTCGTACGAGGCGAAGGGGGAGTCGCCCGCCTCCCACGCAATCTTGCCCGCCGCGAGCTCGACCTTCTCGAAACCAGCCGCCTTGGTCGTCATGGCCTTCACCGTGACGACGCCTGATATCGAGGGCTCTTTGCTGGTGAAGTAGTAATGAGCGTTCAGCATCCGGTGTGCGCCCTTGCCCGCGCCGCCGCGCAAGGTCCCAGCGACCTGCTTGCCACCCACCTCGAACACGGGCGCCGCGGCCTTCCAGAAGCGGTCGTCACCCCCGACCAGCTCGGCCGTCAGGTTGATGCCGAAGTTGCCGAGCTCCACGCCGACGTTCTCGATGCGCGGCAGCGAAACCGACGCGTCGACCCGTTCGGTGCGGACGATGATGGCATCGTCGACGAAGCCGGCGATATCCGCGCCCTCGATGACGTCGGGCCGGCTCGCTTCGCCCGTCTCGAAATCGGCCTCGGACGCGTTCTGGTGCCGGAGGAGATGCCCCCCGTTGAAGAAGTGGCAAGCGAGTGACACCTCGACGACCTCCTTGGGGCCGGGGTTCATCTCGGTGAGGACGGCGCCATAGAGCGTCTTGGGGTCGAAGGTGGTGCGGAGGACCCCGCCCGGCAGGTCGTCGTCTTCGTGGTGGGCGATCGACACGATGACGTGCTGCGGCTCGCTCGCGCCCTCGGGGAAGGAGGCCGCGGCGAGGCCCACGCCCTCCGCGCAGGTGATGAGCGCCGCGTTGTTCTCCGCGACCGACTTTCCTGCCGTCTTGGGCTGGCCCTTGGGCGGTTTCGTCGCGGTCGCCACGACGCCGATCGCGCAGCCGTCCTTCCCCAGGCTCTTCTTCACGAGCTGCATGTCGCCCGCCGTCTTCGTGGCATAGGCCGCGTCGAGCCGACCGAGCAAGCCGAGCAGTTTCTGCGAGACACGCAGCTCGTGCTCCGGGTCGCGGGCGGCCTCGATCTCGCGCCACTCGATGCCGGAGGCGAGCTTCGTCGACGGGGCCTTCTTGCCGGTCGGCCCCTTCACGAGAAAGCCTCTCTCGTAGACTGGACCGCCCGCCTCCAGCGGGAGGCGCTCCGCGGTGATGGGGAGCGCGGCCTTGCAGAGCTTCCACGCGCTGGCGGCTTGCCCCTCGGGCGCCTTGACCCGAGCCTCGGCCACGACGTAGCCGAGGAGTCGGCGCGGGCAATCGTCGGTGAACGCGAAGTCCCAGGTGCCGATCCCGCCGGCTCCGATCGTGGGGCCGCCCACGTTGGGGGCGAGCAGCGGCTTGGCGAGCACGACCTTGCTCTCGCCCCCCAGCCATTTCGGCGACTCCTTCTTCTCGACCCCCCCTGCAGTGTGCGTGATCTCGAGCCCGACCTCGCCCCAGGCCGAGAGGGGACCGCCCGCCAGATACGTGTCGCTACGGTACTGACCGACGCCGAGCACCACCTGGCACTTCGCTGGGCCCTTGGCCACCACCTTGATGCGAAGGTCGGCGTCGTAGGGGCAGTTGCTCACCGCGACGACGCTCACTTCCTCGCCGGCAGCGAGCGGCGCGCGCTTCGGCGTGGCGGGCAACCACCCGGCGAACATCGCCTTGGCGTCTTTCACGCGGCGCGCCTCCGACTTCGGGTTCTTGAAGTAGGCGACGCGCCGCTCGAGCAGCACGTTGATGAGCCACACCGCGACGACGGGGTGGATGTTGTCGATCGGCGTCGATTTCGGCAGCACGTCGCCGAACAACTTCTTTTCGCTGTAGAGAGGCGTCTCGGCTTCGCCCCACCAGCAGAGCGCGGCGACGAGCTCCTTCAACTGGTCGGCCTTCTTGAAGCGGGCCTCGACGACCGCGAGCATGTCGGCTTCGCTCCATTCGTTGAGGTGGCGCATCGACACGTTTCGCCAGCGGTGCTTGGCGATGCGCGTCATGTGGGCGTTGAGATCGCCGGGCTCGATGCGCCGATCGAATTCGCGCACCATGATGCCGGTCGACTCCACCTCGACCTCCGACGCCCAGGCCGGTACCTCGACCGTCTTGGCCTTCTCGCCCTTCGCGACCGTGAGCGGCGCGACCATCGTCTCCGTTCGCCCGCCGCCCGAGAAGACCAGGCGCACGTCGCGCGTCCCCGCGGGGAGGACGTCCTCGAAGTTCCGGGCGTCGATCCGCAGGTGATAATGGTCCTTCGTCAGCTTGCTGCCGTCGGCCGACTCCGCGAACGAAAGCGTGCGCAGATCGCGGACGTGCTTGTCGTCGCCCGATTCGCGATCCTCGGCGGGAAGCAGCGCGATCAAGGCGTCCTCCTCCTTGGGATCGAGCAGGTTGTTTCGCGAGCCGTCCGATTCGGCGAACGTCTGGAAGATGTCGAGCTCGTGTTTCGCCGCGAGCTGAAGGAGCTTCTTGACGCCGGAGCCGCCGTCTCCGGGCGAGAGGACCTCCCAATGCATGAACCCGGCGCCCTTCTCGCTCGAGCCACTGGCGAAACCGACGAGCGTCCCCGCGTCGACGACCAGGTTGCGGTGCGCCTCGGGGAACGTGACGAGCTCGCCTTTGCCGAGCGCGTCGAGCGCCTTGGTGACCTCGCCCTCGGGCTTCTTGGTCACGACCGCGATGCGGCCGTCCGCGCGCGGCGCGATCACGAGATCGACGATGGCGTTCGACTCCAGTAAAAAGACGCGCAAGGTCCCTTCGGCGAGCTCGCCGTCCTTGCAATCGTCGGCCGGCCAGAAGTGATCGCCCACCGCGGGGGTGATCGCGCTCTTGCCGAGCATGAAGCGTGGCTGGTCGCCCAGCGCGAGCAGCTGCGGGTCGGGGTCGACGACGGTGATCGTGCCCTTGCGCTCGCGGAGCAGCGCCGACAGCCACGGAACGCGTGCCCAGGCCGAGTCGCCCACGTCGCCCGCCGACCATTTCGGCGCCGCCAGGTGCATGTAGAGGCAATGGAAGACGAAGGTCTCTTTCGGCCCCTTCGCATCGCTCGCGATCTCCATCTCGTGGCGAACGAGCACGAAGTCCGGGGAGTTGCCCGCGAGCTCGCGCGCCAGGGCGGCCCGCTTCAGGCGGTCCTTCTCCTCGCCGGCGGTCTCGGCCTTCGACAAGAGTACGCGCGCGGCCACGATCGTCCCCGGCGCCATCGCGTAGACGGGCACGCCGTCACCGCCGCCAGCGGGCGTCGGGAAGTGGACGCCACCGTGCAGATTGTCGTACGCGCCGAGGGGGTAGGCGCCGCCCGCTTCGACGTCGCGATCTTCCTGGCGGAAGAGCGCCGGAATGGGGCACGAGGAGATGCCCTCGATCTCGAGAGGAAACACGCAGCGCGGCTCGCGGGCGACGACCGCGTCGTCGGGCGTCTTCAGGTGGACGGTGTCCACGGAGGAGAAGATCGCGCCGCCCGGATGAGGGTTGCCCACGTCGTCCATCACGAGCGCGTTCGCCGCGGCGTACTTCTTGAATTCCTCGCTGTCTTTGGCCTTCGTGAACGCGCCGAATTCGCCCTTGCCGCGGACGAAGAAGCTCGCCCGCACGAGGCTCAGCGTCGCGCGCCGCTCGTTCCATTCACCGGTCACCAGGTTGATGAGGTTGTGGCTCGGAGAGAGCCCCTCGAGCGTCGCGCCTTTCTTGGTGAGGTCGAGGGTGTTCTCCACCTCCTTGCCGTCGGGGCCGGGAAACGACGCGATCCAGCTCTCGGTGGCCGGGTCGGCGACCGCGATCCACAAGTGCTCGTCGTTTCCCTCGGCGATGAAGACGAACCCGCACAGCAGGATGAGGTGATTGCACCCGTTGGTGAGGCCGCTGTACATGAACACGGGGTTGTTCTTCTCGATCGATCGCACGACGACCTCGAAGAGCTTCTGCACGCCCTCCTCGTCGAGCTTGCCGAGGCGGGCCGCGCGCTGCGCCGAGTCGGCCGCGACGTACGTATCGAGGGCGTGCTCCTCGTAAGTCTTGCCGCTGAAGGCCTTGTTCACCGTGTCGACGAAGCGCCCGTACCCGTGGTCGTAGCTGTTCGACTCGGCCGTCTCCTCCGGGGAGGTGAATGCGCGAATCCCACTGGGAAAGCGGAGGTTCAGGAGCCAGCCGGCGTGGCCCGCGTTCCAGTGGGTGATGTACTTCTCCTTCGGATCGGCCTCCGTCAGGAGCTGGAACCAGTTGTAGGCCATCGACATCGACGTCCTGCCGCACCAATTGCCCTTGTAACCACCCTGCCCGAGCAGCGGCACCTTGAGAATGCGCATGCGCCCGACGCGCGGCGACGTCACCAGGGTCGAGGGAATGTCGTACTTGTCGATCGGATAGACGCGCTGGACGAAGCTCAGCTCCTTGCTCAGCTTCGTCGCATCGACCGGGCTTCCTCCCCCGTCGACCGCGTACTTGGACTTGTCGATGTTGCGAATGACGGACATGAATTCGTCGCCGATCGCGCTCGCTCAGAGCGAAAAGACGTAGGGCGGCTGGTGCGGCTCGATACGGCGAACCCGGATGACATGATCGCGATCGGTGAGCTGACCGGCGATTTGCCACTCGCGCGGCACGTAGAGGATGCCGGGCACGTCCTGCGAGGTGAACGAGTACTCGCCGGTCTTCAGGTTGCGCAGCTTGCACCCCACCTCGCGCGCGAGGTGCCGGTTGACTTCCTTGGCGTCGGTCGTGCCGAAGTTGAAATGCTTCAGCTTGGCGGCGGTGGTCCCGAACGTCTCGGCGATCGAGTCGAACGTCTCGCCGGTCGCGACCTTGTGCTCGACGACCGAGACGATGTGAACCGGGTCGCTCTTCGCCTCGCGACTCTGGGCCGGCTTCAGCTCGTGGACGGTCGGCCGGTCCCACAGGCGAGTGGTCGTGCCCGGGGCATCCTTGCGAATCGGGTGGAGCCCGAAGCCGACGTACGCGAGCACGTGCAGCACATCGCGGTCGGCCATCTTGGCGCGGACGGCGCATCGGCCGGGCTTCAGATCGTCGAAGCGAACGATGCCCGCCTTGTCGGTCGACTTGTCGACCTCCTTGCCGGTGGGGAGGGTGACGGCGAGCGCCACCCCGGCGATCGGGTCTCCCGTGGCATCGTCGACGACCTGGTAGGTGATCGATTCGAGGGCTTCCTCGATCTGCTTGTCGGCAGTCTTGGCTTCGCCCTCGCCGCCCAGACCGGTGACGAAATCGAGGCCGAGCTCGGCGATCTGCAGCCGCTTCTGCTGGACGAGCGATGCCAATCGCGATGCGACCTCACCGCCGGTCAAGCGACCGACCTCGCCTCCGCCGAGCCCCCGCAATGCGCGACGCAGCGGGGCGCGGGCGAGCGGGTCGTTCCCGAGCTCGTGAAGCGCATGCTGGGCGCGGTCGGCGCTGCACACGCGCACCGATCGGCCGCCGCTCCGCTGGCCCAGGCCGGCCAAGGTGTCGGCGACGTGCAGCCTGCTCGAGCCCCGTTCCACTACCAGCCACATGCACCATCTCCGAGCTCGCGTTCGACGTACGTCCGAGCGGCGGCGATGGTATCAGGACCTCGCGTTCGCTTGCCCGCTCCCAACGATCGTCCCATCGAGCCGGTTCCCCTTCGGCCTCCTACCGGGGCTACATTCGCTCCACCGTGACCGCGTTAGGCCG
>Ga0105046_10018132_pt1 | contig 10729 bp, 15 predicted proteins | sample MAT03_FD_78385 | JGI IMG/M metagenome (GOLD analysis project Ga0105046, IMG submission 78385) | Freshwater microbial communities from Lake Fryxell liftoff mats and glacier meltwater in Antarctica - MAT-03 (megahit assembly) | ecosystem: Environmental > Aquatic > Freshwater > Ice > Liftoff...
CATCCAAATCCTTTCATTCACAATCGGTCAGTCCTGTCGCGTATGAGAAGAACATCAACCGCGCCAGTGGGCTCAGTCTTCGCAGGTGAGACAGAGTACGGTGCGCCTTGGGACCATCAACGTTACGACCTTGAGCCAACCTGTGGCCAGCTCCAGCACCCATACGTTTGCATCAGTGTGCCGTCTCACCAATGGCCTTCAATGGCCAAACAGGCAGCGACGAAGGCATTTCCGTGTCACCCCAGTTGATGCCGGACAGCCTGCATATCCATGCGTTGACTAGGCTGTCCCACCCTTCCCTTGTGCCCTTACCAGCGGCTCCTGCGTCGCGTCGGGCGTGCCAGTAGCTGGCCCAGTACTGGCGAAGCTCTGCCTCTGCTTGAAGCACCCCAGGCTCCACCAAGAAGGCCTTGCAGGCAGCCCGTAGGCCAGGAACCGCGCAGTAGGCTGGCCACCCGAAGTCAAGAAGGGTATCGGGGTCAGGCGACATCGCGCGGATGCCATCGTCGCCGGATGGCAAACCGTTCTGGTTGCCCAACAAGAAGACCCGAAGCCACGGCCAGGAAAACAAGGCCGACAGCAGTTCGTACTGAAACAGGCGCTGGTTGCCGTCGGCAAACTCCACAAATGCGCGAATGGCGGCAGCGTCGAGGCCAGGCTCGTCTGAGAAGCGTTTTAGTGCTCGGCGTGCAGCCGCCGCCTCGCCCTGCTGCAGCAGGAGGAGCGGAATGACATGGCGCAGGCCCAAGTTGTCGTTGGGATTCAGCCTCAATTGCTTCTTGGCAAGCTTCGTCGCCCCTACTGGGTTGCCGCCACCGTGATACAGCTTGAGCTGCAACCAGAGCAGGCGGTGATAGAAACGGTTGCCAAGATGACCCCACACAATCGGCTGGTTGAACCCCTTGGGTATGAGCGCCTCGGCCTGCCGAACAAACCGGTTCGCCGTGGACATCGCCTCGGAGTCGCGAGCGTCCTGCTGCATCGAAGCCAAGGCCAGCCCACCCTCGAGGAACCCAGGCTGTGCCGCCAGCGCCGCCTCAACCCAAGCCCGTGCCTTGCGCTTCTGCGGTCTGGAGAAACCGTCGTAGCCCTGCCACTGCTCATCAAGCTGCTCGATGAGCTGCCCGCACGCGGGACTTTCCTCAAAGTAGCCGCCGACCTCCCCTGCGAAGTCCTCGCCCGGGACGACAAATCTGTAGAGCGGCTCCGTAGCAGTCAGTGGCCCGCGCGAGCGGACTTCCCGCCAGGACCGTCCTCCGCACAAAGCAGCGGACACACCGTCAAGGACCACCTGCTTTGGCGCATCGGTCAGCATGGCCAAGATATCGCCAAGATGCTCGAACGCATCAAGTTGTGCAGCAGGAAGCGAAACGTCGTCTTGTGCTTGAACCAGCAGCACGGCCGCGCTGCTGAGGCCATCAAGCCAGCCTGCTGGCAGCTGCCCCGGAACACAGCCCTGCCCCCTGGTGAGGTGTGCAGCGAGGTGATGCCAGGACGGGAAGCGGAGCGCTTGGGCCATGGCCTCTAGCGCTTTGCTGTGCTGCAGTTCAGCTGTCTTGGCCAGCAGCTTGGCCGACATCTTGATTCGGTTGGACAGCCTGCTGGCCTGCTCGGCGGGGCACTGGTTGAACCAGAACGCCTCTATGCCCAGTCCAAGGGCCTCAGTGGCGCGGTCGAAGGCAACGCTCGCAGCCGGCTTAGGCGCGTATTCATCGGTCATAGAAACTCCTCGCAGGCATTAACGCAGACGGTCCGCTCGCCCAGCGCCTGCAGGAGGTAACTGGGATGTGGCAACTTATAAACTAGGTCGCTGTTATTGCTTCTCCGAATGCGGACGGAAGGCGCGCGACGAGAACCCAGAAGAGAGCTTAACGCAGGCCACGTCTCCTACGACACCCGGCTGTCGACGCCGGCGTGAAATTGCATGCTTTCAGCCGGTCTGGTCATGCAGTCCGTCTTCGACCTTGTTCTTCGATTGCATCGTCATCTGACGGTCTTGTTCGTGTTGGTCGGCTCGATTGCAGCGGTTCAGTGGTCGATTGACCGACATGGCCGTCTTCCCACGCCCGTGTGACGGCGCGAGCGGCGCCCCGGACGTCACCGACCCTGCAGTTTCAAACCGGCTGAAAACCAGCACGTTCGCACCGGCGCCCACATGCGCCGCATTGAGCGCTTCTTCAAAGACGACGCTGCCTTTCAGCAACTCCATCGGCGAGACGGGTGCGCCTCGCGCTAGAGATGCCTCGAGCGCGTCCTCCAGGGGCATCTGACGGGCAGCAGCGCAGTGAAAAGGACGCCGACTTGCACGAACATAACGCGCCGGGGGCAGCACACCAGAACTGCGGGCACTTGCGTCGCTGTGGACCCAGGATGCGCCGCAGGCGCTGGAAGCGGATGGCCTAGAGGGGAAGCAGGAGTCACAGGGCCACCATTTCAGCGTCCTGTTGACCTTAGCCAGGCGCCAAATGGCATAAATTTCCAGTCCGCTGGAAATTTCCACCGGACTGGAAAACGTGCAGGGGCGACACTGCCGCCACGCAGGAATGAACTGCGAGAGGCCTCTTTGAGCTCGGGCGCGCCAGGTGCAGTCGCGCAGGCCACAACCCAGCGCTTTCATTCCATTCGCAACATCCTCCTCGCCGCACCGCGACGATTTGCGAACAGCTCCCCCAACCTGAAGCCCAGCGCCGGCGAAGCTCGTCGCGTCAAGGCCCTGCTCCGCCAAGCCAGCGCGCCAATTCCGTATCCAAGAAAGCGAAGTGGGGCGGGACGCCCTGTCCGAGCATCTGCTGTCGATGAGCGACCCCGAGATGTCCGGCATGACCTCGGTCGATTAACTTGCACACGAGGTAGCACTACCTCCGAGCATTCACAACTGACTTCTCGCGGAGATAGAAGGCACCCTTCCGACGTTCTTGCCCGAGAACAAGTGCGAACCGTGTCCCGGATGCAGGTCGGCAGAATGCCACCGAGATGCACTCATCCAGAGGTTCTATGGTCAGAGCAGCTTGAATGCGTCACTCAGGGCATGCGGGCCCGTCTGCACGATGTAGCCATTGACGCAAACGGGAGAGTCCGGGTAGTTGAGACACATGCTGCACGCACAGTCCTCCGCGGCGGCGAGCGTGTCGCAGATGCAGGTCACGGAAGAGCCGTCCAGGAATTCGACGACGGCAGTATGTTTCATTGGTGCTCCAAGAGAATGCGTTTTCAGATGTAGCGGTAACAGTTTATATCGAGCCGATGCACCGCCTCGAAGTCAAGAAGCTATGCGTGCATACCGAACACTTTTCTAGGTTAGGTGTTCTTTGACATTCCTAGCCAGCTAAGCGTCGATTCAACACACCAGCGATTTGCTAGCGTCCTACGTATAGACCAAATTCATTTTTTGACGATTGCAGTCTTGGGTCGCTGAGTTGGCGTTGTTCCGACTAGTTGTGACAATCCTCGGTCAATTGACAAGACAGAGTCAGAACATCTCGGACTGCACTTTCTAGAAGTACAGCTGCTATCGCCGAATGCAGCAGCAGAAGTCTTGAAATGCGCTAGTCGCTGCGGGACAATCCGGATATGACAACTCCTCCCGCGCAATTGCTCTCGTCGTTGTACGTGTCCGAGGCGGACTGAGGGTCGAGAGCTTTGATGTCAAGCCGTCCACCACGCTCACTCCGCCGACAACGCACGCGTGATGAAGGGGAGGTGCCCTGCATGCAGGCCCACCCCTTCCTTGCACAGGACGACATTGCCGGACCGGCGCCATGAGGATTCGGCCAGGCCGGTACCGCTGGCCTCGTCGTCGAGGATGATGTAAGGCTCACCCTCGTGGTGCTTGGAAAGCCACCGACGGCATGCCGTGGCTCTGTCCTCCCCTCGGTGCTGCTCTGCGTCCCAGTGTTCATGTAAGTTCGGCGCGACGAAAGGAAGCCCTCCGCGGCGCAGCACAGTGACCGCTGCCGGGCGGTCGAGGAAGCGTATCCACGACGTCGTCAGCACCCACTGGGGCTGGAACTCATCGTGGACGGCTTTGAGGACCGCAATGGCTGGTGGATGGAACAGTCTCCGCCAAAGGTCTGCCGGCGGGTCCGGCGCCAGCACGTCGTGCCCAGAGTAGGGGTTGTTCAGGCAGATAACGTCATCGAAGTCTAGGAGCACAAGCGGGCGGATAAGCGGCGCAATCACGATGCGCCCAGTACCACGGCCTTCACGGGACCCTCAAGCATGAGTTCCGGGTCCCACAACTCGAGAACGCGCACCCCGTTCGACTCCCAGGCACCGAGCTCCATGCGCCGCACTTCGTTGTCGCGGAGCCTGGCAACGCACGGGTCCCCGTCCGTGGTGTAAGTCAACAAGACAACCGTCGCGTCGAGGGGCTGCCGCTGCAGGTGCTCGATGAGGTCACGCACGAGCACAGTGGAGCCCCGTGCTCGAACACCGCCACCGCAGCGAACTTGGACGTCGAAGGCCTTGATGGCAGGCGCCGCACAGCCCTTGGTTAATTTGCACATGTGGGTAGAGGCAATGCAGTCTCCAAGGTTTCGCGGTGCCTCTAGCGGGTTCAACAGGACGCGAGGCGGGGGCCAAGGTGAGTAACGTGCTCATCACCCAAAGCTAACAGATGACTCCTCGGTCGGTAATAGACGCCGAATGTGGTGTGCATCAATACAGCCAGAATCATTCGCCCTCAAGCTGCCGTTCAGCTCGAACTTCGCTGTTCCGAATTCGGTTCGCATCGCGCCGGTCAATTTCGGCGATTACATCAACGCTGCGGTGTGTATCCGAGAGGTCTTCGAGGTCGTCGTCGCTCAGGCCAGCAAGCGGCCGCGACGCCGCTCGCTTCAGAGCAAACTTGCTGCGGCGCTCTGCGATGTCCGCCTTGGTCACCTTCTTGTGACTCTTCGCGAGCTTGTCTGCAAGTGCTAGTAGTCTCGCCCTGGTCTGTAGACCAAGGTCGCGGGCTTGAACTGTGAAGAGCCGAGTCCTGCTGTCGTACCGCGTCAACTTTGCAAGTGCCTTGAAGTGGGTCACAGGGAGCAGCTCGGGTGAGGACAGCACAAGTTCTGCGCCGTAGAGCCTGGCGACAACTAGCTTCCCGGCTGAGCGTGTCGCCACTTCCTGCGCGAGTTCGATGGCACCTAACTTCGAGATTCGCAACTCCTCGGCTGCCGCCTCAGCTCGCGCAGTACCGATTGCAGCTTTAGCCAGACGCATGGCTTGAACCTCAGCTTCGAGGTCGTCACTTGTCACTGTAAGCAGATACGCGGACAGTGCCTCGGCCAGCTCGGCGGGAAAGGCCAACTGCATCGTGGTGTATGTGCCTCCTGAAGAAATCGACTCCCGGAACGGCCCAAACAGTCGAGTGTCGGCTAGCCGCTGGGCGAGGGCTTCGGCTTGGTCAGCGCAGGCCGAGCCTGCCTCAACGAGGGCCCGTGGGCCACAGACAGTTAGTTTGAATAGTGGTGCAAGCATGCTCATCTTTGATACCGGGAAATACCTACGGTGCGGAATAGCGTTTCAACCTCGCATTGGCCAATTCGGGTTGCAAGGGGCGTCCTATTCGCGCTTTTCATTGGTGTGTCAAGCCCATCGATGCAGGAACTTGCAGGCCGCTCGCGACATGGCGAGCGCTTACGGGCTGCAGCGCCTGGATGTTCCCCGCACACACGTCAAAGTAGGATTCGGGCGTAGTCGAGTCAGCCGAGGTGCCAGCCCCAAAGACGGGCCAACGATAGTCAGAGACACGCAATTTGAAGCTATTGCCGCCGAAGACCTTCACAGTTTTCTTACGCTCAGCAAGCCAAGCTTGCATTTGAGCGTGGAAGCGCTCGAAGTCCGCCTGCGTGCGAATGCTGTGGCGTCCAAATCGCTCGAACGCATCTCGAACGTGCAAGTCCTCCTCAGATACTCGCAGCGTCAGCGACAGGCGACTGAAGTCGTCGTCACCGCGCGTGGTGCATACAGTTTCGGCCAGCCAGCGCCCCAACTCGGTGGTGCAGGCTGTGGGGTCCACCGGGAACTCCGCAAAGACAGGCCCCCGGGGGTGGTGGCCGAGGGCTGAGGCGTGTCTGCTGACTTGGTGCATCGAGTGCCGCCCGGGCAGAAGACGCGAGACGGTAGCGGCAGTAGTGATGAGTTCGACGGTTGTTTTCATGCTGGAGTTTCGGAGAGTGCTGCAGCGAGGATTCGCGGGTGCAGGCAATTGCGCTTGCTTGAATCGGACTATAGCACATGCAACACAGTATTGCACTACTATCGGTGCTACAGTCCTGCTTTTATGAGCTCGAAACCAGACGGAATGGCCCGCACACCAGGCCCCAAGGGGGCCAAGTCCACAACCCTCTCACTCCGCCTGACGCCGAAGACTCGGTACGGGTTGGCGCTGCTTTCTCGGGTCAACCGCATGTCGCTGGGTCAAGTGGTGGAAGACGCCCTGGAAGCCTGCTTCTACGGCGAAGGGCCAGGCACTCTAGAGCGCCGGCCAGCCGGTGGTCGCGAACGCGTCCTGGTGCTTGACGTGACGTGGGATGAGCGGCCCTGGGTACGGCTTGCCAACCTCGCCCAACTGATGCCCGAGTTGCTTTCGCGTGACGAGGTTGAGTTGTGGGGACAGCTTCAAAAGCAACCGCAGTACTGGGCGCACGAGGGCTCGCCTGCGAATCTCGACAAGCCCGCAGACTCCATGAACCATGACGCCATCTCAGCCCACTGGCCAGACTTGACTGACCTGTACGAGGTTGGCGTCTAGCGGACCTGCGTGTAGGAGTGCCAGCGCCCAAGCTGAAAATGCTCCGCCGACAGAACGCTACCGTCGCTTCGCACGATTCAGTTGCCTCTTCCTGCTCATATTCGCCCTCTTTCGCCGGACAGTGCGGACCTGACTGCCGGCAGATGTCCTGCATGAAGTCCCACGCCGGCTTTGCAGAATACAACGCATCCTGCTTTATCTAGCCTAGAGCCACGAAGACCGGTTCCGCTCAGGTCGTCGTCGAGTACTACGAGTGGCTGACCAACGTAGCAGGCGTGCAGCCATTTCTCGATTGCCTGGTGCCGCGTGTGTCCGCGGTCCTGCGGGGCGTCCCAGGCGTCATGCAACGCATCAGCAATGACGCCAAGGCCAGTGCGATGAAACAGTCCGACAAATCCGTCGCGTTCGAGCAGCCTCAGCCAACTGGTAGTGATTACAACGTGGGGCCGGTGCTCCTCAACGATGGCTAGGAGGGTCTGGGCTGCCAGCGGATGCCATAGGCGCTCCCACAAGTCGGCTGGCCGTTCAGACCCAGCCAAGAAGACGTCGTAACCTCCGTATGGTTCTTGGGTGCACAAAACATCATCGAAGTCTAAGAACACAAGGGGTCTAGCTTTCCGTTTGATGCCGCGATAAAACGCTTCTAGCGCAGCCCTTCCTCCCTTTGGTGCGCGGTGGTAATTGGCCAAGGTGGTTACTCTCTCGACAGGTCATTTAGATGAGGCACACCAATACGCTGGCGCCTCCACTACGAAATAAACAAAGCCCTCGGCATCGAGTGACGCACTTGTGACAGGCCCTCTAATATTGCCCGGAAAGTAGACGAACAGCGTCGATGTGCCAATCACGTGGCTGCCCGAGCAATCCGATGTGCTGTCTAAATAAGAATTCAATTCTCAAACCGTGGCGAAGAGCACTCACACCGGGTCCAAATCGGGGCCATCGGATAGCAGCTTGGGCATCTCGCCGAACCATGAAGGTAAGCGATGTGTGCGAGGAACATGTCGCTCGCGCCAGGGTAGAGGAGTAGCAGACTCCTTGCAGCATTGCGAGCCGTTTTCGTGACTGCCGACGCCTCAGGCGCCAGCGTCAGTTTGCGCAGAAAGTCTCCCGTGCGCAGCACGGCGCGGGTATGTTCGTCGGGGGTGGTCATGGCTGCTCTGAAGTGGTCGGCGTCGGAACATTGTGTTCAACCAAGCCGCTTGATGCAACGAACACTGACGGTGGTGTGCAACTGAACATCCAGTGCATGCGCGGCCAACTGGCAGATGCAGACCTCTTCAAGGCACGTTTTGCAGCATGCACTCTCGCGCTGCGCGCAAGGCCCGCAAAGGCATCGCCCGTAGCTGCGCGCACTTTTGCTTCCTTGCACCCGAATTCGACTGCCTTCCGACAATAAGCACCCGCTCCCTCAACCACGTCAGTCAGCGCCTTTACGCCGAGCCCGCTAGGTAACATGCTTACTAAGTGAAGGAGAATGACAAAGAAAAAAATGGGCGAGTCAAATGACCCGCCCAATGATTACCGTACGCTATTTCCTCGTCAATTCGCCTGGCGCTGGGCCTCCAAAGCCAGTCCCTCGCTTTCGTCGTGAATCACCGCGGCTCTTTGGAGCCAGCGGACGATATCTGGCAGTCCTCTGAGGTCGAAGACATCCGTCGCGCTTGATTCCGCATACAAGAATGCCAATGCACGTTTTGCATCCGTGTCCAAATGCGCAATGTCGACTGGCACTGCCGCGCGAACAACCGGGTCATCCAGCACGCGCCGAATGATGCGCTCGACTTGCTCCTCTGCCGACTCCTGCTGCTGCGAGAAATCGTGCATCGTAACAATGCCGGCGACAATCTTGACCACTATGGGCGCAACGCCCAGGTAACGCGCGCAGGCATCGACAACCCCCTGACTGAGATTTTCAGTGCTGCGATGGCCTGAGCGTAGCTGGTTAATGTAGCCATAGGTCACGCCCAATTCCCGCGACATCATCTGCATGTCATGGCCCCGGCGGCGGGCCTCGTCAACGAGCCACCCGATGATTGGGCCGCCTCTCGCTTGATAGATTCGCCGCACGCGCTCTTCCAGCGTCTCAACCTTTCCAGGCCCAGGCGTAGAGATGGGCTTACGTGGAAGTGGAAAGCTTCGGCGCTGTTTCTTGGCAACTGACATTTCTTGGTACATGAGTGTCCTATTTGTTCGCACGCGTATGCCTGCTCTTTGTATAGCAACCCCTCGCCTAACGTCTCAATCGCTTGTCTTGAAGACCAATTTGACGCTGCGTTCCGGAGCCACTGACTAGGCAGCCATGGCGCGCTGTGACTTGCGCCAGTGGAGTCGGCCTCGGTCAATGCGCCAGCCGCTGTCGACGTGACCAGCACGCGCGAGGACGACCATGGAGCTCCGCAGAGTGCCCCGAAACGCTGATGAGGTCGCTTCTGACCCGCACCAAGCCTGCAAGCTCTCAAGTGACGTTGGAATGAGCCTTGTTTGGCTGCAGACGTAGCAATACAGCCAAGACGCAAGCCCACTGCTTAGAGCTCGTCTGTAATTTAGGTCGAGCCAGACTCTGCGTGATTCCAGAAACATCTTCACGACGTCTCGGTCGAGAACAATTGACCAGTCGCCGTTCGATGGGTAATTGAATCGCCCGACAAGTTGAACGCCGTATGTCGGGCACTTGAGGAGCCCACCTTGTAATCGTACGATGCTATCTCTTAGTCGTTTGCGGCTGGGCCCGTCGTAAAGCCCCCATAGGGCGCGACAGAGGCTTTGTGCATTGAAGCACACCTCAGTTCCGGGTTTGAACTCTCTACTCACATTGACAAGTGCCATAAATACGAGCGAGTCGTCCTGACGCAGTTCCGGCCCTCTGTACGTAACCGTTGAGCTATCCCGCTGCTCAAGACTCAGCTCAACACTGAGCTGGCGCGGCGCATTGTTGTTTTTGACATTGAAAAGAGGCGAGCAGAAAAGTAAACTTGTGCTCAGCAGCTGCTTTGAGTTGTGGCCCGGCAAGTAATCCGATACCAGCACGTGCTCGAACATCTCCTTCTCTTCAATAGCAGCCCGTCGCTGATTCCACAGCGTATCGCGCTCCGGAGAGTAGGGTGCCACCGAGGCAAGCTCTTTGGTGATATCGCGCGCAATAAGCTTCATCGACACAATTTCGCTAATTACTTCTTCGCGCACCCTCCGTCTTCCGAATTCGCTTTCGGCTGCGCGCACTCCTGCCGGAATTTCCTGAGCTTCTCGGCTCTGTGGCCTCTTTGTGCCTACGCCTGAAGGAGACGTTTTAACTTCGGCCAGACGCACGAGCAGTTCCTGACGGTCGAGCGCGAGCGTGCTTCCCTTCAACGAGTAGGCCTCGCATACTTCAACGAGACTCTCGAGCGGCCATGTCGAATCGCGGCCGGTCCTGACGGGATTTGGCAGCATGCCACTGGCAACATAGTTCGTTAGCGTGCGCTTGGTGACATTCAGCGCTGCGGCTAATTGTGTCTTGGAGACCGTCTGCTCCGCTGGCATGTGGCAGTCAATGATTGATGTAAGACTCATGCACGAGTACAGCGTCGTCGTTTATCCATCTAGCCAGATTTCGCTACTGTGCATGTGGGCGAGAGACTGTCCTCGGCTAGCGGTGGAACAAGCGCGTCAGTTCGTGCGTCATCACTGTATCGGTCTAGAACAACGTCTGGCGATTTACAGCCTTTGGCATCAAGGTGGCACGTTCCGGCGAGATGAGGTGGCCTTCCCAAACCTGCGCTTTCCCATGTTGTTTGACAGATGCTTTCCCACATTGAGGGATGTTCTCAGAGCGATGAATCATGTTCATTGAGCCTCGGAAATCGTGGATTTCACCTATGAGAACTTTGCTCCGTCTCTTCTCATTTCTCGGCGGTAAGAGCTGCTTGCGAGGTTGTGCGTCTTTTTTACCGCCTAGACGATTAAAGACACGTCCGGACAAAGTGAAGATTCAGGACTATCTTGCGA
>Ga0105046_10018133_pt1 | contig 10728 bp, 11 predicted proteins | sample MAT03_FD_78385 | JGI IMG/M metagenome (GOLD analysis project Ga0105046, IMG submission 78385) | Freshwater microbial communities from Lake Fryxell liftoff mats and glacier meltwater in Antarctica - MAT-03 (megahit assembly) | ecosystem: Environmental > Aquatic > Freshwater > Ice > Liftoff...
TACGCCGAGGGCCGTCTCGCCGATTGCGCAGAGTCGCCCGACTTCTTCTTCGCGCTGGGCAACCTGCTGCTGGACTGGGCCGCCGACGAACCCGACCGGGCGCCCGACCTGCTGCCATTGATCGAGACGGCGTGGACCCGGTGCCTGGAGATCGGCGAGGCGCCGCACCTGAGCGGCGCGGTGGCCGGTCGCGGCAGCACGCTGGCGGCCTACAACCTGGTGGTGCTGTTCGACGGTCTCGGTCGCCGCGCCGAGGCCGAGGCGATGAGAAGGCGCGCGGACGCGGCGGCGCCGGTGCCGGCCTGAGCCGCAGAGATGGCGGGCCGGCACCCCGCATCTCGACCGCTTCGCGGCTGATGGTGCCGCCCAAACTCTGCGCTTTCTCCAGACAGCGGCCCGGAGGCCCCATGAGCACAAAGCGCAATCTTGTCGTCGTCCGCGCCGGTGACGCCTCGCTGCATCCGCGCTGGCTGCTGCCGCTGGCCGAACGTAACTGGGACCTGGTGGTCAGCTACTTCGGTGATGACGCGCAGCGATATCGTGAGCCGGAAGTGCTCCGGCTCGATGCCAAGGGGCCGAAGTGGCCTGCCCTGCACACGCTGCTGTCGCCAGGCGGTCTGGACTGGCAGCGCTACGAGCGCGTCTGGCTGCCCGACGACGACCTCGACTGCCGCGGCAGCGACATCAACCGCCTGTTCGATCTGAGCGAAGCGCTCGGCCTGCAACTGGCCCAGCCTGCCCTGAGCTGGCAGAGCCACATCAGCCACGTGATCACGCTGCAGCAACCCGGCTTCAGCGTGCGCTACACCAGCTTCGTCGAGGTGATGGCGCCGCTGCTGTCACGCAGCTTCCTGCAGCGTGTGCTGCCCACACTGGGCGCCAACCTCTCGGGCTGGGGGCTGGACTACCTGTGGCCGCGTCTGGTGGATGTGCCCGGCCGCCACAGCGCCATCATCGACTGCGTGACGGTCACGCACACGCGCCCGGTCGGGGGCCCCAACTACGCGGTGCTGGCTCAAAACGGCAAAAACGCCTTCACCGAGATGGATGAGCTGCTGGCGCGTTTCGGCATCACCGACCGCGCGCAGCTGGTCTACGGCGCACTGGACCACGAAGGGCAATTCAGCGCCTTGCCGGGCGACGGGGGCGAGGCCTTCGTCTACCGGCTGTGCGAAGGGCTGGCCGCGAGCGCGCGTGTGCCGGCCGATGCACTGGGCCACTTCATGCTCGAGCACATCCAGGCCCGGCGCGACCTGGCGTCGCTGCTGCAACAGCCGCGCGCTGCATAGCCGTCGGCGGCGGCGGCGAAGCCGCTGAACACGCGGGGAAGGCTGGCGCATCTGCACCGATCGCCGCCGGCGGGGCTCCGTAGAGTGGGGCGTGGGACTCTGCCTCGATGCACGGCAATCTGCCGAACGGCGAGCACCACCACTGATGAGCACACCCAAGTTCGCCGTCGAGCGCCCGCAGCCCTGGCTGGTGAACCCGCTGGACGGCGAGCGCCATCGCCGCTTCTTCGCCAACCTGCTGTTGGCCATCACCGAAACCGGTGCCGGGCTGCAAACCGCCGACATCCCTTTCGGCGGCGACTTCGCACCGCGGGTGGCGGCTGACGGGCACATCCTGTTGTCGTACCACTCGGTGGGCGCGGCACCCAACGTCTGGCGGCTCAAGGAAAGCTACGTCAGGCCGTACTACACCTTCGACCGCACCGGCTACTCGGGTTGGGCAGAGATCACGCACGACCCGCAAGCCGCAGCGCGCGTCAACGCCGTCGATCAGGCCCAGGCTGACCGTTTCGTCGAGGGCTTGAGCGAGCGCCTGGTGCGCGACAACGCATCCAAATATCCGCAGCGCGGCGCGCAGCCGGCATTGGCGCCGGGCTATGTCTTCTATCCGATGCAGGTGATCGAGGACAGCGTGGCCCGCCTGTCGCGCATCGGCAGCCTGGATCTTCTGCGTGCGCTGCTGCAAGAGTCGCAGCGCAGTGGCGTGCGGCTGGTCATCAAGCGCCACCCGCTGTGCACGCACGTCGGCGTGCAGGAGCTGCTCGTTTCGGCGGGCGAGCAGGGGGCAGAGTTGTCAGACGCCTCGGTGCACACGCTGATCGCCGGTGCGCGCGCGGTGGTCACCGTCAACTCGGGCGTCGGCTTCGAGGCGCTGGTACACGGCAAGCCGGTGTTCACCGCCGGCGTGGCGGACTACGACCTGGTCACCCATCAGCTGCATGGCGAAGACGACGTCGGCCGCTGCTTCGACGCGACGGAGTGGGACGCCGCGCTGGTACGCCGCTTTGTCTTTCACTACCTGCGCGAGTACTGCGTGAACGGCGACGACGCGGGCTCGATCCGCCAGCGCGTCGAACACGCCGTGGCGCTGTACCGGCAGGCACCCGCGGCGGGGGTGGACGAGGCGGGCGCCTTTGCCCATCTGGCGGCCGTGCGCTACTTCGCGCAGTCCGAGGCGCTGCGGCGCCAGGCGGCGACGGCTCAGGTTGCGGCAGCACCCCAGGTGCCCAGCCTTGACGCCGACGCAGCCCACAAGCAGCTGCTGCAACTCAATGCCAACAACTTCGAGATCCTCTGCAGCCTTTATGACCGGCTCGCCGGAAAGCTGCGCTCGCTGGACCAGCTCTACCACCTCAACCGCGCAGGCCCGCAGACGGCGCGCCAGGCGCAGAGCTTCTCGCCGGACTACTACCAGGCGCTGCACCTCAGCGACAGCGGCTTTCAGCAGAACAACTGGCTGTTGCCGTACCTCGAGCTGTTCCGCCGCACCGACATCGGCAGCCTGCGCGAAGTGGGTTGCGGCAACGGGGCCTTCCTCGCCGCCGCGAGCGAGTTCGTGCCGCGGGTGATCGGTGTGGACTGGGCGCGTTCACCGCTGCTGCCGCAAGGCCCGGGCATCGAGTTCGTGCAGGCCGACATCACGCAGGCGGCGCTCGAGGCCGTGGACATCAACTGCTCGGCCGATGTGCTGGAGCATCTGCCGTTCGAGAAGCTGCCGCAGGCGCTGGCCGCGCTGCACGCCTCGGCCGGAGTCAACTTTCATGTGGTGGCCTGCTACGACGATGGTCACAGCCACCTGTCGATCTTCGAGCCTGACGAATGGCTCTATCTGTTCCGTCAGCACAGCCCCAACTACCGGCTGATCGACGTGGTGGCCCGCCACAACGACCCGCGCAAGCTGGTCTGCACCATCACCAACTGGCCGCAGGCCTGAGGAGCCCGGGCATGAGCGTGGCCATCATCACCCCGTACTTCCAGGAGGACCGGGGCACGCTCGAACGCTGCCTGGCGTCCGTGCGCGCGCAGACGGTGCCGTGCACGCACTGGCTGGTGGCCGACGGCCACGCGCAGCCCTGGCTCGACGAGGCCGCGGTGCGCCACCTCAAGCTCGACCGTGCGCATGGCGACTTCGGCAACACGCCGCGTGCCGTGGGCGGCATCCTGGCCGCCAGCGAGGGCTTCGACGCGATCGCCTTCCTGGACGCCGACAACTGGCTCGACCCCGGGCATGTCGAGGCTTGCATCACCACCGCCGCCGCGGCGGCCGCGCAGGGCGAAGAAGCCGACTACATCGTGGCGCGCCGGCGGCTGGTGCGCGACGACGGTAGCGTGCTGCCCGTGCAGACCGACGACGACCGCGACGGCTCGCATGTCGACACCAACTGCTACTTCCTGCTGCCCGGTGCCTTCCACACGCTGGGCCAGTGGGGCGTGATGCCCAAGCCGCTGTCGATCGTCGGCGACCGCGTCTACCTCGCCAGCCTGCGCCGGCAGGGCCTGCGCACGGCCACCTGCGCGCAGGCCACCGTCAACTACCTGTGCACCTGGGCAAACGTCTTTCGCAACCTGGGCGAGACGCCGCCGCCTTACGCCAAGTCGAGCATCGACACGGCGCCGCTGGCCGCCTGGTGGCAGGGGCTCGACGCGCGTGACCGCGAGCTCGTGGACCGTCTGGCGCAGGCGCCGATCCAGATCGGCACAAGCGCCTGAATCCTTCGCACTTCAACCGGAGCCTGATGCAATGAGTGCCCATGCCATGAGTGCCCCGCCATGAATGCACTGCCATGAATGCCCACGCCGCCCGCCCCGTACTGGCCTCCAACCCGCTGCCGCGCTGCCTGGTGCTGGTCGGCGCGAACGACCGCGTGCACGCGCCGCAGATGCTGCCGCCGGACCCGGCGCGGGCCTTCGACATCGCGGTGTGGGGCTGCGGCGATCTGCCGCCCGCCAATGCGTCGTTGCGCTTTCCGGCCCTGGGCCGCCTGCTGCGCGACATGCCGTCGCTGTGGCAGCCGTACGACCTGATCTGGCTGCCTGACGAGACCGTGCAGACCCGCGGTTCTGCGGTGGCCACGATGTGCGCGCTGATGCAGGCCCATGACCTGTGGCTGGCCCAGCCGTCGCTGGACTGGACCGGCCCCGACGACGAGCTGCTGGAGCGGCACAACCCGGCCTTCACGCTGCGCTCGACCAATTGGGTGAGCGAGCGCATGCCCTGCTTCCGCCGCGAGTTCCTGGCTGCCGTGCTGGACAGCTTTGCGCTGGCTACTGGCGACCCCGGGCTGGGGCATCTGTGGGCCGCGCTGGCGCCGCGCGGACGCGTGGCGGTGCTCGATGGGGTGTCGTTGGCGCTGACCGGGCAGCAGCCGGTGCGTGTGCATTCGGGTGCCGACGAGTGGTCCACGCTGCATCGGCGCGCATTGGAGGCCCTGGGTGTGAGCGACCTGAGTTGCCTCAGCTGGGGTGGCGTCGACACCGCCGGCCGCGTGCTGGCGCTGCACGACAAGGCCACGCGCCATGCCTTCGTGGGCCGCCTGATGTCCGGCTGGGCCGCAGGCATGGACGACGCCTCGGCACTGGGCGCCTTGCTCGAGCGGCATCTGGCGGCGTCGCCGGCCGAGGCGCCGCAGACCGTGCCCGAGCCCGTCCCCGCGCGTCCTTCGTTGCGCCGTTCACCGATCCTGGCGGCCTGACCCGGCCTGACGCGGCCGGCGCGGCGCGCCTGCTTGCCCAAAAGCCCGGCCGCGGCCGCCTATCCTCTGGATATGCAAAGCACCTCACCAACACCGCAAGTCGCCCGCGGCGGCAAGTCCATCTACGGCGCGCCGCTCGGCATCCTGATGCTCGAGGCGCGCTTCCCGCGCATTCCCGGCGACATGGGCAACGCCGCCACCTGGCCCTTTCCGGTTCTGTTCCGCGTGGTGCGCGGTGCCTCGCCGGAGCGGGTGGTTCTGCGGGGCGCGCCCGGCCTGCTGCCGGACTTCATCGACGCGGCGCGGGATCTGGTCGACCTGGGTGCCGAAGCGATCACCACCAATTGCGGGTTCCTCAGCCTGTTCCAGGCCGAGCTCGCTGCGGCCGTCGGCGTGCCGGTGGCGACCAGCAGCCTGATGCAGGTGCCCTGGGTGCAGGCCACTCTGCCGCCGGGCAAGAGGGTCGGCGTCATCACGGTGAGCAGAACGGCCCTGACGCCCGCGCACCTGGCGGCGGCGGAGGTGCCGGCGGATGTGCCGATCGAAGGCACGGAGCAGGGACGCGAGTTCTTCCGCGTGCTGATCCGCGCCGAGAAGCAGGACCTGGATGTGGCACTCGCCGAACAGGACATTCTCGAGGCGGGGCGGCGGCTGGTGGCGCGGCATCCGGAGGTGGGCGCAGTGGTGCTGGAGTGCACCAACATGCCGCCCTATGCGGCGGCATTGCAGGCTGAGCTGGGCCTGCCGGTCTACGACATCTTCACGCTGGTCCGTTGGTTCCACGGCGGGTTGCGCCCGACGCGGTTCGGCTGAGGCTCCTCCGCGATCGCCGCCCGCCGATGACGTGCTGAGTCCTTGCCGTCGCCGGGCAGGCCGCCACCGCCCGACGCTACGCGCCGACGCTGGCAAGGACCTGCTCTCGCAGCCAGGCCGGCACCGGGGTCTCGGGCAGGTGGGCGCGTCGTTTGCCATACGAAGTGCCCTTCCATCCCCATGAAGAGCTCACCATGCGCAATATCGACACCCCGGTTCACAGCAAAGACAAGGACGCCGAGCATCAGGCTCCCGGTGGCGCGACGGTCAACCGTGTAGCCAACGTCGCCACGAGCGCGGTGCTCGGCGGCGCCACTGCCGGCGCCATCGCCGGCGCGATGGCCGGGCCGGTCGGCGCGGCCGTGGGCGCTGCGGTCGGCGCCGTTGCAGCAGGATTTGCCGGTAACTCGATCTCGGAGGCCATCGATGTCGAGGCCGAAGAAGCGTACTGGCGCGACAACTACAACCAACGTCCCTACGTCGAGCCGGGTCAGGACTTCAATGACTACGGGCCTGCCTATGGCTACGGGGTCGATGTCTACGCTCTGCATCAGGGCCGCAGCTTCGACGAAGCCGAGGCCGACCTGTCGCGCGGCTGGGATTCATCACGCGGCGCCTCGAGTCTCGGCTGGGATCGCGCCCGTCATGCCACGCGTGACGCCTGGGAACGCCTGAGCAACACTGTGGAACGCGCCGTGCCCGGCGACGCCGACCGCGACGGCAGGTGATTCAGGCCCGCAGGCTGTGCGCGTCTGTCCGGACGCGTGCAGCAAGCGGGCCGATCGATTCAGACGGCGCAGCAGGCCTGCAAAGAGCCGCTGCGTCGCCCGCACGGGACGTGCATACGGGTGGATCGGCTTCAGGCTTGCTCGGCCATCACCTCAGCCATCAGCTCCGCCTTGCGCGCCGCCATTTGCCCGCCCAACGCGGCCAGATCCATCCGGGCCTTGCGGCAGGCGGGGAACATTTCGCCCTCCTCTTCCTTGACGTGGTGATCGATGTATTCGCCGAGCACCGTGACCTTGGCGTCGAAGAGATCGTCTTCTGCATCCATGCCCTGTAGCTGCGTGATCAGGTCCTTGGCCGACCCGTGCTCGACTTCGGCCTCGTCGAGCAAACCGAAATCCACGCCGGCTTCGCGCGCCGCCGGGTAGAAGATCTCTTCCTCGACGGTGGCGTGCACCGTCAGCAGGCCGCAGATCTCTTCGGCCACGGGCTGGCGCTCCTCGGCCGACGCCTCCGCCTTGCACAGCTTCTTGTACTTCTGGAACAAGGCGTGCACTTCCTTGTGATCGGCCGTCAGCAGCTTGATGGCGTCGGGCGCCTCGTTCTTGGCCGGTGTCTTCTTGGCGGCGGTGCTCATGAGAACTCCTTTCGTGGTGGGCGGTCGTTGACGTTGCCGGTTGCGGCGTGAGTGGTCCGTTGGTCCGTGCCTTCCTTGCGCTCTTGCACCGAGTGATGGTGTTCACGCCGGGCTTTGCTAGCGCGGAACCATTGGTAAGCGCCTAAGGCGATGGCCAAGCCGAAGGTAAAGATGATGAGATATAGAACGAGGTTGTCTTTCGTCATCGAGAACTCCTGAACTGGGGACCCGTCGTGGGCAAGCGGCATGCCGCCTCCGCGCCAGCGCCGCCTCGACCGATCGCTTCAAGCCCGGCGAGTCGGTGCGTCCGTCGACGCCTCGTCTTCGTCGTCTTTCGCGTCGTCATCCTGCGCATCGTCAGCGGGAGTCTGATCGATCAAGGCCAGATCCGGGTCTTCGCTTTCGTCCTCATCGCCGTCGACCGACTCGGCGTTGTCATCGGCGTAAGCACCCGACTCGGCGGAGAACACGCGATCGACACCGATGTCCTGCCCGTCACGCGGTTCGGTCTGGTGCGCCACGCTGCGCCGCTCGCCGGTGCCGGCGGCATCGGTGGTGGAGTCGCCTTCCGGGCTGCCGACGCTGTCGCTGCCACTGTCAGAACTGTCGCTCGGGCCAAGCAAGTCCACGTCGCGCCCCGGCGGCTCGACGGGTGCGGATTCGATGCCGGTCAAACTGCTGTGCGCCATGGTGTGGTGCTCCAGATGGAAAGGTGCACTGATGCGGGCAAGCAGCGTGCCGCGCACGTCGGCAAGGCCGACTGGCCGGTCTGCCGCGGATCGTCACAATCGCGCCATGGTCAGACGATGGTGGTGGCTGGCCTTGCTGGCCGGGGTGCTGGTGGTGGCAGCGGCGGTTTTCTGGCGCGTGCGCGCGCCCGGCGTGCTGGCCGTGGCGGCGCAGATGCAGCCGTTGCAGCGCACGCTGCAGTTCTCGGCGCGCGTGGCCAGCCGTTCGAGGGTGGATCTGGGCGCCACCATCACCGGCCGCGTGCAGGCGGTGCTGGTGCGCGAAGGCGACACCGTGCAGGCCGGCCAGCCCGTGCTGCAACTGGAAGAGGCCGAACTGCAGGCCGCGCTGGCCCAGGCCGTGGCTGGCGAGCAGCAGGCGGCAGCCCGCCTGCGGGGCTTGCGCAGCACCGGCCGCCGCGGCGTGCAGGCGGGAGTGGCCCAAGCCGAGTCTGTGCTGGTGGCCGCCAAGGCCGACGCCGAGCGCACACGTGAGCTGGTGACCAGCGGCTTTCTCAGTCCGGCGCGGCAGGATGACAGCCAACGCGCCGTGGCCGTGGCCCAGGCGCAGCTGGACGCGGCGCGCGCCCAGGCCCAGGCGGTGGGCGAACAGGGCGGCGACCTGGCCCAGGCGCAAGCCCAGCTGACGCTGGCCGGCGCCGCCACCCAGGCCGCCAGGGCCCGGCTGGCGCAAACGCGAATCAGCGCACCCACCGCTGCGCAGGTGCTGGTGCGCGCGGTGGAGCCGGGGCAGATCGTGCAGCCCGGCCGTGCGCTGCTGACCCTGGCGCTGCAGGGCCCCTTGCAACTGGTGGCCCTCGTGGATGAGCGTTACCTGCAACAACTGCAGCCCGGCCAGACGGCCCGGGTGCGCGCCGACGCCTTTCCTGACCAGGCCTTCGGCGCACGCGTGCTGTCGATTTCGCCGCTGGTGGACGCGCAGCGCGGTGCGGTGGAGGTGAAGCTCGAAGTTACCGATGCCGACGCCGCATTGCGCCAGCGCCTGCGCGAGGACATGACCCTGTCGGTGGACGTCAGCACCGCGAGGCGCGACCGGGCCCTGGTGGTGCCGCTGTCGGCGCTGCGCGCGCCGGGCGCTGCGGCTGGGATCGATGCCGACGACCCGGGCCGTGCCACGATGTGGCTGGCGCAGGACGGCCGCGTGCAGGCCCGCACGGTGCGCACCGGCCTGCGCAACCTCGAGGCGGTGGAGGTGCTGCAGGGCCTGGCCGCGGGTGAAGCGGTGCTGGTGGGCCCGGCGCCTGCGCCCGGCAGCCGCGTGCGGGTGACCCTGGTGCCGGCGCCCACCGGCAACCAGGGCGGCGCATCTGCAGCCGACCGGCGCGACGGCGACACCGGCTCGGCCATCAGCAATTCCATGGGCCGATGAACATCACCCAGGCCCGCCCGGCCGGCCCTGCAGCGATCCCACCGGCGCCCCACGCAGAAACCGGATCACGCTGGCGTCTGGGCATGCTGGGTTTCGAACGCCGCGTGGCACTGCGCTTCTTGCGCGAGGGCCGCATGCAGACCCTGCTGATCATCGTCGGCGTGGCCGCCGGTGTGGCCGTGGTGGCCTACATCTCGGCGCTGATCTCGGGGCTGCAGCGCAACACGCTGGACAAGACGCTGGGCGCGCAGGCCCACATCACCATCAGCGCGCCGGACAACGCCGTGGCGCCGGCCCTGCCAGCGGCACCCGGCGCCACCGTGCTGGTGCAGACCCAGCCGCGCACGCAGAGTGCCCGCACGCTCGTCAACTGGCAGGCCCTGATGCCCCTGCTGCAAGCGATGCCCGAGGTGGCCGCCGTGTCGCCCATGGTCTCGGGCGCGGGCCTGGCGCTGCGCGGGCAGGCCCAGCGCTCGATTGCGCTGGCCGGGGTGGACCTCGACCGCTACGACCGCATCATCAACCTGCGCTCGAAGGTGGTGGCCGGGCAGGCGCGGCTGGCCGCCGGCGAAGCCATCATCGGCCGCGAACTGGCCAGCGACCTGGGCGTGCAGGTGGGCGACCGCATGACCATCAGTACCGGCACCGGTGCGGCGGCCAACAGCGATTCGGTGCGCATCACCGCCCTGGTGGACCTGGGGGTGCGCGAGCTCAACCGGCGTACGGTGCTGGTGCCGCTGCGCACGGCGCAAAGCCTGGTCGGCCTGCCCGGCGGCGCGACCCAGATCGACCTGGCGCTGCTGGACATATGGCAGGCCGACCAACTGGCGCCCCGGCTGGCGCAGCGCTGGCAGATCAAGGCCGAGAGCTGGCAGCAGACCAATGCCAGCCTGGTGTCGGCGCTGAACGCGCAGAGCGTGAGCACCACCTTGATTCGCGTGGTGGTGATGGTGGTGGTGGTGCTGGGCATCGCCAGCGTGCTGGTGGTGTCGGTGGTGCAGAAGCGGCGCGAGATCGGCATCCTGCGCGCCATGGGCGCCACGCGGGGTCAGGTGTTGCGTATCTTTCTGCTGCAGGGTGCTGTGGTGGGTGCGGTGGGCTCGGCCCTGGGCGTGGTGCTGGCAGTGGTGCTGATCTTCCTGTTCACCACCTTCGTGCGCGGCAGTGACGGGCTGCCGCTGTTCGCCATCACCCTGGCGCCCGACCTGGCGCTGCGCATTGCCGCGCTGGCCACGGCCTGCGGCGTGCTGGCCGCGGTGGTACCGGCGCGCAGCGCGGCCAAGCTGGACCCGGCGCAAGCCATCCGCATGTAAGCGCGGCCGGCGACGATGTCCGAAGATTCAACCCCGCCCGCAGCCGCAGCCGCAGACCCAGCCGCAGCGGCTGCTGCGCCGCTGCTGCAGTTGCGCGGCATCCACAAGAGCTACAACCTCGGCCTGCCGAACGAGGCCGA
>Ga0105046_10018135_pt1 | contig 10727 bp, 8 predicted proteins | sample MAT03_FD_78385 | JGI IMG/M metagenome (GOLD analysis project Ga0105046, IMG submission 78385) | Freshwater microbial communities from Lake Fryxell liftoff mats and glacier meltwater in Antarctica - MAT-03 (megahit assembly) | ecosystem: Environmental > Aquatic > Freshwater > Ice > Liftoff...
ATCGACCGGTCCCGAGACGACCCCGGCCCATTCGCCCCGGCGCTCGCCGAAGCTCGTCGCGCCGAACGCCAAGCGGCGCATTCTCGGCCCCGCTTCGATGCCGATGTCGGCTTCCATCGCAATCCCCGAGGCCGAGGATACGCCGTCGCCGCGCCGATTGCGCAAGCCGTTGTTCGCCTTGCTCGGCGGACTGGCGATTGCGGCCGTCGCGGCGGCGATCCTCGCGATTGTTTTTTTTCCGGGACTGCCCGCCGTGGCGACCGTTACCCCGACGCAGACGGAATCGACGAAGTCGATCCCGATTGCGCCCGACATGCAGCTCGCAGGGGGCGGTTCGACCTTTGTCGAAAAGATGATCCGCCTTTGGGCGTCGGAATACGAACCGGGCAGCGGCACGGCCATCCGCTACGAAGGCGTCGGTTCCGGCAAAGGCGTGCAAGGCATGCTCGAAAAGAAATACGCTTTCGGCTGCACCGACGCCTTCCTGAGCGACACCGAACTGCTCGCGGCCAAAGAGAAAGGCGCGGATGTCGTCCACATCCCGCTGGTCATGGGCGCCGTGGTGCCGACGTACAACCTGCCGGAGTTGAAAGAGCCGATCCGATTCACCGGCTCCGTTCTCGCGGATATCTACCTCGGCAAAATCACGAGGTGGAACCACCAGTCGATTCAGATTACCAATCCGACAATCGCACTTCCGGATCGGCCGATCACCGTGATCCACCGGAGCGAGAAATCGGGCACCACCCACATCTGGACCGAATACCTCGGGAAGAAGAGCGCCGCGTGGCGGGAGTCGATGGGGCCGGTTAAAACGGAATACGCCAAGTGGCCCGCGGGGCAGGGCGCGCCGAAGAACGAGGGCGTAGCCGAGTCGGTGACTCAAAAACTCGGGGCCATCGGCTACGTCGAACTGGCCTTCGCCCTCGAAAAGAATCTGTCGGTCGGCCTCGTCCAGAACGCGGCGACGCAATACATCGCCCCGTCGCTCGACAGCGTGACCGCGGCCGCGGCGGCCCTCAAGAGTGTCCCGTTCGATATGCGCTACACGCTGACGGACGCGGAAGGTGACAAATCGTACCCCATCGCCGGCAGTGCCTGGGCAGTATTCGATTTGAATCACCCGGACGCCGCGACGCGCCGTGCCACCGTGGAGTTCGTCTGGTGGGCGACCCACGAGGGGCAAAAGTCCGCGTCGAAGTTGCGCTATTCCCCACTCCCAGCGGAGTTGGTCGGGTTGGTCGAAGCCAAACTCCGACCGCTGCGCGATGGAAAATGATTTCGGCCGAAATCACCCACCCCCCGCGAAATCATTTCCCATTTCGTGTAGAACCAATTTGCGGCAAAGACTTCCATCTGCTTTTCGCCCGGCTTTGCTCGCTGAAATCATCTTGTTCCCCAGTTGTAGGTCGTTGAAATGTTGCACGCGATGATCATGGCCGGTGGCGGTGGGACTCGATTTTGGCCCCGGAGCCGAAACACTCGGCCGAAGCAATTCCTCAACTTCAGCGGTGAACGCTCGCTACTGCAATCGACGCTCGACCGCATCGCTCCGGTGGTGCCTCCCGAGCGCTGCTGGATCGTGACCGGGGCCGCGTACATCGACGAAAGCGCATCGCAACTCCCGGAGTTGAGCCGGGATCGCATCGTCGGGGAACCTCTGCGGCGCGACACCGCGCCGTGTGTCGGCCTCGGTGCGGCGCTGATCGCCAACACCGACCCCGACGCGACCATCATCGTGATGCCGGCGGATCACCTCATCGAACCGGAGCGCGAGTTCCAGCGTGCGGTTCACGCCGCGGAGCAGTTCGCCGCGGAATTCCCGGAATCACTGTTCACTTTCGGCATCCCGCCGACGTTCCCGAGCACCGGCTATGGCTACATCCACCGCGGGGCCAAGGCGTCCGAACGCAGTGGGATCTCGCTCTACGCGGTGAAGGAATTTAAGGAGAAGCCCGCGTCCGACATTGCGGAGCAGTACGTCGCATCCGGGAACTACGATTGGAACAGCGGCATCTTCGTTTGGAAGGCCGCGACCATCTTGAAGGAACTCAACGCAAGCCGGCCCGACATCGCCGCGGGAGTGAAGCGAATCGCCGACGCTTGGTCGACGACCCGGCGCGACGAAGTCTTCGCGATGGAATACGAGGCCATGAAAGGCACGAGCATCGACTACGCCGTGATGCAAGACGCGGGGCAGGCGGGCCGCGTGAAGGTGCTCTCGACGCCGTACCAGTGGGATGACGTGGGAAGCTGGCTGGCCCTCGAACGGCACAATCCGCAAGACGCCGGTGGCAATACCGTGCAGGGTCGACACATCACCATCGACACCACCGGTTGCGTCATTTCCGCGCAAGCGGGGCACCTCATCGCGACCATCGGCGTGCACGATCTCGTCATCATCCAAGACGGCAACGCCACGCTCGTGGCCCGCAAATCGGACGAAGCGCGCGTGAAGGAAATCGTCGATCGGTTGAAGAAAGAACAGCGGGGCGAATACCTGTGACCCCGAGTCCCGGCCGCTTGCTCGGCGTCGATTACGGCACGGTGCGCATCGGCCTGAGCATCAGCGATCCGGATCGGATCATGGCCAGCCCACTGGAGACGTACACCCGGAAATCGCTTGAGCAGGACGCGGCCTACCTCGCGAAATTGGTGGGGCATCACGCCATCACCGGGATCGTCCTCGGCATCGCAATCAGCTTGAATGGCCACGAAGGACCAAAGGCGAAAGAGTGCCGGGCGTTCGGGGCGTGGCTCGAAACCGCGACCGGCCTGAAGGTGCAATTCGCCGACGAGCGCTTCACCTCGGCGCAAGCCGACGACATAATGCACGACGCGAAGATGACCAAGCAGAAACGCAACGAGCGGCGAGACATGCTCGCCGCCACGCTGATTTTGAAGGGGTTTCTGGAAGGGGGCTGCGAACCGTACCGGCCGCTGCCCCCGGAGTATGATCAAGTCGTGTAGTCCTTCTTGTCGTCCACCGCTTCGCCCTGTTCCAAGTGCACTTGCTTGTAGCCGCCGATGGCCATGAAGTACAGCAGCAGCAGCAAGAACCCGCCCGCCAGTACCGCCGGGACCACGGCGGTCCAAAGCAGGGCTTTCCGCGAGCCGTAGTTCTGGGCCTCGCCCAAGAACGGGGCGTCGGTTTCGAAGTTCGCTTTGCCTTCCTTCTCCCACCACTCTTTACCTTCGGTCAGCGACTTCTCCAATTCGGGCGGGATCGGTTTCCCGGCGTCTTTCTCTTTCTTCATCGTGTCGAAGTCGGCTTCGAGCGTCGTCTTCAAATCCTTCGGAGATTCTTTCCCGGCGTCCTTCGCGGCTTGGATCTTGGCCTGATTCGCGGCGTAGTCGCCGAAGACTTTCAACTTGCCGTTATCGAGGCCCGCGATCTTCGGGGCCAAGTCCGGGAAAATTTGCGTCACGATCGGGAAACCTTCGGCCTTCGGCGCCTTGTACCGGTCGTAGGTCGCCTCGGACTTTTCTTTCAGCAAGGTCACAGCAGCGTAGTCTTGCTTGTAGCCGATGCCGGGCCCACCGAGGAGACCGGCCGAGATCATGCCAATGCCGCCGCTGATGCCGAGGGCCAGTGCCCCACCTTTGGGGAACCGCTCGGAAATCACGCCGAGCATCGTCGGCCAGTAGAACGTCTTGCCGATGCCGTAGATGGTTACGGCGCCGATCCAGAGCCAAACGGTGTTCACCTCGGGTTGGCCCAGCAGGAAGAGGCCGAGCGTGCCGAACAGCGCGCTCACGAACAACAAGCCGATGGGGTTGATGCGGTGGACGATCGGGCCTGCGAAAAAGCGGAGGATGAACATGAGCGCGTTCGTCCAGATGAACGCTAGGAGCGCCTTGGTTTCGTCTTTCAAGACGGTCGTCGTGATGTTCGTGATCCAGCTGTCGGTGCCGAGTTCGACGTAGCCGACCAGGGCGTGCATCAAGAAGAGGAACAGCAAGATCGGGCTGATGAGGGCGACGAGCATACTGCCGGTGGAGACGCCGGAGGTCGTCGCTTCGGAGCGTGGGAAGGGGCGGTTGAACATCAGCAAGCCGTAGATTAGCACCGGTACGAGGAACAAGCCGAGCTTGATTTCCCAGCGGATCGGCGTGTCGAGTTGGCCGAAGCCGAGGCCGATGACGGCGCCGAGAATCAATCCGAGCGGCCAGCCGGCGTGGAGGATGTTCAACCAGTGCGTCTTATTCTTCGGGAACAAAGTCGCGGTCAGCGGGTTGATCACGGCCTCGCAAGTGCCGTTGCCGAGCGCGAACAGGAACATGCCGATACTGAGGCAGTTGAACGCGGCTTCGCGGCCGAATTGCTCGTACACCGCGGTCGCGGCGAAAGTCACCACGGCCGAAGCCAAGTGCAACAGGAAGGCGACGAGCATGAGTTTGCCGTAGCCGAAGCGGTCGGCGAAGAAGCTGAAGAAGATGATGGCCAGCCCGAAGCCGAACAGCCCGCCGCCGGTGATGCCACCGAGTTCGCTCTGAGTGAAACCGAATTGGTTGCCCCAGTCTTTCAAGATGAATCCACGAACCGAGAAGCCGATGCCCGCGGCGATCAGCGTCATGAAGCTGGCCCAGAAGAGCAGCTTCTCGTTGAGGCCGGAGGACGCGGGCGCCCCCGTTGTGTACGGCGAACTTGACATCGGATGCGGACTCCACTGGAGGGGTACCGAAGTACGGGAAAGTGTGGGGATGATACCAAGCGCGGTTTGCGGGGGCAAGGCGCTGCCATTGCGTTGGTCGCCGTTGATATCCTTGAGCGGCGCAGTCTCCACTCCAAGATTTTCGCTTTTTCCGAACCGAAATCGCGCGATTGTCGTTATACTATGAACTACCTAATTTTCGATATCGAGGTCTGGTCATGGTTCGTCGTACCGGTCGTGCCGGGTTCACACTCATCGAACTCCTCGTCGTCATCGCCATCATCGCGATCCTGATCGGTTTGTTGTTGCCTGCTGTGCAGAAGGTCCGCGAGGCGGCCGCAAGGATGCAGTGCAGCAACAACCTGAAACAGATCGGCTTGGGAATGCACAACTACGAAAGCGCGAACCAGAAGTTCCCTCCGGGCTTCACCTCGGTGCCCGCCAGCGTCGATGGCGATGGCCTCGGTTCGGGCTGGGGCTGGGCCGCGTACCTACTCCCGCAGATGGAACAGGACAACCTCTTCCGCCAGATCAACCTCAGCAACGACATCCTGCACCCAGGCCACGCCGCAGTCCGCGTCACGGTTCTCAAAGGTTTCCGCTGTCCGTCGGATACGCCGATCGGCGACACCTACAATTCGGTGGGGCCTGCGGGCACGCTCGCCCCAGTGGCGTTCGCCAACTACACGGCTTGCGGCGGCACCTTCGAAGTCAGCGGCTTCCCGGATACCAACACCGGCACCTTCCTCCGCAACAGTGGCTATCGCTTCGGCGACTTGACCGACGGCACCAGCAACACCCTATTCGTGACCGAGCGTTCGAGCCAGCGCTCGCCGATGACGACATGGGTCGGCGCAATCACCGGTTCGATCAACCCGCCGCTCGACCTGGCCCACGACGACGAAGGCCCGCCCACGCTGTGCCTGTTCCAGACAGGTGAAGTCGACGAAGGCCGAACGCCGAACAATCCATTGGGCCACGTCGAGGATGCCAGCAGTCGGCACACCGGCGGTGTCAACGCCCTCTTCGGCGATGGTTCCGTGCGGTTTCTCCGCAATTCGATCAACGCTTTCACGTGGACGGGACTGGGCACCCGCTCCGGGGGCGAAGTGCTCGGCGACTTTTGATCGAAATGCGGAATTTGGAGTTCGGAATGCGGAATGTAAAGAAGGTCGCGATCGCAATCGGAATTGCGCTGTTGCTAGTCGGCGGCGTGTTCGCGATGGTCCTGCTCAGCCGCACGGATGAAATCGCCACGATGAGCGGGCACGACGGGCCGGTGCGGGCGTTGGCGTATTCGCCCGATGGCGGCGTCATCGCCAGCGGCGGGGACGACTTCACCGTACGCATCTGGGATGCCAAGACTTACCAATCGAAACAGACGCTGACGGGGCACACCGGCAAAGTGCGGGCGCTCGCGTTCGCCTCGGTGGGGAAACTGTTGGCGACCGCCGGGGACGATCACGTCGTGCGCTTCTGGGATTGGACGACGGGCGAATCGACGGGATCGTGGGACGCTTCGGCCAGCGGTGTCGAATGCTTGGCGATCAGCCCGGACGGTGCCACGCTTGCCATCGGCGGGGTCGACAAACAAGTTCACCTCTGGAACATCCCGGAGAAGAAACCGATCCGTACGCTGGCCGGGCACACCAGGCATGTGCACGCCCTCGCCTTCGCCGGCGATGGCCGCCTCGCCTCAGGCGGTGAAGACGGCACCATCGTGATCTGGTCGAAGGCCGGGGCCAAGTCGAAGACGTTGAATGCCGGGAAACACCACATCCACGGGCTGGCCTTGGCTCCGGACGATTCCGCCATCTTCGCCTGCACCGGTGGCCCCGGCGTGATGACTTGGGATCTGCCGGCCGGGACGGCGCGGGGGGTGAAGTTCGAAGGTGCCGGCTCAGCGCGGGCTTTCGCTCTCGGCCCGGACGGCTCGAAAGTGGCGACCGTTCAAGAAGACAAATCGTTGCGGCTGTGGGACAGCGTCAACGGAAAGCTGATCAAGAAGTACGAAGGCTTGCGCAGCATCGGCTTGGCGGTGGCCTTCGCCCCCGACGGCGGCACGATCGTCAGCGGCAGTTCCGACGGCTTGCTGAAGGTATGGACGGTGAAACGGTAATCCCGCACCTCACTTCTTCTTTTCCGCCGCCAGCTTGATGTACTTCTCCGGGTCGGCGTTGAATTCGTCTTTGCAGCCGCCGCAGCAGACGTAGTACGACTTCCCCTTGTAGCTGACGCTCATGGTGCCGCGGCCGCCGGAGACGATGCACTCCGGGCCTTTATTCGCTTCGGCGAACGGCTCCCCTTCTTTGGTCGCCCCGACCTGCCAGATGCGCGTGAAGTTCTTGGCGTCTTTGGGCTTCGTCGCCATTTGATACAAGTACCGATTGCTGTGCAGCAGGGTGAAGGTGATCTGTTGGACCTCGGTTTCGGTCGTGCGTTCCAGCGCGAGGATCACTTCTTTCTGTTTCCCGGCCACGATGGTGCCCCTGAAGACCTGTTCGGATTTGTCGGCAGCGACGAGCCGGAGTTGGTACTCCTGCGGTTTCATCAAGTAGCGGAGTTCGCCGCTTTGGAAGTGCTTGCCTCCGCCCATGGCGACTTTCAACGAGACATCCTCGCCTTGGAAAAGCCAGCTCCATTCGATCTTCTCGACCCAGAATCCTTTGGCCCGTTCCTCACGGGTGCCGTCGGGATAGCCGGTGCCCTTCCACGCGGCGATGAGGCCGTTGAACGGCTGCAAGGCTTCCTTGGCCGAGGCCGGTTTCGCGGCCGGCTCCGCGCCGAACACCATCGTGGCCAAGCACAGGGATACGAACATGGGCGAAACCCGCAGTGGAAACGGAAGCAGTACACCATAGTAAACGATTGACGCGGCGATTTGTTTCGGGGTAGCCGGGTTTTGCTGTTAACCGAATGCTGATTTGTTGCGATTCGGACTGATTTAGCTTTCTGCTTTCGGTCATTCTGCACACCCCCCTCGCTGAAAGCTCCGAAAGCTCCGAAAGCTAAACGGATTTCTCGAAGCGAAGCGGAAAGTATTCAAAGATCTGCTCTCGCAAGCTCGGAGCTACAACCGGTCCTTCTTCTCCAAACCTTCATTTGACAGTCGTCGCGCGTCGGTTAATGTGATCATTCTAATCAGTCGACCTACAAAGGTTACGTTCACGCTACGCAACATCAAAACTTGGCTGGGCTGGCGCTCGAACTTCGTATCGGCATAGAGAGGATGCACGGCCGGACGAGCCACGCCGATTTGAGTCATGCAAAACTGATTCGTCACGAAGTCAGCGCCCGAAGGCGCCCGCGATGCGGTCGGGCACGAAGTCGTGTACAATCTGGAAGTGCGTGACGCGCACACGTTCTTCGTCGGCGGGGAGAATTGGGGCTTCGCGGTCTGGGTACACAACCTGACGCCGGAGCAGTGTGCGCGACTAGGACAACTCTATGTGCAGAAAGGCGGCACAGGGTTCTCAGAAGCTTCCGCACGCGAACTTGCGCAGCTCGAAGCATTAGTTGCCAAAGAAGCAGCATTCGTCAAAGCCACTATACCTAAGAGCGGCAAACTAAATGCCCCAATAGCGAGCGATTCTACGCTTGTCGACGCATACAAAAACCTCTGGCGCCCCCAAGATGTGAATCCCGGAGGTACCATAGGCGAGTTGCTCCGAGAAGTGGAATCTGGAGGCCCGCTCACGCACTTGGCGAAGGCCAAAGGAAGATTGCAGCAGCTCCTCAACAGGGTGAACGATACTTCCAATCCACTCTCAGCTGCAGATCGGGCTGGTGCAGAACGAGTGATAAGCGACCTTAAAGATGCTATTCGGATCGCTGAAGCGAGGGCGACTCATGGATGATTTATTTCACGCCGATCCCATCGAATTCCTTCTGGAAAGGCTACCTGCGATACGCGACGTGTATTCGTTGAGGGCACCCATGCTTTATGCTCATGGAAATCCGCATGTGGTCTATGGATCGATACTCGTCGATTTTCTCCATTCCCTTGCTGCCGCTCGTAGTGAAGCGAACCGTGCCGAAACAGACTCCATTCTCTTCCGAGCATTCAACCTGATCGATTACTTATCATCTAGTGAACAAATCGAATTCCAGAACCTTGCTGAAACGAGCGTATTAGAAGGATTGTTAGGCGAACGTGGCGGAATGGAGCAATTCGCACCTTACATGGGCTCCGCAACTAAACGCCTTGCGAAACGAATCGCCGATCGCTGGGCATTGGATTTTTCGATTCTGGACTGATATTTACTGACAGGCGGGTTGCCGGCATTGCTACCATGCATATGTACACATGCTTCGATCTCGACGCTAACATCGTTTCCTTTGGTGCTCAATGAATCCACAATCGAGTTTCGCAACAGTGGCCGGGGTTATTCGGATCGACCGCGTTGCGGCATATTTCGATGTATGGCTTAATTCCGCATTCCCCTTTCTCAAAATGAAAGTGAAAGTTACCGAGAGATCCTCGAGCGACTTTCTGGCGGCCCCGAACGTCGCAATTTTGAATATTTCGACCCGCGAGCCGGAATATATATCCGGCCTAGGGAGTACTGTGGAAGAAGCATTGGGTGATTTACTGCATCGGTTTGCGTCCGGAGTTCGCGAGAATACGCCTTCGGATGGTTTGAAGGAAACAGACTTTCAGTGGTCCGCAAGCGAGGATTTTTAGTCTGTCGCCGGTCGTTTCTGCGTCCTCATTCTCGTAAGGTGAGTAAACTGAAAAGCTAGGAAGAAAGGAGACAAGTAGGACGGGCAACTTCATAACTCCGAAGTGGAAAATGGGAACAGGCAGATTTAGGAGAACGATCGAATGATTCATCGTAATCACTTCGTGATTCATAATGCTACTGAAAAGACATTTTCGCTGTTCATTGAGCCGGAAGGCGTGTCTTTCGCACTCCAATGCGATCAAACGGTCACAATCCGAGATGATTTCTTTAATGTGCCGGTGACGCTGAGGATTGGGTCAGACTCCGATGGAAATTCCATCCTCTCGATATGGCCCGGTGACGGTAGGGTGACCGTTGAAAAAGATGGGATCGACGTACTCGATATGCTTCGAGGTGCGGACTGATCGTTAGAGATCGTTTCACGCAAGAGCCTATGAAACAGCGGCTGATTGCGGATTCGGAGCATGATGCCACCAACTGAGATCCACGCATGGCACTCCACTTCTCCAAGAACTGGCCGTTGGTGACATCGGCCCAAATCGATGCTTTCGAACGTGACTACAGCTTGGAATTGCCATACGAATACAAGATATTCTTGATGACGGTAAACGGCGGACAGTCTAGTAGTGATCTGTGCTTCCAAGTGCCTTCCCTCCAGCAAAAAATTATGCTGGGTGGCCTCAACGGAATTTCCAACAACGCGCCGCCGTCAGTACAAATACCGCTATTGATGGAAGAATTCGAGTATCCCAATCGCTGGGTACCATTGGGTGACGATCCCGGCGGGAATCCCATTTTGCTTTCGACAACCCAAACCGACTTCGGCCGCATTTATTACTGGGACAAAATTGGGCTTCTTTCGAAACACACGCCCGCCGATATCCATCTGATCAGCGAGGACTTTTCCAGTTTCCTCGAATTGCTAGGCAATTGCTGAAGAGCGGCAGAACAGTCGCTGCCGGCGAGCGTGTGCTCGGGGCCACTCCCCCCGCGCCGGCTGCACTTGTGCCGGGCGAACGCCAGTCGCTAGACTCGGTGCATGAAACCGATTTTCTCCCCCTTCGTGCAACGCATCGTCGTCGCCGGCTTCCTCATTGTCATCGTGGCATTCTCCGCTTGGCAGCACTACCAAAAATCGACTCGGCTCAGCCGGCTCGGCACGCAGACCCGTTCGGCTTTCCTGCGTTGGCGCCCGCAGATCCTCGGCGACGAAACCCCCGGTCGCGGGGCGATGCCCGGCCTGAAAAAAGGCGACGACATCTACCGCCACTTCAACTACCCGAACCCGCCGATTCTCGCGCTGATCCTCTGGCCGCTCGCCGAACTCCCGGCGACTCTGGGAGCCATGCTCTGGTTCTTCTTCAAGGTCGGCATGGCCGGGTTGGCG
>Ga0105046_10018136_pt1 | contig 10727 bp, 9 predicted proteins | sample MAT03_FD_78385 | JGI IMG/M metagenome (GOLD analysis project Ga0105046, IMG submission 78385) | Freshwater microbial communities from Lake Fryxell liftoff mats and glacier meltwater in Antarctica - MAT-03 (megahit assembly) | ecosystem: Environmental > Aquatic > Freshwater > Ice > Liftoff...
CACCCGACAGCGGGTCAGCGAAAACCGGTCGGTCAACGCGGCCTCTAGGTCCAGACACGCCCCGATCCGATGGTTCAGCCGCACATGGATCAACCCCTCGGCCATCGCGCGACTGACCAGCCGCTGTGCGCGTTGCCGACTGACGCCAAGTTCGGTCGCGATCTGATCCTGCGTCATGCCGCCGACGTAATACAGCCACCCCGCCCGGGCGGCTTCGTCATGTAGGCTCGGCTCGTTGTCGCTGCGGCTCATCGGCGTTCCAGTTCGGGGGCGAGGTCGAAAAACGTCGCGAAATCATCGAAATGCAAGGCGGGTCGGCTGTCGTCCGGTTCCGACAGCGAACGCCCGCGCAAATGGCTGCCCCCGGTGAACCGCCACACCACCATCCCCGCCGCAAGCCCGGCCTTGATCCCCATCAGACTGTCCTCGATCACCAGACAGCGCGCAGGGTCCGCCCCCATCGCCTGTGCCGCGTGCAAGAACAGATCAGGCGCAGGTTTCCCCCGCGCCACCATGGTCGAGGTGAACAGATGCGGCCCCAGCAAATGCTCCAACCCCACCAGAGTCAAGGAAAGCTCCACCCGTTTGGGGCTGGACGAGGTCGCCACACAGTAAGGCCGCGCCAGCCGCCCGATCACCTCGGCCACCCCCGGCATGATCCGCAGCCCATCCGAAAACGCCGCCAACAGCCGCGCCCGGTAGACATCCTCGAAATCCTCGGGCAGATCCAAACCGAACTCGCGTCGGATCTGCGCCATCACGACGGGGTAACTGCGCCCCAGAAAATGCTGCGCCACATAGGCCAGATCAATCTGCACCCCCAACCCCGCCAGCGAGTCGACCAGCATCTGTGCACTGATGATCTCTGAATCGATCAGCACGCCGTCGCAGTCGAAGATCACAAGGTCAATCGGTGGGGTCATGGCACAGGGTTCGGCCGAAAAACCCCCGTCCGTCAAGCGCCATTGGCGTCACACACCGACCGCCGCGCCGAAAATGCTGTCCTGATGTTCGTCCAGATAAATCCGCAGCCAAGGCGTGAACCGCTCGGGCGACCGTTTCGTCTCGGCGGTCAACTCGGCCAGTCCGACCCAGCGCGTCTCGCACACTTCGTCGGGGTTCAGCGTCAGGGGCAAAGCCTGATCGGCCTTGGCCACAAAGATATCGACCACTTCATGTTCGGTCAGCCCGTTGCCCACCGCCGCGCGGTATTCGATCTGCCCGGCTGGCCTCAGGTCCAGTCCGGTGATCCCCAACTCTTCACGCAAGCGGCGCACGGCGCAATCCGCCGCCGTCTCGCCCCAGCGTGGATGCGTGCAGCAGGTGTTCGCCCACAGCCCCGGCGTGTGATATTTGGCCAAGGCCCGCCGCTGGATCAACACCGAAGTTCCCGCCATCACGAACACCGACACCGCCAGATGCCGCAGGCCGCGCTGATGCACCTCCAGCTTTTCAACCGGAGCAAGCACGCCGTTCACAAAGGCAGGCACCATTTCAGACATGTGACGGCTTCACCAATCCCAACAGATGGGCCACATTCTTGAACCCGATCTTGATATGGGCCATCGGACGCGCCGCGACCAGTTTCTTGTTCATGTAGGCCTCGAAGGTCAGCTTCTGCACGTCGATGTCATGGCACAGGCTGACAAAGCGCTCGCGCCGCATGTCGGATTTGTAATAGGCGTCCTGCATCGACCGCAGCACTTTGAACACCGTGCCGTGGTCCTTCATGAACAGCTTGCGCGCCAGTTTCAGATCGCTCGCCTTGCGCGAGGCCAGGAACGCCAGCGCCGCCGTCGCCGCCACCCGGCCGCCGATCATTGCGTAGAAAATCCCCTCGCCCGAGGATGGCGCCACCACCCCCGCCGCATCGCCCGCAAGCAGCACATCGCGCCCGTTGTCCCAACGGTCCATCGGATGCAGCGGGATCGGCGCGCCTTCGCGGCGGATCGTCTCGCAGCCGGTCAGACCGGACGAGGCGCGGAGATCGGCCGTTGCCTGCTTCAGGTCGATGCCATCCACCATGGTCCCCATGCCGACCGACACCGTCTTGCCATGCGGGAACACCCAGCCATAGAAATCGGGGCTGATCTTGCCGTCATAGATCACGTCGCAACGCTCGGGGTCATAGTCGGCATTGGCGGGCGGGGCCTTGATGATCTCGTGATAGGCGATGACATAGGGGATCTTGTCGCCGCCCGGTACTTCGGTCTTGGCGACGTTCGACCGCGCGCCATCGGCCCCGATCACCAGCCGCGTGGTGATGCGCCGCTCTTCTCCGCTGGCCTTCTCGCGGTAGACCAGATGGGTGCCGTCGCTGTCCCGCTCGATCCGCAGATAGGTGCCGGTCAGCCGGGTGGCCCCGGCACCCGTCGCGCGATCCCGCAGGAATTCGTCGAAGTGCTCGCGGTCCACCATGCCGACGAAACCGCCCTCGATGTGGATATCGACCTTGCGCTGCGTGGGCGAAATCATGCGCGCGATGTTCACCTTGGCCACGATCTGGCTGTCGGGAATGTTGAAATCCGAAATCAGACGCGGCGGAATGGCCCCGCCACAGGGCTTGATCCGACCGTCCCGGTCCAGCATCGCCACGCGGCGACCCGCCAGCGCCAGGATCTGCGCCGCCGACGCGCCCGAAGGCCCGCCACCCACCACCACGACGTCATACATTGTCTATTCCCCCGGAACCATGTTGCGTGAAACCCGGTGCCCTGCACCGTCGATGATTTGCGCGGCCATCCCGGCCGCCAAAAGAAACAAGACCGCTTCAAGGCTGAACACCACCCCGAACGCCTGCGCGTCATTGGTCAAGGTGCGCGCCACATCGACCAGCGCCGCCCCGGTCAACCCGCCAAAGCCGAAGGCAATCGCCTGACTTGCCCCCCAAAGCCCCATCCGTGTGCCTTCGCGCGCATGGCGACCCTCGCCGGCCAGCGCCATCATCGACCCGATGGCCGCGACCGCGAACATGCCGTTGAACAGGCCGAGGGCGATCACGGCAGGCTGCAACAGCGCCAAAGCCCCCAGCATCCCGACCGCCGAAATCGCCAGCAGCGCCGCCGCCGACCCAAGGCAGCCCGTCACCACCCACAACCGCAGCGACCCGACCCGCAACCCGGTGGCCGCGATGCCCACCAGCAGCATGCCAATGAACACTCCGCCATTCTGCGCCCCCGACAGCGTCGTCGTCTGCCCCGGCGTCAGTCCGAACACCAACCCGGCATAGGGCTCGAGGATCAACTCCTGCATCGAATAGGCGGCCATCGACAGAAAGATGAAGATCGTAAAGGAGCGCGCCCGCCGTTCGGCCCAGATCTCGGCCAGACCCTGACGGAACGGCATCGGGGCGGCCTCGGCTGCCCTGACATGCCGCGCCTCGATCCCCCAGATCGCCGCCGAAGTCAGCACAACCGCGCCCACGCCCAGACCTGCCACCACCTCCAGCAAACGTAGCGGCGTGTAGGGGTCGATCAGATGGCCCACCACAGTAGCCGTCACCGCAATGCCGAAAATCATCATCAGCCAGGTGATCGTCGCCGCCGCCGCCCGCCTGCGCGGATGCGTGGCGGTGGCAAGCAGGGCCAGGAGCGACGTCCCCGACGCCCCGACCCCCAACCCGATCATCGCATAGGCCAGAACCGACAGCGCCAGCCCGGCCGCAAAGCTGCCCTCAAACAATGTCACCGCGAGCGATGCAAGAAACGCGCCCGACGCCAGAACAGCCATCCCGCCAATGATGAACACCGTCCGGTTGCCGCCCGTGTCGCTGCGAAAACCCCAGGTCGGCCGGGTGATCTGAATCCCGTAATGCAGCCCCACCAACAGCCCCGGCAGCACCGCAGGCAGCGCCAGTTCCACCACCATCAGACGGTTCAGCGTCGACGTCGTCAGAACCACGATCGCCCCAAGGCACAGTTGCACCAGACCCAGCCGGACAATCGAGGCCCAGGTCAGCATCACGGCCCCACCTCCAGCGTGCGCACCGCGAAGGCCGAGACCATCATGCCGCTGACGAACAGAGTGATCCCCGTGCCGTTGTACCATGGCGTGTTGCCCTTGGGGTCTTTCAGCAGCGTTTTCATCGCCCAAAGCTGCAGGATCAACAGCACCGTTATCGCCAGCGCATGCCACGGACGGCCCCACACCAACAGCAACGCAATCACCAGCAGTTGCGCCAGCCCCATCACTGTGCAGGCGACCCGCGCCGCCACATCCGGCCCCAAGGTGACCGGCAAGGACCGCACGCCATGCAGCTTGTCACCCTCCAGCGCCTTGAAATCGTTCAGCGTCATGATCCCATGCGCCCCGAACGAATACAGCAGCGCCAGCGTGATCACTTCGAACGACGGCAACCCGGCGGCCAGAACGGCGGCGCCGGTAAACCACGGCAGCCCCTCGTAACACAGACCAACCAGCCCCGGCCCCCACCAGCCCGACCGCTTCATCCGGATCGGTTCGACCGAATAGGCCCAGGCGGCAAGCACACCCACCACCGTCGCGGCAAACCCCCATGGCCCCAGAAACCACCCCATCCCCAAGGACAGGACCGACATCGCCAGCGCGATCCATAACCCCCAGCGCCCCGGAATCCGGCCCGACGGGATCGGCCGATGCGGCTCGTTCACCGCATCGACATGCCGGTCGCACCAGTCATTCGCCGCCTGGCTCATGCCACAGACCACCGGTCCGGCCAGCACGACGCCCAGCAGCACAAGCGGCCACGCCTCCAGCGGCGACACCCCGACGGACACGATCCCGCACAGATAGGCCCACATCGGCGGGAACCATGTTATGGGCTTTATAAGCTCCAGCATCGCACGCGGCTGGGGCAGGGAGGAGGGGTGTAAGTTTTGCGAGACATCCATGTGTCAACTAAACATTACATTGTTGAGTCGTTCAAGACCCCTCTTCGCCCGCAGTCGCATCTGTCGCGGCTGAAAACCACCTTCGACGGCCAAGAGACCAATCCACGCTCTGCTTCGCCTGCATTTTCTGTGTCGGGATATCGCACGCGGAGATAAGAAATCAAATATCCTTCAGGTGAGGATTCTCTCGAAGAACGCCCGGCAGGTGGCCGGGCAGGGTGCCAGAAACCCTCCGCACTCAACACCGCAAACCGGCGTCAGTCGTCGTCCTTGCTCAGCAACCCGAACTTCCGCAGCTTCACATACAGCGACTGACGTGACAGACCCAGCATTTCCGCCGCCGCCACCCGGTTGTTGCGCGTCAACTCGACCGCCGTCTGGATGCACATCTTTTCGACCACATCGGTCGTCTCGCCCACGATATCCTTCAGCGTCGACGATCCCACCAACTCCATGACGCTGCGCATGCCGTCGTCAGAAGCGGCCATCCCCGGCCGCCGCAACATCTCGGCCCGGCTCGCATCGCGAATCACCAGCACAAATCCGGGATTGGGCCGGTCGCCCAGAAACGTCGCGGCAATCTCGACCGAGACCTGACCCTCGAACGCCGTGGTGATCTTGGTCGCGTACAGCCGCAACTGACGGGTGCGACGGGTGTTGTCCAACACCACCCGCATGTCGACCAACCCGCGCGCCAGAAAATCGGACAACGGCCTGCCGCGTACCGCAGTCAGGTTTGTGCTGTCGGTCAGTTTCAGGAAGGCATCGTTCGCTCCGACCACCAGACCCTCGCCATCGAGGAACAGGATGGAATCGACGCCCTCGTGATACATCCGCTCCAGATTGTCGGTCAATTCGTCCGGCGCGTTGGCCGCATCGTCGCTGGCCTCCAGCCGGCACAGCAGCAACCGCTCTCCCGCCGCGCGGAACAGAACCGGCATGACCCGCAGCCGGCGCTGCGACCGCCGTGCCTGCAAATCGACAGGACTGACCGCATCCGCCGAAGCGATGTTGGTCAGGCTCTCCAGAAACTCGCCGCGCCGCCGTCCCTCGAACTCTTGCGCAATCGCCGCTCCGATCAAATCCTGTCGCGATCCGCCCAGCAACAGCGCAGCCGCCGCGTTCAGATCGGCAATCCGTCCGTTGTTCATTGCAACCAGAACGATGGCGTCGCGCGTGGCCTCCATCAGCACGCGGTACCGCGTGTCCATTTCGCGTTGCGTCTCGTAATCCCGCTCCAGCGCGATCTGGGCCATCACCAGTTGCTGCTGCATTTCGGCCAAAGGGCGCTGATCGCGGCCCAGCATCAGAACCGAATTGTCAGGCGCCACCCGATGCATCGAATAGCGCACCGGAAAGTCCCAGGCCGCATGATCGGTATGGTTCAACTCGACCGCCATGGTCTTGGCCCCGGGCCGTCCCATGGCAGCCAGCCGCGCGTCCATCTTGGCAAAACTGTCGACGGTCAAGAAATTCCGCAAGGGGTGCCCGACCCAGTGCGACAACTGCCCGAAAGACCGATGGTGCGGGTTCACCGTAACCGATGCGACGCGCCCGTCCGACGCGATCAGCAAAGAAATATCAGCCGCCGTCGAAATGATTTCGGATAAAAGCTCCGGATCGATCAGCGGCATCGCCATGCCCGCCAGAATAGGTTTCGAATCAGTGTTCACGGGGTATTCTGCTTCTTATTGCCGCCTACCCAACCGATTTGGGAAAACGGTATGTTATGCGCGCTTGAGGACACAGAAAGCGTCGAACTTCAGGCCAATAGCCTCCAGCGCAGCGCCGATGTCGTTTGAGGCAAGGTCAGCGCCCGTGACTTCCGCCGTATCTGCCCTGGCCGTCATGACAGCCCCGCCCACTATGATAGGAAGTGGGGATGATGAGACCGACTTCAAGAACATCACGGTTTTGCGCACGGATTCCAGCTTCTCGGCCAGCGCGACCGAGATCATCACCCCGTCAAAGCTGCGCGATGCCACCAAATTGCGCAACTCGTCGAGGCTCGGCGCAATCCGCAGGCAAACGGAAACCCCGAACCGTCGCATCTGACCCATCGCCACCATCGGCCCCAGCGTATGCTGCTCGCGGTCCGGCACGATCAGCAAGACCGTGCCATGCCCGGTATCCCCCGCCTGATCCGCCGCCCATGCGACGCCGATTTCACGCAGCAGGCTTTGCAGCCGCGACACGCCCATCGACACGTCCATCCAGGACACGCGGTCATCATCCCACGCCTCGCCCATCCGCCGCGCCGCAATCGGAATGTAGACGTCGGCCAGGGCAGCGACGCTGACCCGGCTTCGCTTCATGTCATCCAGCAGATCGGCAAAGCAATCGCGCGACCCGGACAGGGCCGCCGAGATCAGACCTTCGATCAGCGATTCCTTCGGCTCGACAGCAGACCGGGCATTGCGTTCGACCAGCAGCGACACAACCTGCGACGCAAAGAACGCAACACCCGTCACGTCCTGCGCACCCGGCCTGTCCTGCTCTCGTGTCTGGAAGTCCTGCATCGGTCCTGCTCCGTCCAGGGAAGCCCTCGAGACCACAGTCTGAGCCTTTCAGCGCGGTCGGGGCCATCCTCTGTGTCAACTTTCCATTACGGCTGATAAATTGTCAAAGAAAATTGACACCTCTCTGCGCAATCCACACGGTGTCGTTCGTCAACCACCTCCAAAATATGAAGAATACCCTGATTTTCGGCCCTTGGCCCCGCTGGCTGCCCCTCGGGGTAAAGTGCCCTATGTCAACCCGAACGATGTAAGTTTAGGTTGACACTTTGACTGCGCAGCCTCTAGAATTTCCCCAGGAAGACCGCGAACAGTACAGGACGTTGCCCTCAGATGACCCAGACGAATCGTTCCATGCCGTCCTCTCGTCCCCCGCTCTACACGCCAGAGCAGCGGATCATCCGCGACCGGACAGTGTGGACAACCGTTCAGGGCGTTCTGGCGCCGCTGCAGTTTCTGGCCTTCGCCGTCTCGCTGGTTCTGGTGGTGCGGTATCTGATGTCGGGGGATGGCTACATGGCGGCCACCGTGTCGATCATCATCAAGACCATCTTTCTCTATGTGATCATGGTGACGGGGGCCATCTGGGAAAAAGTCGTGTTCGGTCAATATCTTCTGGCCCCCGCGTTCTACTGGGAGGATATGTTCAGCTTTGCCGTCATCGCGCTGCACACCGCATACCTGATCGGCTTGCTGACCGGGACGATGTCGCCCGAAGCCCTGATGTTTCTGGCGCTGGCAGCCTATGCCACTTACGCCATCAACGCCGCACAATTCATCTGGAAGCTGCGTCTCGCCCGGCTCGACATGGCCGCGCGCGACCGTCTTGACCAGGAACAGGCGGTCACCGCATGAACGCGGCCCCCGTCTCGCGTGGTTGCACCGACACGCCGGTTCTCAAGGAACGCGGCCAGCGCGAGGTATTCTGCGGCCTGACGGGAATCATCTGGCTGCACCGCAAGATTCAGGACGCCTTCTTTCTGGTGGTAGGCTCGCGCACCTGCGCGCACCTGCTGCAATCCGCCGCCGGCGTGATGATCTTCGCCGAACCGCGGTTCGGCACCGCGATTCTGGAAGAGAAAGACCTCGCCGGTCTCGTGGACGCCCAGACCGAACTTGACCGCGAGGTGGATCGCCTGCTCGCCCGCCGCCCCGACATTCGGCAACTGTTTCTCGTCGGTTCCTGCCCGTCCGAAGTCATCAAGCTCGACCTCCACCGCGCCGCCGAACGGATGAGCGTCAAGCACGCCCCCCATGTCCGGGTGCTGAACTACTCCGGTTCGGGGATCGAGACGACCTTCACCCAAGGCGAAGACGCCTGCCTCGCCTCGATGGTCCCCGGCCTGCCCGACACCGGCGCGCGTGAGCTGTTGCTGGTCGGCGCGCTGCCGGATGTGGTCGAAGATCAGGCGCTGGCTTTGCTTGCCGCACTCGGGATCGGCCCGGTCCGCTGCCTGCCCGCCCGCCGCACCGGCGATCTGCCGGGGGTTGGCCCGAACACCGTGTTCGCCCTGACCCAGCCCTTCCTCGGCGACACCCACGCCGCCCTGATCCGTCGCGGCGCGCGCCATATCGCCGCACCCTTCCCGTTCGGCGAGGCGGGCACCACCGCCTGGCTGCAGGCTGTGGCGACCGAATTCGGCGTCCCGCAAGCCCTGTTCGATCACGTCACCGCCGCCCCGCGCGCCCGCGCCGCCAAGGCCATCGCCGCCGCCGCCGAAACCCTGCGCGGCAAGTCGATCTTCTTCTTCCCCGACAGCCAGCTTGAAATCCCGCTGGCGCGCTTTCTGACCCGCGAATGCGGCATGACGGCGATCGAGGTCGGCACCCCCTTCCTGCACCGCGACCTGATGGCCCCTGACCTGGCCCTGCTGGCCTCCGGCCCGACCATCTCCGAAGGGCAAGACGTCGATCTGCAACTCGCCCGCGCCCGCGCCGCCCGCGCCGATCTGACGGTCTGCGGCCTCGGCCTCGCCAACCCGCTGGAAGCCGAAGGCATGGCCACCAAATGGGCCATCGAACTGGTCTTCACCCCGGTGCATTTCTACGAACAGGCCGGCGACCTCGCCGCCCTCTTCGCCAAACCCCTGCGACGCCGCGCCCTGCTGCAAAAGCTGGCCCCCACGCTGGAGGCCGCCGAATGACCGCTGCATTCCAGCTGGCCCAAGTATCCTCGGGGGGTCCGGGGGGCGAAGCGCCCCCGGCTTTGGTGGCCGCATGAAACTGACGCTCTGGACCTACGAAGGGCCGCCCCACGTCGGGGCCATGCGCGTGGCGACCGGCATGAAGGGTCTGCACTACGTCCTGCACGCGCCGCAAGGCGATACCTATGCCGACCTGCTGTTCACGATGATCGAACGCCGCGACCACCGCCCGCCGGTCACCTACACCACCTTTCAGGCCCGCGATCTGGGCGGCGACACCGCCAGCCTGTTCAAGACCGCCTGCGCCGATGCCGTGAAACGCTTCAATCCCGAGGCGCTGATCGTCGGCGCGTCCTGCACCGCCGAACTGATCCAGGACGACCCCGCCGGTCTGGCCAGCACGATGGGCTTCGGCATCCCGGTCATCCCGCTCGACCTGCCCAGCTATCAGCGCAAGGAAGGCTTCGGCACGGACGAGACATTCCTGCAAATCACCCGCCATCTGGCCAAACCCGTGGCCCGCACCGAAACCGTCACCGCCAACCTGATCGGTCCGACGGCCCTTGGCTTCCGCCACCGCGACGACATCACCGAAGTGACGCGCCTCTTGGCCGACATGGGCATCACCGTCAACGTCTGCGGCCCGATGGGCGCGCGGCCCTCCGACATCGCCCGCCTTGGGGCGGCCCACTTCAACGTCCTGATGTACCCCGAACACGCCGAATCCGCCGCCCGCTGGCTGGAACGCGAGTTCAAACAGCCTTACACAAAATGCGTCCCGATCGGCGTCGGCGCCACCCGCGATTTTCTGGCCGAGATCGGCAAGATCACCGGCCTGCCTGTCAAATCCGACACCTCGCGCCTGCGCCTGCCATGGTGGACCCGCTCTGTCGATTCGACCTACCTCACCGGCAAACGGGTGTTCATCTTCGGCGACGGCACCCACGTCGCCGCCGCCGCCCGCATCGCGCGCGACGAGATGGGATTCGACGTCGCCGGAATGGGCTGTTTCAACCGCGAAATGGCGAGGCCCATCCGCGCGTTGGCCAAAGACTACGGCGTCGAGGCCCTGATCACCGACGACTATCTGGAAGTCGAGTCCGCCATCGCCGCCCTGCAACCCGAAATGATCCTCGGCACCCAGATGGAGCGTCACATCGGCAAACGCCTCGGCATCCCCTGCGCCGTGATCTCGGCCC
>Ga0105046_10018138_pt1 | contig 10727 bp, 7 predicted proteins | sample MAT03_FD_78385 | JGI IMG/M metagenome (GOLD analysis project Ga0105046, IMG submission 78385) | Freshwater microbial communities from Lake Fryxell liftoff mats and glacier meltwater in Antarctica - MAT-03 (megahit assembly) | ecosystem: Environmental > Aquatic > Freshwater > Ice > Liftoff...
CGTTGTCAAAGCACACACAGTGACGAAAGGTATTCATAGCGTAGGTTTAATCAATCCGCCAAAACGGCTTTTGACTGTTCTACATCAGCAATTCATCTCAATTGACTCATTCTTCTGGGTGAAATCTAAATTTTTAACGTTGTTTTTTGCAACTATGCTATATTCCCGCTTAGGAACTCCTAAGAGCGCAGTTGTTATGCACAACTAGCTAGATCGGCTCACCACGCGTTGTAGCCGAACCATCGACAAAATCCATCACATCCTCATCATTCTGCCCTGTCGCTTGGGAGTTAAGTTTTCACAACCCAACAGGAGGATTTCGTGAACTTGCCAGCACAACGTGCTAGCGACATGCGACACGCAATGTGGTGCATGTCGCATGTCGCACAGGTTTGAGCAGGTTCATAGCGCATCATGCACAGCGTGAATGAGTTATTAGAAGCGAGTGGGTTACAGGCGCCAGAGGCACCGCCTGGCAGCGCACCCACACTCGCCCGGCTAGCCTACAACCGTTTAGGGTTTGGCGCTCGTCCTGGCGATGTCGACTTTGGCAATGATGTAAATCAATTCAACGCCTATGTCGATGCCCAGCTTTCCATCGAGACCATCGACGATTCAACCGGCGATGCCGCCCTGGCCGCTCTATCCAACAAAGACAGCTCCGGCAGCGACCTGCCGCCACTCAATGCGACCACGCGCCAGATTCAGCAATACAGTGCCGGCGCCAAGCAACGTAATCTCTATGCCATCGGCGAGATGTCCAGCTACCTCATCAAGGTCACTTACACGCGAGCGTTAGCCAGCAAAAAGCAGCTGCATGAAATCATGGTGGACTTTTGGAGCAACCACTTCAACACCACGTTTTCCGGTAGCGAATACAAATACTGGGAAGACTATCATGCGCATCGGCGCTTTGCGCTCGGCAACTTCCGCAGCCTGGTCGGGGCCAGCGCCAAGAGCCCGTCCATGCTGCAATTCCTGAGCAACCGCTACAGCGATGGCAGCAATCCCAACGAGAACTACGGCCGCGAATTGATGGAGCTGCACACGCTCGGCAGCACCAATCAAATTACCGGCGATCCCAACTTTGGCAAGTTCAACTACACCGAAGTGGATGTCCACCGCGTGGCCGGCATTCTGAGCGGCTGGACCAATGTGCACAGCACCGGTGATGAATTTCGCTTCAACGATTCGCCCTACTGGCCCACCCACGATTACAGCAGCAAAGAGATCTGGCTTGGCGGCAATCCCTTCGGCAGCACCACGCCCTATTACATTCCCTATGGCGGCGCGGAGCAGGGCGAAACACTGCTCGATATTCTGGCCGAGCATCCCAGCACCGCCTGGTTCATCTCGCGCAAGCTGTGCCGGCGCTTCATCAGCGACGACCCGGACGGCTTTTGCCCCAACGCAGTGGCGGCCGGCGCGCAAGCCTTCATCAGCTCACACGGCGACATCCGCACTGTGCTCAAAGCCATTTTGAAGCACGAGGATTTCCGCCGAAGCTGGGGCCAGAAGGTGAAACGGCCGTTTGAGTTCCTGGTCGCGACCCTGCGCAGCATGAATGTCACCACGTATCCGCCGCCCAACTCGATTGACCCGGCTTCGCCCAATGATTGGGAATTGAACGGCCATCTGGAAAGCGTCGGCCAGCGCCTGTTCGAGATGCCGCCTCCTACTGGCTACCCAGACTTTAAGGCCGCCTGGATGGACAGCAACCAGATCTTTGCGCGCTGGTCGCTGGGCAACGCGCTCATCCGGCGCTACTTTGGCGAATATGTCCAGAACGCAACCACCGGCTGGAAAGCGGTTGCACCCGTGAACGCCGCCCTCGATGCCTTCATCGGCGGCGCGGGCCAGACGGCAGCCCAGGTGGCCGATCAGCTCATTGGCACTTTTCTAGGCCGGACGATGGACGCGGCCGATCGCACTGCGCTCATCAACTATCTGGGCAGTGGCAATGCCAGCGCCGCCATCTCCAGCCAAACCTTCAACCTGCGCCCATTTATCGGTGTGCTCATCGCCTCGCCCTATTTTCAGTGGCGCTAAACAAAATTTGTCATCTTCGATCTTTCATCTTTCATTCGCGCTTCCGGCACTGCGCCTGATCTGTGCAAATGAGTACGCAAATGAAAGATGAAAGATCAAAAATGAAAGATCAAAAAGATGAATCGACGAGATTTTCTCAAAGGCTGTGCCGGCTTCAGCGCGCTGGCGGCCGCCCGTGGTTTTGGTATTAGTAATCTGGTGTTCGCAGATACGGCTGTGGCAAACACGATCGCTCGTGCCCCACACGCTATGCCGCAAACCCCGCCACCCGGCAATCGTGATCTGCTCGTGTTCGTATTTGTGCGCGGCGGCATGGACGGCCTGAACGTGCTGGTGCCGTTTAACACCAGCCCGGCCGACCGCAGCAGCTACTACAACACCCTGCGGCCCACGCTCAATATTCCAGCGCCGGACAGCAGCGCGACCCGCAAAGCCATCGACCTCGACGGCAAGTTTGCGCTGCACCCCGACGCAGCGCGCGGCGCGGCTGGCGTCAATGTGCCCAACAAGGGCGACTTCGACACCGGCGGCTTGTATGAGCTGTTCAAGCGCGGCGATCTGGCCGTGGTCGATGGCTGTGGCTCGCCCGACATTACCGGCTCCCACTTCGACACCGAGCTGTATGTCGACCAGGCCGGCAAGAACCAGGGCTCTGGCTGGATCACACGCTATTTGCAGGCCATGAACACCGATCCCAAGGCGCTGGTGGTGGCCGCGCAAGGCAACATCCCGCCCTCACTGATGGAGTGGTACGGCAGTTCGGCTATTCCCGATCCCGAAAAGTTTGGGGCGAGATGGCATCCGTGGGCCGAATACAACGGGGCCGGCAGCAGCAAGATCGATCTGATCGCCCAACAACGCACGTTGCTGGAGCCGATGTTCAACCGTGGAGCCGATTTTGTGGAGGGGCAGGGCAAGAACGCGCTGGCCACCTTCGACATGCTCTCGCCCATTTTGAAGACGGCCTATGTGCCAGCCGTGAAGTACCTCATCGACACCGAGATCACTCCCGACTACGCCCACTTCGGCCACAGCATGATGACGATTGCGCAACTGGCCAAAGCCAACCTGGCCACCAACCCCTTGCGCGTGGCCTGTGTCGATGTCGGCGGTGGCTGGGACACCCACGACAACGAGGGCACAGTCGACTGGGGCGGCAACGCGCGTTTCCCCAAGCTGCTGACGAATCTGTCCACCAATCTAAAGGCATTTTGTGACGACATGAATGCCGACCCGGCCTGGCGCGGCCACTACACCGTCGTCGTGGTCAGCGAGTTTGGGCGCGTGCTGTACCAAAACGACAGCAGCGGCTGCGACCATGGCGCTGGCAACCTGCTGTTGCTCATTGGCAGCGGCGGCAACGTCAACGGCGGCAAGGTCTACGGCAACTGGCCCGGCCTGCAAACCATGGGCTTCAACGACGGCCTGCCCATCACGACGGACTATCGCACCGTGCTGGCCGATGTGCTGCACGGCCGCATGGGTGCCACCGTCGATCAGATCAAAACCCAGGTCTTCCCCGGCCTGAACTTTGGCGGGCCGCTGGGCTACACCGATCTCGGCCTGCTCAGCAAAGCCACGGCCACGGCGGTGAGCGTATGAACGAGCAAATCAAAAATGGGGAAAGGGGAGGGGGGAATGCGAAGATTGCTCCTTCCCCATTCCTCCCTGCCCTTTCCCCCCTCCTCAGCTTCGTGCTGATTATTGGGGTGTTGGCGGGGTTGATTGGGACCGCGCTGCGGGTCACCACCCCAGCGGCCCCGCCGCCGTGGAGCGCCAACACCGCCGTCTTTGGTGATCTCGGTCCCAGCCTGCAAAGCGAACCCGTCATCGCACTAAATGGCGCCACCTCGCTGGTGGCTTGGACCGACGAGCGCAACACCCTGCCCGACATCTACGCCAAAGTGTCCGGCAGCGCGCAGGTGCCAGATGCCGCCGATGCCCGCATCACGGGTCGTGCACAGGGCGCGGAGTGGCTGGACAGCGCCGTCGATCCGCGCGCCGACACCTCGGCCTCGGCCCAGGTCGAGGCAAATGGTCGCGCCTTTGTGGCCTACAGCGCAAAAGCGGATGTGGTGCTGGCGCGCCGCGAGCCCAACGGCACCTGGCTTTCGCGCACCCTGATGAGCAGTGGCAGCAGCGCCTGGTATGCCGATGCGCGCCATCCCTCATTGGTGGCGGTGGGCGATACCCTGATTGCGGTGTGGCAGGATTTTCGGAGCGAGAACTGGGACATCTATAGTGCTCGCTGCAACGGCACCAGCATGGTGTGCCAGCCCAATGTCAAGGTCAGCGATGACACCACGCCCGAGTGGCAAGTTCATCCTAAATTAGCCGCATTCGGCAACACCCTGGTGGCCGTGTGGGAAGACCTGCGCGAGAACGGGGCCACACTGCCGCGCATCTACGCTAGCTTTTCGGTCGATGGCGGCGCAACCTGGGGAGCCAATGCGCCGGTCGATGCCGGCACCACCGCATCGGCCTACCCCAACGTCGCTTTTGAGCCCGGCGGCCTGCCCTGGGCGGTGTGGGAAAGCCATGTCGATGAGGTGACGGGGCCGGCTGATATCTTGGCGGCACGCTGGACCGGCAGCGCCTGGGGGGCGCCGGTGCGGGTTGATGCAGCACCGGTGGGTGCACGCGCGCTCAAACCCACCATTGCCGTGACCAGTGGTTCGACGCCGTTTGTGGCCTGGGAAGACTATCGCAATGGCACGGGCAATCCCGACATTTATGCGGCCAACTGGAATGGCAGCGCCTGGGTGGAAGGGGCGGTGCTGAATCAACCCGCATCTCAAACAGCTCCAACGCTAGCCGCGTCCGGCACCAGTGTGCGCATCGCCTGGCAGGATGGGCGCAATGGCCAGGCCGATGTGTTTACGGCCAGTTGGAACGGCAGCGCCTGGACCGGTGCAGCGCAACTCAACGAGGATGCGACCCGCCTGTCGATGCAAACCTGGCCGAGTGTTCAATCGACGGTGTGGGGCGATTTATATCTGACCTGGCGCGACACGCGCACCTATGAAAATATGTTTTGGGTCAGCCGGTATGGCCACGACACCGGTCAATGGAGCAGCCCGGTTGCGGTTCCCACCGAGGGCGAGGGCCGCAATGGCCTGACCTGGAACGAGCCAGCGGCCTCGGCCGTGGACGGTGATGGGAATTTACACGTGATATGGTCACAGTACAGCACTGCCGGCACGCATATCTGGCACAGCAAATTTGATGGCAGTGTGTGGGGGCCGGTCTTGCGCGTCAGCCCCGACGGACCTGCGCAAGCGCGCGGTCAGGTTGCGCTGGCGTCTCGCAATGGGCGCATGGTGGCGGCCTGGGCGATGAGCAACTCGAGCGCGGGTTGGCCACCCAGCAGCACCCTCTATGTGGCCGAGTTCAATGCCACCAATGGCACATGGGGACCTCCTTCGGCGGTGAATGCAGCGCCGATGCGCGGCGAGCCCCATCCTGCGCTGGCGCTGGATGACGCCGGGACCCTCTATATCGCCTACAGCGATCTTGCGTATGGCGCTGGCTTGCGGGGCAATATCCGGGTGGCGAAGAAGCCGTTTGGAAGTGGTGCCTGGTCGTTGTTTACTCAGGTGAATTCCAGCGAGACCACGTCAACGCGGGATTGGTGCTACCACGAACAGCCACAAATCGCCGCAGTCGGCACTGTGCTGCATGTGGTGTGGACGGGTTGTCTGTCGTTTGTGCGCAGCGTCTACTACAGCACGTCGGCCGATGGCGGCGCCACCTGGTCTGCCACATCACTCAAGCTGGCGGGCATCGCAGACGGCGGCTTCCGGCCCACGCTGGCCGCCAACCCGGCTGAGCTGTCGGTGGTCTACCCCAACCCCGCCGACGACAAGTTTTACTCAGCGGCTTTGCGCGGCAACACCTGGGTCAGCGGCACCGTGTTGAGCGATGGCGCAACCGCCCAGCGCTACGCTGAAGATGGGCCGGCTGGATTGGCCTATAACCCAGGCAAAACTGAGTTTGTGGCCGTGTTTGCAGATCGCCGCACCCGAGGTGTGCCGCGATTACTTTCGGCCTCGCTCGATAGCGACTATGTGCCGCCACCACCACCGCCCACGCCCACCCGGCCAGCCGGTGTGACGCCGAGTGTGCCCAACAATCCCAACACACCGACATCCACGCCAGTCAACACACCAGGGCCTACGCCTGATCTCACGCGATTGCCGCAAAAGGCTTTTTTGCCGTTGTTGCAGAAGTAGGAAGAGGCGGCTGGTGGTTGGCGGCTGGCTGCTAGCGGCCAACCACCAGCCGCCTCTGACTCACGCCTCGCAAATCACAGTCAGCTTGCCGGAATAGCCAAACAGGTTGCCAACCAGCGGGTGGCTGATGGTGACCTCGGTGTAAATGCGCTGGTCGCTGAGGGCTTGTTCCATGGCCACAATCTTGAGCGCGAACAGGCTGGGCAACTTGAGCCGCCGGCCGCCGATCAGCGCATATTGAGGACCGGACGCTGTTTGGGTGAGCGTTTGGCCGTCCTGGCTCACATCGAGCCGCAGGGTCATGGCTAGGGGTGGGAACTGGACAAATGTGTCGAGCACATGATGCGAGGCCCCGCCGGGCTCGGGTTTGGTGAGCGTGTAGGTGGTTTGCTCGGCATCGGCAAAGTGAAATTCGCGCCGCCACTCGAAGCAGATGGTGCCGTGATCATCCAGCAAACCCCGGTTGAGCATCCGCACATGGGCCTTGCCGGTTTTGGGCGAGAGGGGAATCAGCGCGTGCAAGGCCCCCAACCGATTCCACGTCGTCATCTCACCTTCGACACGCACAGCATATCCGGGAGCGAGATCGTAGTGCAATTGAAGCACCTCGGCTAAACGGTCAAAATCCCGGCCCAGTGCCGAACGAAACAGAGCTTGCGCGTGTCCATGCATTTAACGTCATTGTAGGATGCCGGCTGAGCATGGCGTGAGACATGCATTGGCGCTTGGCGTGGGCGCACTGCGACACCGTTCTGGCGGCCTTAGATTCCAGGCAGGTCACCTGAAGTCGTTTGAACAATGAGTCGATTCCACGGATCGATTGGCGCGCGCATGACCCGGCGGCTTCTATAGATGCTCAGATAGCAAACTAGGCAGACGGGATCGTGCACATGCACGTTTGACGTGTCACGTGCACGATCTTCCAGCCGCGATTCCAAAAGCAAATCTGAAGACCTATAGCATGCCAATAGACGCACAGGCCGGCGTTGGTGCCGGCCTGTGCGTCTACTACTCCGCAGATTCCCTAGATTTCGGCTGGTCGGCCAAGCGCTTATGCTTTTGTTCGACCTTGAGCGTGAACGAGAACCGATCGACGATGGAGGGTTCACCTTCCCATTCACGCCACAGCTTCATGCGCACTTTGGAGGTGCCGGGTGTCTGGGGCTTGACCGTCCACATGGCCTCGCCACCGCTACCGATGGCCTCGGTCGCGCGCTCAAAGCCGACGCGTTCGACCTGGACCCTCTTCTCATCCAGGTTGTCAAAATCCCACTGATAACCCGTGGTGCTGTTCTCGCGCAGCCGCACAAACACCGTGTCTCCATCGGCCACTTCAATGGTTTTGCCGTTGTCGTCGCTGGTCACCCACTTGCCATCCAGATCCATAGGGCAGGTCCTTCCTTGTTATATGTTAGAAGCTTTGTAACTACTCAGTCGCTGATTTTTAGACAGAATTTACAGAATAAAACAGAATGAAGAAAAACCAAGAATTCTCTGCATTCGTAACTACTCAGGCCTTTTGGACAGGATGAACAGGATTTACAAGGTTGGGAGAGGATTTCCATCCTGTAAATCTTGTAAATCCAGTCTCAAAATCCGGGGCTGAGTAGTTACCCCTACTCACAATAAACGCAGGTTGGCGCACTTTTGCCATTCACCCCATACAATTCTCAACATGATTAGGGTAGTGACAGACTCCACCGCCGACATCCCGGATGATAGGGTGGCCCAACTTGGCATCACCGTCATCCCCATGCTGGTCAACATCGACGGCACCATGCGCGAAGACGGCATCTCCCTGACCCGAGAGGAGTTTTACACCCAACTGCCTCATTACAGGGATCTGCCCAAAACGGCCGCCAACTCGCCCGGTGTCATGATCGACACCTATCGCAGCTTAGGCGCAGATCAAATTATTGCCATTCACATCGGCCGCAAGATCAGCGGCGTGTGCAATGCCGCCGACGTGGCTGCGGCCGATGTGCGCGGCGAGGGCATTGATGTGCGCGTGGTGGACTCGGCCTCCCTCACCATGGGCCTGGGCTGGCTGGTGATCGAGGCCGCCACCATGGCTTCGCAGGGCGCATCGGCGGATGAGATTGTGGCCGAGATCGAACGATTGCGCGCGCAAACGTATATTCTGGCCATGGCCGACACGTTGAAATATTTGCGCAAGAGCGGCCGTGTCAGCGCTGTGACGGCCGGCATCGGCGAGCTGCTGCAAATCAAGTTGTTGGTGAATGTGAAGGACGGCGTGATCGGTCAGTTCGATCGCGTGCGCACGCGCGGCCGAGGCATCGAGCGGCTGATCGATGAGGCGCATCAATTGCCGGGGCAGGTTCGACATTTGTCGGTGCTGTATAGCGGCGGCGACCAACAGCAGGACATCGCCCTGTTGCGGTCGCGCATCAGCGATCTGGCCCCCATCGAGCCGGAGCAGCCCGTGCTGGTGACGCCGGTGATCGGCGCGCACGTGGGGCCGGCGGCATTGGGTGTGGCCGTGGTCATGAACTAAGCTCACCGAAGAAAGATCGTGCACGTGTCACGTGACACGTGCACGATCTTTCACGTGACTCGCTGAACATCCAAACCAGTCAACAGGGCTTAAATTAAGCTTGTGTCCGCGCTCGGCGTATGCCCTTCGCCCCAAATTTAAGGGCGGGCCATGCGTTGCATAGAGGAGAATCAACATGAGTAACAGTGATGGCAACAATCCACTCGGCGACATTGTAGGCAATATTTTGGGTGGCAGCTCGAAGCCTGCCTCGCCGCCACCAGCCAATAGCGGTGCTGAAAACAATCCCGTGGACGACATTTTGGGGCAGGTGTTGGGCGGCAGCACCACACCCGATTCGGCGACCTCCAGCAGCATTCCGGGCGGCTTGCCGGCGGGCAATAATCCAAACGATCCGTTGGGTGGTATTCTCGGCAGCATCCTCGGCGGTGGCAACACACCCTCGTCCAGCGGCGCATCTGCGGGTGGCGATCCCCTTGGCGGCATCTTGGGCAGCATCCTTGGCGGCGGCTCGTCCTCATCAAGCGGTGCATCTGCGGGTGGTGATCCACTCGGTGGAATCTTAGGTAGCATTTTGGGCGGCGGCTCAACCACATCAAGCGGGGCATCCGCGAGTGGCGATCCACTCGGCGGCATTCTCGGCAGCATCCTGGGTGGTGGTCTGGGCGGCGGCAATATATTGGGTGCTGGAGCCGGAGCCATGGCTGCCCCAATTCTGGAGCCGATTGCCGACTCCCTCTCAAAAAAACTCGGCATCTCCAAGACCATTGCCATGGCGATCGTGACCTTTGCAGCCACCAAGATCATTGGCAGCTTCCTGAACAAGCAAGGCAAGCCCACGAATCAACTGGTCGATACGGGCCTGGTGGACAAGGTAAAGGCCGGCGATGCCACGCCCCAATATCTGGCCGACACCGGCATGGTGGACGAAATTGCCCAGCAAACAGGCCTGGACCGCGACACCGCCGCCAGGAGTTTGCAATCCGCATTCTCACTGGTCGATCAGCAGTTTGCGAAATAGCCCTTTCACGTAAGCCTTGTGAGTCGGACATGCCAGCAGCCAGCCGCTACCCGCTGGCTGCGCCATCCTTTTGTTTTTCTGCGTAGAATCACCGGCCGGCATATTTGAGGGCCGCAACATGAACTATCTGGAATTTGAAGATCAACACACCTCCGGCGTTTATCCCAAGCGCGATTTGACGATTGTGCGCGGCAAGGATGCCGTGGTGTGGGACGACGCGGGGCGTGAGTATATTGACTGTGTGGGTGGCCAGGGTGTGAGCACGCTCGGCCACGGCAACGAAGCCGTGGGGCGTGCGATTGCCGAACAGGCCATGACCCTGATCAGTTGCCCCGAAATTTTCCACAACGACAAGCGCGCCGAGTTCTACGCGGCCCTGCTCGAAGTGGTGCCCGCCGGCCTCAACCGGTTCTTCCTCAGCAACAGCGGCGCGGAAAGTATGGAAGCCGCGCTCAAGCTGGCCCGCCTGAGCACGGGCCGCAAGAATGTGATCGCGGCGGTGCGCGGTTTCCACGGCCGCAGCATGGGCGCGCTCTCAGCCACTTACGAGCCCAAATATCGCGAGCCATTTCAGCCCCTAATTCCTGGGTTTAGTCACGTGCCGTATAACAATCTGGAGGCCATGGACAAGGCCGTGGACGAGAACACCTCGGCCGTGGTGATCGAAGCCGTGCAGGGCGAGGGTGGCGTGCACCCCGGCACCACTGAATATTTGCAAGGCGTGCGCGAGATAACCCAGAAACGCGGCGCGCTGCTCATCATCGACGAGGTGCAGACCGGCTTTGCCCGCACCGGCAAGTGGTTTGCCTGCCAACATAGCGGCGTGCTGCCCGACCTCATGACGATGGGCAAGGCCATTGGCGGCGGCGTGCCGATGGGCGCGGTGGGCATCGCTGACACGGTTAAGAAC
>Ga0105046_10018139_pt1 | contig 10727 bp, 13 predicted proteins | sample MAT03_FD_78385 | JGI IMG/M metagenome (GOLD analysis project Ga0105046, IMG submission 78385) | Freshwater microbial communities from Lake Fryxell liftoff mats and glacier meltwater in Antarctica - MAT-03 (megahit assembly) | ecosystem: Environmental > Aquatic > Freshwater > Ice > Liftoff...
GGCAATTGTCGATAGAAAAATCACCGCCGGATTTGAAGCGGTTCGGGATGGGTGCGGCCATCGCATCAAAAACCTTTGCCAGCGCAACGGGCGTTTTTACGGGCAACTTTGGCATCGCAAGGATGCCGGCAAGCAGACTTCACGGCGGTTCCCGTTGTTCAATACAGACGGCACCCCTGCGGGCACCGTGGCAGACGCAAAGGAAGCGTTGGAGATTCTGAGGCACAAACGCCGCGAACAGGATTTGCCAGCGGTCGGGCGTTGTCCGGGCTTCAAAACCTACCTTACTCAGTATTTCGTGCATCCTGCATTTCTGCGGCGGCGGGAAACCACAAAGCAAAAGGACACTTTCAGCTTGAAGCGTTGGGGGCAATCGTTGGGAGATATTCCACTGAATCGGATCACGTATCCTATGATGTCCCGATTTGTAAATGAACGGCTGACAACGGTCGGGCGGTCAAAGGAAGTTTTGTCAGCAAGGACCGTTCTTCTTGATCTGATCACTTTGCGAGGGGTGTTCAAGGCGGCGTTTGCAGATGGGATCATTAAAGAGTTGCCAAGGATGCCCGCTGTTCGCGTTCAAGAGGCTCAGAAAAGGACTTTGATTCATCCTTACGAGCTTGAGCGGCTTTTTGTCGCTTGCAGTGGAATAAAAGGCGATGGTGAACCAGTGACGAAAAACGGGGTTCAAGTTCGGGATTACCTTCATTTTCTTTGTTACACCGGAGCGCGGGAGCAAGAGGGCTTGCGGATGAAATGGAGTGACGTGGATTTTACCGGGCATGGCCGCATTGTGATCGGGGCGGACGGGCTTGCAAAAAACGGTCTATCGCGCACCGTCGAGTTCAACGGCAATCTTGAAATTCTGTTGAAGGATATGCACACAAGGCGGGCACCCGATTCAGAATGGCTTTTTCCTTCCCCACAACGCGGAAGCAAAGACGTTCGGGCAAAGTCTTTTCGCGAGAGCTTGAAACGCATCACTGCGGCGGCGGGAGTGTCAGGGGTGGGTTTCCATGATTTCCGACATTACTTTTGTTCGATGTGCGTCATGGCGGCGGTTGATTTTGTGACTATTGCCGGATGGATGGGGCACAAAGACGGGGGCGTTTTAATCGGCAAAGTTTATGGTCACTTGTTGGATTCGCACCGCGTCGAAGCAGCACGAAAACTCAAGTTCTGATCAGTTTCCTGTTCGCGATTTCGAGCATTGCCGGTTTCCGCGTCAAGGATGTCACCCTTGCAGGCGAAACGCGGTTGCGGCTCATAGCTGCTTTGCGGCCTCCTGCGCAAATAGGTAAGGCCAATTCGTATTCTCCAACTTTTCCGGCGCGGTCTTTTGGTATTTCTTCACAAGCGCCACAAACCGCAAGTTGAGTGGGCTTCCCGACTTTGCCAGTGCGGGGAATTCTTGGACCGCTTTCTTTTTGCTCATGGAGATCAAAAGCCGGTCCGTTGGCGTCATTTCCTTGGCGACATACACCGGATCGGGAACGACTTGCGACGCACCGCCGATGGATTGCATGTAGCTCACACCGGATGGCAAGCGCCTTATCTCGTAAGAACCGTCGCCAGTGGGTGAGACAACCAAGGTTTGAGCGGCACAAACGGCCACAGAAAAACAAAGGGCGATTAGCAATTTCACATTGGTAAGGACGCGAAACGAGACACGATATTCAATGATTTTCCATCGCACGAAAACTCAAGCTCTGATCGGCTTCGCGGTTGCGAGTGCTTACGGCTTGTTTTGCCAGTTTCGGCGGAAATCATGTCACCATGTCACTGCTGTGGGCTAGAACATGTTAGCCGCTGAGTGCGGGCTATGACATACGGGCCGGGAAGCTACGTCATGCCGCTTGTCGGCAACTACGGGTAATGTAACCTTGTTAGCAGCAGTTCAATCGCTTTTCTCTGTAAATCACCGTGATCCAGTCGCCTGCGGGCGACTGGATCAGCTATTTCATTAAAGGCAGACTTATTTACAATACGCCACACACACTTTTTTTGTGTTTGCGACGAAAGACACTCATCATCAATGTCTTATTGTGTTTCGCGTTGCAACGTACTTTTACACGCGGGCCTTTGATATGGAATTAACCATATCACAAAACAAAAACGTAACGGGCGAGCCATTCGCCCCACTTGCAGGAATGCCCAAAAGTCTCGCAAGTCTGATGGACGAAATGGGCGTATGCCGCGTGACAATGTGGCGATGGAGGCGGGCGGGTTGGCTTAGCACCATCACCATTGCGGGCCGCGAATACGTCACGCCGGATTCTCTCGCTGAGTTCAACCGCCGTGCAATGGCCGGGGAACTGGCGGGAACAAAGAACCAACCCAAAAGGAACGGCGGTGCAAAATGAAAAAGACCGACTCCAAGGACCAATGGAAATCCGCGATTAAGCGGGCAAAAGTACTTCTCCCTTTGCCTGATTTGCTGCGCAAGCTAGGTCTGAATCCTCCGGGTGGCGATAGGGGCAATATGCCTTCCCCATTTCGCGGCAAAGCCGGGGAAAAATGCAAAACCCCGTCCTTTTCCGTTTTTAAGCGTGGGGCCGAGTGGGGTTGGAAAGATCGGAGCGGCGGCGGGGAAATCGCAGGCGATGAGATAACATTTCTCGAAAAGTTTGAGGGACTATCGCGGAGCGATGCCATGCGCCGTTTTGTAGAACTTGCGGGCATCACTTCGGGAGATGCAGACAACGCGAGCGAGCCAACGAAGGACAAGGAAAGCGTTTCGGCGCGTGCTTTACAAAGCGATGTGACTGGACCGGATTGGATTGCTTGCGTGAATGCCTTGACCGACAAGCATTGTGAAAAAATCGCCGCTTGGCGGGGTTATCCCTTGGCGTTTGTGGTATAGAATACGCCGCAAATATCGGAGGATATAGCGCGGGTGTTTGTGTGATGAACGGAACCCGTATCCTGATTCGATCCTCTCCGCGTCTTATAAAGCCGGTAAAGGGAGACTGGAAGGTTTTGGATGATTTTTGCACGGGTCTTCTTGGCAATGAGCAGAAGCAGTTACATCGAAATTCAATCAGAGCGATATTCGCTGAAAACGGAAGCGGCTAAAGCTATCAAAGAAGCAACAATCCATATATCGAAGTTTATGGAGTTGGGTGGCGGACAGTGGGTGCGAGATCCAAAAGACTTGATTGGTTTACGGGGTCAGTTTTTAGCCAACCTCAACGGAATACAAAGGATTCTGATCCTCCGGGCGCTGCGAAAGGGAGAACCATTACCTATATGAGTTGGTAGAAATTTCCAAAACTCTACTATCAAGAGCGGCTACCGGTCGCCTTCTTATGGTGATGGAAAGCAAGCAGAACCCTGCCCCCGGATATTGCTATGTTGAGGATGCTGATGGGGTTTCGTTTGCGCTCTATTTCGATGGCGGCGGCGAGAGAAAACTGCAAATTAAGAACCTCCAGAAGCGGCTTTGCGTTGTTCATGCGACATGGGAGTTCCCCCCGGTTAAAGACAGCTTGTGAATAGTGGGAGCGTGGCAGAGTTGATTCGGTTTTTTGCTATCTCAACGTATTCTTCTTTTGCTTCAACCCCGACGCATTTCCAACCCGTTTCAATTGCTACAACTCCAACTGTTCCACTTCCAAAAAATGGATCAAGGACTACCCCGCCAGTTGGTGAACCCGCCAAGATGCAAGGGAGCACTAGAGCGCGAGGAAACACGGCGAAATGCGCTTCCTTGCAAGGTTCTGTGTTGATTGCCCAAACCGTGCGTTTATTTTTTCGGCTCTGACCATCTGCGGTTTTTTCCTTAATCACCTCCTGATCGAAGTAGTAGTTTTCACTTTGCGAGAACATGAAAAGGTATTCGTGAGAAACCGTTACGCGGTCCTTCACCGATTCGGGTTGGCAGTTGGGTTTATGCCAGATGATGTCAGAACGGAGATACCAACCATCCGATTGCAGAGCCATTGCAACCATCCAAGCGACACCGATTAAATCTTTTGGTTTCAACCCCGCCGGGGTGTCCGGGCGGTAGGACATTGCGCGTCCTTTGTTCTTTGCATCTTTGTCTCGCCAACCACGCCCCCCGAGGTGTACGTGTTGGCGATGTTCAACCAAAACGTGCCGTCATTGCGAAGGACGCGGCGGACTTCGCGGAAACAATCAACCAAACTGGCAACATATTCAGGAAGTGTCTTTTCCGCTCCAATCTGCCCCTTGTGCCCGTAGTCCCGCATTCCCCAGTATGGGGGCGATGTGATGCACGCATGAAATGTGTTGTCAGGTATTTCCCGTAGTTTCTCCCGAACGTCACCATAGACGATTTGCACGGGTTCATTGCCGGTGCATCGAATCGGCCAAGCACTTGAGCCATTGACAAATTGCGCGCTCATTTTCTTTTTCCTCCTTGGTTGGTCGCATTGTAATGCGCCGGGTCCTCGTGAACCCGAGCTGAGAGCGTATCAATGATAAGCGAATGCAGGGTTTGATTCTCTTGTATCGCTTTAACTTTGAGTCGTTTGTGTAAATCGTCCTCTATTTCGAGAGGAAAGGTTTTTGTTTTTCGGGATGTTTCCGAGTCCATTGGTTACAAAGGTAACTCAACTTACTGAGGTAAGTAAATGTAAAAATGTTTTTCGACCACCTGGTGGCCACGTGGCCACTGGAATGTGTTAACGTCGGAGTTTTAGATTGGTTGCATGGAAAGCAGGTTGTGCTTTGTTTGGGTTGTGAAAAATCTGTCTGCTTATTTTCTCATGGCCGCTCTTGTGTGGTTCGGTTACGCTTTAGGCCTTTCTTCCGCTGAAAATAACCATCAAAGGTCTGACTGGGCAGAAACCAACCAGTTGCAGGCGAAAATCCGCGAAAAAGACGGCAAAATCATGCAGCTTGAACGGCTGATTTCGTTTTTGGAGAAAGAACCCCGCGCAACGGAGGTGATTTCTCAAGACATTCGGAACATAGAGCCAACCGGCTACACCGCAACTTACCGGGGCCGTCCCGGAGCCGGGGGACGTTGGGATATTGAACCCGCCCGCTACCCTCCTGTTTCCTCAATGCGTCGGATCGGTGGGGGGCAATAGTCGCCTCGGTTCTTCGGGGCAGCTAAAGATGTCTTTAGCTGCGAACTCAGTTCAAGACAGACGATGCACGGGTTGTGTCGTGCGGACTTCCGTTTATGGCGAAAGAAACCAAGCAGAAACCCCGGCAATCAAGCACAATTCCAAGCACAAAAACCGATTTCGTATTCAGGCTTGTGAGTAAAAGAGACGAGACGCGAAGGACTTAAAATTGATTGGCCTGCTTTTCCCTCGCTCTCCCTGTTCTTTTTTCGATGGCATGTCATTCGAGTCGGATCGGAGCGGTTTCCGTTGGAACGCAATGGAGGGGGGCGGGTAAGGAATCTCTTTGAACATCCACCATCCTAACAGTTTCGCGGTCCCTTACCCCTTTCGCACACAAGATGCGAAAAAACTTTGTGTCCCTTCTTTGTGACACTTTCTGCACCCGTCCCGCTTTTTGGGTATCACTAAACGAGGTTGTGTCCCCTTGCCTTCACTTTTTGCCCTTAATGACGATTTCTGACATGGCTTTTTACATCCCATGTCACTCATCCAATCAAGCAACCATGCCGTTTTCAAAAGGATCAATGACATACTGTCATACCCTCCGGGAGTCTCTGAAAATCCACTCCTGCCAATAGAAATGCCCTTCGATTCGCCGTGTGACAAATAAACCTTTGAGATTGGAGCGGGGAAAGGGCGGGTTGTGTGCTTGGATTGTTCTTGATCGGGGGTGTTTGTCCCCGCCCTTTTGGGCAGCAACTCCCGCACCGCGCAAAAAAAGTTTTGCCTATTTTCACATTGGAAAAATGAAACGCAAAGCAACGCGATGTGTTATATAAAACCTTCATTTTAAGTCCCTTGCGTCTGCCATTTCGCCACACCGGCAACTGCTTATGCTTCGATGCCTGCTGTGTTTGCGGCAAAGGAGGCCTGTCCGCGTTCCACTTTTTGCACTTTGAAAGTCTCCAAACGCATGTCACGGCAAGCGCGGGGCTGGTGAACAAAGGTAGGCACGGCCCTCCTATTATCAGCGCAAAAGACGGTCGCAACCGCAAAGTCCGCGGACTTTGGAAACGTGGCGACCGCGCCTGCGCCCAAATCCGCGTTCCCGGACGGAACTCCGCCCGTAAAATCCCACTTCCCGCCAAGCCACTCACCGAGGCGAAGGTGGAGTTGCTTGATGGAAATATTTGAAACCTCTGGCAGAAAAAAACCCGGACTAGTCACAAAGACTGTCTGGGTTGTTGCGGAGGCTGGCCTCAAGTCCAACCCAACGCAGTCCAACCCAACGCGGGTTTATGCTCCCGACCGCAGTTCCACCGTACTCTCAAAGTGAAGCCGTTTGTCGAGCTTTTGCCAGGTAAGAGCTCGCCATCAAAAGGGTGGCTTAACCGACGCTACAACTGCCCCACTGCTTTGCGCAGAGCGGATTCCATCACGGCGAGCGGAGCTTCGCGGTTGAACCAGATTTCGAAACTCAGCGCGCCTTGATGCAGCAGCATGGAAAGGCCGTTGGCAACACGTGCGCCGGATTGCTCGGCAGCGCGCAACAGCGGGGTGCGTCCGGCAACGTAGATGGTGTCATAGACCATGTGATGCGCGGAGATCAGCGAGGCGGCAAGCGGTGACGGATCGCCGGCTTTGAGTCCGACGTCCGTGGCGTTGATGATGAGGTCGATGTTCTCCAGTTGCGCACGCAGGGCGGCATTTTCGAAAGGCGCAACGATCAAACGGTCGCCGGGACCGCCGACGCGCGCTGCTGCGAAGGTCGATTTGATTTCCTGAGCGAGAGCCGCGGCTTTTTCCACTGTGCGATTCACCAGCACGAGACGCTCGCAATTTTCGATCGCACACTGCCACGCGATGGCCCTTCCCGCACCGCCGCCCGCACCGAGCAGCAGCACGCGCAGGTCGCGGAGATCCACGCCGAAATCCGCCCGTAGCGCCCGCACAAGGCCCGGGCCGTCCGTGTTGAAACCACGCAACTTGTCTCCATCCACCACAACCGTGTTCACCACCCCGATCTGGCCCGCGCGTTGATCCACTTCATCCATGAGGCCGGGCATCGCGTGCTTGTGGGGAATCGTGACGTTCGTGCCGAGGAAGCCGGCTTTTGGCAAAAGTCGGACCGCTTCGGCGAGATCCGGCGCGCCGATGTGCAGCCGCGTGTAGCGCACGGGCAGGCCGCAATGTTCCAGCGCGGCGTTGTGCATGGGTGGCGAAGCGGAGTGCGCCACGGGATCGCCAAAAACCGACAGCCGCAGAGGAATGGGCGCGTCTTTTGTGGCGGCAGCCCAGTCTCTCAGGTCGGCAATGCTGTAAATCTCCTTTGGCATAGCGCTACATTGCCTTGTGACCGTTTCGTTTGCTAGCTTTCCCTCATCCATGACCAGTTCCACGCCAGACGCGTCTTCCACGCCCGCTCCCACGCCATCCGATTTCATCCGCGACATCGTTGCGCAAGACGTTGCCGAAGGGCGCTGCCAAAAGGTCATCACCCGTTTTCCGCCGGAGCCCAATGGCTACCTGCACATCGGCCACGCAAAAAGCATCTGCCTGAACTTCGGCATCGCGCGTGAATTCGGCGGCACCTGCAACCTGCGCATGGACGACACCAACCCGGCTAAAGAAGACGTCGAGTTCGTGGACTCGATCACCGAGGACGTTCACTGGCTCATCGACGACTGGGCCGATGACCGGATCGGCCAGAAACAGGGCGGACCGTTTTACGCGTCCGATTATTTCGAGGAACTCCACGGATTCGCCGTGCGCCTCATTGAAAAAGGCAAGGCGTACGTATGCGATTTGTCCGCCGAAGACACCGATCTGTATCGCGGTGCGCCGGATCAACCCGGACGCGAAAGTCCGTTTCGCAACCGTTCAGTGGATGAAAATCTCGACCTGTTTGCGCGGATGAAAGCCGGCGAGTTTCCCGATGGAACCAGCACCCTGCGCGCGAAGATCGACATGGCCGCGCCGAACGTCTGGCTCCGCGACCCGGTGCTCTACCGCATCCGGCACGTCGCGCATCATCAGGCCGGCGACGCGTGGTGCATTTATCCGCTCTACGACTTCGCCCATTGCTTGAGCGACTATATTGAAGGCATCACGCACAGTATTTGCACACTCGAGTTTGAAGTGCATCGCCCGCTCTACGACTGGATTCTCAACACACTCGAACTCCCGCGCACGCTGCCGCATCAATACGAATTTGCGCGCCTGAACCTGAGCTACACCGTCATGAGCAAACGCAAGCTCATGCAGTTGGTAAAAGAAGGTGTTGTCGATGGTTGGAATGATCCGCGCATGCCGACGATCTCCGGACTTCGCCGCCGCGGCGTTCCCGCCAGTGCGCTCCGTGATTTTGCGTATCACATCGGCATCACGAAGTACAACGGGCTCACCGATGTCGCCGTGCTGGAACACGCGATACGGTCTGAGTTAAACAAAAAATCGTTGCGCCGCCTCGCCGTGCTGCGCCCGCTGAAGCTGATCATCACAAACCTTCCCGAGGATCACTACGAAGAACTCGACGCGGTGAATAACCCCGAGGATCCGGCGACCGGCACGCGGAAAATCCCGCTCACCCGCGAGGTGTTCATCGAGCAGGACGATTTCATGGAAGTGCCGCCACCAAAATATTTCCGGCTGCGTCCCGGTGGCGAGGTGCGTTTGAAATACGCGTTCATTGTGCATTGCGATGAAGTGGTGAAAAATGCGGACGGTTCGATCGCCGAAGTGCGTTGCACGGCGGATTTGGAAAGCCGCAGCGGCGGTGCTAACAATCAGCGCAAGGTCAAAGGCACGATTCACTGGGTGAGCGCGAGCCGCGCCGTGGACGCCGAAGTTCGGCTGTACGACCGGCTGTTCACCGAAGCTGAACCCGATGCGGGCGGTGACTTCAAAGCATTTCTGAATCCGCACTCGCTGGAACAGGTCACGGCAAAACTTGAGCCGTCACTGGCTGATGCTGACGCCGAGGCCCGTTTCCAGTTCGAGCGCCTGGGCTACTTCTGCCGCGACGCCGGGAGTCCGGGCACGGTGTTCAACCGCACCATCACGCTCAAAGACACCTGGGCGAAGCTGAAGTAGGGAAACAACGGGTCTGTGCTTCTCTACAAAAACAAAACGCACAGTTTTTGGGAAGAAGGCTCCAGATAGTGCGCACTTTTTTGAGACCCTCAAGAGTCTCTGTCGAAAGGTTACGCGCTTGCGCGTCCATTTTATGTCATCGCGCCCAATGCTCCCCCGATCGCTCTCAATGTCTTGAGTGAGCGTGTGTGCCTGCTAGGTTCGCAGCCCTTTTATATCGCCACCATGAGCACGGAACGCCGCAAACCCTATCCCTTTGATGAATTCGAACCCCGCTGGCAGAAGCGCTGGGCCGACGACCGCACGTTCCATGTGTTGAACCCCGGCGAACCCGGCTTCGATGCGACAAAACCCAAGTACTACGTGCTCGATATGTTTCCTTACCCGAGTGGCGCGGGGCTGCATGTCGGCCATCCTGAGGGTTACACAGCCACCGATATCATGGCGCGCGCCCGGCGGATGCAGGGGTTCAATGTGCTGCATCCGATGGGGTGGGATGCGTTCGGGTTGCCAGCGGAACAGTATGCGATCAAGACAGGCCAACATCCTTCGGTGACCACCGCGCAGAACGTGTTGCATTTTAAAGAACAGCTTCAGCGCATCGGGTTCGCCTACGATTGGGAGCGCGAGGTAAATACCACCGACCCGCGTTATTTCCGTTGGACGCAGTGGATTTTTCTCCAGCTCTACAACGCGTGGTTTAATCCGGCCGCAAATAAGGCCGAACCGATCTCGACCTACACAGGAAACGATCCCGACAGCGTGCGCCTCGCTTACGTTGCCGAAGTGCCGGTGAACTGGTGCTCCGCGCTCGGCACCGTGCTCGCCAACGAGGAGGTGGTCGATGGTTTGAGCGAAGTGGGAGGGCATCCGGTGCATCGGCGTCCGATGCGGCAATGGATGCTGCGGATCACCGCGTTTGCAGAAAGGCTCATCGATGAACTGGACAGCGTGGACTGGCCGGAATCGATCAAACTGTTGCAGCGCAATTGGATCGGAAAAAGCCTGGGCGCAGAAGTGGTGTTCGACGCGAACGGGCATCAGATCAAAGTTTTCACCACGCGTGCGGACACGTTGTTCGGAGCGACCTACATGGTGCTCGCGCCGGAACATCCGCTCGTCGCGGAAATCACCGCGCCTGGGCAAGCCGATGCGGTAAAGGCGTATCAGGAAAAAGTGCGGGCCAAGAGCGATCTGGAACGCACGGATCTCGCGAAGGAAAAATCCGGCGTGCCGACGGGGGCGTTTGCCACGAACCCGGTGAACAACGCGAAGATCCCGATCTGGATCGCCGATTACGTGCTCATGGGCTACGGCACTGGCGCGATCATGGCGGTTCCGGGTCACGACACGCGCGACTTCGAGTTTGCGACACTTTTCAACCTGCCCGTTGTTCAGGTCGTTGCGCCGATTGATCCCTCGGTGGATTGGCAGGGTTTCATCGGCGACGGCACCGCGGTGAACAGCGGATTCCTCGACGGCAAACTTACCGCCGAAGCGAAAAGCGTCATGGCCGCATGGCTGGAAACACGCGGGGTCGGCAAGGCGACGGTGAATTACAAACTGCGCGACTGGCTGTTTTCGCGTCAGCGCTAC